>Ga0209296_1000041_pt1 | contig 111948 bp, 146 predicted proteins | sample S_130206_EF_Meta_FD_187319 | JGI IMG/M metagenome (GOLD analysis project Ga0209296, IMG submission 187319) | Freshwater microbial communities from Lake Simoncouche, Canada to study carbon cycling - S_130206_EF_MetaG (SPAdes) (version 2) | ecosystem: Environmental > Aquatic > Freshwater > Lake ... | reverse complement strand
TCTAGGCATACTTAAATCTTTTGAAATCTTGGTTGGGTCGCTACCCTTTAAATATTCTTCTACTACTTTATTTATTTGATCTAAATGTTCAATAAGTTCTACTTCAGTTGACATTTTTTCTCCTTTTGGGAATACGTTTAATTCTATCTATGTCAAACGATCTTATTGCTTTTGCTATACTCTTTTCATACTGAATGCAGTCAACCCATTTTAAACCATTGTCATTGTTCTGAGTAAGACTCATAAATTTAAAAATAGAACCATGCTCACCTTTAATTTTAATAATGTCTCCACGTTCAATAATTCCACCCACTACTGGCATTATTGGAATTTTAGTATACTTTTCATCATCAAAAATTTCAATTTTTTTCTTTTTACTCATAGGTTTTTTCAATCCTGTTTATTTCGTCTTGAATATAAAAAATTGCTTTTTTTAAATCTTCAACATGTTTGTCTTCGTTTTTTAATCCTGCTCTCCAAAGATATTTAATAGCATTACCTATATTAAAATTTCTATGTCTGGTTATTTCTAGACACTCAACACCAGACGGGTCACTAGTATAATGTTCTGGATGGCTAACTTGATCAACCGTAATTTTTAAATGATCGCTCATCGCTTAGACTTCCTCAATCCAAATTTTGCAAGGTAAACGTAAACAGTCTCTATTGTACATCCACACTCCTTAGCAATCTCCTCTGGAGTCTTTTTATCCATAACATATCGTTTACGCATAAAGACTTCTGATGTATACAGTTTAGCAGCCATATCGTTATTTGTCAACTTCTGTCTCAAGGATATCATAGTTGTATGCGTTTGAGTCTTCAAGCGTCCACTTATCATAACTTTCAACATCCCATTTATTTGTATTAATAAGTCTTTGTATTACTAGATCTTTTTTTGTTACAAAGGATGGTTCTTTTAACCTTACCCTGTTATTTGGCTGTATTGCAAAGTTTCCATCGTCCCTTTGAATTACATGCCCACACTTGTGCTGTCCTGGATTTTCAGAGTATCCATCATCAAGTATGTTACTTTCTGGACTATGCCAATCAAGTGTAAATAAATATTTTCCAGGAACATTTGTTTTATTTCTATCAAGGTATGAGATTCTCATGTTACTTAAGTTTTCAAATTTTGTAACTGAAATATATGGACTAAAGGAATTCCATAAAACTAAATTATGAATTGGCTCTTCTGGAACATTTGGTTTTGTACAAAAAGCATTAATTGGCATTCTCCACCACATTCCACCATCTTCCATTAAGAAATGAAACAATGGACTTCTGCCCTTAACAGTTGCAACACCAAAGATAACACATGGAAAGTACTGATCATGGCTATCTTCCTGGTCTCTTAAAAAGTTTCCACGCACATAACACTCTATTGGTGGTATGTTTGCATTTAACTCTGGCATTACTTGTCAACTCCCATTGCTTTATCCCAGTTTTTTATAGCCCAATGTCCAATGCCACAAGCATCTGCTACATCGTTGTCAGTTATAGATCTATCATACTGCATATTAATAAACCTTATTGTTCTTTCTTTGCGTAAATTTCTTTCATAGGTTTTATACCAAGATTCTGACTTTCCAGGATTGGCTGATCTTATTGCAAACTTTTCATCCTTATCAATTTTTTTATTACCAATAAAATTTTGCCAAGTTATTGGAGAAACTGTTCCTATAATTTTTGTGCCGGTTAGCCCTGCTGCTCCTAACAAGGCTCCTTGAACAAGTGCTAAGTCTGCAGCAACTTTTGGAGAGTTCATAAACACGGTATGTTCAATAACTATGGCTTCAAACCCTCCATAATAATCTAAGAATGATTTAGTTTTATTACATGCATCCATAACCTTTTCATAATTTGTGTTGCCTTCAAAATTAATCTTGCCAACTGTTCCAAGAATTTCATTTTCAAATAAAGCAAATGCAAGGCTGTTTGTACTAGCATCAATAGCGCATATATTTTTTGGCTTAACAGCAAAGCCCCATTTATTCTTGTTCATATTGCATATAACCTTTAATTTGATTAAGCATTCTGTGTAATTCTTTTGGATCTACCGTGCAATTTGGACAATAGTTAACGTCGTTGTACATTGAAAGCGTAGTTCCACATCCTCTAGCACATTTTCTATCTTTGCCAATTCTTTTTTTTCTTTTATTTAATGCCTGCTTGTTAGCAATTTTTACTTTTGTTGCTTCATTTCTACAAGTTGGACTACAGTAAATTTGATAACTTACTGTAGCATCAAACATATTTTCGCACCAACTACACGGCTTCACTTAGACCCTCTAGTGGAGCAATTTTAATTACTCCTGCTCCTGCATCAGCGCAGGCTTTTTGAACTGGACAACCTTTACAAATTTTTGAATTTGCACGATAGTTTTTATTAGGAAGAGTTCGATCTTCCCAAGCCTTGCGTACTTCTCTTAGCCAGTTAAATGTATTGTCTATCCATTGTCTGTAATGGTCATTTACGCTTATTGGAATTGCAAGAAGTTCATGGCTATTTTTATTTTCATACAATAAAACTCCATCTTTCTTCTTAAGAATTTTCATATACAGTAATATCTGAATGATGTGACCTTTTTTAGCCTTATTCATTCTCTTATAATACTGAAATGCTTCTTCTCCACATGTTTTAATTTCCAATACAACTTCTTCATCATTAATAACTAAAATACCATCTCCATATCCAAAGATTGGAGGATCTTGGTTACTAATTTTAAATTCAGTTGTTGGCTTGCCAGTCTTTTCATCAGTAAATACTTTTGCTATTCCAGAATTAAGAATTGCGTCTTGAATTCTTCCATGAGATAAAGTACCATTGCCCATATTTGCAGCAGAGAATGGAGTAGTTAGATCATCAAACTCGTTGCCATCAAAGGCTAAGTACCAATATCTAGCACACTCACCAAACCCATAAGCAATTGTTGATGGAGCAAATGTTTTCTTTTGAACAAACTTTTTGTCACGACCTACGAGATAGCCTTTTTCAATAGCCTCAACTAAAGATTTAGTATCTATGTGACTTTCTGCCTTTGTTTGTTTTACCATTACTTGTTGTAGTAAACTTTTAGTCATTATATTCCTTTGTTTAGATAAGTATACACTATCTGGTGATATATTTCAGTGCTGACACTAAATTGTTTACTGCTTCTGCTGCAGTATAGTAAATGTTTTTCTTTCCCCTGTTACTTTTGTCAACATTTGCCATCCAGGTTGCCTTTAATGCCAACTTAGCGGCAATGGCCTGAAGTCTAACAATTTCTAAAGTTGCAACTTGAATAGGAATATCTGGCTTAATAATAAGTTTAGCAATCATAGTTAGTGCAGTTGTAAGGTCTTCATCTTCCATAAACTCTGCTATATCTGACAGATCATTAAGTTGTTCTAGTGTTGTTGTACTCGATTCCATTTTTTTCCTATCAGTTTAATTATTAAATTAATTTAATTCTTTTAAATCTTTATTAAAGATGTCCCATGCTTTTTGTAATCTTTCATTACCCATTAAATCTTTTATATACTCTTGTCTTTTTTCAAAACTGTAAATATTATCAATAGGATTTTTTTTGCCAGTAAACCTATAACTGTCTAAAGTACAGTAATCAAAACTAATAATTTCAAGAAACTCTCCTTCTTTCCATTTTCTTGGTGTTCTCCAATGTACTTGATTTACCGCAGCAAATAACGCTGCGTCATTAGTTTTTAAACTAATTGTTTCATAATTATAAGGAGTTGATTCTATTACTAAATCCCAATCAATATTTCCGCCTATCTGTATATTAAATGTAACTAAGTTTTCATCTCCATCAATGTGGGGCGGAAGCCAAGGTTCTTGTTTGCCATTTCCATGTCTTAAATCATAATCAATATAGGTATAATGGCACAATTTAACTTCATCGGCATATACCTCTTTTACATAAGAATCCATAACATCTATTATATCTTTTGGACATTCAAACTCTGTTAATAGTCTTGACATATGAACAACTTTTTTAGGAGCAAATCTATTCATAGGAATAACATATTCTTCCTGATCTCCAGGAACCCTGACATAATCTTCTGATTCTAAATATTTCATACAAGAGTTTATTTCATCTCTTAGTCTTTGTAATTGATCTTGAGTAAATGGGTTGGAAATATACATTGGCAAAGGTTTTTTATATTTTTCAAAACCAGTCAAATATTTCCACATTTCTGCTGTTTCTTTAACTTCAACGTTATTGTTATCCATAACTATATTATACACCATCTGTTAGTTGTTCAAGTATTGCTAATTCAGTTATTGCAAGTCTAACCTTGTTTGTACCCTCGCCAATAACAACAATTATGGCTGGATCATTATTATTTTTAATGGCATCTGTAACGGCTTTAGCCCAAACTTTTTGATTAAGAGTAAAAGATTTTCCAACTTCTTTAAAATCTACTGTAAAATTTTTCCATGTTGCGTCGCCCTTGTGAGTGTTTCTACCACTATTCTTGTGCTGTTTTGCACCAAGCCTTTTTGATTCTGATCTCTCACTCATCTTCATAATCCTTTTTTCCTTTTGGAATAAGACTAACTTTTGATATATGTTTTTTATTACACATCCAAGTTAAATCTCTTGTCTCTGTCCATAATCTACAAACAATAACTTCTTCATTACATTTTTGACAAACAAACTTTCCTTTATATGTAGAAAAATTGTTAAGCATTCTCTACCTTTAGTTTTAATTGTTCTTGTAAGTCTAAATCTTCTCTTACTCTATCAATGAATGCATCTCTACCCTGAACTTTTGTGCCATCATCAAGTTGATACCAAGCACCAGTTCTATTTACCATACCCATTTGTTCTGCGGTATCAACAAGATCGCCTATCTTATCAATCCCAATATCATCACCTCTAAAATAAAAATCATACTCACCAGACTGAAAGCCAGGAGAGGTTTTAGAGAATTGTAATTCCCATCTAATTTTTCTACCAATCTTTTCTTCAATTAATTTATCTCCTATTTTAATTTTTCCTTTGATGGCTTGATTGTCTGACTCCGATGAGAATAATTTAATAACGCAAGAGGAATAAAACTTAGTAGCCTGCCCACCAGAAGGCTGCTGACTAGTATACATAGCGTTAATATTATTACGAGACTGAGAAATAAGTACAAGCATAGTCGGCTTAACTTTGTTATTAGCATAGTTAAGCATTTTCCAAGCGTTGCTAAAGTCACGGGACTCTGCTCCAATCTGTTTTGTATTTTCTAAAGCCTTCATATCATCTGTATCTTTTTCAAAGTAGATAGCAGGAAGCATTGATGTAATACTGTCAATTACAATTAAATCAACTCCAGCATTAATAAGTCCAACTCCAACATCAACCATATCGCTAATAGTTCGTGCTTGTGAATAAATTAATTTCTTAGGATCTACCCCAAGTTTTATAGCCCAATCTTCTGAGTATGACATCTCAGAGTCAATCCATGCACATACTTTGCCTTCTGCTTGTGCCATAGCAATCATTTGTAGACACATGGAAGACTTTGCACTTGACTTGCTACCCCAGATCAAAACCTGTCTGCCATAAGGTAAGCCACCACCTAAAGCCTTATTAAGACCATAACTGGGTGTAGGCTGGTATTCAAAGTTAATTCCTTCTCCAGTGCCCAAACGTTTTCTAAGTTTAGGATCTAACAATGCTAAGACATCTTCTACACTAACTGACATGCACATCCTCCAAGGTTATAGTTCCATCTTTTGTTTTTCCAAAATCAAATTTATAGGTATTGCCTTCTTTAATATTCATATATGCTTTTGCAAAAGATGTTGGGAATACTGTTATAGAATGTAAGTCTCTTGATGAATCTGCTAAAGTTAATAATGCCATCTTCTTTCCAGTTTTTGTTGTTCTTGGTTTAAATGATATCACAAACATCTCTTCTTCTGCAAATGGCAATTGCTTATAATTTAAAAATCTAACTAAAGCATTTGGTGAAGTTTTAATTTCATCAACTGGTGTGGCAGAAACAATCCTATTGTCAGATGCTAATAGCAGATAAGTTTTACCAATCTCAATGGTAGTATTTTCATCATCAAATATTCCAATTGATCCCGTTTTGTCTAACACATCAACACGAGACCATCCTGTTCCTCTTTTAATTGCTTTAATCATTCCCATCAAAATAAAAGATCCTTTTTCTTCAAAGTCTTCTGTTGATTGAATAAATGAATGATATTGTGTTGGCACCGTCATATTAAATTCTGGCAGATTTAAATACTCATATAAATTTTCTTTGATCTCTTGATCATTTCTTGGGTTATCAGAAAAGGTAGCAGCACCAGTAATCCTTAGTGACTGTAAGGCTCTGCTGTTTACTCCGTTTCCTTTTGTAAAGGTAAATTCTTCAAGTTGTTTGTATGATGTGAATGGTCGTGCTTGGATATATCTTTCTGCAATTTTGTCAGATATATATTTAACAGAACTAAGTCCAAATCTAATACCTTTACCCTCAATTTTAAAATCCATATCCGAATCGTTAATGTGAGGTAACTTAATGCTAATGCCCATTCTTTTCGCTTCAATAAGATACTCAGTTCTTCCATCTTTATCCTTTTCATTTTTTAAAAGTGCAAACATAAATTCAAGAGGGTAATAATACTTTAACCAAGCGGTCCAATACGAGACCGTAGAGTAAGCAACCGCATGAGACTTGTTGAACGAATACCCCGCATGTGCTTCAAAGTCATGCCATAAATCCAAAGCAGAATTAGGACTAATGTACTTAGAAGCACCATTAACAAACTTTTCTTTAAACTGATCAAATTCTTTAGCATCTTTCTTCTTTCCAATAATTTTACGTACTTTATCTGCTTCTGCCATTGTCATTCCACCAAGTTCAACGCAGGCTTGCATAACCTGTTCTTGATACAAAACACAACCATATGTATCAACTGTAATTGGTTTCATAACTTTATTTAAGTAATCAATATTTTGTTTACCGTGTTTTCTTGCAATATAGTCTTTGCCAATAGTGTTCATTGCGCCTGGTCGGACGAGAGCATTTGATGCAGCAAGTTCGTTTAAATTTTTTACTCCCATTCTAACTAACAAATTAGTATATGGTGCAGCCTCACATTGGAAAACCCCTTTAGTGTATCCTTCTGAAATCATTTCATAAACTTTAGGATCTTCTAAATCAATTTCTAATAAATTAATTTTCTTATAATGATTTTTTTCAATCTCTGCAATGGCATCTTGCATAACGCTAAGAGTTTTTAATCCAAGTGCATCAATCTTAATTAATCCAATTCTTTCTGCTTCTTCCATATCAACACCAACAACTGGAATTCTTTCATCAGATCCTGGAGATGATCGTGTTTCTAAAGGTGCATATCTAAATATTGGATTCTTGCTTGTTACAACTCCTGCAGCATGAATTCCAGTTCCACGAATACGTCCTCTTAACTGATCTCCATAAATTTCTACTTCTGGATATTTTTCTCTAAACCATAATGTTGTTTTTGAATAACAGTATTCATCCCAAGTATCAACAAGTTTTAATACTTTATTAACATCAGAAAGAGGTATGTCTAATACACGAGCAACATCTCTAACTACACCTTTATCTTTAAATGATAAAAAGGTAGCAATAGAAGCAACGTGTCTATATTGTCTAACTAAATAATCTTTTACTTCTTCACGACGAGTATCTTGAATATCTGTATCAATATCTGGAAAATCATTTCGTTCTGGATTAATAAATCGAAAGAATAAAAGTCCATATTTAATTGGATCAATGTCAGTGATTCCAAGTGTGAAGCAGACTAAAGATCCAGCAGATGATCCACGACCTGGACCAACCATAATGCCTTCTTTTTTGGCCCAAGCAATCATACTTTGAACAACTAGAAAGTATGGTGCAAACTTTTTATTCTTAATAATCTCTAATTCTTCACGTAATCTATTAACATATTCTTCATTATCTTGCAGACCTTTAAGTGTCAAACCTTCAAAAGCAATCTTTTCTAATTCATTATCTGGACTTTTATATTGAACTGGAAGTAGATCAAGTCCATCTTGAATATCATAGTCTTCTACTGTATCTGCTAATAGCAATGTATTTGAATATATGTCTGGTCTATCTATCCCCTGTTTTTCCATTGCTAGTTTAATCTCATCATATGACAATAAATGTATGTCAAACTTATTAAAAGTAATTTGACGATCTTCGCCATATAAATAGTCAAGTCTTTCCATCATATTAGTTTTCTTTTTAGATTTTTCATATGTGGCTTCTTTATTAACTTTGCCATGAGTATTCATTAGTAACTTAAATTCTTGAATCTCTTTTTGTGATGTATCTGAATGATGACAATCTGGGGTAACTACAACTTTAATTTCAAACTCATCTGCAAGTTCAATTAAAGACTTATTTATTTCTGGGGTATTATGTGGCATTACTTCAATATAGTAATCATTACCAAAGTTATTCTTAAACCATTTAATATGTTTCTTTGCAATAGCAAATTCATTTTCTTCTAATGCTTTTACAATTACACTACTTGGACATGCAGAAGTTACAATAATTCCTTCACGATATTTTTCAAGTATTTCAAAATCAAATCTTGGTTTCTTAAAAAAACCATCAGTCCATGAAAGTTCACTAATTTTATTTAAATTATCTAAACCAATCTGATTCTTTGCTAGAAGAATAATGTGGTTATAAACAAGGTCTTGTTGACCTTCTCGTTCAGACTTATCTCTTTTATCAGAAATGTCTGCACACATATATCCTTCTAGCCCAAGAATTGGCTTAATGCCTTTGGATTTTGCTGTACGATAAAACTCACGATGTCCTGAAAGTGTGCCGTGATCTGTTATTGCCAAGGCTGGCATTTTAAGATCTACGGCACGACTTAAATATTCTTCTGGAGTTGCAATTCCATCGAATAAGGAATAATGAGTGTGTACGTGCAATCCTGCGTAGTTCATACTACCAATCTGTGTTGGTTGATGAAGTGGTTGACGGTGAGTCAAAGCCTAGATAAAAGGCTTCTTGCTCTGCATAAGGAACTTTGCGAAGTGCAAGTTCTAGTTGAAATGGCTCAATACCAGTCCAGTCAAATGGCTCTTTATCTGGTGCTGCTGGAATCATTGTGTAATTTGTTTCAGTACCCTGACCATTACGCTTCATCTTCCATACAACATTTGAGATACTACCAGTCTCAAGTGCATACTCACGAATAGTATTAAAAGATGATTGCTTGCTAATTCCCATAGACCAAATGGCCACATATGGTTTTTCAATTCCATCATCAACTAATACGTTACAGTAAAAGCGGAGACGACCACGCCATCCAGCCTTTGGGTCTTTACGGTGCATTTCTTCTGCCCAGTCACGACCTTCTGTGTCCATAGTATCTACTGCTTTGCGCTTGTAATCTTTTGGATTTACGTGCTCTTTGACAACTAGAGAAAGTCCACGAGATGCATTATAATTTGCAGAGTCTTCGTCTAGTTCTTCAATAAAGCGAATCTTTACTGATTGTCCATCAGCAAGTTTAAGCCATCTTACCTTTGGTGAGTTTTCATCGTATTTTGGTTTGTCGAGCAGGGCGTTGATGTTTTTTAGTCCCTTTACTACGCTCATATTATTCTCCTTTTTTATGTTGTTATTTTAAAATCATCATACTGCTCTGCAGCACTATTGATTTTTTCTACTATTTTATTATACTCTTCCAATTCATTTTTGTCAAATGAATCTTTAGAAACTTTAAAACTATTTCCAGCATATAAAGATATCCAACTATACAACTGCCATGAAGGTGGTTGCATTAAATAAGAAAAATCTTCTTTGTTTGTTTTCATATCTTCTATAAATCTTTTTATATTATGATATTCGTATTCTGGCATTGGGTGTTTTAATAGAAACTCAGACCAAAAATTAGTATTGTTTTTATTTGTAATATAGTGCATGTATAGATAAGTTGTAATTGCCTGTCCATACCTTTCATTTAAATTATTAAAATGATCTATTTCTGTATTAGTAATAGTATTATTAATATATTTATAGAAATATTTATCTAAAAATAAATATAAATGATTAATCATTCCCGATATTGCAGTGGCTTCCATTGGTTCAAAAAATGATGTAGCCAGTCCTATCCCTAAACAATTATTTATTAATATTTTTTTTGCATAACCTGGAGTAAAATTAAAAGTTTTTATAATTTCTAAATCTTTTCCAAAAAATTCATATGCTTCTTTTATTGCATCATCTTCATTAATGTACTTATTGTTATAAACATATCCACAACCATATCTATTTTGTAGTGCAACTTTCCATGCCCAACCATAATCCATTGCAATTGCTTGTGTATATGGAACTTCTTTGCCATCTAAAGGAAGTTTGCAGGCAATTGCTGATGTTGCTGGAAGAAAATTAGATGTGTCAATCCACTCAACATTATAAACCTTATCTAAAAATAATCTAGAAAATCCAGATGCATCAATTAAAAAATCTAGATTAATGCTTGTTTCATTATCTAATAGTAATTCCACAATGTCGTCATTACTATTTGTTTTAGTGTCAACAATAATAGCATCAATAATTTCTATATTTTTTTTAACTACTTCATTTTCTAAAAAATCTCCAAGCAATTTTGCATCTAAATGCAATGAATATTCTTTTTTACTATTAATTGAATGAGTTTTATTTTTATAAGATATTTGTGCATTTAAGTTAATAGAGTCTAAATTGCCATGCTCTTGCATTGCTATATTACAAAGTTTAAAGATGTTGTCATTATTGTAAAAAGTATTATCATCAAAAAAATTGTTAAATCCATGAAACCATGATTTGTTTTCTTTATTCCATCCAGAAAAAACAACACCATTCTTAATGGTTGCATTTGTATACTTAATTACATCTTCAACATTAATGTTAAGATCTTTAAAAACTTTATGTATGTTTGTTGTTAGTCCTTCTCCAGGTCCTAGAACGCCTATTTGTTTACTTCGCACCATTGTTATTTTTAATTTAGGATATCTTTTATTTAACAGAAGTGCACTCAAACAACCAGCAGTTCCTCCACCAACAACAACAACGTTTTTAATATCTCTGATCATAACCAACTTTATTGATCTGTTCTGCAGAAGGAATCCATGTTTCAGAATTTTCTTGAACACCATGACCTTCAACAATTCTATTAAAGAAATTAAAGGCAGAGCAAACTGCAACAGCATCTTTAACTTGTTCTTGTGTAAATCCAGCCTCATAACATTCATCATATAATTTCTTAGTCATACTTGCTGGATGCTTAGTTAACTGTTCTACTAAATTAAAAATTGTAGTCAATCTATTTGGAGTTGATTGAATTCCCCCATCTAAAATCTCAATCTCAGCATTTATTGATTCTGCAAAAACACGGTGCGATCCATAACAAAATCTACATCCATTTAAGTATGATGTATATGCTGCAATAATTTCTCTATCTTGTGGAGACAATGACGAAGCCTCTCGCAATACTTCTTGTGCAAATGAAAGCATCATCATATATCTTTTTTGATTTTCCATAAAAACATCAATAATTGTTGAATCTTCCTTAATTGAATCGAATACATTTTTTACACTCATGACTACCTCAGCATTTCTAGTATAGAATTGTCAATTGAACTACTTAACTTAATTATATCAGAATCCTGCATATCTCCAATATCTTTATACTTAGTATCTAGTGTTATTATCGATACCCTTGACTTTAACTTATCAATCATTTTTTTAGACATTGACTTTCCAGCCTCATCATTATCTGCTATTAAATATATCTCATTGAAATATTTTTCTAATAGTTCTACTTGGCTTTTTGAAATTGTTGCTCCAAGCGTAGCCACTGCTGGCATACCAACTTGATCTAATCTTATGGCATCAAAAGATGACTCTACAACATAAACCCTATCATTTGCTTTTACCCTATGCAGATTAAACAAAGTTTTACTTTTTGGAAGTCCTGGAGTATTTTTAAAATCTTTTCCTTCAAGACTTCTGCCAACAAAACCAATTACCATTCCTTCTGGAGAGTGAACTGGAATTGTAACCATATCCTGCTTCTCAGAATATCCTAAGTTAAACTTACTAACTGATAACTTAGTTACAAGTCTTCCATCAAAGTATCTCATTGCTCTTGGAGATTCAAGTGCTTGTGAGTTCAGTCTCTTAATAATAACTTCGTCATACTGTACAAATGTTGGTGGGGTATATAGTTGTTTTGCTACTATTTGAGTAATATCAGACTCTTGCTCTTTGCTTTTTATATACCGCAAACTTTCAAAATATGATCTGTTGCTCATTTTCATTACTATTTCTTGCAAAGTAGCAGTCTGTTGACACCCAAAACAAAAGAATAATCCACTTTCTTTTGACACTTCTCCAGCAGGGGTTCTATTGTTATTATGATATGGACAAAAAATAATATAGTCAGAATCTACTTCTGATTGTATTGTGACTCCGGAACCGATGAGAACTCTTTTGACTTGATCTTCTGTGTATATATCGGTCTGTACCCGTCTGCTGCGATCATCCATTCTATATTCTTTTTCCCTACGTAGATTCCATATACTGTCAATTTAAACTCAAACCAGTCTTTGATGCTGTTATAGTATATCGTAAAATCTGGCTCTATGTCAATTCTTGGAACATATGCAGACTCTTTCATTTGTACTAACAATAGCCTAATGTACTCTTCTTTTAATCTAAAAATGTCTGACTCATCCTTGATGTTGCCATCTAACTTAAAACACTTTATAGGCTTATGATGAATTGACACATCTTATTATAACTGCTTATCTTCATAATCCTTGTAGCGATAATAACCTTTGTCAAAGTCAACTTGAACTAGGAACTCACCCATAAAGCCATTTCTATTTTTTCTAAAGGCACATTCAATAATATCGCTATTATTTGCTCTACCAAGTGCAATTACCCAGTCTGCATCATAGGCAATCTGTCTTGACCAAGCAGTTTGTCCAAGTGTTGGAACACTACTAAGATCATTTACATCATCTGGAGTTGCAGAAGATATCGCAATGATAGGAACTTCTTCTCCAATAGCCATTAACTTTAGTTCACGAGAAAGGTTTTTCATTCTTACTGTCTCATTGTCTGACTTCTGGTTTGGACTCATTAATTGTAGGTAGTCAACAATAACAAAATCTGGACGGTATTGATCTATTTTGCCACGTAGAACTGAAGGACTAATCTCCCCACCCTGATCATTTGAAATGATATGAAATGGATTCTTTCCAGTAACCTTATCTTTGTGCCAAGTTTTAAACATCTCTGGCTCAACATGACCCTGACTAATCTTTCTATGTGACCAAAGACCTTCACCCATAATTGTAAATACACGGTTTCTAACTTCTGTCTCAGACATTTCAAGGCTAATCACTAATGGGGTTTTGCCTTGCTTCCATGCCTGTACCGCAAAATAAAGAGCAAGCCATGACTTACCAATGCCTGGATAGGCTAAAAACACTCCCAGTTGGCCTGGAGCGATACCACTTGGAAGGTAGTTATCAAATCCTGGCAAGCCAGTTTTAATACCTGTAATCCCAGCCTCTTCCATTTTACGCAAGTGATCAAAATATGCAGCAGCGGACTCAAAATCAGTAGCATCAATATCTCTAACAGATGATGTATTCTTTTTAAGTTCTGAGGTTTGAGTAATTAGAGAATCTAGGGCAACTACTGAATTGCCACTTTGTACTTCTCCTGCTGCAGATCGTAATATTGTTTTAAGACTATCGTTTAGGTAGTCTCCTTGTAGTTCTGAAAGGTGATGTTTTGTTGCCCCAATATCTTCAACTACCTCGAAATCTCTAAACTTTTCAATTACTAAGGATAGTGGTGGAACGGAACTGTTTGCCTCAAAATATTTTCTAATGAATGTCCATACATCTAAATGTGTTCGTAAAAGTCCATCAATATTTGCTTGTAGCAAAACGTGAATCTGTTTATCTTTTAAGACTGCATTTAATACCTTTGATTCAATGCTAGCCATTCAGCCACTCCTTTGCCATCAATCTTCTTTCTGCACGTTCTCTATCATCTTCGTCTTTATCTTTTTTAGCCTTAATAATTTTTTCTGCCTGGTATGCAAAAGTATTCCAAGATGGACTCTCAGTAACCTTAAAATAGTATTCTAAAATATCGTAACATCCTTCAATTCCATACGACTGAATAAGAGCATCTGCTGCCCATTGTTCAACGTTAAGATTCATTGATGGCTTTACATCATATCTTTCTTTGTGGTATTTACTATACCTTGAAAGCAAAGCCATTCGGTCTTTGCGCTCTGGCATTACTCAGAGATTTCTGCTTTGGCTTCGTTAATTTTGTCAGTTAATTTATCTTCAACAAACTTGTAAACACGTTCCATTGCTTCGTTAGTTGTCTCTCCATCTTTCTTAGAGTCAACAACTCCAAGATCAAGTCTTAATGATTGGAAGTTTCCAAGATTAAGTGTATAGCCTAAAGTTACAGAAACCTTAGTGTTATCGTTTTCCATTTTACATCCATTCAGTAGTTAGATAGATTCAGACCAGATAGGAATGAAGCGTCCATCTTCAGTTCTCGTATATGTAAGTATACCATCGCCCATTCTCCTAGTCAACTCTTGTTTAGTAGGAGTCATGTTGTTTGTTACAAGGCCATCTTTTCTTGGTTGACCAATATGAATTGATGCCAATATGTCCCTTATTTCCCTTATGTGACTTTCTGAATAATAACATCTTATCTGCCAGCCACGCTTTCCACCTATGCTAGATCCTATTGGTGCTGGAATTGTTCCACGCTTAATAAGAGTAGGAATATACTTTTTATGTCTGTTAATAAGTATAGCAGTTTCTCCAATAGTATATGCCTTTTCTCTTTTCTTTTTAAATTCCGCAATAAAACAAGTTTCAATTCTATCTTTATTTATATTATAAAGCGCAACAATTCCGTCTGATCTGTTTCTGTGGTGCACCTTAACTAAATCATTATTCAAAAACCAAATAGTTTTATTACCTGAAACTATAGCGGACTGATTGTAGTTTTGGCCCTCAATATTTCCTGTTGTAGAATCCATGATCCCTCTTTGCTGCTGTCTGGTGGATGGTAAAATTTTCTTTTACCACAAATTACACAGTAAACTTCAATATGCTCTTTTGTGCTGTATTGTCTGTCAACAAAAACAATACCACCACATCTTGCACACTTCACTAATTTGGTATTCCAATTGCAAGAACGTTTACATCAACAGTTGCTACTCCAACAGTATTAAACCTTACAAGAAATGAAGCAGTACTGGCTGTAACTTGAGTAATAACAACTGAAACATTTTTTCCAGCATTTGTATTTCCTGTGTCAAAAGGAGTTGCTACTACAATTGGTGGATGTTTAAAATTATAATTAACTGCAAACGGCACCTGATTATCAGTAGCAGTAATGTCTTTAGAACTTGCTACAACTGCTGTAATGCCAACAATGCTTGCTCTTCCAGTTCCAACTGTATTGCTTGTTCCCGATTTGTCATTTTTAATTTGTGTTACGCTTTGATTTGTTCCAACAATATCACTTAGTTGATTAACCGTTTCAACTAATTGATACATATAAGAAACATCTAAAGGTTGCCCTCTTTGTGGTACTGTTAATTTTGCCATTGTTCCTCCATTATATCATTTAACTTATGCTACCGTTGTTAAAACAGACTCAAAAAGTTTTAATGAATTATTTTGTGTTTTTGAAATTCCTTCTGGCTGAATTGTTACTCGCACATTTGTTGTTCCAGTATTTGGAAATGTATATGTAGTCACCTTAGTAATTGCGTTTCCTACAGTTGCGGTTCCGTGATATGAATAAGATGCTGCATTATCAAATTTAACAAAAATATCGTATTTTTCTCTAAAATCAGTATCCTTCCAAGTAACAGACCAGGAGCCCCCACCACTTATTATGTTAACTTTATTTACAGTAATAGACGCAGCAGTGCCAGTGGTGGCAGCAGTTGAAACTGTACTTGAACCAATAAGAACTGTAAAGGTGTTTATTGTTGGAACAGTTAGGATTGTTTGTGCTCCAGTAACAGCAGTGAACGGAGCCACTGTGTTAGAAAAAGTAACAATCTGTCCAACACTAAGACCGTGTGCAGATGCTGTGGTAACGGTTACGGTGCCAGAAACAATTGCTAAATTAGTAATGGATGTAGCAGTTGATGGAATAGGATAAGAATCAACATAATAAATTGAAGACCATGCAGAAACTCTGTTTAAGTCTTCAGAAACAACTCTGTATCTTACAACATGTTGATTAGTGCTGTTGACTGGCGGTAAATTTTTTTTTAACAATAAAGATTTTTTAATGTTTTTATCTACTGCCATTATACAACGTTACCAATATCTAAAGACATTCTAAATTCAACATAATTGTTTGTGTTTGGAGATTTTTCAATTGGTTCTGCATTAGCATTTTGAACAACGGTATATCCAACCAATCCATATAAAGGATTAAGAGTGCTTAGGTTATCAAATCTAATTGCATCAAAAGCAATATAGTGTGTTGTTACTACGGCTGATGAGGTTACAATGCATGAGTATAGTTTTGCAGATGAAACAAATTCCCAGGAAAAGGCTTCTTCTTTAACAAAATCTTCTAAAGTTTTTTCAACTACAAAATATCTATTAGCATCAAAATCAATTCCACCTGCTCCATGAACTAAATCAATTAAGCACCTTGCAGTTTTAGTATTAGTGTCTGTAAATTCTAAAATAATTTTTAAACTACCTGGTTTTGCATAAGGAGAACTTGCGTCTTTATTTACAAGAGAAAATGCAATCTTAATTTTATCTGACAATGAATTTTTAGATAAATCAATGTTAAGCCCAGTTTTTTTTATATAATTTTTTGTAGATAAAGTCGTTGTGGTAGTTCCAACATTTGTAATGTTTGTAATATCTTTAATAGTACTATAATTTCCTTTTACTAAAACCATATTATTAAAAAATCTACATCTTTCATTTTTTGTATCTCTATTTACTTTATAAAAAATTCTATTATCTGATGCTGCTTGAAACACACTTGCTGTTGTTGAAATAATGTTATCATCACTTTCATCAAGTGCTGAATTTATTGATGGAATTGCTTTTTCTGTAGTGTCAAGATACTTCCACTGTTCTTCCTCTGTAAATAACATCAAACTTCTGCTATCAAATCCTGAAGCAGATGGATTTCCTCCTGCAGAATAAATACCTATTTCTGTAATTTCATATTTTTCCTGTGTCGGAAGTTCTGCAGTAAATACTATTTTATTAACATCATTTTCTTTTACATACCCTCTTGAAGAAATTGGAACTCTAAACATCTCAAAAATTAATGATTCTTTAGTTGAATAATCTCCATAGTTGTCTTCATTTGCTAATGGTTTTTGTCCACAACCAAAAGCCATATACGATGCGTAGGAAGGGGCTGTTCCAAGCAAGTATTTTGCTATGATTTCTTTTCCTTTATTTGTTATCATTCCTGATCAACTCCAAGATCTGTTTCATATATTGTACCATTTTGTAGTGTTTCAATTTCAATCTTTTCTCCTGGATTTAAATCTATACTTTCTATAACTAAATTTCCAGTAGAAGTATCAATATACACATTTTTTCCTGAAGGACCATTTCCAACATTTGGAACCTTTGCGTCTAATTTTATAGCAAAATTTAAAAAATATTTGTCAGATGTGTCCTGAAGGGCCAAAATATTTTTTGGGTCTAAGGCCTTTTGTATTTCTGCCATATTAATAATTGGTTGATAGTTTACACTTTCAGTACTTAATTTTGCATTATTTGTAAGTGATAAAAGCATAGCACCATTAATTTCTTCAAAATATATCATCTTTAAAAAGTCTGCGTCCTCTGCGTTTATTTCATCATTTTTAAAAGTAACATATTGAGGGGTTGCAATTTTAACTGCAGGCCTTTTTGTTGATGTTGACCCTGTTTGTGAAGTCTGTTCTCCACCAGTTGATCCAGTTGATCCACCAGGTGCATCAGGTGTGGCTTTTATATTTTTTGTTCCAAAATAAGATTGAATATCTTGATTTAATTTATTATATCCCATTCTATCGTCTGGATCTATATTTACAGAAGGTACAAAATTGTTTTGCATGTAATCAAAGTTATCTTTACTTTCTGGTGGTAAAAATGCTTTTAAATCTTTAAGCATTTTATCAAAACCCATATTGTCATCTGGATCTATGTTTACTGAAGGAACAAAATCATAAATACCCATATTACACCTCACTCAAATATATAGTCATGTCTGGTCCTTGCAAACTTCTTGAATAATCTATGTTATAAATAACAAATCTTGAAGTAGAAGATGTAACAAGATCTAATCCATTATTATTCTTATAATCAATTGAAACAATATCACCAAGTTGAATTGTGGGGTTTGCAAAAATTTTTAATCCAATTGCTTTTTTCGGAACCATTAACTTATCTACTAACCATCCCATTAATTCTTCTGCATCTTCTGTATTTTGTATATATTCTCCCTGTATAGAAAAAGCACTTGTTCCATAATTCATTCTGCTTAATTTAACATTATTATATTTTTCTTTTTGTATGTTTGGAGAATAAACTATTTTATCGTCTTTAAGTTCTGGGTCTGAAAAACTTGATTTCTTTTTAAAATAATCGTCTACTGTAAGTTCATTACTGCTATCACTTGTAAATGCAATACCTTGAATTTTTAAAAAGTTTGAAGTAGTTGTGCTTACGTCTAATAAAGTATCTGTTGCATTAAATATTAAAAATTCTGCTCCGTACGCATTTGCTTCAAATCCAGATATTGTATATTCTTTTACTTTGTCTGGGGCATTTACTATTTTTGCATATAGTGCTGGATAGGCATTGTCAAACCTTGCATTAATATATGCACACTCTCTCATTATAGTTCCAAATTCTTCAAAATGAATATCATAAATTGGAGTAGTTAAAGGGCTTAATCCACTCAAATATGTTTCTTGTAAAATTCCACTCATTGCATATTTTCTTAATGATTGATTAACGGTAACATCTTTTGCTGCAAATACTTTTGAAATTTGATTGTTTACTACAAAACCAGAATTTTGTGAATAATTGTTGGTTAAAGCATAAAAATTTTCAAACATACATTTAGATGATCCTCTAATAAATAAAGCAGTATTTTGATATGCTGGTAGTGGAGAAGTATCATCAACTTGACCAATTAAAATATCATTTATATATAAATAAAACCTTCTTGTATTTTTATTTGCTAAATCTTCATATTCTACTGCTAAATCATATACAGTTGTAAACTGTTCACCATATTTTCTTGATATACCAGCAAAATCTCCAGAGTCATATTGAATTTGTTCATTGAATGCATTAAACAATAATGTTGGAATAGCATTTGCTTGTCCAGTACCTTCTTCAATTTTATAAAATATAATATTTGAAGTGTTTGTTGTTGCGCCATCTAATGCAATAACTTCAAAGTAGTATCCATTGTTTGTTTCTGGGTTAAGCAGAATTGCAATTCCTCCAGAGTTTCCAGATATAACAACACTTTGTTCTGGAGATGTTGAACCATTTGAATAGTATGTCATTCCAGAAAGTGGAACTGCAGTAGAAATTATATTACTACTTTCTGTTTTTATTTGCTCATCTCTGTCACCAATAATACGCATTTTAGTTCCAAAATGTTTAAATACTGCTTTGTCTAGTTTTTTATAAACATAAGATATATGATTAATTGGTTTTGGATCTGTTGCAATAAAATCTTTACCTTTAAAAACAAGTGCTGATGATTGAACTAATCCTTTATTTTTAACAGGATCTATAGATTGCAAAGATGCTCTTTCTGTTTCTGTAAAAGGATGTTCTGATAAAAATCTTTTAATTACGCCATTAACAAATGCTGAGTTAGCAATGGTATTTGAAATACCCGCAGGGCCAGCACCAGTGGTTCCGTCAAATGTAGTGTCTCCAAATAAATATTGAGATTCCATTAAACAACCTCTACGATTAGTAAGACTATACCAGTGTTCATCTAAGGCTGCTTTATGGGAAACAATGGTTGTTCCAAATTGAGCCCTTCCATGTTTTGCAACAGAGCCATTTACCATTCTAATAACTCCATTAACTGTTTCATAATATGGCTCTGAGTATATTCTAACTTTTCCCGTTGGATATAGTTTGCCATTATATTTTAATTTATTTAAATAATTTTTGTATTCAGAATCACTACTTATCCATACGTTTGGGTTTTCAAGTCCTTCAACAAAATATTGAACTGCATCATATCTAATAACTTCACCATTAGCATAAAAATATCCTTGATTTCTTGAAATTAAATAAATGCTTTCTCCAAAATCAATAACATTATTTTTAAGTTGATTATCCATTACGGTTGGCGCTTCATTTATAAGTGTTGAGTTTAGCCCAATTGCTGATAATGTAAATCCACTTGATTTTTGATTTGATCCTTTTAATTCTTCATAATTAGATATCTCCCATAAAAGTGATGGTTTATATACCCAAAATTTATTTGATGCACTTGATATGGTTTCTTCGCCTATTGCTGAAAATGTTTTGTCAATGTATCGTGATGTATAATTGATTTTTCCATCATTATAAATTTTTTTATCTTGAGAAGCAATTGAAATAATATTAGGAAGTTTTTTACCAGTAATTAATTTATTTTTAATTATGCTCACAGAATTTTCTGAAAGAGATGGACTATTTCCACCAAGTTCATCTTCCCAATATTCAGTGCTATAAAGTCCGCCATCAAAAAACTCTTCTGCAGTATTGCTATATACCCCTGCATCTTCTGAGGTTAAATCTATCTCTACTAAAACATCATTTGTTTTTGATCCAATTAATGTTGTATCTATTGACCTCTTTGATGCTTCTGGTATTAAATAATTTTTGCTCATTGCAATAAAATTATTATATTCATCAAAGAACATTGCTGTTTGTGTTGATATGGCTAATTCATTTAATACTTCTGCAACGTTTGTATCTGGTCCTACAAAAAAATATGGAATAATTGGATCTGATTCTCCTTCAATTCTTTTATAAATATAATTAGTAAATCCAATAGCGTCTAATAAAATTGATATTGCATAACTTACTGATATGTTTGTAAGAAAAAGTTTTGGAGCAAGCATTGATTCAAAATAAAAATAAAAATCTCTTAACTCTAAAGATATAGTTCCACCAGTTACATCTGCCTGTGGAAAACCTTCTGAATACAAAGTTTTAATTGGAACACTGTAATCATTTCCAGAAACGTTTAAGAGTGTTTCATAGAAATTAAACTTAATATTTTTTGTAACATACTTAGAAATAATACTATTTGTATTATTTTCATTGAATGCTTGATCATCGTCAAATATTGAAATGTTTCCAGTAGAGGCTAGAAGTTGTCCAACGGGCAAAGAAGTTGATCCAAGATCAGACAATTGTTTAGTTACTTTATAGTTAATAGTTTTGTTTGATATGTTTGCAATTAGTCTTGGTGACATCTCAATTAAATCAAAGGTTGAATCAAATTTATTCATGGCATCTACAACAATTCTAACTCCTCTAACATATTGAAACTCACGATATGTAGTAACGTTATCTTTAATAAAATATTCTGGAGATGTAAAATCAGTAACAAAATTTGTTTCTTTAGTTAAGTCTGAATTTGTTAACTTCCAACCATATTCAGGAACAAAGGTTTGATAAACTTTTGTTGTATTGTTCCAAATATGATAAACTCCTTTGTCTGTTGCTGATTCTACAACTAAATAAGCATAGCCATCGATTGATTTATTTGGCAATAATGTTGTAGAGGATATTTTTTCAACATGTATAAATCTATTTTTATGTTCAATTGGAAGAATTAATCCATATGACAATTCCACATATCCATCTTCGTTAATTATTGGAGTTGCATCATCTCTTAAGGAGTTGGCATTAAAAGTTTTTGCTGATACCCATGAATTTCCAGACAAGTATTCTATTCTCCAGTTAATAGGAACCTGTTTGTTAGAGTTTCCATAAAGTGGATCTGCAATAGGAGTTGTAGAAGTATTAAAAGGGCCTAAATTTTTACTTCCAACATGTGTTTGCATCTTAACTATAAGTCTATTAGCGGGAACATTTTCTTTATACACTACAAATGGTGCAGCATCTTCAATTGGATATTGACTGTTTGTAGAATTTTTTGATATACCTCGTTCTGGTGAATTAATGTCTGTGCCATTTTCTTTTCTAAATGATGTCCAATATTTAAATTGATCATCTCTTGCTCCCATATAATATCTTGGTCTTTGTGTAAAAGAACTAATTCCGTTAACAGAATCTTTAACTTTTTTATATTTTATTTTTTTTATGGGTAAATTATTTGAATCATTTTTTACAATGCCATTGCTATCTTTTTCATAAACAAACTTACCTTCTGCATCTGTTTCATATTCATAAATAAAATTTCCAGCAGCATCTGTTTCATAAAATTGTTGATTGTCAATTGAATTAGTATTAAAATTATGAAAGTGTCTTCCTGGAATGTAAAAGGCTTTGTTAATTCCAGATCTTGGACGAAAAGGTTTAATACAATCTTCTAATGAATAAAACATATTATATTGTTCTTCAATCTTAGAAAATAACGAAGGAAGATCATCATTATCATAGCCATTGTCAACTACAATATCTGAATCTGTTGCTCCCGTGTAAGCATTGTTAGTGTCGGTTGCATCAAATGAAAGCGGTATTTTTTTTGTATCTCTATTTCTATAATTTCCTAATTTAAAAATATTATCTGGAACATTCATATTCCACTCTGCTAATATTGTTGCACGAGTTTCAATTGTTGAAGAAGTTTCTATATGGTTTTTTAATGTTGTATTTACAAACATTTAAACCTCTTCCAGCGATACCGTAATATCCCAAAGATCATGATTGCTTTGTCCACGCTTAGATACCGTATATGAAAAATCAGAAACATAAACCTGAACAATTTGGTTATATTGTTCTAAATGTGTATATGGTGCTGAGGTTCCATCTTGTGCATAGTTATTAAACTTGTCATAGGCTAGGAACATCCAAAATGGTCCCGTGTGGTTTTCATACCAGTCTAGCATTTCTACTCCGCCTGCACCCCCGTCAGCGGTATATTCAGGGGATTGTGTGGTTGCTCCAGTAGTGGCTCCAGTAGTGGCCCAGTTTGGTATAGAAAAATAAGATCTTGATGGAAGGTTTTGCCAACTTACACTTAAAGTATTTTTATCAGCAATATGAAAAGACCTCATGTTGCCGTTTACCATTCTTTGTCTTTGTTCAATTCTTTGTGAATTAAATTGAAGAGGACTACGGTTGTGGTCTGATAGAATTAAAAATTGATTTAGATTAGTAGTTTCTGTAGTGTATGCTCCTATTTCAAATCCTTCTGGCACGTACATTCCGCTTTGTAAAGTTCCTGGATTTTCTGACCAAAGAATTCCTTGTGGTCTGGAATAGCGTTTTCTTCCACTCATATATGCTGCGGTAGCCACTATAAACCTCTAATTCTTTGATTATCAATTTGTCTAATTTGATTAATAACAGTACGTGCAATATCATTTGGATTTGCATTACTGTTAGAAACATTAACACTAAGATTATAATTATACAGGGTTTTGGAATTATTTGTGCTAACTGCATTATTTGAAACATTAGCATTACTATATTTTGGGGTTGAAGAACTTGGTGTTTCAAATGTTGGGGAGTTTATAGCACTAAGTAAAGGACCAAACTTTTGAGTTGCTTTTCTATTTACTACAAATTCTCCAGGAGTAAGCATTGCTGGAACAGTATCAGTTCCAACAGCCATGCCACCAGATGACATATATCTAGGAACTATTCCGCCCATTGCATAACCTGTTATGTTCATTTCTTTTCCATATTGTTTTACAGCATCATCAACTCGTTTTTTATCAAATCCATATTTTAAAAGATCTAACAATGTTTGTTTTGCAATTTTTACTACATTATCTGGAATTGCAGTAGAAGATTTTAATATATCATAACTCTTACTTTCTTTATTAAGAAATCTTAATTCATTTTCTAACCAAACATTGCCCCCAAGTCTTGAGCCTGGAGGGGTTTTCTTTCCTGCTTCATCAACAAAACTAGGCTTAATTCTTGGGTGAATATCAACAACTTTGCCTAACCCTTTTGCTTCTAATGTATCAACAATTTTTTGGCTATAGTCAGTTCTACTAGAAACTATACCTGTATTTAATCCAGTTTTGGTAGTTCCACTCATTCTTGCTGCATCCATTAAAGCCAAAGCCATTAAATCAAAACTTTCCATTATGCTTCCTTTATTTCCTATAGTTTCCAATAAAGATCCATCAAAAGGATCATGCAATATTGCAGCAACACCTTTGATTGTTCCTTCTTCACTTTTAGGACCAGCAGAATATATTTGATGGTATAAAGATATGTCGTCATCGGCTCCTTGATATAAATAATAATTTGGACCTGTTGTTTTATTTTTCTTTGGCTTATTTAATGGCATGCTGATTTTAGCAGCAGGAATAGATTTTTTGTCAGCCACTTTTTTTAACGTTTCTTTTAACGTCTCTGGGGTTGAGTACCTTGCTGCAATTTCGGCTCGCAAATCTTTTTCAAATTTTTGTGCTGCTTTTTCTCCTGCAGTTAATTTAGGATCAGGTAATTTCATTCCTTTAGTTGCTGCATATGCAGTTTGTTTAGGTTCAAATATTTTTTTTAATCCGCTAGAAATAGAGTTGGATTTTTTAATTACTGACTTAGGTATGCCATCCGCAACCATTGATTTGCTATCTAATTTAAAGCCCATTCCTGGCATAGTTCCCATCATCCAGTTGGTAAAGGCATCACCATGTCTATATCCCAAATAGCCTTCTTTTATTAAGGCTTGAATTATTGGCTGGTTTGCATCTGAGTTGGCGCTTGTAACATGAGCACCTGGCATGTTGTATTTTATTGCAATTTTTTCTATATCTTTTGGTGTAGCCAAACCTTTACTACCTAAAACTTTTAAAATTGCTGATGGGGTTAGTGCTGTTTTATATGCGTATTCTCCAAAATCTTCAAATTGATTTTTAGAAATTTTAGCATTAGCAGCAAAATAGTTTCCTGGTCCATAAGCAGCCCTTGGAGGAGTTCCTTCTCCACTAATTGCTTTTGCATGTCTTTCATAAACAGATAATGGAGAAGCAGTATATGGTGTACTTGTTCTGTGAACGCCTCTTTGAAGTTGCAGAAGTCCTCCCAGACCTCCTGGCATAGAGTCTACAATTTCTTGAGTTAAATTGGGTTTGTTTAATAATGTTAGCAAATCATCCTTTTTAGTAGCAATTTTTGAAATAAAATTGGTTGCTGGCTTTTTTACAAATTTTTCTAAAATATTTTTTGGTATATTTTTATATAAAGGATCAGAAGTGTATCTGCCTTCTAAATTATTTTGCATATATTTTTGCAATGTAGAAAATTCTTCTGGGTTTTTATTTTGTATTGTTAATTTTGGATTTAAATTTTGTGCAAGTTTACCAATAGATTTGCTAGCCAATTCAGCCATTAGCGAATTTCTACCGTAATTATCAAAACTACCAGTCCATCGGGTTTCAGGGGTTTCTCCATATTTCCAAGAGTTTGAAAATGCTTTGGCAACATTTGACATAAAATTTGCAGGTGCAGTCAATGGTTTAGCAATAGTACTTGCAATAGTTTGCATACGAGATTTTGGGGCAAAAGGAGTGTAAGTACTAAAATCTAGTACGTCACTAGGTAAGTCACCCCAAATATCTGAGTTATTTGAATTATTTTTAATATTATCAAACATCTCTGCTGTTTTTCTTGCCTGCTCTTCTTTTCTACTTTTTGGCAAATTAATTATTTTTTTAAATGGTGCAGCAATTTTTGATTCTACTGCTTTAAATGGTTTAGCAATTGCTGAAAGTGCTGTGGAAACTCCTGGTATTAGTTTTAAATATTTTAAAGGATTTGCCATTGTTAAGCCAATACCTAAAGCATCTGATCCTCTTTCTTTTAATCCATACCCTTCATTTTTATATAAATTTGCACCAAGAACATTGATATCAGGAACATTAAGTTTTGGTCCCATGCCAGGAATAGCATTAGCACCATCAATTGAATTTTGCAAAACTGGTCTTATGAAAGAAGTTGCAGCCATTTGAAAACCTTCTTTAAAGAAATTTCCAATTGCTCCTGCTGTTGTTCCTGCTGCACCTACTACCTTTTTTGCAATTGATGATCGTTCAAATTTACCATCAGGTTGAAGATTTTTAACTCCTAAGTATCCACCTTCTGCAAGTTTTTGGGCATTTAAAGATTCAAACAAACCTACTCCATACTTATCAACACTTCTTGCATTTACAACATATTCTCCATCTGATAGTAATGCGGGTATTGAATCAGAAGTTCCTGTTCCTGGCCCGTTGATTTTTCCACCAGATCTAAATCCAGGAATTCCAACACCACGAAGAAAATCTTTTCTTCTTTGTTCTTGGTCTATTAATTTTTGTGCTGCTACTAATTCTGCATTTTCTTTATACAGTCTATTAACTTCTTCTGCATCTTTTCTAAGTTGTTCAGATCGTTGTTCTGCGGTTTTTCCTGGAGCAAAACCTTGACTTGCTTTTTGGTTTGCTATTTTTTGTTCTCCGTCTGATGCTGCTATCTTAGCATTTAGTGCTGCTGTTGCTTCAGCATTTGCTCGTGCTACTGAGTTAGGGATAATGTTTCCAGATGCAAATCCTGCTGCTGCAATTCTTGCTTCATCCATTGTTTTTACAAACAATTTAAATTCTTCATGAAGTTCTTTAACAGATGCTTTAGTTCCTACTGCAGACCCATCCAAAGTCTCAAAAACATTGTCTAAGAATTTTGCTGCACCTTCTGGACCTAATGCTTCAACTGCAAGATTGATTGTTGAAATTGCTGCGTCAATTTGATCCTTTGTTAATTTTGTTGTTTGTTCAGTAAGTTTATCCAATTCAATCTTTTTAACTCTAACTTCATTTTCCATATCTATAAATCTTTGATCTATAGTTCTGTTCATTTTTTCAAAATCTTCTCTTGTATATGCTTTGCCATCACTGCCAGTTGCAGTAACACCCTTAATTGCATTTTCTTTTGCTTTTTGTAATGCTTCCATTCTGCTTCTTGCACTTTGTGCAATTTTTGCATTTCGATATTCTTGCATTGCACTGCTTGCTGCAGACATATCTCCACTTGCAAATGCCTCAGCAATTGACATTTTTCTTGAGGTTAGTTCATTTTCTTTTTCTCTTAAACTATTTATTTCTTCAAGAGCAGTAATTTGTTTATCATAGGATTCATTAATGTCATATTCTCTTCTTGAAATTTGTTCTAAGGCATAATCATTATCACCCTTTTGTATGTTTAGTTTAGTTTTTTCTTTAATGTATTCATTTTCAATCATTTTTTCTTGTAAATCAATATAAGCCTTTGCCATTTGAAGTTGTTTGCTTTGAGATTCTGCTGCATCCATTTGTGCTGTTTTTGTAAATCTTTCATTAATAAAATTTGCTTTTGTTAATTCTTTTTGTTTTAATTTTATTGTATCTAAATCTTCTTGAGAAATTCTTGATTGTGTAATTGCTAAAGCAATAGCATCAGTGCTAACTACATTGTTGGCTTCTTGTTCACTAAAACCTTGTAGTCTTAATGTATTAATAGCCTTTGTTCTGCGTTCCATTTCTACCAATGCGCTTACTGTGTTATTATAATTTTGTCCAACTTCTGAAGAAGCCAAACCTGCTTCAAATTTTTGTTGTTTTTTTGTGTCTATACCCGTTACTTTTCCTTTTTTTGTTTTTATTCCCATTTGGTCCATAAGTTCTTTATCTTGCAGTTGTTCAGGGGTTAGATTTTCTACAAAACGTAAATAGTCTTCACTTATTTTGCCTTCACCAAGAGTTCTTAATTTGTTAATAGTTCCGTCAAAATTAATTGGAATTTTTCCTGTTGCAGTCATTACCTTCATTAACTCTTGAAAACCACCAGTTGCTTTTATTGTTGAGTCATGAAATAGTTTAAGTTTTTTAAGCATGTCATCAAGTAATGAGTCTCTACCTTTTTGTTCGTCTTGTTTTTTTGCTGCTGCTACTTGCTTTGCCATTGCTTGTTCTAATTCTGTAACTTGTTTTGCTGGGGCTGCTGCCATCGCTTCAGCAGCACGGGCTTTACCTTGAGCCGTACTTAATTGTTTTTCAATTGCTTGTGGAGACATCCCAGTAGAAGCCAAATAACCACCCATTGCAGCGGGGTCTTCTATGTATGAGCGATAAGCGGATAAAAAAGTTATTGTAAATGTTTTTTGTTGATCTGCTGGTAATTTATCAAAATAATCTACTTGAGTACTTAATGCGTTTATTTCATCAACCGACATTCCGTCTATTTTTGCTAAAATGCCAATTTTTAATTTACCTTTTGTTTTTTGAATTTGTTTAAAAATTTCTTTTAATGCAGCAGTTCCATTTGGATTTTTTTCTATATAATTAGATACAATTTGCATATCCAATACTTCTCCTGTTTTACCAAGAGTTTTGAAAAAATCTATATTCTCTTGATTGTCACCTGATGAACCGCTAGTCATTTTTAAAACTAATGTTTTTTGAACTTCTTTTAATGGATTTCCAGAATTATCAATAAACATTGATGCAACTTGTGATGCCTCATTTCCTTGTGTTGGAGAAGAAACTAAAACTTTTAGTAATGCTTCTGTTCCTTTTTGATCACCTTTAAATAAGTTTGTTAAATTTATAATTTCTGTAGGGCTTACATTTTTTCCTTTAAGTTGTAAATTTATTGCATATTGTTGTTTTCTTGATATTCCTTCAAAACCTTTAATTGCCTCAACTGCCCCTCCAGCAATATCTTGTTCTGCTGTACCTTTGTATGCTGCTACTGCTCCTTTTTCAGAAGTTCTTAAAAGTGATGTGGCTGTTTTGGTAGAAGTTGTTTCTACATCATCAAAAAATTTTACAACCTGTTCATTAATTTGTCTATCTTTTTCAACTAAATCAAGTCTTTGTTTTTCACGCTTGTCTCTTAGTTCATCTGCTTTACCAAATTGTTTCTTTATTTCTAATTGTTCAATTAATTTTTGAGTTTGAGCATCAAAAGAATTTAAAAGTTCTTGACTTTGTTCTATTGCAATTGATTGAAGTCCAACAGCAGTTCCTGTTGCTTTTGCAATAGAAGCACCATTAAATAAACCAAATTTAGCAAGTTTAGCATTTTTTACGTTTGCAAATGAGTTTGCAATATTATTTTGTGCAGTATCAAGAAGTTTAACTCTAACTCCAATTGGATCTTCAAGAGCATTTTCTCCTTTAGGACCCATTAAACTTATTAACTTAGCATTTACACTAATTCCAAAAGAATAGTCATTAAGTTGTTTGCCTAATTCTGCAGCAATACTTTGTGCTTGTGATGCTGTTAAAGTACCACTTGCAATTGATGTTGCTAGTTGTGAAGCAATACCCTCTTGAGTGTCAACCTTGTTAGTTGCTTTCATACTACTTGCAATATCTTTAATTTTTTGCTGTCCCGTTTCACTTTGAACATATGCTTGTCCAAAAGTTGTTTTACCAGGTTTAATTTGAAATTTGGAAAAACTATCTGCCCTTCTTCTATTCATTAATTCGGTGCCAGTAACCTTATTAGTAAAAATTGCTAACTCATTTAAAGATTTTGAACTAGCACCCATTGCTTGAGTTGTTTCCATTGTTTTTGCTGCTAATGCTTCATTTTTCTTTTTAAGATACATATACCCTGCTCCTACAAGTACTAGGGCTGCTGCTAACGCTCCTGCTTGAGTTTTCATTAATGGTGCAGCCATGCTCAATCCCATTGCAATCATTGAGCCTTCCATGTTTCCAGTCATTCCTAGTGCCATTGATGCGCCCATACCAGCAGCACCAATTCCTGGAGCAAATCTTGCTATTTTTGTAGGGTTTTTTACTGATCTAGAAGCAAACTGTCCAGCCTTTGAAGCCTTTAGTCTTTCCATTGCTGCTTTACGTCTTCCTGGAGTTTGTTTAGTACCGTCAAAATCTTCTGCATTATCGGAGCCATATGACCCAAGACTAGAAATGTCTATAACTTCTTTTCCAGTAATTGGATCTATTATAGTATTAACATCGCCTTCACCACGTAAAACAAATCCGCCTTTATTTAATCCTTGTAAAAATCCTTTATTTTCTTGTGTTGATTTTTTATTTACAACAAAAGATCCTTGATTGAGCATCATTGGAACTGTATCTTTATTGCCTGTTCCTGGAACTATTGTTCCATTAGAACGTCTTTCAATTTTTCCACCGGCATTTATATATTGTAATGCTGGACCAATTTGTTGTGCTAGTGCTCTATCTGCAATAAATTCTCCTGGAGTTAATAATGCTGGTACCGTTTCTGGTTCTCCGTAACCTGGTGTTCCATTTTTTCTTCTTCTTTCTTTGACAAGAAAACCTCTTTGTTTTAAAACTCCAGTTAGCACACTTTTAACAAATGCATCTTCGGATCCTGGTTTAGATTGAGCCACGTTTATTAAAGTTTTAAATTCTTTCCGTTGTCTGGTAGTGGCATCAATCGATTCACGAAGCGGTTTATTTATTTTAGGATGTGGTGCTGCTTGTGATGATTCTGGCATCTTGCCATCACTTTTATTTCTTGGACCTACTCCTACATCTGTAAGTGGTGCTAATCCAGAACCATCTGGATTTAATGTTCTACTCCACATAGCATCAACTTTAGGCAGAAAACTTCTTGAAACTCCTGCAGTAGTTGTTTGGCCTCTTGATGATGTCATAAAATTATCAAACATTTCGTTGTATACTGGTCCGCCTATTGGTTGTTTTTCAGAAATGGCTGCTGCAAACGCTACTCGTTGCCCCATACTAGTAGACCACGCTAATTTAGCCCTAGCACCAGTTGCTGTTCCGACAATTTGACGAATATCTGCTGATAATTGTTCTTTTGCAACCACAGCCATTCGGTATGCTTGTAATGCCTTAACTCTTTCAGTTGTTCCTGGAGTTGCATTTAGATATCGTTGTCTTGTTGTTTCTTCATGATTTTCAAGTATGCCTTCTGTTCTTATAGCGTCTTCGTGGGTAAGTGGATATGGCTCTGGAAGATCAAGAAATGCCTTGCCTGCTGTTCTTGCGCTGTTATTGCTTTGAGTTAAATTATTATATCCTTGATCTCCAACCATTGTATATCCAGCACTTTTTCTCAAACCAATAAGGCTATCTCTTGCTGCTCCCATATTGCCTCGTGTGTGTACTGGGGGGTTATTTCCATGTGAATCTTCCCAATGTAACAAGGCAGTTCCAGCAACACCACCTGGTCTAATGTTTAACAGGTCTTGTTCTTCCGCCAGCAATCTAAGCCTAGTTCTTTCTTTATTTGCTGCAATTCTTGCTGCCTCCGCAGCCTTTTCTTCTTCAGTGCCTTTAAACCTTCTTACAAACCCACCTTTATTAAATGTAGCAGCAGCATGAATTGGTTGGAATTTTGACCAATCAACGTTTGCTCCAGCCTTAAGTCTATCAATCATATTTTGATAAACAATTGTTTCTGTTGGATCTAAATCCCAAGATTTAATAAGTTTTTCTAGTCTTGGTATTGTTTCACTAATTTCTTTTTTTATTGCAGCATCATATTCTGTTGGAGACATTTTTGCAGCAAGACTAGATGTTTCTTTTGCAAAAAATTGTTTTGCTCCGCCACCTTTTACACCACCAAGATTAACCATTGCTTGTTCTTCCATGCTTGGCATTACTTTGGCAAACTCTCTAAATCCAGAGGCTCTATCATGTACCCCAGCAGTTCCAACATCTGCAACAATATTTCCAGAAACGTTTGCCCTTTGTAAGTCTTTGTCTCCTCTTAGTGTTGACGCAACTAACTGTTTAACCATGTCCTTTTGTGAGAATTGTCCATCCATTGCTGCTATTCTAGGATCATAAGGGGACTCAATAACAATAAATTTTCTTTCCCCTGTTGGGTCTGTTGGATCCATCATTGTTCTAATAGTTTGTTTTGGAGATACCATTTTGTGTGCGGCTCTTACAATTTCTGTAGCACGAATTTCTGCTAGTGCAGTACCTTCATCCATAGTTGGTTTTACTACAACTAAATCTCCATTAGGTTTTCTGTATACCCCGCCAACTCCACGAGCAGGAAAACTAAATCCAGTGAATGGTTGATGTAATGTTCCAAAATCGGTTGGTGGCACGTCTCCATATTTTCCAGCCTTTACATTATCCGATATCTTGTTTAGCGTTTGTCTAGACGTTGTTGCTTTTGCTGCTGAGGTTGGCATACCAATAAATCTTGCTGGTGGCTTTGGTTGTGCTGCTGCTACCTGAGCAGCAACTACTGCTTTAGCATGTTCTATTGATCCTACACGGAATTTTGGTAATGTTGGATCATATCTTGGTCCTCCCTTTACTTCCCCTGCCCAAGGATTTTGTATATTTTTAAACTTTCCAGTTCCTACACCACGTAAAACAAAACCACCTTTGTTTAACGCTGGTAATAATCCCCGATTTTCTTGTGTTGCTTTTTTATTTACAACAAATTCTCCAGGAGTTAACATTGCTGGAACTGTGTCAGTGTTTCCACTTCCTGGAACAAGTCCTCCCTTATTAAATTTCTTTGGTGTAAAACCAGGTCTCATCATTCCTGGATTTACTCTAGCAAAATTGTTTGCTGCAACTACTCCTCTTTGATATGCTGCTGTTAATTGATTTGCAGCCTGTGTCTCTAAAAGAAAACTTTGTCTTAGTCTGGAATGTGCTTGATCTAATGAGGCTGCAACTGTTGTTGCTTCAATTTGTGCTGAAGTCATATATTGAGTTTGTTCGCCAAGAACTTTAGACTGGCCCCCAAGATTCATAAATCCTTTTCTTAAGGTAATAAATAATTTAATAATATTTGCTGCACCATTTGCAATTAAACCAAATGTCATCAATAATGCAGGACCAATAAGACCAACAATACCAATAAATCTTACAATTCCGGCCTTTACTCCATCACTAAGCCCATTAAATTTTTCAAGTATTTTGCCAATAAACTCTACTATTGGAGTAACAGCCTTTAAAAATTGTTCTCCAATTGGTGCTAATGTTACTTTAAGATCTTCCATTGTTTTTTTAAATTTTGTACCAGTTGCATTTTCTACTTTAGCAAGTTCTCGTTCAGATAAAATAGCAAGTTCTTCAATTGAGTTTGATGCTAAATTAAGAGTTCTGGATGCTTGAGTTCCATCTTTTGTAATATTTTGAAATAATGTTGAAAGTCTTGAAAACTGAAACTTGCCAAACAATTGTTCAATTGCTCTTGCTCTGTTTAGTGGATCAAGTGTGTCTAGTGCTTGTGCAAATTGAATAACGGTTGATTTAATATCTCCCTTGTTTGATTCAACTATGCCCTTAATATTAACTCCAAAATCTGCTAAAAATGCAGATGCTTTTTTGCTTGGATTAATTAATGATGCAAGGCCAGACTTTAATGCGTTGGCACCTTCTGAAGCATTAATGCCACCCTCTTTCATTGCAGTCATAAAGAATGCAAGGTCTTCAACATCTCCACCAAGTTGTCTAATAACTGGGGCAGCCTTTGGAATTGCAATAGTTAAATCTTCAATATTTAAAACTGTTTGGTTTTCTACAGCGTTAAGAAAATCAATCTTTCCTCTTAATTTATCTGCTTCTATTCCAAAAGCATTTGTTAATGATATTGTTGTTTCTAATGCCTGCTCTTGTTCAACTCCTCCAAGAACTGCAAGTCTTGTTGCTTGTGCAACCTGTGCCATTAAGTCGGCACCCATTTTTCCTGTTGCTGCTGCGTCTGCTGCAATTTGCATAGTTTTTTCAACAGCAACTCCATATTTAGTAAACTGTTTTGCTAATAACTCAACTTCTTTTAATGCTCTAGAAGTTTCAGCGGAAGTTGTAAACATTTCACCATAAACACGTTTAAATCTAATGGCTTGTTTTTCTAATGCCATAAATGTTTTGCTTGAAGAAACTGCCAACATACTAAGTGGAATTGTAAAACCAACCATAAGTTGACGACCAGCCCACTGTGTATTTTTACCAAAATTTAAAAGATTAGTTGATCCTTGTTTTAATAACTGATTTAATAATTGTTGTTTTTGTGCAGCCAAAGCAGTTTTAGTTGCAAGATTATTCATGTCTAATGTAAGAGGTCTTACGGCTATAGCCTTAATTGCACCATTTGCATCTCTACCCATTTTAATATATTGGGTTTGCATTGTTTTAACACGTTCTTCTGCTACCTTGCCAATTGTGTTAAACTCTGTTTTGAAAAGTTTTCCAAATGTTTTTGTTGCACCACCAGCATACCTAAAATATTCACGAGTTGAAAATTTGTTTTTTTCTAATGAGTCAGTGAAACTATCAGTAGAACTTTTTATTGTTGTAATGCTTGCTGCAAATTTTCCAGTTGCATTTACACTATTTATAAGATTGCTTGTTAAGTTGGCTTGAGCCCTTGCTGCTGCTTTATTGCTTGTTGCAATTGCGTTATTAAACTGAGAAAGTTGTGCTTGAAGTGATTTTAGTTGTGCAAGTGCTTGAGAGGCGTCAAGATTAACCTCAATATTGGATTGAACATCAGCCACTCATAACACCTCTTCTTAGTTACATATTTAGCAAAGAACCATCTGGAAGACTATTACCAGACGCTGCCTCAACAATTTTATAAACTGTAGGCAAATCTAAATTCTCTTCAAGGGCTTTTAGGTCTTGTGACAATTCAGGCTTATACTGTTGCATTGCAATTGCTACACATTCCATTAGGATATTCATTGATTTTTCATTGTCTTCTGATACTGCTGCAATACCCTCAAACTTTTTCATAAAGGGACGGAGTAGTGAGATCTTTAACGGTCTAACTGAAATCTTTGTTCCGTCAATAAGAACAACTACATTCTCATCTGCTTTTGCTGCTGTTGCCATTTCTTTCTCCTTTGGTTAAGTTAATTAATTATATCATGAATACGTTTATTTTTTAGTTAAATCTTCGTAATCCAAGCCCATTCCAATACCAAACCCTGCTCTTGCTGCATTAGGACCTTGTAACGACAACACATCATTACCATCACTTGTTTGCCCACCACTAAAGACTCTTGCTTTCATGTCTTCCCATTCTTTTTGTCCCTTGCCATTTTGATTATTTTTATCTAAATCTACACCCTGAATTGCTGCTAAAAATTTTTTTTCTTCATAATCTAAATCTCTTTTTGAAGACAAAGTTTGCATTAATTCTGGAATAGAAAGAGATGTTTCTAACTCTTCATAGTTTTTCCATATGCCCAAAGTAAAAACTTCTGCTTCTAGTTTTGCTAAATCTAAATCAAACCAACCTTGTTCTTTCTCTTTGTCTTTTGATATTTCTTTAATTGGCGTTTCTTCTTCTTTTGTTGTTTGTGGTTTTATCTTAATTCCGGCTGCAATTTCAACAATATCATATAGGGTATTAAGATCTACATGTTCTTCTAAGTCTAAAAATAAACCAGGATTGTATTGTTTCATGCAAACCCTAGAACATTCTAATAAAATTTCAATAGATTCATCATCATTTTTTGAACCTTCCATGCCAATAAATATATCCATAAACTCTCTCATGTATTTAATCTTTAAAGGAGAGCACTCAAGAACTTGATTGTTTAGTAATACAATTTGAGATGTTTTAAATACTTTTGTAGCCATTAGTTAATTTTAGCATAAAACAACAAAACCCACTCCCGTTATGAGAGTGGGTTATTGTTTACTTTTTACTTAGGCTCCGACGTAGTTGGTGCCAGATCCATCATAGTAGGTACGATCAACGATCTTACCATATGTTGCTGTTGTGTCATCTGGAAGCATACGGAATGAAACTTCAAACATAGAAGCCTCTTCACGCTTTGCTGAAACTGTAACAGCCTCAATTGAAAGAGCACGGTATCCAATGTATACACGCTCTACTGAGTCAGACTTGTCTCCATCACCAGTTCCTGGACCTACTGCAACGATACCACGCTCAAGTGGTACTTCTCCAATGTCTCCTGCTGATAGTTGAAGTGTACGACCTGCTGATGTATTCTTTGTTCCAGTTAATGCTGATGCTTTTCCTGCAGTTGCAAGAAGTAAATTTTCTAATGTTGCTTCGGCAAAAGCGGTAGCAAGAGTAACTTGCATTCCCTGCTTGTATAGTTTAGCAACGTCAAGAACCTGATCTACGGCTACCTCGCCAAAATCTGGTGTGAAGGTCAATTCAAGACCATTCATTGTATAACCTACGTTGTCAAAATCTGGATCTGATGACAAGGTAGACTTATATGACTCTGTAGACACAAATGCAGGAACTGCAGTTGCACCTGTTGGTGTAAGTTTGTAATCTGCAACGAAAATTGCTGCTGCACCTACGATAATATTTGTGGATGTACCACGTGAATATGCTGCCATTTTTAACTCCCTTTTTCAATTTTTTTTCTATATTAAGTTATCAAAGCATTATTAATGCCTTCTCTAAACTATTATATCAGCCTTTTTATGTATAATATGGGGCTAGGTCATTTATAGTATGATAGTCATACTCAATAATAAACTTATTTAAAGTCAATCCACGCAGAGAAGAAAGTTCCGTTAAGTCTCTGACCTCTTCTAACTGATAAACTTTTATGTCATGAAAATAAACATTTCTAATTAAAGGCACTGATAAATCTAAAAGAGGGGTGTCTCCATCTTGTTTTTTCATTGTCCATCTATTTAGGTCTTCGGCTGCTGCATCTGCTCTATCTAGTAATTGAGATAAAATTGTGCTAACATCTAAAATTTTGCTGGGAGTTGAATATACATAATACAATAACTGCTCACACTTAAGAGGATACAAACCACTTCTTCTATATCTAATAAGTCTGTCATATTGAACAATTACGTCTGGCTGTGTATTTAATGCAATGCCTTCATCATCATATTGCGTTGGTATGTCCACTCTGTTTTTGCTTAAGTCATCAATTGCTGCTGCGTTAGATGGTATTGTCAAAACACTAAGGCCGTATTCATTTAATGCTGCTTGAATAAAAGCATTTATCCAAATTGGTGGAAAGGGTAAGTTTATTATATCTTTTGCCATTTTACTCTACCTCCACATTAATGTTTGTAATCCAACGATAGCCAACTTCTCTACCCTTTGTTTTTCCAATCTTTGATCCTGCTCTTAGATTGCTTTTGTATGCTCTTGGATTGCTTAAGTGATCATAAATTCCAGAAGCCCTTAGAAATGTTTGTTTAAAATAATAATTCATAAAATTATCAAATGTTTTTTCATAAGAACCTTGAACCCAGTCTCCTCCAGGATTTGAAACATTAACTGGATTTTTTGTAAAAATTTGTTCTCCACCAACATCAAAAGAAAGCACAGAAGCATTTCTTGGTTTAATTACAACTGGTTGACCATACTCCATAATTCTTGCCTTGTTGTAAAATGGAACTGAAGAACCTTGTTTAATTGATGTTGATTGTTTAAAATTAGAAATAATAGATAACCCTAAATTACTTACGGTGTGGTCAACTTGAAAAAGTCTTTTAGATGCCATTCCAACCTTGCCCCATTCATAAACGTGGTGCATAGACATTGGATCCATTCTTGCATTTGCATCAACAAACATCTTTAATGCCTCTACTGTTTCTTTTCCTAAATTATTTAAAAATACTGTTTTTCCTTTTTGCATTCCTTCAAAAAATCCAAAGGAGTAATTAACAATATTATTCATCTGTTTGGCAAATTTTTTATCATTAAATACAGCCTGCATTAGTCAGCCCCGCTTTGGTTTTCTGTTCTTCGTAAAACAACCTTGTAGTAATCTATTGTACCAAAAGGGTTTACAACTGGATCGTAGGTAGCAATTTCATAAATTGTACCTTTTCCAGAACGTTCTCCAGAAGTTTCTTGATATATAAGTTCATCCATACTGTTTCTTATGTTTGTAATAATAATGTTTGTAAGTGAGTTATTTTCTTTATTTGTTGACTTACGAATGTCATTTTTAATTCTTCCAATAAGCATATTTTCATTTTTTGTAAAAACCTTTGCCTTAATATCTTCTGCTAATGCAGTTCCTCCTGAAGTAAAATTAACAATAACGCTTTTGTCAAAAATCCAATTCTTTAAACCAGATCCATACATATCACGTTGAATAGTTGGATAGTATATGTCTGCAATCATTGGATACAAAAAATCTGTTGCTTCGCATGACATTACAATACTCCGATTTTAACTCTGGAATCCGATATATATTTTGAAAGAATTTTATCAACTAAAAGATTTCCAGTACCATCTAGTATTGATTTATGGAATTGAAGTTTAAATTGATCTGTATTATAAGTAGTTACATATCTCTTATAGTAATCTAATTTTCCACAACGAATATCATCCATAAGCATTAATGTTGCTTCTTTAATATCAAGAGGTACTACTTTATATCCCGTTTCTAAAACAAAAGTAAAGTCTGATTGGTTATCAAAAGAATTACCATAACCAATTGGTCCAAGCCAATCTGATTGAGCAGTTGGCAAAAATAATGGAGCCTGTTCTGATCTGTTATATTCTCCTGGTACATCTTTAATAATTGCAGTACCATTATCACTTAATTTATAGGTAATTCCAAAAATTGCAGGAGTTGTTAAACTGCTGTCATACCAAAGAATGTTATCTTGATATACTTTTAAAACTTTATGACTTCTATAATTGAGTGGAACATAATCAGTTCCAAGTCCTACGTGCTCGGTTGTTTTCTTTTTATAATAAAATCCTTCTTGGAGAACTGCATCAATAATAGATCTGGCTAAAAATTCTTGTTTTTTATACTCTGCAATTTCAGTTGCTGTTGTTGCTAAATCATTTGGATCGGCATATGGTCTGTAAATTTCAAGACCATCTTGAACAACTATGTCAGCGCCTGATCCGCTTTCTACTTCATAGATTGTGAGGGTATAAGATCCATCATATTTTACGTAATCGTCATCTAAAACATAAGATATTTTTTTGTTGGCATTTGAAGTAACTTCTTCTTCAATTTCTGTAAAACCTGGACCTTCGATAACCAATAAGTAGTCAGCATAGGCATTTGGAACATCATAGGTAATAGTGATTGGGTATGGCGGAAGTCTCAGTACTTGCATTATTTAATACCGTAGTGCTTTGCAAGTTCTAAAGCGCTAGCCTCTCTAACTGATTTGTGTTGTAGGTATATATCAATAAATTCTGTTTTAACAATATTATAGCCTTGATCTATGTGTCCATATTTATCAAAATAAAGGTTTTTATCAGAGTAAATTACTGCCTGACTGTTTTGTTCTTTTACTTCAACAATCTTTTCTGGTGTTATTTTTTTTACAGTTGACATTTTACTCCTTTGTTATTATTATATCAGATCTAATCAAAAAGGGCAGAGGTTCAATCCCCTGCCCAAATTGATTTTTAACTAATTAAGCAGAAGCAGCAATGTCCTTGTAGGCAATTGCATCTTCTTCTTCAATTTGAACACCAAAACGTACGAATACGGTGTATTCAATTGTGTCTTTCTTTGGAACATATTGACGATTGACGGTAATATCCCGTTGGAATCCCCAAATACGGTTCTGTGGGAAAGTAAGATCGCAATAATCTGCTGGGTAGTAAGGAACTTCCATTACGTCAACGCCAAGTACACGAGTGGTACGGGCTCCTCCGAATGTCTGTCCTACGCCATCAAGATAGTCTTGACGATTTGCTTGTGTGCTACCGTTACGGCTTGAAAAAGCCTCAGAAATAGCATCTGCAAGGGTACCGTTATTTTTAACGATACTCTGGAATACATCTGTACCTGCATAGAACTTAAGATTGTTCTTAAGTGCACGATACTTACGTGGCATTGCATTGATAATGCCTTGCATAACTGGAGTTGTCCAGTTATCTGATACAACTGCTGGAAGAACTGAATCGTGTGCTTGACCCGCTCCGCTTCCTGTTGTAGTTTTCTTAACAAAGCCTTCCATAATAGAAAGGAATGATCCTGTTGAACCATCTCCGTTAATAGCCAAATCTTCGATATCATTACCGAATGCATTGGTCATCAAACGAACAAGATGATCTTCAAGAGCAGCACCTTCAATATTATCTTCTAGACCTTCTGATGTAACTTCCCAATCAAGACGAATCTTTTTGGTTGTTAATTCTACTTTAGAAAAAGTAGCACCAGCGTTTGTATATGCACCACTGCCTTGAGCAGCAGCACGAATTACACGCTCACCAACGTTAACTTTTTCAAGTTCCATTGTATTTGCTCGCATTGTAACTCTACGTCCGTCTTTTGCAAGAACAGTTGCGTCCCAAACATAGTCAATAAATTGACGAGCCTGCTCAGGTCGTAGAATTCCACTACCTGCTGCACCCGAAGGATTTACAGCGTTTGCTCCGGTTGTGATTCCGGAAAGAGCGGTAGGAATATTTCCTATAACTCCTAATGCTGGAGTTGTTACTCCACCAATTCCACCGGAGGCAAATCCACCCTCAGCGTTATAAGCGCCTGGTACGGAAACTCCTGGTTGATTTTTAATGATTTCTTCTGACATATTGTTCACCTCCAAGTGAATTTTTACTTAAATAGGTCGGATTCTGTGAGGAAACGTCCGCCCCATATTGATTTTTGAACCATTTCTGGCTCCTGAACAATCTCACCGAGATCGCCAGACTTGCGGAAAGCGGTGTCTTGCTCTACAGCATCCACTCTCTTTCCAAATACATCGTAAGAATCCTTAACTTCTTTAACCTCACCGGAAATGTTTTGGATTGACTTACTTAGATCAGCAATTTGAGTCTGTAGGTTTAGTACAGTCTCTTCATTTAATGATTTAACCATTGCTGTTAGATCGCCAAAGGCATTAGCAAGAGTATTCTTGATTTCAGCAATTGCATCAACTGCAGTGTCATCAGACTTAGCGATCTCTTCTGTTTTTTCAACAGTCTCGACAACTTCTTCTGATTTAACAATCTCAGTTTGAACAACTGCTTCATTTGTTTCAACTGCAACAGTTTCTGCAACTTCAGCATCTACGCTTTTAGTTACAACTGTCTCAGTTGCCTCTGGTACGACCTCAACATTATCAACAACGTTTGTTGTCTCTTCTGTCATAGGACTTACCTCCTTTTGCATCTTAATTGCACTAATGCCTTTTGCACTATCAACTAAGAACTTTATCATTTTATCTTTGTCTGTATCAGACTTTTCAACAAAACCTATATTTTTCATTTGACTTCCGCTTGTAGGACTTAATTCAAAATCATTTTCTGAAATCATAATTAATCCAGACTCTTTATCCCAAAAAACATTTTCTACTGCTAGGTCAGCAATATCGCCTTTCATAACGTTTATTCCATCAACTTTTTCAATTGATACAACACTAGCAAATTGATTTGCTGGGCTATCAACAAGGGACAGTTCAAATAAATCATAATCTTTAATAATTCTAATTGGGCGATCTACTTTTTCATCATATCCATCATCCCATTTATTCATAATTCCACCAATTGAAAATCCAGAAAGAGTGCCATCTAAAACCTTTTCCCAAGTGTTTTGCGCTCCTTTTGAAACGTAAGCAGAAACAAAAACTCCTGAGTAAAACTTTTTTGAGTCGGCATCAAAGTACTTATCTTCTTTAAATGAAACCATCTTACCAACTGCAGATGGTTGATGCATTTCTCTTATGTTTCCTTTAAACGCAGCAAATGCTTTTATGCTTGCATCGCTTGTTACAATGTCATTTTGTTTGTCTAAATTATCAAGAGTTGCAAATCCCGAAACAATTCTGCGCTCTTGATCAATCTTTGAGATTGGCATAGACAATCTAAGATTGTTGCCATCCGATTTCCAATGCGCTTTATTAATGATATCCATATCCTTACTATTATACCAACTATTTTAATACTTTTTATTACTTAGAAGATCTGCCTTCGCCTTGTGCATTTCTTCCAGAAATTGTGGATGGGCTATCAGAATTATTGTTTGCTCTTTGTGAATCTCTTTCTCTATTCCCTGCTAAATTTGCTCTAGCATCTGTTTCTTGTCTTGGACTCATTTCAAATGGAGTGTCTCCATCTTTAATCATTGGCAATCCAAGTTTCTCTCTTGCTTCATTTGGCATCATTACTTGGGTCTTAACATACCGTTCAAGAATTTGAGACTGAGAAATTTCATCAGTAAGCGTAAGTTCGTTAAATTTAAGTTCAAGAATGTCGGTTTTTTCACGAATAATTTTGTTAATTAGTTTTGATATTTCGTTTTGTGCTGGACGAGAAACCTGTTCTTTAAATGTACGATCTTGTGCAAGTGCGTTGGCAATTGATCCAGAATCTCCACCACCTAATTTAGACAATGGAACCTGATGGGCCACTAGAATATCATTTCTATTTTGAAGCCTATACTCTTTAAAAGATCCTTCTTGAACACCATTTTCAATTGGCTTCATATCAAATTCAACTTTATTATTTTCAGTATCTCCTGGAAGTGGAATATACAGGGTTCTGTGAGACTGACCTTTTAAACCAGTTTGTAAGAATCTAAACATTTTGTCTTCTGCGTCTGCACTTAACTTGGCACCTTTAAGTGTAATGATATATCTTGGAACTGCCTTGTTCTCAAAATAATCAATATTGTAATTTGATGCAAGTTGATCACCAATAAGTGAAGAAAGGGCTGAAATAATATCTGGAACTCCATAAAAAGTATTTAATGGAGAGTATTGTTTAAAATGAATAACTTCATTTGGTCTTGTGTCTGTTGTTACTGGGTTTTGATTCTTTGCCCCAAAATTTCTAAAATATGTAACTGCTGGCTGGATAATCTGAACATATCCGTCATTTAATCTGCGAACACGCATTGTTGTTGATGGAATGTGACCAATGTAACCAATTTCTCCTGTTACTTTACGACCAACTTCCATGTATCCGTTTCCAGTTGCCTGAACATCTACATAAATTTTTTCCATAATTTTTGTAAAACTATCATCATCGTTAAGATTTTCTAACCAATCACGCATTTCAATCTTTGCTCTTTCAATCCTTTTGCGAGCACGGCCAAGAGAGTTTTCGTCCTCAACGTTTTCAAGTTTTAGCATGGTACGTGAAGAAACAACAAAATCATAACCAAGACCAACAACGTTTTCTACTTTAGCGTCAATTGCTGCGTGGTTTGCAAAAGATGTATCGTAAAAATTTGCTAATTCATAAAGGTTGTAAGGAGGTGTAATTACATCAAAAAGCCCATAACCATTTCTAACTGCTGTTCCTGGATTGATGGCTTTTGATTTTGTGTTATCTGTACCAGACTGAACTGCATTTGCGCTATCTAAATATGCGGAAGTTGGATCTACTGCCTTGCCAAGAGTACGAGCAGTGCGCCTTTTAAAATTTTGATCAAGATTGTTTAAATTTTTAATAAAATCCCAGTTTTTATTAAAAGGATCGTTCTTTTTAAATTCATCCTCTTTGTCTGCAAGATTATCAATACTTGCTCCAAGATAGTACTCTTCTTCATCAATCATCGGAACCATGCTCCTTTATTGTTTGCTGTGCTGCATGAACTGCGCCCAAATCATTCATATTGGGAATAAGTCCTTCTTTCATTCTGGCAATCTGTTCGGAGTATTCCATCTCACTTACACGGCTTACACCAGGATGAAAAACTGGTTTTCCTTCTGGCTGACCCCAATATTCTGCTGCTTTGCGTAATTCCATAATCTTTTCAAGATCACCTTTACGTGCAGGAATGTTTAAAAGGTTTCCGTGACCATCTCCAAAGACCTTGCCGTTGGGTTTTTCCCAAAAATATAAACCCCAGTCATAGTTTTTTTCAATAAGTTTGATCTTGGACTTACCAACTTCTCCTGGTTTTTTCTCTCTCATAACCATTAGTATACCATATTATGCTACGGTTGATATAGAACTTTGCCAAATGGCGTCTTTAAATACTTTCAAATAGTCAGTCTCCATATAAATACCTTCATTGTCATCTATAATAATTTTATTTGTTCCAACATAATTTTTATATACTTCTCCAGCATTAACAATATACCTGCTGTCTCTACTTTTAACTAAAACGCTATCCCAATTTGAATTGTCCCATACGTTCCAATTTTGACCATCTACTTCTCCCCAATTTCTAAACAAAACTTGCTGTTCAAGTTGTGAATTAGTACCTTTATAAAAAGATATGTTGTTAAAAGTCATTAGATGCTTTAAGTTTATTTTTCCATTATAAGAGTTTAGGCCTAAGTTAACTGGGAAAGATATACCTAAAACAGTCCATCTTTGAATTGATATAGTTGGCTCTGTTACATAAAGTCCATTTAAATAATAAGATAATTCTGTAAACGGCAGGTCATCCGATTTTGTTTTAGCAAAAATAGTTGCTCTATCTGCATTTGATGAATTAGCCTGAATATAAAACTCAATAGTGTCACCTGCATACTCTATTTCAAACATTAAAACTGGATCTTCAGGAAATGCCCATAGGTCTGACCTGATAAACATTTGAATAGCACTTAAAGAATACTTAATGTCTAAACCTGGATTAATGTCAATACTTAACCCACGATTTAAATTGTTTAGTCCATCTCTTAATTCAATCCCGCTTTTTCTTGTAAGGTATAGGTATGGAACGCTTTCTTTGTCAATAACATATGGATTAAATCCTTTATAATCAGGGATACCACTTGCTAACTTGTATGGAACCAAGTCTATTGCATATCTACTTTTTATTGGATTTGAATCATTTGCATTTAAACTTTTTGCTGCAAATTCTATTTTTCTTAAAGAAAGTTTATTATGTAATATACCAAATACTTTAAACCTAATAGAATAAACCATTGATATAGTGTTAAAGTCAATATCTTTTGATGGATAGATTAAATAATTGTCAACAATCTCAAACCTTTCAGTCTGCCAATCTGCCTCAGTATTTAAATTTAATATTCTTTTCTTAATTGCTGGATTTGTTGTTGCATAGTCTGCGTCTGCTTGTGTAATTCCTTGAGAAATATCTTGAAAAGTAACATATACTCTTACGTTTGAATTGTTAGTATTTAATGAATCAGAATTGTCTACCCAGTAGGTGTCTCCTTCTTCTTTTACTTCAGATGGTACTGGATAGTCAATATTAAACTGAATAAAATCAATATCTGTTATAGTTTCTTCATCTTCATCTAAAACATCTTTTGCAAGTACTGATAATGGAATGTAGTCTTCCCAGTATCCAAAAACCGAAATATCAATAAAAAACTTTCCATAATCTTCAAAAGAAAATAGAGTATAACTAGAAACATGATCAATAATAGAGTTTGAAAAATTAAAAGTGCCGTCATCATAAAAATATGAGTCTAAAGTAAAAGATGTATGTTTATATGTGTTAATTCCAACGCTATATATATTGCCAGTAAACATATTTTCTTTATTTGGTTGGCTTCCAATGTATAGTTTTAATGATCCTGGATTTGCAAAAAATTGAGCAAGACCACCTGTTGTATTGTTTGCAATTAGTTTTGAAATTTGAATTCCGGCAGTAAAAATTCCAACGGGACAAGTATGTGATCTAATTGTAGTTGAAACTCCAGCATAAGTAAAAACATAATTTAGTAGAGTAGATTCTTTTTTGATGGCAAAACTGTTTACTCCGTCTGTTATATATAAAAACATAGCGTTTTGATTTTCTTCTAATTTAAATGTTCCAATAATAGAATCTATGGTGTTTGAAATAAATGAAAGACTTTCAAAATATATATAAGAATCAGTTCCCCAAGTTCCAGATGGCTTCAAACTAAAAAATTTAGATCCTGTAGTTTGAATTAATTTATTGGCAGCCTCTAGTTCAGTTATGGTTTTATTGTCAGACAAAATAAAATTAGGCAATTCATAATCCGGAGTTTTAAGTGTTGATATTCCAGGAATTAAGTTATCTTCAATTCCAGAATCCCAAGATCTTGTAGTTGGATATGTTATGTTATTGCTATATTCTGCAAATGGATAGTCTATCTCTACTGTTAATCCACCATAATAATTATCTATAATTTCTGGTGTTGTTGGAATACCTTGACCTAAAATATAATGAATTTTTGCTGCATTTGTTGAAATAGAGTATGGATATAAAGAAATGCAATCAATCTTAATTTGATCCACATATTCTGCATATGCATAAAAAGCAATCCAGTCATTACTTTTACTTGTTTCTAATTCATCATATTGTGAAGGAAGATTCATTAATGATGTATTAATTACCAAAGATCCAACTTCTTCGCCATTAACCAAAAGAGTTGCTTGATTTTTAATAAGTTTAATGTGAACAAGCATTGGTCTATACCATTCACCAACAAAATGTGAAACAAAATCGCCATCAATTACTAAAGTTAAAAAACAATCTTTTACATATAAACCATCTGTTGATCCCATTGGTCCCAAAATTCTTTTTGCATCTGACGTATTTACGTCTGCCTGTAGCCAAACCTCCAAAGTATAGTCATTGTGTCTGCCAGATTCGTTTAAAAATCCATACCCTGGAAAAATAAAAGATGGTTGAGTATTTGCAATTAAATCTGCTTCATCTACAAAATAATTTATATCTGTCCAAGAATCTTCTGTATTTTTCCAATAAGACCAACTTTCTTCAGCAACCTGTTCCCAAGTTCTATAATCAATTATTTCTGAGTGTGGAATTAACTGAACTGCTCTGTCTGATCCATAAACAAGCGGTACACCAAAATTTTTACCAGCCAAAGAATTATTGTCAACAACATAATATCCGCTATTTGCATTAAGACCATAAGCGTCTGCTTCAACAACTCCATCTAAAGATAAATTAATAGTTGCTGGACTTGAAAGTTTTGTTTGACCTAATGATATTGCATTAAACTCTTCGCTATGTTGACCTGCAGTAATTCCATTAAAATGAATATTATAGTCTGCAATGGTTGCTCCTCCTGGAGATGAAACAACTTTTATAACAAATTTAAATTCTTTATCAAGATCTGGAAAAGTAAATGTTGCTGTAATTGGAGTCCAAACTTGTGATTCAATGACTGTAAAATCTTTAAACTCTGATCCTCCATCATACTCATATCCAATAGATATTGAAACAATGTTTGCACTTGCTGTATAGTAGTATGTGCTTAAAGCAAAGGTTTGTAGTGTAGGATTTAAAGATTGAAAATTTACTAGGTTTGCACTTTTTATATAAGATGTCGTATTTGAAGGTGCAACAGGAAGCGTAGATCTAAAAACTTTACGATAACTATTTGGAAAAGGCTCAACTTGGTTTTCTGAATTAATCTGTGGAGTTGACCCAGTAATGACTGTTCCACTTGTTTTAGTCCAAGTATTAATATCTCTTTGTGCTTCTGATATTAAAGATATGTAGTCTGCGGAATCATCTAATGGCCAAATTGCAAGCGGATGCTCAGCAAAAATTTTCTCGGCATATAAATTAGAAGGAATATTCATTATTAGTCTATTTTATCATACAATGCGGGTAAACCATCTTGGTAATGTGTATCTATTAGTTCCTGTGACAGTTTTTACTCCGTGAACAAAATCTGGTGTGTCTGGAAAACATACTAAATCTCCTGCCTCTGGTTTAATTATAATTTCTAACTCTGGAAAATAAATCTCACCGCCAGAATAATTATCATTTATGTATATAAGGCAAGCAATATCATTTGTTCTAGTGACATCAAAATGCTCATGCATAGATGCACCAACTTCAAATCTAGCAATATGATTTAAATTTGAAACATAATTTACAAATGGTCCAGGATAATTTTCTAATACAAAATCATAAACTTTTTTTTGATACTCATTTAAAATTAAAAATTCTTCAGAAACATCTGATTTTGCAATACCAGAATGAAATGCTTTAAATTCTTTTTTTGTATTTCCAAATTCTGTAAACTCTGAATCAACGCTTAATGCAAAATTATATAGCATACTAGAAACTTCTTTTGGCATAAAAGTTTTTATATGCTTTATTTTAGATAAACGATCTTCCATTAAGAAACCTTAATTTCGCAGTAGTCTGTTGTGCAATACATTTCTCCAACGGAATCAAGATTCTCAATACCGTCATAAATTGCATCAAAGTTAATGTGAGCAACCTTTCCGACATAAGCATCATACTCTTCTTTAGTAATTTGTGTGTATGGCTGTTGTGGATAAGTATGATTTCCCATTGGAAGGAATGAAACTGCTTTTAATTGACCTTCGTACATGTGAAGTGCTGGAGCAATATGTTTTGTTTCTGTTTCTTTGTCAAAAGATAAAGTCACAGATACCCCATTGTCCGACCAATACTTCTGTGTTGTTGCAGCAAGACCAATTTTTTCAAACAAACTTACATCCTTCTCTGATCTTGGATGTCCAGAAGATACTGGGAAATATACTACTGTAGTATTTGCTGATACTAGATCGTCTTCAATTTTATACCCTGCTGCTTTAAATAAATGTAGCATTGGATCTGTATTTCCAAAACGAATTGCACGTAAGAAGTATTCTCCACCAACAGACCAGTGAACTCCTGGAGATGCTCCAGAAAGTAATGAAACTGATCCTGAAGGTTTTACTGTAGTTACACGAATTGATTCACGAACACATAGCCATTCTGAATACTGCTTGTCGTAGTGGCGAATCTTATTGTATCCTTCGTCCATCCACTCTCTGGTTGTTGGCATTCCATTGATATCAGTAAATGATGCAATACCAGTTAATGATGTTCCAATTCTACGGTTTCTTTGCATAATACCGTTTGTAATTTGCCAATGTGTTGGAAGTAAAGTTACAGTTTTTCCATAAAGATATGCAAATTTCAAGGTACGCATAAAGTCTTCTTTGTCTGTATGACGATTTAAATGAACCTCAACTAATGTACATAGTTCATAAGACTCTAGTGGTTGTTCTGCACAAGGATTGAAACCCATAACACGATAGTCTTTTCCATCTGCTGGATCTGCTAGTCTTCCATAATTTCTTGCAACATCAAGCCAAATAAAACCAGGCTCTCCATTATCTGCAATTAAATCCACATAATCTTCGTAGTGAGTTCCAACCTCAGCAGCAATAGAGTTATTGCTCATCCATGCCCATCCTGGATTTTCTGAATCAAATGAGTTACGATCTGGAAATAGTTCTGAGTTTTTAAGATTAATAAAGTCTTTATCATTTGGATTTCCAAGAGCAAGTGTTGCAGATCTACGAACATTGCCAGAAACAACACAGGTTCCAATAAGGTTTACAATATCTACAATTGCTCTAGAGTCTAACTTCTCTCCTGCCCTAGAACCAATTACTTTACGGATCATTGTATGTAGATCCATTAATGGTTTTGGACCGCTTGCAACCCCACCAAAGCCCTTAATTGGGGCTCCTAGAGGACGGATCAAGTCATAGTTAAATTCTTGAATTGATTGATTTGCTCTCAAAAATGAATTAAGCAAAAGTCTAACAGATTCTACCCATCCTTCACGAGTATCTGGGATTTCATATACAGATGCTGGTTCTGTTGGTGCATAGATAGATAGATCTTTTTCTTGACCTACCGTGTCAAATCCAACTCCAATGCCAAGCATTAATGCGTCCATAACCCAAGCAAATAAGGATCCTGGATCGTTACGATCAATGTCTCTTGTTGAAACCATCGCACAATTTTGAAGAGATGCAGAGTTTTTTCTTTCCATTGTCATTGGGGTACCAAAAGCCCAAAGACCTCTTCCTGGTGGAGTCCATTTAAGATTAAACATGCGGTCATATGCTTCTTGTGCTGATTTCTGTGCTTTATAGTCATTCCAAGGCAGTCTGTTTTCTTTCGCATGATTCTTTTGCACTGAGTACATGCCTTCAATTACTCTTTTACAAACCTCATACCATCTTTCCTTAGTACCATCGTCTTTTACACGGGAATAAGTACGAACAAACGTAATCTCTCCTAATGAGTTTCCACCTGCATCTTTGAACCCAAATGGTGGCTCAATTTCAATATATTTGTTTACAAAATCATCAGAAAAACGAAAAGAAAATACGTCAGACATAATACCCCTTAAATTTAATTATATGTTTTATTATAGCAGAGTTTTTATTTTACAACAACTCTATACTTCTACATGAGATAGAGTTTTTATTTTTTATAAACTAAAGGTGTATAAAGTTTTTGTGTTTTATCATCAAAAGAATTTGCTGGCTGTATACTATATCCTAAAGTTATTCTTTTTGAATTCTCTTTCCAATATCCTCTTTCATGCAAAAGTCCAGTTTCAGATAAAATGGCCCTATTGTTTTTATTAACATTTTGAAATAATTCCCCAGACTCTAATTTATAAATTGTTACAGATGGTTCTGCATTTATACAATAATATCCATGAAAATCTGGAATACCTCTTTCTTCATCATCATGAAAAGTCATATCTTTATTAAATAATTCTTTAGGAGCAGTAATATTTTGAAAATCGTTTAAATCACAGTTAAACCAACCTTTAATTAAATAATTTTCTTTATTAAAATCAATATCATAATAGTCGCAAGCATTTTGTGTCATTTCTAACAAAGCATTATTTAAATTAATAATTTCTTTATAATCATATTTAAAAAGATTATAAGAATTTGAAAAGATAGTCGTCATTCCTTTTTCATAATATTTTTGACCATCAGATTTTGATATTCCTTCAATTTCTCCATTAAGCATTTTTTGTTCTTCATTAAGTAAAAAATTATAAAAATCATCAAGATTATTATTTAAAAAAACTTCAAAAAACTTATGAGGTTGTTTATTTAATTGATTGCTGTTTAACATTTTATTCCTTTCATTTATATGTTTTTCGATTCCAATACCATTTTTTATATCCACCAGTAAATCTACTTCTAACTTTACTTGTTTGTTCGTTTACTATTTTTATATCAAAATTTTTATTAAATTCTGCTACCCAATTGTCTCTTTTAAATGGAAAAACTTGTACCAATGGGGTACCCTGTTTAATAGTTCCCTTAAATCCTTTATCTATAAAAAAAGAAAATAAACCATCTGACATATAACCATCTGTATCAATAATTGCAGCAACGGCATGCATTGGCATATAGTCTTGATGTTGTGGTTCCATAAATAAAGAACTATATCCTTTTTCAGTTTCTACAACCCATCCAATATTAACTCTAAATATATGGTCTGCAAAAAAATCATAATTAAATGGATAGTGTGAAACTTGTTCTTTTGAATGAGACCCAATTAATGGGGTTTTTAATTTTTTATAATTGTCTGAAATTTTAAAAATTTTGTTATCTCCAGTTGTATCAATTTCTATATCAACCGGACATAACAACAAATATCCTGTAGTAATAATGTCAAAAATTGCCTGACAATTTTTTATTGTTATTCCATCAATAAGGCTATTTTCTTGCACAATGTAACTTGGTTGATCCTTATACCATTGTGGTAAATTTTTTGACATAGGAATTGGTTGAGGAAAAGCATCAATCATTTTTGGATATCTATAATTAAATGTTATTTTTTTTTCTGTTTCCATAACTAATTATATCAGTAATCAGGACGGTCAAAGACTAACATGTTTTCAGTAAAAAAGTTGTCATATGGCTCACAGTTAATAGATATTTTTTCCATTTCTACATTCACTTCTTCTACTGTTGTAACTGGTAGCCATGCTTGATGTTCATAATTATATACCTCGTAAGTTGTATCAATATTAGGTGCCTGTATAAACTTAGTAATTCCGTCTTTTTTAACTAAAAGATAATGAGCAGGAGTATAAAGGTTTCCATTTATATGAATAAAGTTTTCAGCAGTTCCAGGGGTAACCGACACAACTGTTGTTTCTACAACAAGATCATTGTCTAATTGTATATCAGAAGAACTCCATTCTGTCCAATTTGTTGTTGCATCTCCTCCCAAATTCATTGCATATACTGTATCTCCAACAACTAAATCTTCAATAAATTTTACTCCAGTTGGGGTCAAAACTTTTGTTTGGACTGCAAGTGAATCTCCCCAGACAGAAAATCCAAAAGAGTATGGCCAAAAACCAAATGGTGTAAAACCAAATACTCCACCAAACGACGGTGCAAAACCAAATACTCCACCAAATGGTGCAAAAGCAAACACTCCAAATGGTGCAAAACCAAATACTGCAAATGGTGCAAAACCAAATGGAGCAAAACTAAAACTTGTAAAACTTGCAGATGCTGCAGATGTAGAAGAGTTGCCATTTGCATTTGTTGCATATACTGTATATGCCTGAGCCGTTCCAGCCTCTTGAGCAACGTTAGCAGAAAGGGTTGATCCTCCTACTGAACCTGTTTTGCTATCATTAGATGCCCAAGTATATCCTGTAATTGCACTTCCACCAGTTGCTGGTGCTACCCAAGTTACAATGTCTGTTGCTGTTTGTGAAACTGAAGTGATAGTTGGTGCTGCTGGAGTTGCTGGAACTGTTGTTACTGTTACTGAAGAAGAAGTTGTTCCACTTGCAGTTCCTGAAGCATTTGTTCCCTGTACTGTAAATGTGTATGAAGTATTAGATGCTAATCCTTGAAAAGTATAGGAAGGAGTAGATGAGCCAGTATTAACTGTATAGGTTGAAGGAGTGGTAGTAATAGTATATCCAGTTGCTGCTGGAGATTCTGCTGGAAGTGTCCAAGTAAGGGATACTGATCCACCTGTGCCTGCTGCTGATGCTGCTGAAGTAGTATTAGCGGTAGCAAGATAAGGACGAGATGTTCCTACGTTTGTGCCACTTAAAGAAGTAACGTTATCTGGTTGCAAAAAGTTATCTTGTGCTGAAGACTTGATGCCTCTTTTTTTACTAACTGCCATTTTTACTCCTCTTTTCTATTATATCAAACTACTATGCTGACAAATCTCCCATTACAACCCAAAGATTTGCTGCTCTCTTAAATAATGTCGCTGATGACCATTGTGCACGAAGTTTTAATCCAGGAGTTGCATTTACTGTTGTTGTTCCTGGTGTTACTGCTTCAATTGTCACAGCGCCAGTATTTGTTCGAAGAATGTCAATTGATGTTCCAATTGGAAAGTTAAAAGTAGCGTCTGTTGGAATTAAAACTTTGACTGCAGTTCCGCCTGTATGTGAAACTTCAATTAATGAGTCTCTTTCATTTGCTGCTGAAAGGGTGTATTCTGCTGTCTTCTGAATAATTGATGTCCGTGATGGAACACCTTCTTTTGTTTGTGTACCGTCGGTAAAAATAAATCCACCAGCAGTTGTACTAATAACTGAAGTTCCGTTTACTTTAAGATCTTTTCCTGAAGCAAGGTTGATATGCTCGGAAGATGTCCAAGAATCTGTAGCATCTACCCAGTTAAAGGTTTTATCTGTTGCGCCTTTAAGTGTTATACCTCCGCCATCAGCAGTTGCATCTGATGGAGTAGCAACATCACCAAGAACAATATTCTTATCATCAACAGAAAGTTCTGTTGAGTTGATAGTTGTGGTTGTTCCATTTACAATTAAGTTTCCAGAAAGTGTAAGGGCTGCTGCGTTTACCGTTCCAGTAAATGTTGGACTGGCAAGTGGTGACTTTGCATCTAACTGTGTTTGAATTGCTGAAGTGACTCCATCAACATATCCAATTTCAGTAGAGGATACGGTTGAAGAGATACCAAGTTTGGTCCAGTCAATTGCTGCAGATGCGTTAATGTCAGCATTAACAATTGTTCCATCAAGAATTTTTGCAGAAGTAACTGCACCATCTGCTAAATCTCCAACAAGAATTGTTCCATCAAGAATCATTGCAGATGTAACAGTTCCTGAAGGAAGAGTTACTGTTCCTGTAAATGTAGGAGAAGCAAGTGGTGCTTTTGCATCTAATTGAGTTTGAATGGCTGATGTTACTCCGTCAAGATATCCAATTTCAGTATTGTTAACACCTGCAACAACTGCTTGTTTATTATCTAATTGTGTTTGAATAGCAGAAGTTACTCCATCAAGATATCCAATTTCAGTGTTTGAAACGTTTGCAACTATGGCTTGGTATGTATTAGATGCGGTTGTGGTATCTAGTTTTGCAGCAAGATCTGAAGTTAAACCTACAACTTTAGACTGTGCAATATTTGCTGTAGCACTAATATCGTCATTAACAATAGTTCCATCAGCAATTTTTGCAGAAGTAACTGCACCATCTGCAATATCAGCAGTAGCAATTGTTCCATCTAGAATCATTGTAGAAGTAACAGTTCCTGAAGGAAGAGTTACTGTTCCTGTAAATGTAGGACTGTTTAATGGGGCCTTAAGCGCATCGGCAGTATCTACGTATACTTTTGATGCGCCATCTGTATCTGCAGTAGGTACTGGCATATTAATAATTTTTGTAGCCAAGTTTAAATCAATATTTCCAGTCATTTGACCGCCTGCTTTTGATAGACGTTCAGTAACATCTGAAACTAATGCTACTGTGCCTCCTGCGTTTGGAAAAAGAATTGCTCTATCTGCTGTAGGATCTATAACGCTAATTGTTGTTTCATGTGCATCTGCTGTAGTGCCTTCAAAAACAATTCCTGTTGTAGCATTAATTGTTGTGCTGTTAATAGTAGTAGTTGTACCACTTACTGTTAAATCCCCTGAAATTGTGACAGCGCCAGTAGAGGAGTTGGCTAAAACAACTGTTCCTGATGCATCTGGAAGAGTGATGGTCCGATCTGCTGTAGGATCTGTTACTTCTAGGGTAGTTTCAAAAGCATTTGCTGTAGCACCTTCAAACTTAATGTTTGAACCAAATTGAGGGTTTACTGTGCTGTCTGAGTCAATAAAATAATCAAGGTTGATCCAGTGGTTTGTGCCATCACCAATTTTAAACTTGTTGGTATCTGACTCGTAACCGATTTCTCCGGCTGCAAGGATTGGGCCGTTGCCACTGTTGGTTGATATCCACTGGGCTGCAGTACCCCTTCTCTGTTGCATTCTTGTTGCCATAATTTAATCCCCCTAGATTTTATTCTTTCTTTATTATAACATATAATTAATTAAAGTTATCTAACGGACTTCCGCCATCATAACTAGTTAACCACTCTACTGAATCGTAAAACCCTGCAATTTGTGTTGAAGAGAATACATCATCATATGCTCCTGCATCTTGAAAAACGGTAGTAATAAGTCCCGTTCCATCAATTGCAGTATCGTGAATATGTTGTCTCAAGTTTGCAGTATCATCAAAAGTAGCAATCATAATCCAGTCGGCAGCATCTGTTGAATATATCGAAAGATGTTGCGTAACTGTATCAAAGTATATTTGTCCATCTACTGGTGCAACTGGAGCAGTTGATTCGGTTGGGACAACGTTTGCATTTCCAGCAACCGTATCAACATACAACTTAGTTGCTGCATGAGCATTTTGAGTCGGGGTGGCAACTGTAACTACTCCACCAAAGGTACCAGTTGTGGCTACGTTTAAGCCATTCTTTACCTTAAAGTCTTTGTCTACTGTTGCCATTTACTACCCCCTACTTTTTATTTTAAACTATTTAAACATTTTTTTATTTAATGTGTATGCAAGAGTTCCTACAGTGGTTGGAGTTAGTTTAATACTAGCAACACCTGCTGTTACTGTAAATGATAAATCACCAAGAGACTCATTGCTAATAATTTCAGCATAAGTTGTTTGATAAACGTTGCCATTTCCATCAAGTCCCATAAGAACTTCAAACATATGAATATCGTTACCTTTTCTCATTGAAAGTATTAATTTAGAAGTTTCATATCCTCCACTTACTTCATCCATAGTTGTAATTGTTGTTAAAGTAGTGCCTGATATTGTTCCTACATAACTAGTTTCAACTGTGCCGAGCGAGCCACTTGAAGTTAAAGCAAGTTGTGGTGTTATTACTGCGGTTTGGAAGGTTGCATTGTTATTGAATACTAACTTTGCGCCAGATGAGTTTCCAGTTTCATCAGTTACTGCTGCTAAAAGGTTTTCAGAGTTTGGTGTTGCAAGGAATGTTGCAATTCCTGTTCCAAGACCAGATACTGCTGTGCTTATAGCAACATTTGTAATAGTGTTATTTGCACCATCAATTGTTTTGTTTGTAAGTGTTTGTGCTGTTGCTGTTTCTAGTGTACCGTTTAGGTAAATAGCCTTACCAGAAGCAAGGTTGATGTGCTCAGAAGAGGTCCATGCATCAGTTGCGTCTACCCAGTTAAAAGTCTTGTCTGTAGCACCTTTAAGAGTAATACCACCACCATCTGCGCCTGCATCTGTTGGAGTTGCTACTGAACCAAGTGTAAGGTTCTTGTCATCAACTGTGATTTCTGTTGAGTTAATTGTGGTTGTTGTACCGTTTACTGTTAAATCCCCTGACAAAACAAGAGATGTACCAGTTGCAGCACCAATGTTTGGTGTTACAAGTGTTGGGGTATTAGCAAAAACAAGTGCTCCAGTACCAGTTTCATCAGAGATGATACCAGCAAGTTCTGAAGAAGATGTTGCTGCATGTACGTTCAACTTATCTGTTGTTACAACAAGAGTCTTTGATGATGGGATAGTTGTACTGTTAATAGATGTAGCAGTAGCAACGCCAAGATCTGGAGTTGTAAGAATTGGACTTGTAAGAGTCTTATTTGTAAGCGTTTGAGTGTTTGTTGTTCCAACTACTGCACCAGTTGCACCGTGTGCTGCTGTTGATCCTGTATGTGTTGTAAGGTCTGAACTGGTAGCCTTAGCATCTAATTGGGTTTGAATTGCTGAAGTTACACCATCTACATAGTTAAGTTCTGTTGTAGAAAGAGTTGCTCCATCAAGAATATTAAGTTCTGTAGAACTTGCTGACATAACAACATCTTCGTTAATCTTTGGTGATGTTAATGTTTTGTTTGTAAGAGTCTGTGTATTTGTTGTTCCGACTACTGCACCAGTGGCACCGTGTGCTTCTGTAAGGCTTGCATGTGTTGTAACGTCTGAAGTAAGTGCTACTGTACCTGTAGCATTTGGAAGTGTGATTGTCCGATCTGCGGTTGGATCTGTGACTGTAAGTGTTGTCTCATAAGCATCTGCTGTTGCGCCTTCAAAAGTAATTTGTGTATCAAATACACCAACTGCTGCTGGATCTGACCATTGAACACCATAAGTTGCTCCTGATGCTGCAGTGAGGACCTGTCCGTTGGTTCCAACGCCAAGACGTGCTACTGCATCATCTGCACTACCAACAATTAAATCACCTTTAGCATCTACAACTCCTGCGGTAATAACATTTTTACCATTAACAGTTGCTGTTGATCCTTGAACAACTAAACCATTTTTTACTTTAAAATCTTTGTCTACTGTTGCCATTTTTTATCTCCTTTTTATGCCTTTAATCCCATACGTGCATAACGTACGGTGATTGGGGTTATACCGATAACTGGAGTAACCGTTACGGATACTGTATTTCCAGCACGGGAGACGCTAATGGTGCCAATATTCCCATCGTTGTCGATTGTTCCATACTCACTGACAGATACACCTGTAGTATCAGCAAGAATTGTCATTTCTGTTGCGTAATATTTATTTTCGCCACCAGAAGTCTTTTTAATAGAGATCATATATTTAACTGCTCTATATTCTGTTGCATCAAAATTATCAATTACTGTAGCAGTTTCAATGCCGTTGATTGTTGACTCATTGTTTCCTGCACTACCCAAATCTGTTGCTTGAGCGCTTGCTGTGTCAATAAAATCTTCAAAGTCCGTCTGTGAAGGACGATCTCCTGTTTGAAATCTTAACTTTAAGTTTGCTAGTGATAGACGGGCCATGTTTATATTATAACATAATTTTATTACAAAATATAGTTAGAAAAACCAATAATCTGCATACCAATTCCTGGGGGATTTAAAGGATTTATACCTTCGATACCTATATTAGTTATCTTTAATCTGAATGGAAGTATTGCATTTATTGATACCTTTTTAGAATAGTCAACTGTTTTTATACCCGAAGATTTAAAACCTTTTATTGGAGTTATTTTGGTTTTTGTTTTAACATCAGTTAAAGTTGTTTTTAAATAATTAACAGTTTTAATTTTAGAAGACTTAAAGTCTTTTACTGCAGTTACTTTTGCTTTTGCCTTAACATCAGTTAATGTTGCTTTAGCCATTTGTTATGACTGATCTGTAACTTCGCCAAGCATGATCATTTCTCCTTGACATACAGTCCAAACCCTTGTAGCATCTGTAAGTTGAACATCAAAAACATCACCAGTTATTAATTGCTTAGATTGAGCGGGAGTCAAAGAAACTAAAAACTCTCCATCTCCATCAGTTTGTGATTGTACTGGTACTAACTCAAATAATAAATCATCTCCAACATTATCAGAGTACCGTCTAAAATCAACCTCAATGTCCCAATCATCGACTACAATTGGATCTCCTGCATCATCTTGTACGTATATCCTAAAAGAGGCGCTGTCGCCTTTTACAACCGTCCAGTTAACCAATGGTGGTTTATTTCCAATATTGTAGGTAGAAGGAGCCTTTACATCCATCTCTGATTCGTCTGGATTGCGGTATTTAGCCATAAAGAAATTATATCACATTAAGTCTTTAAGTTGACTCAATGTCCAAATCCATGATATACTAGTGAGTAACACCATAACTTTATGGTGTTTTTGTTTCTAAGGAGGAACAGTCATGACAACTAATAAGATAGTGATTGGTGTACTCGCAGCAGTAACTGGAATTGCAATATTTTCTAATTCTAGCGCTAATGCTGAAAATAATCTGAGTAGTACCGTGTTAAAAGAAGAAACAGCAACCGCTCAGGCGGTTTTTTTGGTTTCTAAGGAAAACAAATTAAATAGTTATAAAAATGTTAGAAAACAACTAAGTCCAACACAACTAGTAGAACTTTTAGAATCAGTTGGTTTTGAAGGGTATGCACTAAAAGTTGCTTGGGCAACAGTAATGAAAGAATCAATGGGAACCCCAACATCCTTTAATGGTAATCGTAGTACAGGAGATAATTCATATGGACTATTTCAAATCAATATGCTAGGATCAATGGGCGCAGATCGACGGGATAAGTTTAACCTTGATTCCAATGATGATCTATTCGATCCCGTTAAAAATGCACAGATTGGCTACCATATGAGTGATGGTGGTAAAGACTGGTCTGCCTGGAAGGGTATTACCTGGAAGACCAAAGAGTGGCTAGCAAGATATCCTGATTAATAAACAAAACTAACAATTGCATATCTAACACCACCTGTTATTGGCAAAACTTTATGCTGATAAACATAACTTGATGGGAAAAGAAATAGTTGATTAGCCTTTGGCCTAATCGTTAAATTAAACTTGGAAAATTCTATTTCTCCTCCTTCGTAATCGTCATTGCAATAATAAATTAAAGACATCCTTCTTGGTGTTTCAATATGATCATCTAAATGAGTATTAAAATATTGACCCTTTCTATATTTTAAAACTAGATAAGGTTCATGGGTTTTTGTTTCTAGATGAAACATTTCCTTGTAGTATTCTTCATATGGCGTGAACAAATTTTTTAACTTATTTGAAGTTTCAAGTAAAAATAAATCATTTTGATCTGATTCAAATGGAATGCTAATAGAAAAAACATTTCTTGTAGACAGGTCAATAACCTTTTCTCCATAAGAGTTGTGGGTTCCACCAAATCCCCAATTAAGATTTCTTTTTTTTGTTTCTAACTCTAACTCTTCTATAAAATTTTTTGAATCTAGGAAAACATCATCATAAATAAAAAATCCTGGAATTGGTTCTGTATAATTAGATAATGTCATTTTTATACGGGATAACTGTCGCCAACGGACAACTGACCATCTTCAATAAAAATCATTTGATGTGGTGTTGCAATAACTCTTGCCAATAATTCATTACAATCCATAATACATTCTACTACCCCATTAACTGCAATTGCTATTTTATAACTATGATCATTAATATCATAGCCTTCTTTTTTAATTATTTCTAAACTTCTTGCCGTAAGCATTTTTCTCCATTAGTCTTGTACAGCAGGCCATTTGTTAATTGGACAAGATGCTGCTTTTAATTTTGTTTTTTGATTCATAAAACATCCACAAAGTTTACAAGTCTTGGTTGCTTGAATTAATTCTGGACAAGACAAGCAAATGTCGTATCTTTCTTTTTGTATTTCATCCGTTGTATGATTGTTTGGATTAAGAAGATCCCAAGGTTTTACTTGTGATTGTGCTTCTTTCCAAATCTGCCATTTAGTTTTTTCTGTCATTGTTACTCTGTAAAAGTGTCTGAGTCTGCATTGTAAGAATATCCTACACTAATTTGTTCATTTAATACTCTTTCGCTAACATCAAGTACTAATGGATTGCTTAACAATATCGAAGCAAGTCTTTCCTGACAATACATAACATCAACTACTTCATTATCAATAATTAAAGCAATTTTGCTCATTGCAATAACTTCTTCTTCTGTTGGTCCTGTCATTATTCCTCCTTCTTTATTATATCTTAATTAAAGCGATTCTGCAGAAAAGTTATCTATTAGAGATCCAGCATTTGTACTAGATGGTGTTTTTATAATACCAGCCTTAGTTCCTTTTAATGGAGTTGCTGGAGTATTGGTTAGTGTTGTTGCAAAAGCAGAACTTAATCCAGAACTTTGATATGCTGTAATTGTAATGTTATCTCCGGAAGTAGATGCTTTAATAGAGTTTGCCTCTACAAATGCACTGTTATTAGAGTTAATGCCTGTTGTTTGAACTGTTGATATTGTGCCAGAAACATTTTTATATAATTTTAATTCAGTTAAATATGTTGTTGTACTACCTCCAGGAACATAAGTTCCACAATCTCCACCACCACTGCTTGAGTTTCCTCCTGCACCAGCGCAACCATAAGTTGGCGTACTTGTAGTTGAGCCAGTGTAGTATGCTAAGCCTGCAGGAGTTGTTGTTCCACAACCACCAGAGCAAGCCCCACTTACGGATCCTCCAGTGCAACTATAAGTCATACTTCCTCCGCCACATGGCTGACCCTCGGTTGGACCACCATCAATTACACAACTATTGCCTGATGGAGTACATCCGCCTGGACAGTTACCCCATCCCGCTGAAACTAGACTAGAAGAACAAGACGCTGATGTTGCACCAACAAGTGTTCCACAATTTCCACCACCACTGCTTGAGTTTCCTCCTGCACCAAAACAACCTGACGTGGTTCCTGTTTGCACAGTACTGCCAGTGTAGTATGCCTGTGTGCTTGAAACTGAAGAAGAGTAGTTAACAGAACTTGCCCACCAAGAGTTTGCATCTGTTACCCAAAAAGCAATTCCAGGACCACCATCAGTTATGTCTGCAGAAACAATAACATTTTGTGCTCCAATATCAACTGTTGCTAAAGGATAACTACTTGCAGCGGTAGATGATGTTGCTTGATTTGAAGAGATTGCCCAAGTTCCGCTAAGAATAGACCATAAATTTCCAGAACTTGATGTACCTAAAGATCCATCTGATCTATTAAACGTGTCAGTTATTTTACTTAGTACTGATGTAATAATTCCAAGTATATTTAGCATGGAATATCCTTAAGCCGTCAGGTCGCCTAGAAGAACCCAGGAGTTTGTTCCTACTTTAATAAGTGTTGCTGCTGAGTATTGTCCGGAAAGTTTTCTATTATTACTTTTACTATTTAGTGTAACGCTTCCACTTACTGGTGCAACTGATGTTTGAACAGAACCTATTTGTAGAATGTCGACTCTTGCTCCCGCAGGAAATGTGGTTTCCAATGGAATTGTAATAATTGAAGTTGATGAGGATACGTTCATAATAATAATTTTTCCAGCATCTGCTGGGTCTAATGTATAGTTCGCTGTTTTTGTTGATGAATCAACTGTTTGCTTTAATGTTGAGACTGCAGTTGGTGTTGCTGCTTTAACTGATGAAGTTTCTGATGTTGAATCACTTAGTTGAGAAACTCCAGGCTGTGAAGTTGTTGCTGCTTGTGGTGCTGCCCATTTAAGACCAAAAGTTCCTTGTGTATCGTCTGCAGTTAAAATATATCCATTGCTGCCAACTGTTAAATTATCAACAGCATTATTTCCGGTTCCAACAAAAAGATCTCCTCTTGCATCCATAACAGACTCTTGAACAACAGTACTGTTATCTGTAGAAATTGCAGCAATCGATGCTTCAATATCGTGTAAATATTTTGCAATACCAGCAGTTGGGGTAGCGTTGGCAAGAAGTGGAGCGTCTTGTCCATAATGATAGTTTTTAAATGCAATCTGGATATCTGCGGTATCTCCTAATGATGGAATTTTTGCAAGGGGATACTTATCTGTTGCTTCAGTTCCAATATTTACGACAGCCATACAAAGATTATACCATAATAATAAAAACTATTGATTTACTGTAATAACGCTATTTGCTTCAATTACTTCTATTTCTTGATCGATTCCCGTCAAATTTGGAGCGGTATTTAGAACAATGTTTAACTGTGATTCATAAACAGTAACTGAGTCTTCATAAACAAAAACTTCTGGCATTATGCACCAGTTACATCGTCAGTTACTGTAATTGCTCCAGTTAGAAGCGTATATCTTAATGTAGTGCTATTAAAAATTTCAACATCGTAATAATATGTTGATCCTCCAACCAAATCGGTTCTAGCACTTGGTTTAATTGTACAAGTAATAATATCTGCACCTGTATCGATTACTGCAGAAAGTTTAGTTGTATCCGCAACACTATCAATTGCTGTAGTTGGGCTGTCGCCTCTACTTGAAGCGATTGAAAAGATTGCTCCCGCAGCAGCATAGTTATCTAATGCAAATGTTGCTCCAGTAGAAGTTTTCGGGGTAATTTTAAAAACAAATGTATCTCCACGATAATAGTCAAAGTCATATGTTCCAGGAAATGCCATGATCTTATTATACCACTAAGAAATGTGGACTAAGATAGATTTGACTTTTACATCCCCGTCAAAATCTGCTCTAATTTGTGGGTTAATTCCATATTTTCTAATTCTGTCATTTACTATGTACAGGGTTTGGGTAACTGAAAAATCATAAAGATATTTATATTTTAGGTTTGCTACAAACTGTGTTGAATTTAAAGTTGCTTTTTCAGAAAAGGCTCTTATCCAAACCTCAGTATTATTTCCATATGTTTCTAACTCAAAACAATAAGTTATTTCAACTCTAGTGCCTATATCTAATCCTTTAAAGTTTAATTGTTGATTTGCTGCACTCCATAGACTTACATTTCCTTTTGGCAAATATTCTTCGTTTGTTCCATCAGATTTTGCATCGTTTAATATATTTACCCATCCTTCATCTCCGCTAGATAGTCCTACACGAATTTGTGACTGATCTAAATTTTCATAATATGCCCAACCAGACTTTCTATTTTGAGAAACTATTCCGTTGCTTGCAACAATTGATGATTCTCCTGGTTCTCCCTTTTGTCCTCTTTCACCTTTTGGACCTTGTGGACCAGCATCACCTTTATCGCCTTTTGGTCCTATCTCTCCCTGTCTACCAGCAACTCCTTGTGGTCCTGGTGGCCCTACAAGTATTCTGTAGTCTATATCGGGCACTGAGGGATTATTTGTTTCTATAACTGTTTCTGCTACTGCTTCGGCATAGCCATATTTAGGTTTTGATTGCATTCCTGGAATTTCAGATTTTTTACTTATGCTCACTTATTAATTATAAAGGTTTTTAAGTTAACCTTAATTACCTTAGAGGGTGTAACTGCAGGTGATGTAACTTTAATAATCATAATCCAGTACCTGTTACATCGCTAAGCACTACAATAGTTCCAATAACTGGTGTCCAAGTAACTTCTGATTCAACTGCACCAGACTCATCGTTAGGAATAATAATTTCCAAATCAAAAGGTAATTCTAAAACGGTATTTTTATAACCAGTTCCCCAAAGTTTTGTAATCTCAGAGGTAGCAGTAATAATAACATAACCAGTATATTTTTCAACGGTCAATTCATCTAAAGTATCACCAGAGGCATCATAAGAAGAAGAAACAAATGTCCAATCAGAAATATCTACAAAGGTAACTTCATCATCTTCTAAAAATTCTACTTTAAGAGTTGCAGAATCTCCACGAACCACTTTCCATTGGATATTTATGGGAGATGCTCCTACTTGATCAATGGAAGCGGTGACAGAACTCATAAAATTATTATACCATACGGTTTTTCATTTGACAGATCAGGAAAGTTCGTGTATACTTAAAATATATAAGAAAAAAGATGTATCTTTAAGTTAAATATATAAAAGATATCTTATATATAATATATATATATATTATGGATGATTTTTTAAATGATCAATTAAGAGATCGAACATTTTGTCAGTTTTTTGTTCTACTCTAGTTAAAGAGTCTTTCATCGATGATCCAGAATTCGGCTTAAGTTCGCTTAAATAATGTTTTACAAGCCACTTGATTCCAAAGGCGATAGATGATACAATTGTAAGTATTGCAACAATTAGTGAAGCCCAGTCTTGTATGGTCATTGTAGGATTATTATATCATCATTTAAGGAGAGTTTTGAAAAAAGAAATACTCAGTACGCTTGAATACTCAAAAAATATAATTATATCTCCAGATGTTGATGGTTTAATGAGCGCAACACTTCTTTCTCGAAATTTGGGACATCGAGTCGTCGGCACATATGACAAAAGTATTTTATGTTTGGCGGAGGGTATAAATCCGGCGGAATGTCTGTTCGTCGACTGTGATATGAATACTCCAGAGTTCGCGTCAATTGGAAATCATATGCGACTTATGGAAGATAACATCTGTATCGAATCTTTTAATCCAAATGTTCACTTCGCCACCAAAAAGTACAATGAAAAGTTCCCTTACGCAACCTGTTACTTAATCGCGTTTGCAATAGAGGCACAAACCACCACTTTAGACAAACAACGCATGGCATATGCAGATTCGACATACAAAAATGCTGTCGACTATGCAGAGAATATGCGAAATTGGTCTACTAGGATGGATGATGAGAATGTCCGATATGTTTTGTCTGATGATGTAGATATTTCCGAAGTAGCAAAAGAGTATGAAGAGAAACAAGGTTTGGTATCTCGCAGACTAGGCTTAGAAAAATATCTAGTTGAGATGAATACCGCACTAAAGAAACAATCTGCATGGAACTTTGCATTTCCTGGTGAACTAACAACAATTAAAAAATATAAAACGGGATTAGTTGACAAAAATACTGCTATACGATACAATAAAGATATAATCTCCTATGCCGAGATCTATGGTGGAGAATATAGTGTTACCTACAAAGATTTGGAAGAGGTATGATGAATAAAGAGCAGATTAAAGAAATTATAATTAATGAGATGGTAGATATTTGGAAAGAGCAGGCAAAAGAAACTGCGATTCCTACAAAAATGCTTGAAAGATCAATTAAAACAATGATGCCTGGATTAGAAGATTTTGCAGAAAGAGCATCTTTAAAAATAGTAGAATAACATTGGTTTGTAGCACAATCGGCAGTGCAGTCGGCTGTTAACCGACAGGTTATAGGTTCGAGTCCTATCAAACCAGCAACTTGACTTTCACATATATCCTAGATATACTTAATACAACAACTACGAAAGGCTATTGTGTTTAAATCAAGAGTATTATTACTATGTATTTCATTTTTATTGGTTTCTGCTGTTCCATCTCAATCTGCCGTCAAAAAACCAGCATCCAAGTCCACAGTTGCTAAGAAACCTGTTGCTAAGAAACCTGCAATTAAGACGGCAGTGGTTAAACCAACTCCCACACCATCCCCATCTACAGTCGTAGAAGCACCTAAACCCGTAGTGACAGAACCAACTCCAACTTCTAAACCTGCGCCAACAGCACCTGCACAACCAATAACTTTTGAAAATCTAGATTTGGTTTGGACAAGCAAAGTTGCTCGTACTGAAATACTAACGGAATTTGCAAAGTTAAATAAACCAGAAAATGCTTATGAAATGTTTACTGGACCAACAGTCACTTCAGGAGATATTGTCGAAGAGAAGAGACTTTTAGACATCGCAACGACAATGTTTTCGAGTTATTATCTTCCAAAGAAATATCAAGTTGTTTACTTTTCAGAACGGGATGCAAATTGGGCTGAAGAAACCAAAACCAAAATTGGCGCTGCATACCATACGACTTTTCAAGCAGCGATTGATAGTTACAACCGAGGATATGGATGCAATTTTGCTTTTGCTACAAAAGGTAAAGATTCAATTCCTGTTTACTTTTCTTGTTTAGATTCTAAAGTGGGTCGTACTACAAATGACAAACAAACTGCAATCCATGAGTATTTTCATTTAGTCCAGGCAAAATATGATTGGAAGAAAATGCCCTGCTGGATGCTAGAAGGATCTGCTACATATTTTGGTGCGACTTTAGGAATTGATGGAACTGATCCAACTGGTAAATCCTCATTTGAATTTATTTGGCAATTAGCCAGAAATCCAGACACACCAAAATTAGTTGAAAATGTCAAAAGTGATGTTGCAATTTTGGATATGTTTAAACTGTTGGACAAAAATATGTTTGAATTAGGAATGACGTCATGCACTTCTTTAGGGGCTTACACGGTAGGTTCTATTGCAACAGAAGCATTAATTGCAGTTAAAGGTTACAAAACCTATATGGATTTTGTGGCAACCTTTCCAAATACTTCAGATTGGAAGACAGAATTCAAAAAGGCTTACGGGTTATCTGCACAGGATTTCTATCTAAAATTGGCACCATATTTGCGCTATCGGATTACTGGTTAGGATTAGCAAATAGTTCGTCTTGGTGCCAATTAGGGTTTGGATTCAATACCGTTTGGCAATCGCAATGCTGACAAACCTCTTGTTGAAAAACCTTCAATGCAAAACCATTGTTTTCCATGTTTCTATTATATACCCGAATTTGAAGATTTTCTGAAAAATTTTATATTTGGGAAAAGTGGTTTTACAGAAATCTGAATATATTTTGCAGATGTACGATACATGTATATGTAAAAAAATAACTAAAAAAATTAGTGAGCACACCGTAAGGGTATGCCCACCGTATTGATTTTGCTTACTGTGCGCTAACTCTGCACCGTATCAATTTAACTTAATGCGTAGCGCTATGCACCGTATTTATTTTATTTATTGCGTACCCTGTACCCACCCATTTAATCCTAATAAATCACAGTCTACCCGTACCCGTGTTGATTTATTTAATCGCTTAGGCAAGTCTTCAACGAATGTCCGCACCTGTGCTAATTGATCGAATGACATCTTTTTTTCTGTGCCTTGTGTTGTTGTTAGTGTTAGCGTTATCATTTATTTATCCCCTTCGCATTCGCAAGGCATGACCATCATGCCTTCGTCACCATAAAACACGAAACCTGCGCTACCGCATGAGTCGCAATCAACCGCTATAACATCTAATAAATTACCCATAATTAGAGCCCCTTATTCCAGTTATATCTTGACATGATCTCAAGATTTAACGCTGTTTTTTCTATCTCGCTCATTGAGTCAAGGATAGAGCGACTCTTAGAGATATTTTCTCTAATGCGTAACTTTTCTGAGTTATCTAATTCATCTCCCCGATATTTTGGAGAGGTACTAGCGTACTCGTTGGTTAATTGTTCTTGATTTGTAAAGTAAGTCATTTATTCCACTTCCATTTCTACAATATCGAATGATGTTGAACCGTTGATAAACGCTTCTGCTTTTTCTAATGTTGAAAACAATCCGACTAAATCGTATCCATTTTCTACTGCGTATACTTTTGACATTTTGAGCCTTTCTAGTTTAGAGAGTTTCTCTAACTTGCTTATACCTGAATTATACACGAACCAACTGACATTCTCAAATCGAAAATCGGGCGATATCGGACATATTGCAAAAGTGTAATGTACCTCACACAACAAACTAGGGCAAAACGGACACGCCCCCCTGGGCGTTGTGGATAACCTGTGTATAACTTGTGTGATGTAACACACGTTGAGAGTTTTTAAAAAATGTCCGATTTGTCTGTATTTAGGTTTACATAATGACTGCAAATGTCAGTGGTACCTGTTAGACTTACAATATAACAACAAGAAAGGTGGTTATCATGACTACACTAGTCCTAATGCCCATAAATCGGTACTATTTAACCGATTACACCCAATTCACCCACTGCGATGAGGTCCAATATCGCCACTATTGCGACAAGCATTTCGAGGCGCAAGGTTGCTATTATTGCGAGTTTGATCCTTATGCGCCTTGCGAGTGTGATCAGTAACACATTGAGAGTTGTCCGATATGTCTGATATTTACTTGACATAATCACTGTAAATGTCAGACCCCTATGCTAGACTTAAACCATAACCAAAAAGAAAGGTGGTCAAAATGACTACATTAACAATAAATAAAGTGCATACGCACACACCCTTAGAGAGTGCTATCTCTACTCATAACGAAATTGCATACACAATATGCGTTGAGTGTGATCAAAACATTGAGTCATTTTATATTGACTTTGATAATGACCGCTTAGGTCGTTGGAGTAAATGGGAGGTATCAGTATGAACGCTTGGGCACTAATATCTTTCATATCTGCTGGACTGGTTGCGCTTGCTGGCGTGTTAGCCTTTGGCATATTGCTAATGGCTGAGAAATATGGGTGGGATAATGAATAAATGTTCATCTTGTAATCAAGACACTACACAATTTATAACCGACGATGGCGACTATTATTATCCGATATGCGGTGAGTGTTACTAAAACCCTTATATTTCAATGTAACGCACTCGGGCGTGTCGTTACCCCCTGGGCCTTGTGGATAACTTGTGGATAACTTATGTGGGCTATCTCACAAAACTAATTTAAGAAATGTCCGATTTATCACCATTTTGGATTGGCTATTGTCAGTGGCTTAGGCTAGACTTAGAATATAACAACAACGAAGGGAAAACCTATAATGATGACAAGAAAAGACTATGTTAATGTATCGGATATTTTGCGAGCATACCAAGATGAAATACCTCAAACTTTATTCGAGGATTTAATAATGGATTTCGCAGATTTCTTTCAAGCAGATAACGATAATTTTTCACCAGAGAAATTTGAAAATGCTTGTTACAATTCTACTATGAAAGTTGGTGCGTAATGAGTTACCTTTATTCATTCGAAAGAGTTACACCAGAAACTGACGGGTATGGAGATACAATTTTCGATACCCCAGAAGTTGACACAATTCCCGCTGATCTTTATTCTGATTGGACAGATGAGGACTTAGCAGAATATGAGGCTTACTATGAGGAACACTATGACGAAACAGAGGAACTACAACAGGAAGCGAGCAACAACAATGAATAACACTCTAACAGTAGAAACCCCTATCGTGTTTAAGCACACAATAAACCTAAACGACTATCCAGAGTTTAATCAATTGAGTGAGGAAAAAATAAAAACTTTCCTTACTGAAATGGTTGTCGCTGTCTTTGAATTAAAAGAAACAGAAAAGAAAGTCAATAAGTACAACAATGGATCTTATTGTGAGGTGGTTGCGTAATGGGTAACAATTTATCTACTGAGTTGGCTAGCGGGGATTTTGATATCCCCCTAGAAACTGCGATCACTATTCAGTTGCGTAATAATCACTATCCGCCAGTACCTCATTCAATGGTATCCGTATGCGTTGAAGCCATTACCGCATATAATGACGGACTAACAGAAAAACTAATCGCGTTACCTTGCGATGGATTAGATAGAAACGGCGAGCCATTCCAAATTACTTGGAAAGGTGAACGATTTGCGCCAGCAAATGCTATCATTGAAGGAAACCACTTATGGGAATGGGTAATCTATGACAATGACTAACACAATTCAAGAATTAGAAAACCTTATTATCGAATATCGTGGTGATCAGAATGGCGTAAATGCTATTAGAAAATGTATTTCAATAATTAAAAAGAATGAGGGTAAATAAATGAAAACACTACAAGAAAAGTTAGATGAAGCATCCTTAGCACTAGAGCCAGTGCTTTGGGAAATACTAAAAGAAATTGAGGAAAATTAAAATGATAACAAACACCGATCTAATCGCCATAACAATTGCACTTGCAGGATCTTGCTTAGTAATGATTTTGCAATTTAATTATATTAGAAAACAAAAAGATAGTATTTATATTTTGCAAACTCTAAACAAAAAACTCATGCATAGAAAATAACAAAAGCCCTTCGGGGCCCAGGGGCCAATGTCCGATTTGTCTAGAATCTCCCAGGAATTGACTTTGCCTTAACTAAATGATAAAATTATCCTATGACAAAAAAAACAGATGAGGAGTTACGTATCCTAATGGAGTTACGTAGATCTAATGCTGCCTCATATGTCCCGTCAAAAAAAGTTTACGTACGTAAGAAAAAACACCCCAAATTGTCAGTGCAGGAAGGTATAATAGAACCATGAACCCCAAACTAAAAAGATCAAACGATAGAAAGGTTGCCAATGCTGTCAGTCCTAATGGTAAGACTGCAACAATTGCTAACACCTTCGGCCTCCCCGCTGGTAAAGCATTCTCATGTCCAGGAGAAACACCTACCTGCAAAAAAGTCTGCTACGCAGGAAAGTTAGAAAAGATTTACAAGGGAGTAAGAGATAACCTGCTCCACAATTGGGACCTATTAAAAGACGCTGATCATGAAACTATGGTTAACCTACTTTCAGAAATGATTGCAGACTTTAAAAAAGATTGCGATAAGCGCAATGCAGAAAAACTATTCCGCATTCACTGGGACGGTGATTTTTTCAATGATACTTATACACGTGCATGGCGTGATGTTATTGAAAACAACGAGGATGTTCAATTCTGGGTCTATACACGTGTCGCCTCTGCAACCGTATGGTTAAAAGATATTGCAAACTTATCTTTATATTACTCAACAGACGACGACAACAAGAGTATTGCACAAGGTCTCTCTACTCAAGGAATAAAACTAGCCTATCTTTCCCAAACCTTTGCACAAGGTAAAGAAGACATGCTTAACCTTATTGGCAAGAGTGGCGTTAAGTGTCCTGAGAACAATAAGAAAATTCCACTTATCTCTAAGGCAGGGTCTGCTTGCGTTACTTGCGGACAATGCGTATATGAGAGAAATGATATTCTATTCTCTGCTAGTAAGAAGTGATTTGACTATCCCCTGCCAAAATGGTAAAATTGAACTGTCCGAAAGGAATATCATATGGAAGTGTTAATTATACTAATTGCCCTAATTGTCCTAGCAATATTTGGATTAGGTCATGAGTGAAATGTCCGAATTGTCCTGTGGTGTATCTCACACCGCTAGGATTTGAGTTATAGCCCTAAAAATGCTATACTTGAAGTATCAACAAACGAAAGGAAGCAAAAATGGGAAACTATCAAATCGGAGATAACTACACAACTCTCAAATCGGGAGTAACTGGCGTTATCAAGGAAATCCACCCACAAGCATCTGGCTCGGTGCGTGTTCTGCTTGATGTAAGCGGAAAAGAGCGTTGGACAACTTGGTCTGCTGAATAAGCAAATCAAATCTCACCTGAGTATGTGAAAGATAAACTGCTCACCCCTTTAACCCCTAACAGAAAGTGAACCCAAATATGTCAAGGTATCAAAAATCAAAACCCATCTCAGTAAAAATCGCAACAGCAAAAGTAATTAAAGCGTTAGAGGAAAAACTAACACAATTCAAGAAAGATTACTTAGCACAAGAAGCACTAGAAAAAAAGTTTAATAAAGAACACGAAGCGTACAAAAAAGAACTTATCGAGTACGCTCTCGCTAATGCTAAGTTAGCACAAAACTTTAGAACAAGTTATCGCAATTACCAAAAATGCTTAAACATTGACTTTGATATAACAGTTGATGAGTCAAAACTGCCAAAAGAACCTGTTAGAGATTACACAATTATACACACAAGCGAATACAATGACACAGTATATGAAATTGAAAACGCTGTTCGTATTCTCAAAATGACAGATGAGGAAGTTGTTAGCACTAGCACTTACAATGCTATTGCTCGTTATCTGTAAATAATCTTGGGGAGGTAGAATAATTCCATTTTCCTCCACCTCCCCATCTTAAAAATAGACGGGCAAGCAAACGCCCTGATACTACTAACACCCTGAGCAAGGTGAAAAACTGCTCACTTAATTTTCACCCCTGGGCCGATGTGATCTTGCTCACAATGTCCGATATGTCTTATTTAAGATTGGCTATTGTCAGCCCTATCTGCTAAGATTAGATTATACCAACGAAAGGAAACCCCTATGGAAAGCCCCCTAATGGACAAGATCTCAGACGAAACAATGGAAGGTGTACACTCAGAGGAAATCACGAGTGAGGCAAGTGCTTTAATGGCAAGTATCGGAGAAGGCGTACCAATGGAAACAATTATGCGAGAGTTGTATAATTATTCTCTAAGTGTTGCCGCTATGACAGCAAGCAGAATTGTGCCGTTATTCCTTGACGAGCAAACCATTAACAATGAAATTGACAAAGCAATCAAACATAACGAAACAGAGTTGATAAATGAAATTGAATTATTCCTACAATCGGAAGGGCAGTAATATGCAAACAACAGATACAGAGTCACGCCTTGAAATCGAAAGACTAACGCAATTACAAAAAGATACTAAAACAATATCAGAGAGTAACTTTCAGTTATATCTAAAGTTGCAAGATAATGTTAGATCTTTTTTTCAAGAACACGCTGGCGGTGGCGAGGACAATGTGTATGTCAGTCTTAATTCAATTAACTCTTTCTTAGCAGAGAATAGTATTGAAACAATCAAAAAAACTTTTGCTGTTTATTTTACTATCGACGGGTATGCAGAAGTCGAAGCAGAATCAGCAGAGGAAGCAAGCGATATGTGTAGCAACATTGAAGCGTCATCTTGGGATATAGAAATTTCAAGTTCCGAGTTAAGCATTGACGCTGTAACACCACTATAAAATTCCTATAGGGGAATAGACCTAGCCAAGTCTTAAAACTGGCTACCACCCCATGGGCCGATGTCCGTTTTATACCATTTACAATCTTTTAGTCTTAGGATTTGACTTTTGCTCACCCATCCTGTAAAATTAGAATATCAACAAAACGAAAGGAATAAAATGGCTCATGAGTTAGAAAGCGATAAATCATTCGCTTCATTTAGACAACCTGCTTGGCATGGTTTAGGTACTGTGTTCAATGAGGAAGTCACTACAACCGAAATGTTAGAGTTAGCGAATCTTCACAAGTGGGATGTTCGCCTAGAGGAAGTTGTTATGCCTACACCGCTAGTATGCGATAAGAATTATTTTTTCGTTACCCGAACGAATCCATTTATCGAAGGACAAAATGATGTGCTTGGCGTAGTTGGCGAACGCTATCACACACTACAAAACGAGGATCTATTCTCATTTGCTGACGCTATGCTTGACGGTGGGCGTTGGGAAACTGCTGGCTCAATTAAAGGTGGTCGTGTAGTATTTGGTTCTATTGCACTTAATCGTTCAATCGTGTTAGACCCTAATGGTGTAGCAGATAAGATCGATAACTATTTATTAGTTCACACCTCACACGACGGTTCTGTATCTATTCAAGCAAGTGTTACACCTGTGCGTGTAGTATGCGCTAACACTCTCAATATGGCGTTGCGCTCTACTAAGCAATCGTTCAAGATTCGCCACACTCAAACTGCTAATGGTAAAGTTCAAGCAGCCCGTACTGCTCTTGGATTAGCCAATGCGTACCTTGATGATTTTTCTAAAATGGCTAACACCATGATCGAAAAAGAAATCAACGCTAAACAATTCAATGATGTTCTGCTCGCTGTCTATCCTAAGCCTAATGATGATTCCAAAAAGGCTATGACAATGTGGACAAACAAAATTGATGTTATCAATGATCTATATGTTGGCGACAACAATCACATGATCGCTGGTAATGCTTGGGGTGCGTTTAACGCAATCACCGAACGCCTAGACTGGTATCGTGGTACTGGTGAATCTAAGTTGGCAGCAGCAAGTGGATTTGATTCTGCAATGAACGCAGAAAAGAATCGTATTCTTAAAACTGTTAATAGTGTGCTTCAAGTAGCATAACAAAATAATCCTGAGCAAGATTTAAAACTGCTCTTGGTTCCGTAGCATAGTTGGTTAATGCGCTACCCTGTCACGGTAGAGATCGTGGGTTCAAGTCCCATCGGAATCGCGCCCGTGGGCCCAAACCTTCTATCCCAAACCATCAAACCTTTATCTTATTTTATCTTTAAACCTTTATTAAGAAGAACTTGCTTTTTCCCCGATCTAGGAGTATAATTAATATATGAACCCAGACAGAGATCGACTAAGTTGGCCTATTACCGTACAAGAGTTAGTTAATGAGATATATGAGGATAATCTTTATCACTTTGAATTCCAGGAAAATATGGGCGGACCAGAGTGTGATTGCCACCTTCATACCACTATGCAAACTATCGTTAAATATTGGGGAGAGTAATGTCATGTGAATGCGGAAGTCATCTTCCAGATATGGGCATAAAAGCATTAAGAGAGTATGTTCGTCTTCACATAATCTCATTGGAGCAAGACTTGGACAATGAGGACGGTGCTGATAGTATTGTTCCTTACCTGGAAGGTGCTATTGAAGTCTCTAAGCATTATCTAGAAGTAATGGAAGGTTACGATGACTGATAAGTATCCCCTTATCCCGTCGCATTTAGTCAAAGCACTTGAAGATAAGACTATTCCATTAATTGATCTTATGCACGGCCACCTCAAAGTTGAAATGCTGGCATGCGAAGAAAAGTTAGAGCGCTGTGAAGGTGATGAGCGGGAATGGCTTGACGGATATATGCAGGGATTAGCAGACCTATACTGTATGACGTATAATCTAAGTATAGAACGAGCAGCACTTGACTTGACAAACAACCATTAAGAACGGTATAATTAATATCCCGACTACCCGAAGGACAATATGAACTCATATGAGATTGAATTAATACATGAGCCCAGCGGGGCTTATATGAATTTCATTCTATTCAGTGAACTAAAACAAGATGACATTGATGTGGCCGAAACAATTTGGGCGGACATGTCAGTAATTGTTTTAGATTATAAAGAAGGGGATGAATAATGGGAGCACGTACTAACTTTCACTTCAAGACTAATGAGGATACTTTAACCTTATACAGTCATTGGGGTGGAGATTCAAGAAAGAAAGACTTGGCCCGTGCAATGTATGCTGCACTACCAAGAAAAGGAGATAAGCCTTACGCATTGCGTATTATGGTTTCGCAATTGATTGGGACCTCTTGGGACGAGGAAACAGGTTATGGCCTATTTCTAAACGACCCTGCAGGAGCAGAGGAATCATACGGCTATCTTGAAATCAATCTAGACACCTGGACTGTAAACGATGATGGTAATGTTGTATCAATCGAACACTTCATCAGATACAATTCAGATTTCTTGACACTACCAAAAAAATACTTGACATCAGTGACCGCCACTGGTATAATTGAATAGTCAGACCTAACCCTAATCGAAAGGCAATAACATGGCAAAAGCAATCAAAGCAAAGACCTACCCGTACCTAGAGTCTTGGGACACACGTTACGGCACCTCAGAGCGAGTCGTTCTTCGTAAGAATGGTAAGTTCGTCGACAACGTATCCCTAACAGCACTTAAGCGTGGGCAACGGGTAGCCTCTCGCTAACATAAGGATAAGGAGAAGGGGTTCTCCCTTATCTACAGGGCACTTGGTCTCTTCACCTTGTGCCCTTCATCTTTTTCTGGTACAATTAAATAGACGGAGGTATAGTGAGTAGATTTCTTAAACACATAGAAACCGATGAAGAAAAAGTAGTAAAGAGATTGGGCACGTTGTTTTCAAATTTTAACTTAGATTTAGAATCTGTTGGATACTATTTATCTAGGGCATTACCATTTACAATATTTGAAAGAGTAATGATCACAATGGACGCAGCAGATTTCTACCGTGCTGGTGGAAATATAGATAAACTTGATACAGAAAGCGAGTACAGGGTATGAAACCTCCAAGTATAGAAAGTATGATTCTCCAAATGGAAGCCTCTAGGTTAATGGCAAATGGAATTAGAGAATATATTTATGTATTAGAGAAAGGTCAAGTTGCTGATGATCCTTTTTTCGATATAATTACAATTTCCATAAAACACGATAATAAAAATTATGGAACCTTTGATAACTCAGAATTATATACAGACCTTGACTATCTTCGTGGTATGCTAGATGTATATGAAAGAGAAGTCGAATACTTGTCAGAGTTATTTGGAGAGGGTACAAATGAGTGATATGAACATCTATGCATCAAAGATTGCGGTACTGGCTGACTTCTATTTGAATTATCGTGACCTAGACCCCTACAAGGACTTTGCAGAGTACAATGACATTGGTCTACCACTTGCCTATGTAGTACAGCAGGGCATGGCTGAAACTAACACAGAAGGCAGGGCATTCATAGAAGAAACCTATGACCTCCTATGTTCCGCTATGGATATAGACCCAGAGCAGCAATACGGATCTTTTGAAGATATGTTGAATGAACAAGACATGGGAACTCAAGAACCTTAAACCTCATGTTATAATATAGTTATGAGTCCAAGACATTTTACCAAGGCTACCTTTGGTCCTTATTATATGTCTGGTAAGCACTATGATCCAAATAAGAAACCTCATATCCATCAAACCATTCTATGTAAGGTTTTGAAGTATACTGGTATTACCTATGTCATTGGTCTCTTTAAATCCCAGGAAAAATAATGTCACGTATAAACCATATAATGAGGTTTATCTCAAAAGAACTTAGGGAAGTCAAACAATCTCAGGGGTTAGATAAATACGTAAGCGCTCAAGAGATACTAGAGGTATACAAACTAGACATGTTCCTATTGGCAGATGAGGTAGGACTTGGTGATGACGTTAAACTACTTCACCAACACCTAGACTTACTGGAAGAAATCCTCGGAGAGGATTATGTTTTAAGATTAGAAAGATATCAATTGATAGATCTTTTAAAGGTTATAACTTATTTACAAACCAACTATGTTGAGGCTACAAAACTTTTAATACAATATTACGAACGCTCTTAAAAACCTCCCAAACCTCCTTTACGAAGGACCAAAAAATTTCCCCGAAGTTTACGAAGGGGCTAAATATTTCACGGGATATATCAAACCACTCTCTCTAAATACCCCTATATAAAACATTACGAAATATAAATCTTTTCCCCTGATTATCAAACCTTTATATAATTATATTACGAAATACTTTAAAATATCCTGAAATTTGTTACCAAATTGTTATACATATTTGGCAACTTGACAAACCTTTATATCTGTGGTAGGGGGCATATCTTCTAGATATAGGGTTTGATGGTTTGGTAGACACAAGATATAGTGGTTTGAGGTTTGGTAAAACATATTACGATCTTATATTAAAATGTTCTATACTCCATTATCCTCCACTTTGCTCCACTACAAAACCATATTTCCCCACTTAGTAAGATTTAATTGTGGATAAACCTGTGGATAACTATCATATCAAACCATATTTCCAACGGTATTGACTTGTGGATAACTATGTGCTATCATGGATATATGGCACACCAATGTAAATTTGAATTAGACCTTGATGGACAAATCACCTGCTCTCTATGTGGGGCTATGGATGATGACATGAAGCCAAGTATATTTGAATCACAAATAGATTTTGAGTGATATGATGAATATATGATTACTTTACTTCTAATAACATTGTCTTGGTACTTAACAAAACTATACTACACAAGATCATTTAACTTTAAATTGCAAAAGAGTCAACTTAGCCAAACCATCTGCATCAGATGTGGCCATGTATTCTTTATCTTTACAGAAAACCTTCGTAATCCTTTCTACTGTCCATCCTGTATTTAAGGGTATGTTCTTATAGGGGTAATGTGGGTCTTTCTTGACTTCCCCCGAAAAAACCTGATATACTATTTTTATGTCTAATACTGGTTGGCTAGGAACAAAGTTTGGTAAAGGGCATTATCCCAACTGGTTTTCATACACAGGTGAATACAACTTTGAAGAACATTTATCCCAGTATAAAGACAAACCTAATCTAAATTATCTTCAATTAGGAGTATTTACTGGAGATACCAGCGATTGGCTATTAAATCATGTATTGACTCATGAAACCTCACATTTAACAGATGTTGATACTTGGTTAGGATCATCTGCTGAAAGTGATGTACATGACAATTATGATTTTGAAGATGTCTATCAACTATACTTAACCAGAATGGAAGAGTTCTCTCCTCGTGTTCATAGCCAGAGATCCACAACTTTTGATTTTTTAAATGCTGATAAGAATAGTACTTATGACTTTATTTATATTGATGCAGATCATGTAGCAAGTGCTGTATTAAGTGATGCCGAACTGTCTTGGCCATTATTAAAACCTGGTGGAATTTTAGCATTTGATGACTATAGTTGGGGTGGAGACAAACCTGCACATTTACTACCTAAAACTGCTATTTTAGCATTTGTTGAGAAATATACAGACCAACTAGAAACAATGGCTATGAATCATCAATATTGGATTAAAAAGATATAACAGTATATTAACCAATAGTGCCCGTATAGGGCATAGGAAGGTTTGCTCCTTGTATACATTATAAAGCAATTAGTGTGGTACAATCTATATATGAATGAAAAGTTAATTGAACTATTAAAGGCTCTTCTTGCAGATACTGTAGCCTTAAAGTTTAAAGCACATGGATTCCATTGGAATGTTGAAGGAGATGATTTTCCTCAAGCACATGCTTTTTTTGAAATGATTTATAATGATTATGAAGAAGCAATTGATGGCTTTGCAGAAAACCTTCGTCGTTTAGATACATATGCTCCATTTAAACTTTCACGTTTTATAGAACTATCAAAGAATGTAGCAGAAACTGATGTTAATTCTGATTTTGTAGTAATGGCTGGCGATCTTCTTATATCAAATGATGCAGTTTTAGTAGTTTTAAAAGATACATATGATGTGGCTGATATGACTCGTGAACAGGGTGTTGCAAACTTCCTTTCAGAACGTATTGATCAACATCAAAAATGGCATTGGCAACTTAAGGCAGTTACTAAGCCTTCAATGAATTAATAATTATGTCTACAATAGTAGATATTGATGGAACACTACTAAGTTGCCCTTTTAGGGCATAGAGTGGTTTGTTACTTCTATTTCGCGCCGAACTTTAAAGATTTGACAATTTCCGTGCCGTAACGTATACTGGTTATAACAACTAACAAAGGATAATAATGAACATAACACACGAAGTACTCAGTTTTGTAAAACAACGTCAACATGGACATGGTTTTGGAATTAACAGCCAGGAAATTGAAGACTTTTTAAAAGAAATTGATCCAGACAACTATAACTCTTTTGAATTTGATTACGCTTTAGTAAGTGAAGCACAGGTTTAAATGTTTATATATACTATGTTAATGTCGTTAATATTTCTTAGTACCCCGTCAGTTTCTGACGATCCATACTACTCAGAGGTTAATTACTGTGATATTTATGCTTACTGTGATAACCCAGATCTTGATACAAGCCTAGATGATGAGGTTATTTCAGATGATCCTGATTGGGACTTAGAGGAGTTTTTAATTAGCATAGGTTGGTATGAGTAATGACACACGCTGAATTACTTGCAAATATTAACAGCCCACAGTTCCAGAATAGTAGAACTTTAGAGACTCCATACCTTGCCCTTCGTGCAGTAGTAGAGTTACACAAAGGACAGTCAGATCTGGTCTCAAACCTCATTGGAAAGGTCTGTCACCCTTGTAGAACAAACTATCCATGCAAAACCATCAAGGCTATTGAGAAAGAGTTAAAATGAACGGTATTCCATGCAAATTCTGTAATGAACTCAATGCCACACAAGCAATCATTGATGGTATCTATTGTCTTAATTGTTATATAGGGATTACGAATGGGTCTTTAAATTCCCCGAAAGTTTAGCCTATGCTATAATTGAAGTATGATTGCCGTATACTCTGATATTATGAAAAGGCTTAATAGTGAGAAATGCCATTACTGCAGCGAGGTTGCCCTATATAACGATATGGCAGGCTATAGACTTATTGATGTATGCAAAACCCATTTAAACTATCACACAAGTTAGGAAAATATGCCACTGCTTAAATTCTACAAACCAGCAATAGTTCTTTCATGTATGCTGGTTGTAGCGTATGTTTTAATATATTTATTTCTATAAGTGTTTGTTGCTTTTATTTGGTCTATATGGTATTCTTGTAGTATGTATTCTTCTAACCATGCTGCAGAAGTTTTGTTTCAAATACAAGATCTTCATAAGAAATATGAAATAAATACTGGTAGAAGTGCAATTCATGATTTAATTACCATGAAAATTATACAGCATGAAGCAGCAAGTGAGTATGACACAAGTGTATATGAGATATGGGATAAGGAATATAATGAAGAAAAGTAATACTAAGGTTTCTCAACATAAACAAAAACGAGCAAGTAAAAACAAACTGCGCCTTGCCGATAAACCACATTTATCAAAGCAAGAACGACAAGAAGCAGCAGAGCGGTATAGACTTACAAGTCAAATTAAAAACAATAACATCTTGTTGGCACAAAAAGAACTTCAATCTATTGAAAATGAAAAAGTAAATGACTAATACTTCTCATGAGGATCGAAGGGTTAGAGATAAGTCGTACTAAGAAATGAAACTGTTTGCTAATCCTAATAGGTTTATGGCCTTTTGGGGTAATTTATGTGGCCTTTTTGCTACCTTTTTTTTAAGGCAGGCAGAAAAACATGGCGACTATTTTGAAAATGATTAATATTATAATTATGGTATAATAAATATCTGATTATTTATAATCACTATCAAAGGAAATCATGGCAGAAGAAAAAAGTTTAAGGCCTAGAGTTATAATTGATGTAAACAAGCATGGAATTAGGCGAGAACGAAACATAGATTTTGTTAAGAAAAAATTTAAAGATGAAGATGAGTTGAATCCTAAACGTAAAAAGAAAAACCAAAAGTGATAACAACTCCTTTTTCAGTTATAAAAAATATGTTGTGGGATGATTATGGATATACTCTTTCAGATGATCCTTCATATATGACTAAAAAAATTATTGATAAGTTAGAAAATAATGGATATAAAATTATTCCTTTTATTTTAAATGATAATCCTGATGGAATGAACGGTAGAGAAAGTAATCCTAACAGACAAGGGCTAGATCAATGAAACAGTTAATGCATTTTACTGCAAAATGGTGTACTCCATGTAAAGCAATGGAACCTGTTATTGAAGATTTTAGACGTAGACATCCAGATGTTATTTATACTAAGGTAGATATTGATGATGATATGCAAACTGCGGTTGATTTTGCTGTAATGGGTGTTCCAACATTTATATCTATTATTGATGAGAATTTGTTTGAAAGAAAAAGTGGTAGGGCTACTATCTTTCAATTAGAAGCGTTGTTTAATTAATGCAAACAAGTAAAGATTATTTTAATCTTGATAAGGTTACTTGGGGAACATATTTAGATAAACAAGGACAAACAAAAAACAATATTTTTTATAGAAAAAATAATTATGGATATCGTTGTGATGATTTTACTAATAAACATGATAAAAAACATATTTTATTTTCTGGTTGCTCTATGACTGCTGGCAATGGATTAGAAGAGTCTGAAACATGGGCTAAAATGTTATATGAAGAATTAAATAAAAATGATGAATATTCAGGATATTTTAATTTAGCAATCTCTGGTGGTGCGGTTATAACAATAATTCATAATATTTTTAAATATTTTAAATTGTTTGGAAATCCAGAAGTTATTTTTTTATTGCTTCCTCCAATAGATAGAGATAATGCTTTTCATGTCAAAGATTTTTATGAACAAATATTTTTTTATAATTATTTAATGCTTGAACAATATTGTTTTTCTAACAAAATAACATTAATAACAACATTTTGGAAAGACTATCAAGATAGAAAAATTTCTTATAAATTTTTAAAATATAAATGGTGGGCTTTGTCTCGTGAGTTTGAAAAAAAAGATATATTTAGTTGTTTTGATACAATTTTTCAACCTTTGGCTTCTGAAAATTATACAAAAGAAATATTTAATTATTTAGAATTAAATAAAAATCATCCAAGATTATGGAATGCAAACGATGGGGACAATAGTGCTGATATTCATCCTCATCCAGGAATAGAAAGACAATACTTATGGTATAGAGATTTCAAGAAACAATATGAAGATTCTTTAACTATCTTATAATCTTACTATTATATTTATTTTCCCAATTCACTATATCTTTTTCATCATTTAAAAGAGGCTGTCCTTTTATATTTAAACTTGTATTTAAAAGAATTGGCACTCCAGTTTCTAAATAAAATTTATTAAGGACCCTGTATAATCCTGGATGCTGTTTTTCATTTACTGTTTGGACTCTAGAAGTTCCATCAATATGAACAACTGATGGTGTCTCACTTGGTCTTTTACATTTAACGGCATACTGCATATATGGAATAGATGTAGTTGGCATTTCAAACCATTTATCTGCCAAGTGTTCTAATACTACTGGAGCAAATGGTCTAAACTCTTCTCGTTGTTTTATTTTATTTACCTTGTTTTTAATCTCTGGGTCTCTTGGGTCTGCTAAAATACTTCTATTTCCAAGTGCTCTTGGACCAAACTCGGCTCTTCCTGAAGCAACTGCTGCAATTTTATTTTGTTTTAATTGTTTTAAAATTTGATCAACGGGATATGTTCCACCTAAATCATGTCCTAAGTACGGATCATTCCAATTAATATGTTTTCCATATAATGCTGCTGCTGCGCCAAGAGAACTTCCAGCGTCTCCTGGATTAGGCATAATCCAAACATTATCAAACACTTCCCACAATTGTGTATTAGCAGAACAGTTTAAAGCACAACCACCCATAAATACTAAATTCTTTTTACCTGAAATTTGTTTAGCCTTTAGCATAAAATCAAGCAGTCTGATTTCATATACTTTTTGAACTGCTGCTGCAATGTCAAATTTATCTTGTGCAAAAATATTATAAGGCCAATCAGATATCCCTTTATGAAAATTATATTTTTGTGTATTTACATTTGGAAAATATTCTACAACTTCTTTATAGTATTTTTTCCAATCTCCATACCCTGCCATACCCATCATAATATACTCTTCTTCGTTTGGTTTTAAGCCAACCAACTGAGTAAAAGCAGAATAAAATAATCCAAAACTAAATGGATAATTTTGTTTTTCTAATAAATTAATCTTATTATTTTCTCCAATATAAATTGATGATGTTGTCCATTCTCCAACTGAATCCAAAACTACAATAACTGCATCATCAAATTCACTTGTAAAGTATCCTGCTGCTGCATGTGAGTAATGGTGATTAAAATTTGTTATTTTTATTTTTGATGTGTCAAATTTAGTTTTAAATTTTGGTTTCCAATCTGAACTACCGCCAAAAAGTAATCTTGATTTTTTTAACCAAGGTTTTTCATAATATGCTATTTGATCTGGATATCCATACTGAAATGCATCATCAAATAATTCTTGGCAATTGTACCAATCGTTTTTTATTTTACTATATCTTTCAGAATGCCCAGCAAAAAGTATGTTTCCATCCTCTATTAAAGATATAGATGCGTCATGGGAGGTTCCATTAATTCCAAGAATAATCATCAAAAATCCTTTCTAAAACTTTGTTGGCCCAATATAAGTTTTCACCTTTGCCTGCGTGAATTTTATCTTTTGCTATTAAGAATAAGTTATCATTTTTATTTTTTACAGAATTTAATAAAAGATAATTTTCAACTTCTTGATTAGTAATAAGAATATATTCTTGAATATTCTTTAAAAGACTATTTCCAAACACAACTAACTCATCACGTAAAGAAAATGATTTTAAAGGTTCATAATATGCCCAACTAAACATTATAAGTTTTATATTGTTAGTTTTACAATACTCTGTAAATAATTTAATCATATCAAAACAATACATAGTCATAGATTCCATAATAATTTTATTTTTAGCAGTTTCTTCCAATTGGATATAATTAAATTTTTCATTATGAAGAAATTCTTTTGAATTTCTTTCAGGAAGGCCAGGTCCACCTTTGCTATTAATTGGAGATAGGCCATATCCTCGCCAGCATTCTGTTAAATTTAAAACTATAATATCTGGTTTTCCATATTCATTAATATAGTTTATAGTATTTTTAATTATGCTAAAATTATTATTGCCACCAAAAGCAATATTAAAATATCCAGAACAATCAATTTTATCATTTATATAATTATAAACAATTTTACTCCAAGTATCCTCTAAAGCATTTCCGTCTCCAAATGTTTGAGAACAACCATTAAAAAGTAGGTGCATTCCTTTGTGATCTTTAGCAAACTGATCAGATCGATAAAAATAATCATTTAAATTATATTCTTTGTTTTCCCTAACTTCGTTGCTTATTGCTAAGTTTGACAAAATTGTTTTTGAAACAAAACGTTTTAAAGTGTGAGGAATCCAGTATTGTGTTTTAATTTATGTTCTCCAAGCCTAGTATATAAATTTTCTTTTTTTTAATTGTTTTCTTATTTTACACAATATAAAATAATTTTTAATTTTGTTTGTTATTTTAAAAAATAAAATTTTCATCTTTATCTAATGCTTTGTAAATCTAAAAGCAGAACCATCCCATAAAGACTTTCCAAATGCAGTTTGTGTTTCATCTTGTAAACTAAAAGCACTTCCTTGCCAAATTTTATCTGCTTTATTTTTTTCACGATTAACTATTGCACGACTCCAACTAAATCCAGCATCTCCACCCCACGCATCCCACATAATTCTTCCATTTGATGGGAAGTCTGGGCCAGAATAAAACCCTTTGCCTTTTTTATCTACTTCATGACGGGAAAAGAAAGAATACATTCTTTTAACGGTATCAAGGGACATAACAGAACCATTAACAATATCTGTTGCTCTGCCCCAACCAACTGGAGTTCCTGCGCCTGTGGCTTTTCCATCTTCTTTCCATTTAAGTGCACGTCTTGCTGCAGCCTTCATTCCAGAAGTTGGACTATATGTATCAGCCATTACTTATTAAAACCTCTTGTATCAAACATACTTCCATCCCAAACTGATTTTGTTGCAACTGAGTTTGATTTGTATGTTCCACCACGACGCTTGTATTCTTGAACTACCCAAGAATTTGCTACTGCACTTGGATAAACGTCAAACTTATCTTTTGCTGCCTGAACAACTCTAGCATAAAGTTTTGGATTTGATGGATCAGATCCACCACTTCTTGGTTTGATAAAATCAGCATAGTTTGGTTTCTTTGCCTTATCAATTGATTCGTAATTTTCTTCCATTTTAAACTCCTTCATAGTCATAGTATTAAATTTTCCATCAAGATCTGGAATAGTTAGTGGATCAATTTTAGTTACTAAAGAACCTTTTACTCCAACTAAACGTTCAGTTTCATCCCAGCCATAACCTTCTTCAAATTCAAGAATACGTACTAAAACTGCTGGTTCTTCTGTTGAAGCCATTAAAGAATAATCAGAGTATTGTATTCCAAACATGCCGTCTGTCATAACATGCTGAACAATTCCAACGTAGGTTTCATCGTCACCTTGTGCAAGAACAAAATCACCTTCAGATATCATGCTTTCAGTATAACATATATTCTGCTATAATTGTAAAACTAACGATTGGAAACAATGGCTCATATTGTATTTTTAGGTAACTTTGAAGTGTCATATAGTAGTGAGAATCATCATGCTAAATCTTTAGAGTCTCTTGGCCATACCGTTTGCAAATTGCAAGAAAGAACAATTAAGGATAGTTTTGTTCTTCAGCAAGCAATGAATAGTGATCTTTTTATATGGGTGCATACACACGGCTGGGTGACTCCTGGAAGGCTTGGAATGGGTCATGTGCTAGAAGAGTTAAAGAAGGCTAATATCCCGACAATGACATACCATTTAGACTTATGGTTTGGTTTAGAAAGACAGAAAGACTTAGAAGAAGATGATTTTTATAAAACAATTGGGCACTTTTTTGCAACAGATAAACTAATGGCTGATTGGTTTAATAAGAACACTAATGTTAAAGGACATTTCTTACCTGCTGGGGTATATGATAAAGAGTGCTACATCCATGAGGATTATAATAAAGATGAGTTTGAGTATGATGTAATTTTTGTTGGTAGTAAAAGGTATCATCATGAACATAAATACCGTGCAGAATTAATAGACTTTTTAAGACGAATCTATGGTAAAAGATTTTTACACGTTGGTGGAGATGGAGACACTGGAACTGTACGTGGAAATGATTTAAATAGAATTTATGCAAAAAGTAGAGTAGCAGTTGGTGATAGTCTTAACATTGATTTTAATTATCCATACTATACAAGTGATAGATTATTTGAAAGTACTGGTCGTGGTGGATTCACTATCTACCCTCGTATTAAAGGTCTTGAAGAATATTTTATTGATGGAGAAGAAATTGTTTTTTATGAGCATGGCAATCTTGAAGATCTAAAATCTAAGATAGATCAATATCTTGATGATAATTCAACAAGGGAACTAATTAGATTAAATGGTCATAAAAGAACTAAACAAGAGCATACATATGTTCATAGATGGGCAAGCATATTAGAAACTTTAAACATAAAATGAAATATTTAGTTACTGGTGGTGCTGGTTTTATTGGGTCAAACCTTGTTGATAAGTTAATTAGTCTTGGTCACAATGTTATTTGTATTGATGATGAGTCTGCAGAATGTCATGAACAATTCTATTGGAACGATAAAGCACAAAACTATAAGTATGACATTTGTGATTATGATTTAATTGCACCACTTTTTAAAGATATTGACTGCGTGTTTCATGTTGCATCTGATGCAAGAATACAACCAGCAATATTAAATCCTAAAAAATCTATTCAATCAAACGCAGTAGGAACAGCCAATGTTCTTGAACTTTGTAGGGTTAACAAAGTGAATAGACTAATTTATTCAAGCACATCTTCTTCTTATGGTAAAAGGGCTTTGCTTCCAAACCAAGAAACACAATCACCCGATCCATTAACCCCATACTCTGCTGCCAAAGTTTTTGGTGAAAACCTTGCAAGAGTTTATTACAACCTTTATGGATTACAAACCATATCCCTTAGATATTTTAATGTTTATGGAGATAGACAACCATTAAAAGGTCAATATGCGCCAGTAATAGGTTTGTTTTTAAAGCAACACGAAGAAGGAAAATCATTAACAGTGGTTGGTGATGGATCTCAGCGTAGAGATTTTACACATATATCAGACGTAGTTCAAGCAAACACTCTTGCTTCTGAAGTTGAAAATGGATTTGGCGAAGTATATAACATTGGTTATGGAAGTAATTACGCTATACTTGATATTGCCAACATGATTTCAGATGATATTAATTTTATACCGTCAAGAATTGGTGAAGTGCAAGAAACTCTTGCGTCTAATGAAAAATTTAAACAATTAACTGGATGGGTACCAAAAGTATCATTAAAAGAATGGCTCATGAAAGGGGCAATAAAATGACAGAAATGATCAAAGCAGTAGTTAATGGAGATTTTGAAATTATGTTACCAAAGCATCGTGCAGATAGACCTGAGTGGTATCAACCTCATGGTTGGGAAAAACTAAGACTTAAATCAATGCATGAAAACATTGGTAAAGGAGATGTTGTTTACTATGTTGGTGCAGAAGAAGGAGAAATGCCTGCTTTGTGTCAAATGTGGGGAGCAGAAGTTGTTTTATTTGAACCCAATCCAAAAGTTTGGTCTCATTTTCCTCTTTTGTGGAGTGCAAATAATTTAGAAAAACCAATCGTTTGTATACCTGGTTTTGCATCAGATAAAGATAATAAACTTGCACGTATTTATTATAATGAATTTCCACCAGAAGCAGATGCACCAATTGAAGCAGCACATGGTTTTAAAGAACTTCAATATGAAGCAGATAAATATGGTCAAACAAAAATTGACACACTTGTTTATGAAAAAGGAATAAAACCACCTACCGCAATTTCATTGGATGTTGAAGGTAGTGAATGGCGTGTACTTGGTGGTGCTGAAAAAACAATGAGAGAATTTAGACCAAAAATTTGGTTATCAGGTCATCCAGAATTTATGATGATGTATTGGAAAGAATATTTGCACGATTTAAGACAATTTATTAAAGGTATTGGATATCAAGAAACTCTTATTGATTATCAACACGAGGTACATTTATTCTATGAATCAATCTAATTGTTATCTATACTCTTTTAATAAAGAAGACTGTGCTGCCGATAAATGGGATTACGGTCTTCTAAAAGAAATATTTGATAACCATAACATAGAACAAATTAAAGTTAACTCTTTACCTATAACAGATAGAGCGTTTGTTGTAATTCCTGGACCACAAAATATAGGACATGAAAAACATATATCAAAAGAATTAAAAAATATATCTAGATTAGTTTTATTTATAACAGGGGATGAAGAAGGAGTCTTTGATATAGATAGAATAGATCATCCTAATGCTGAGATTTGGATTCAATACCCTCATAAAAAACATGAAGCATACAACAAATTGCCAGTAGGTGTGCCACAACATTTAAAAAACAATTTGCCTAATTATAAGACTAAAACATATGACGTATTTTTTGCTGGGCAGATTACACATCAAAGAAGAGAACAGTTGGCAGGGGCAATAGCATTGGTTAACAATGCCCTTTATAAGCCCACAGATGGCTTTGCTAGAGGAGATAAGCCAATTTATTACTATGACAACCTAGCCAGTTCAAAAATTGCTGCTTGCCCTGCAGGGGCTGTATCAATTGATTCATTTAGGCTATATGAAGCAATAGAAATGATGTCTTTGCCAATAGTAGACTTTATAGATTCAAGTGGTTTAGAGGATGATTTCTATCAACGTCTTTTTAATGAGGTAGTTCCATTTTATAAAACAAAAGATTGGAATGAATTATCAAACATTAATTTAAAACTATTAGAAGCATATCCAAACAATATGCATACTGTGGTATGCTGGTGGATTAAATATAAAAGAGATTTTGGAATTAAATTAATGAGGCAAGTAAATGAATAAAAATGATGTAACAATAATTTTAGCAACATCAATTGTTCCAGATCATCCAAACACTGAAATGATAGAAGAAACAATACATAGTATTAGAGCACACTTTCCAGATAATGAAATCATTATGCAGATTGATGGGTTGAGAAAAGAACAGTTGCATAGAAAAAATGATTACGATGAATATAAAAATCGCATACTTTGGAAATGTTTGCATGAATATAAAAATATATTGCCAATTATTTTTGATCAGCATAGCCATCAAACAACAATGATGAGACAAACAATAAAAGAAATACAAACATCTTTACTTTTATATGTTGAGGGAGATACACCTCTAACTCCAGATATAGAGATTGATTGGCAAAAATGTTTAGATATGATTGAGTATGAAAAAGCAAATACAATAAGATTTCATTTTGAAGCATCTATTCCAGAACCACACAAACATTTAATGTTTAAATTAGAAGATGGATTTTTACAAACTGCTCAATGGAGTCAAAGGCCACATCTAAGTAGGGTTTCATATTATAAAAATGTAATCTTGCCACCGCTTGATGATTGTGCTTTTATTGAAGATAAAACTCATGGAATAATTCAAGATGACCTTTTACCTTATAATATTTTTAGTGAAGAAGGATGGGAAAAACACAAACTTTGGATATATCATCCAGAAGAAAATATTAAAAGATCATATCATTTAGATGGTCGTAAGGGTACACTTAAATATACAAGCGATGATGAGATTAGAGGATATAAAGGATGACACTTGGAATTATTGCTAGATCTGATAATACTGGACTAGGAAATCAAACACGGGAATTAGTTAAGATGCTTAATCCCGACAAAATTTTATTGATTGACTCAGAACACTTCAATGGCAATGAACAACACCCAGAATGGTATAAAGATTATAATGTAACAACTACATTGAGCGGGTTTCCAACAAAACAAGAATTAATAGAATTTTTAAGAAACATAGATGTAGTGCTAAGTTGTGAAACTTTTTATAGACAAGATTTTTTACATTATGCTAAACGAAGAGGCATTAAAACAATATTACAATATAATTTTGAATTCTTACTTAATATGTCTGTTCCAGAAGCAGAACTTCCAGATGTTTTACTTGCCCCAAGTTTATGGAATATAGATCAAATTGAAAAAATGGTTGATGGCAGATGTAAAGTAATTCACCTTCCACCTCCAACTGATTCAACTTTGTTTGAAAATGTTAGACAAAACAATATGTCAAAAGATCATAATAGGTTGTTGCACGTTGGTGGAAAGTTTGCAGCAAAAGATAGAAATGGAACTGAAACTGTTTTACAAATGCTTAAATATTCAAAAGCAAATTATGAATTAGTAATTACAACACAAAAGTTTCCAGAACTAAATCTAAAAGATTCAAGAGTTACAGTTGATAATAGTAACCCAGAAAATAGGGAAGAACTTTATAATGGGTTTGATGCTATGCTTTTGCCAAGAAGGTATGCTGGCCTATGTCTTCCAATGAACGAAGCATTGATTAGTGGACTTCCAGTATTTATGACGGACATATCTCCAAACAATTTAATTCTTCCTAAAGAATGGTTAGTAAAATCTGAACACATTAATGTTTTTCAGGCTAAATCATTAATAGATGTTTATGATGGCAATCCAGAACATTTAGCAGCCATTGTTGATGAGTATATGGATAACAAAGATAAGCGTGAAATGAAAGATTCTGCATTACAAATAGGATTAAATCATTTTGCTAAAAATAATCTAGAGGATAAGTATTTAGATCTTATCGCTCATATGTAGATTTTTCTGAAAAGTTTGTAGTTAAATAATCTAACAAAAACATAAAAGAACTATCTGCGCTAGACAAGTAAGGAATTTGTTCTTGGTCTTGATTATATGATAGTGCAACTAACCCACCACTTTTGTGAACCTTGACATCTTTTACTGTTTCTCCGCCAATGTTAAATGTATTTCCATACTTTGATCTCCAAAGTGTTGAATAATTTTCTTCAAGAATAGTTATTAGTTTGCTTTTTTTCATTGGCATTGGCACGTGAACTTCATAACTAATAGGGTTTGGTATGTCTCTTCTTTGTAGATAGGCATATGTTTTTCCTAGTCTGTGTAAATAAGTAGACCTAAGCCCGAGATTATGATATTGATTTATTTGATCTTCAAGTGATCCATTGTTATATATTTTTACTTCATCTATTTTATTTGTAATATAGAAATCATCATTCATTAATATAAAATCTTCAGGTATTTCTTCAGAGGCGCAGGCAGCCCTAAGATTATTAAGTGCATTTTGATACTTATGTTGATCTTGTAATACTGGAATATGATTACCAACATACCAATCTGGTTTTCCACCAACTACCCAAATTTTTGGATCATTAGTATTTTTTACAACAGATCTAATTGAGTATCTAAGTTCTTCGTTTTCACCATCTTTACATATGTATACAAAATTCATTTTTATTCCTTTTTATTAATTATATCATGCTATGCTATAATTATTATATGTCAAGTCACCAGGTTTATAATGTATCAAAAACTTCAGAACCAATACAAATTACTCCAAGCGTAGAGCATAATGGAATGAATATTTACATACAAAATATTAGCCATCACGGATATGTTTATATTGGAACTAATCATCAATATTCAAAGTTAACCTTAGATAATTTTGGACACAGATTAGGTCCAAATGAATCAATAAAAATCACAACTGCAACACTAATAGATCATTTATATTTAATAACACCTAACGATAATATTAAAGTTGCTGTTTTAAGAAAAAACATTCCTACAAAATATTAAAAATAACAGGGCAGTGATTGCACCACCCTGCTATAACTTATTATTATTTTTTAACAGTTGTTGATTTCTTAGCAACTTTTTTTGCTGCTTTTTTAACTGGCTTGATATTCTTAAGCGCAACCTCTACATCTTTTGCAACTGCATCAAACTTTCCAAAAGATTTATCCTTTGGATTTGCTGCACGAAGTGCGACTGGAACTAGGGCTGCTACAAGTGCTGCCCACATATCTTTAGGATCTGTAATTCCAGCGGTATACAAAGCAATTACTGCTGCAAGAACTGAGCGACCATAACTTGAAAGCATTGCTTTTAGTTGTTCTTTATTCATTTAATCACCTCTTTCATATACCATTATAGCGTATATTGCTATAAATCTTTTTATTTTTGCTCAACTATAGGCTTGAGTTTTTCTAAAATAAACTTTAATTTTGCATCTGAGTATAAGTCTGCCAACTTTGGCTGTTCAATTTGTTGCTCACAATATAAGATAATATCATTAACGATATCCATTGTTTCTTCAATATAGTTAAAAGCCACGTCTCTAGAATCTGATAGAAACTTAATAAAGTTTTCTTGAGTTTCATCTGTTTCATTTTTAATTAAATCTAATTGATCTTTTAAGGTTTCAGAAAAAGCCTTTAATATTCTTTGATCAAGAACAAGTTGTTTTAATAGTATTTTTAATGTATACACTTTATAGGACAAAGATACAATAACGCACATGCTTAAAAATAATCCAGTAAACGTAATTAAATTAAAGAACTGCATTTAACAACTCATTTCTTTTTTCATGTGTTGGCCAATAATATTGGCAAGGAACTTTGCGTTCTGGACAGCACGGAACATTGTATGGGCTTGATTCTGCATACTGATATTTAATATAATAGATAGGATCTTTTTTAAATAGATTAGCCTTATGAGTTGTTGTAATACGCATTACTTCATTGTCATTAGACCAGAACATTGGTGGGGTATTTCCCCATCTACCCAAACATTTTGTTTTAAGATCATTAAGGTTGTTCTCATTGTTTATTGTCTTAATACCACGAACCTTAGCCTCTTCTATCATGTGCTGTATATAAGACCACAGGCCAGTCTCATAGCCCTTCCACATAAGCACTGCTGGATGATTACGCCATGCTCCAGATGGGGACTCTCCTGACAATACCTTGAGTATTTGATATCCCTCAAGTATCTGTTTATTGAGTCTTTTACTATCTAAAGATTTTGCGGAATGTGAAATGTCACTAGATGGAATAAATGTTTGCATCAAATAACCTTTAGAACCTTACAACGAGTACATGCTAAATAAGTATTACCAGTAAATGGACATGAACCAGCATTTGCAAGTATGTGTCCCTTGATCTTACACAAGAGTTTTTTAATAATCATTTTCCACCAGTCCTAACTAGGAATACTATAGCCCCATTTTCTTCTAAGGCTTTTTTAACTCTTACCATATATTCTACAGCAACTCTTTTATCTCTGTCAAATAAATTCATAAAACTTTTTTCATCTGCTCTTACTGTAATGAAATGCTCATTATCAATAATGTCTACACCAAATCCTTGTGGAGGAGTAAGGGATCTAACTGCTCGCTTCATTGCATCTGTATACATTTTACCTCATTGTCAGATTCTGCCATATTTCAGACCATTTAGATTTTGTTTTATGACTATTAAACTCTCTGGATATTTTACCTTTGTCTAAATAAATACCGCCCCAAATTCCATATTCTTTCTGTGATATTCCAACAGCAAAACAAGTTGCTGCCACTGGACATTTTAGACAAACACTGTCAACACCATGACGAATATCTGGAGTTTCCTCATACTTATCAAAAAATAAATTTGTATCAAAATTTTTACAAGCAGCACTTTCTTTCCATAAATGTTTATTCATACTGTTTGTACTTATCTGGCATAGTCCAGCCGTTACGGTTTGCTACATATCTTTTTTGAATATTCCATTTATTATTTTTATATACTCCGTTTTTTTCAAAGGCAGCAGAATCTAATGGAGTTAGTTCAAGAACATCCCAACCATCCCAAGACAACTTGCTATTCATGGAAACAATTGATTCCATTTGTTTTAAATTATTTACAATCATTATTACTCCTTAGTATTGGAATGTTCCAAATTCAAAATCTTGCTCTTGTGCAAGTCTTGCTATATTTGATAGTGCCTGGTTTGGTTTTGATAGATAGGAAAAGTAATCAATTTCATGTAAATTTTCTTCAACCCATGTATAATGAACCTTAATAAACTTAACTTTGATTCCTCTAGCCTTTAGATTTCTTTCTGAAACATTGCAAAACTCAGAAGCAAAATCATTTACATTTGATGGTCCTAATGAATATACAATAAACTCATGATCAGTTTCTTTTAAACCAGACATCATTACACCCATAGAACGAAGGAAAACAGAATACTCATCGAACTCATTGGTTCCCTGTACTACGACCTTCATTTCTTTTTCCATTCTTTAGGTGATCTAATATATCTAACATCTTTGCTACTTCTTTATTGTCCATATTTGTGAAGTCAATTGGTTTTGCATTTTCCCTATCGACTTCGCCTTCTTCTACATTTGCTTGATAAAACACATTATTGTTTACCCAGTAAGCAGTTGGGCCAACAACTAAAACACGAAATGTATTTTTTTCTTTCAGTTTTGTAGTTTGAGATACACGTTTTATTTCTATACCTTCTGGCAAAAGGCTAGAAATAATACTGTGAATCCTAGTCTGACTATATTTAATTTTTGGTAAAACTTTTTTTTCTTGTTTCTTTACTGTATAAAGTATAGCCCAAATGCCATAAATTGTCAACAATAAAAGAACAATTTGATTCATGTATCTATTGTATCACTGTTGCGATAAAATTCTTTTGATTTCATTCAAAACTGTTTTATAGATATTGTCTAACCAAGAAATAGCATTTTCATCAAAAGCCTTTTCTGTTAGTCCAACGTCTGGATTGTCTTGTAACAAATCAATTATTAAAAATCCTTGTTCCCATAAAAACATTACCTCACGGTTTAATTGTGTTTGGTGTATGTCAAATAAATCTGGATTAATATCTTTTAATTTGTCGGTAAAGTTATAAATTGCTTCACCTTCCTCATTTAAACCAGCATACTCAATTGCACCTTGTTCAACTAAATCTATAAATATTAAATCTTCTTGTTCCATTTTTTACTCCCTATAGTCAATGTTAAGGATACATCTAAGTTCTGATTCTTTTGGTTGTGTTGATGAATGATAGTGCCTTCCATCAAATTTTATTGCAGCACCCATTTTTGGTTTAATGGAATGTAGAATTGGCAGATCATCAATATTTGATAAGTCTTCTCCAATTTTTTTATCAAAAATAACCGTATCTCCATCTGAAGAATTAAAATAATATAGAAAAACGTTGTGAGCAATTGGATTGTCTACGTGTGGATAATTATAGTTATCATAGTTAGACTTGGTTAATATATTAACTCTTGCACGAAGAATTGCCTTTGGTTTAATATTATGTTTTGTACAAAATTTATCAAAAATATATTCATATTCTTTATTGTTTAAATCCTGTACAACTTGAAAATTATTATAGGATTCTTTTGCAACTAAAACCAAAGATTTAGGAATTCTTTGTTTTTGGCCAGGAATATTCATTACTTCTAGGGCTCTCCAAACTGCCCAATTTTTTTCCTTTTCATCAAAAATCTTGTTTGCAAATTCTACCTGTTCTTCATATGTTAAAAAACTATCATCATAAATAAACATTATTGGTACGACTCGCCTTGTAGTCTATTTTCAATAAGTCTTTCTCTTTCATCTAGAAAAGAATACGCATAGGCCATCATCTTTTCTTTTCCTACTGGGTCATTCATAATTTTATTATAGTGGTGGCTACAAAACATTAGTTCGCCATTTACTCCAGTTACAGACACGTATGCCTGTGCTAGACAAGAATCACACCTATCTAAAGGTGTAAGAAGCCATTTGCGTTCAGCGGTTTGCTCAGTCATTCTATTCATATTATACCTTCTTATTGTCGGTGGAATAAAAACCCTTACTATTAAATTGTACACCAAATGAAGTGTATTGTCTAGTCAGGACACCGTTGCATTTTTCACAAAAATATTTAGGCTCATCTTCTAAGATGGATCTTTCTTTAGTGATGTTTATTGCACAAGGATAACATAGGTATTCATATTTTGGCATTATAAATTATTCAATCGGAAAAATTGTTATTTTAATTTTTGGGCACTTAATTGATTTAAGTGCAAACGATTCTTTTGCATCTACAGCAAGTCCCCATCTAATTTTAACTGCTATCCAATTTGACAGATATTGACATTTATATTTTTCATTTGTTGGCATCCATTCAGAGGGATCTCTGTCCGATTTAGAGCGATTAGAGGCTCCTGTTACAGCAATTAAATGTCGTGCATCCGTTTGATCGTTTGCATATAGTTCACGTTTTTTATCATCCCATGCAGAGGCCCCAGAATCCCATGCTTCTGCAAGTGGAACCATATGATCTACATCTAATTTTCCAGCATCAGTTACTTTTATATTGTCATAAATACTAAGCCATTCTCCGCCTTTAATAACACAACCTTTTTCAACAACTGGTTTTATGATTGCTTCTGAAATAATTACTGCTTTTCGTGAGTCACATCCATTACCAACACCAACCCAGTGTTTAAACTTGGTCCTTGCGTAACCTGTACGATCCTCTGGAACTATTTTTAAAGCATTTGCTGCCTGCTCTATAGAATTATAGGAAAGAGTGTTGCTAGGCAAAGCGTAGGCAGTATTTGTAAAGATAAAACTAATTAGTAATAAGGCTAAAACCATTCTTGATTTCATTTTTTTCCTTTTGTTTTAATTGGCTCTCCAGTAATTCTGTCTTTTCTATATCGTTCAGTGCCGTCTTTATTTAAAGCAACGATATTTCCATCACGCAGAATCATATGGTTAAAACCAATCTTAGTCTTAGCCTTGAATGACATTACTTTGCTGCCTTCTTTGCTACCTTTTTTGCTGCTAAAGGTGCTAATTTTACTTCAAGTGGAGTTGCTTCTTCACCTTTATAAATTGGACGACCCCAACCAACAATAGTGTTTACTAATTTCTTTCCATTGTCTTTTACATATGCCCGTGTTTTTTCAGCACACATTCCACCATTACGCTGATCTCCCTTAGCAGATCCAGCAGTATTTCCTTCAATAGTTTGAATGGTTCCGTCCCCATTGTTTTTAATGCATATTCCTACGTGTGAAATTCGGTTAACGCCATCTTCTGGGAAGTCAAAATAAATCCAGTCTCCAGGTGTTGGATCATCATTGCGAGCATCTGCCCATCGTTTATTTTTCTTAAACCAATCTGATGCTGTTACTGTTGAAGCAGACTTTGGATATTTCTTTGGATCTAGTCCTGATGTAAATGCAGACCAGGAAACAAAAGACTGGCACCAAGGAAGGAAATTTGCACCTGTCCATTTACCATACTTTGTTTCATTATCTTTTGGACCTTCAATGGTTCCAACTTCTTTCTTAGCAATCTCAACGATTGCTTCTACTGTACCTTTTTCTGCCATCTTATTCTCCTTTGTTATCATTATAATTTAATTGTTCTTGAAAAGTATTACCAGTCTTTGTTACAAGGTTCTTTTTTATTAATTCCCCATAAGCAATACAGGTTTTTTCATACCTTGCATACATAAAACGAAGTTCTGCTTTTAATGCTTCTATTGTATCATATTCCATTTTTCCTCAATTCAAATCTGGGTCTATTGTAACAAACCCTTTTGGATGTGTTGTTTGAGTTGTGTGCATATAAAGGAGCGTCATTCTTTTTCCAGACTCTACTGTTGTTATTCCATGCTTCCATAAGCCACCATCACTAATAAAGAAAACAGCAGAATATTTTTTAGGAGAGTAAGTAAATGAAAAACAAGGGAAAAAAATATCTCCGCCAGTAAAGTCATCATTTAAATATATAACAGAACTATATTCAATAAACTCTTCTGGATCTTGATCATCTATGTGCACTTGCCCATAGCCTCCTGCACCCCAACTTGACCCAAAACATTTAAAAGTTTTTATATCTTTTTTTTCTTGAGGATTTAATTCTTGCAAAATTTTACTTGATTTTAAAGCATATTTTTTTTGAAGTTCTAAAACTTTTTTATTATAAGGAAATGCTGTACCACCAAACCTAGTCTTATAGTATTCTGGGTATGGATTTATTTCAGAAGGACTATTTATTTCTTTTGATAAAACATCTGCATCTTCTGGACTTATGAAGTTTTCAATAATAACTGGTTTAATCATTTTTAAGCCTCCCCTGTTGAAAAATATCTTTTTTCTGGGACTACATTGTGATACCAATTTGGCAAAGAATATTTAATTCCATTTGTAATAGGCTCTATTTGATGAACATATAAAAAATTTGACGGAAAAAAAATCATACTCCCAGCCTCTGGTTTTAAAGAAACTTTTGAATTTGGAAAAGTAATGTTTCCACCTTCATAATTATCATTTAAATATACTAAAACTGAAAGAGTCCTAGTGCTAACCCCTTGATCTGTGTGGGCTGGAAGAAATCCAGAGTTTTCATATTTAAGAACACGCATTATATCGTCTCTAGATCTAATAGTTAAAAACGGATATATTTCCTTATACTTATTCATAAAAACATCTAGTGGTGTAAAAAGTTTTTCGGCAAGGTCTGACAGTTCATTATAAAAAAAATCTTTTTTATTAATTTGTGTTATTGGAAACAAATTTTTTTGTTTGCAGAAAAAATACCCGTTGTCTTCCCAAGGTTGCCATCTTTCTGCTTTAGTTTGGTTGCTGGGAAGATTGTGTTGTAAAACTTTTTTATCTAAATTTTCTAAATCTATAATTATTTGTTCTGGATTTAAAATAGCATTTTTAAAATAAACTAATCCTAAATCTAATATTTCTATATCAGACATTTTCAATCTCCTTTATAATAATACTTGTATTTATTGGAAAATATTTATTTGTTTTTTGATCTAAATCAGACACAACACTTGAATATTGAACTCCAGTATTATCAAATGGTAAATAACAAAAGTCAGTAATGTTAATGTTTTTATTAATTTCAAACGTCTTTAATTGATTTCTATTTTGTTTTAAATATTTTATAGCATTATTATAATTATAATAAAGATCAATCATAGAGTAAGAATCTTCTAAATTATTTGTTTTTTTAATGCTATATAGATTAGATGGACAAGAATAGATAGCAATATTATTTTTCATTAATGTTGTTAGAAGAAAAATATCTTGACCATAGTATTTAAATATATCTAAAGATAATAAGAATTTAATATTATTTTGTTGTAAGAACAAAAAATTTGTATCTATCCAATTATTTAAATAAAAATTATCAGAATGTTTTTCTTCTTTTTTAATTACAAAATCATTTAATGTTAAACTTAAATTTCCTTTGCCAGATATAACTGTATTACTATTTAATTTTAAAAAATTAACCAATTCTTGATCCCAATTTTCTGTCAATGTTATTTGATCGCTAATCTCTAAATAGTAATCACATTCATTATTTAACATTTGATTTCTATAATAAGGAATTCCCATAAAATCATCCCATTTTATAAACCTATAGGTAATATTATGGTAAGAATAATAGTCTTTTTCTTTACTAACATTTGATTGGTCAAAAATAAAAAACTTTAAATAAAAGTTTTTACTAGATAAATTTATTAAACTATTAATTGAATTTAATAAATTTTTATTTTTATACGAATATATAAAAATATTGATTTTTTGTTTCATTATAGCAATGGAATCCAGTGCTGTTGGATTGCTTGTTCATTACCTAATAAACTTTTTAATGGAACAATGTCGTATGCAAGGGTAATTCTTGGACCTTCCCAAGACCAATCTGCCATCGCATGTGGATGTGCCATTTCAGAAACAATCATTCTATTATTGATGTTATGGTTTTCAACATCTTTACCATTAACCTTATAATGTGTTGTTGATGGTTCTGCATTTACTGAGTAATAGCCATGAAAAAATGGTGCTGGATGTGGACCATGATCATGCCAATCTAATTTACCCTTTTTTGTATAATTGATATTAAACCAACCCTGAACCATGTACTGCTGACTGTCAAAATCTATTTCATAATATTCACAAGCCTCATGAATTAATTTTGATAAATTTTTAAAAATTTTATGAATATCTGTATTATAAAACTGAAAGACGTTATACTCTCTCCATTTAATTGTTGAAATGCTTTGAGATTCAACAAAATTATCTTTTTTTAAATCTAAAGGGGTTATTCCTTTAAGTTCAATGTCATTAATTTTTTCATACTGTTTAATTAAATATCCTTGAAATCTTTTTAAATCAACATCTAAAAATGTTTCAAAGAACTTATGGTCTTTAGTCATTAAATAACTCCATTTCGTTTATATAAGTATATCATAAGTATGATTTCTTCTGCCAGGTTGTTCTTTTATAGTATCCAGTTATATCAGTTCTTCGTTTTTCCTCATAGATATTTTTTTTATCATAGGCTTGGTTAGTAGTAATAACTTCTTTTTCCCAGTTATCTCTTTTTATAGGAATCATTTGACATATTGGGGTTCCTTTTGGAATTACCCCAAAAAAATTCTTTTTTAGAAAAAAGGGAATAAAGGCTGGAAGTCCCCAAACATCCGAATCAACTACAGCAGAAGATACATAAAATGGAAGATCATATCTATTTAGTGGATGCGTAATTAATATTGAATATCCTTTTGGAGTATCATAAAACCAATTCATACGCATACCAAAATGTATTGGATGGCAGTCTGATGGTATTGCTAAATCTACATTTGGCCTTTTATCCATCAATGCAATATTTTCTTTCCAATGTAATGATGGGATTCCTTTTTTATCTAATTCAACAATTAGATCATCTTCAAGACAATACATATATCCCATTGTTAACGCATCAAAAAATGGAAGACAAAGTTTAGTGGAAACATTGCTCCCATCTGCACCTCTATCATTAACTGGAGATAAATCTTTAAATTTATTACTATCGCCACCGTATGGAGCAAGATTTTTATACCAATCTGGAATACATTTTATAGCCTCTGATGGTGCAACAAAAACATCTTTTTTTGCTTCTCCACCGGAAGAAGTGAAAACTATTTTTTTATTTTTCATTGTACTCCTTAATAATTTTTTCAATAATTTTTTTATCTTTAACTATTATATCAAAAGCAGGGGTATTGCTTTTAATAACAAAAAATCCTTCTTTATCCATGCTGCTTTGTTTTTTAATTAAAATATATACCCATTTGGGATATATATGATGTAAATCCATATTTATTTTATTAAAAGTTAAAGTATTAGGATATACAAAAAATGGAGATTCAGTTATTCCTTTAATCTCAACATCAACTATGTCATCAATAATCCAAGGAGTATAAACTTTATATTGTGCAAGATAACAATCACTCTGCTCATCTAAGGTTTGATCAGAGGGATAAAATTGCCTCATCCAAGTTTTATCTAATGCATATAGTGTATTTTTTCTTTTTTCTTCAACCCAAATATCTGCATGTGTTGATTGCCTTAAAATAATATGGTTATCTTTTATAATTAATTGTGGTTTGATTCCAAAGTTAATAGCATATGCATTTATTGGTTTTATTATTTTATTTTTATATTTACTTTTTAAAACTGGTTCAATGTTAGTCCACTTGCCTGGAACGTTAGATGCAGATTGAATTTCATAAAAATCAATTTTTCCAGAGTTTACCCAATATTCTGATCCTAAAATATTATTTAATAATTTATGTTCAGACATACAGAGCCTCTTGCAGGAATCGAACCTGCACCATCCGCTTACAAGGCGGAAGCACTGCCACTATGCTAAAGAGGCACTTTTTTAATGTTGCCATTTATCTTCAATGATTTTAAAGACAACCTGACAAGGATCTCCACCATCATTCCATTCTTTGGCTTCTTCTTCAGTCATATATGGATCTCCATCATGTGTATTGCAAAATGGTTCTGTTATCCATCCCCGATCAATTCCATTATTAAGCCATATATCAAATTCTAATTCTTCTGTTTTATTTATAGACATATTATATCCTTAAATACTAACTGTATCAATTGGGCCAAGACATGATGTAGAAAACTTAATGGCAGATTGAACTGCATTAATAGATCTTTTACGAGCATCCTTTTGATTTTCAGTAGCGTATAAATGTCCTAATGCATATTGCATTCCAGATCCCATTACTAAATAATCTCCAGTATATTGTGTCAAAGACATATCTGCAGCACTATGTTCAAAAATCTTTCCTTTAACGCAAATAATCATTCCAAAATCAGAATCTTTTGATACATCTACCCACCACTCATTATAAAAATCACGAAGTTCTTTAATAAATTTAGTGTACATAAATTTTTCAATATTGTTTCCAGTTGGAATTGATGGTTTAAAATTATGTTTTATTCTATCGCCATCCATAGTTCCTGCGTATCCAAATAGGTATGGACCTTGTTGCCAAACTTTTGAGGTGGCACATTGAAGTATGATTTCATCGTCAGATACGCCTCTTTCGCCAGACATATAAATTTTTTCATCTTTGCGAACAACGACAATACAAGTCATGCTACTCCCTTAGTTTTGTTATTTTTTTTAATATTATTATGCTTCATCATAAATTTGAGGTAGTGGAAAATAATGTTGTTCCCAAAAAGTTTCATGTTCTTGAAGATTAGAATTAAGAAAATCTTTTTGCAAAAGCATGTTTAGTGGAAGGACATCGTATGCAATTGTAATTCTTGGACCATCAAAATCCCAATTAGACATTGCGTGTGGAAAACCAACTACAGACAATAATGCACGATTATTAATATTATTGTTTATTTTTATATCTCCATTAATATTATAATGTGTTTCAGAAGGTTCTGCATTTACAGAATAGTATCCATGAAGAGCAAAAACTTTACTATCTGGATGTACGTGGTCATGCCAGTTTAACTTTCCGCCCTTTTCATTATTGTTAATATTAAACCATGCCTGACACACAAACTTTTGACTATTATAATCAACCTCATAATACTTGCATGCTTCTCTTGTCATGTCAACAACAGAGGAGTAAAGATCATGAATAAATGGATAGTACATTTTAAAAGCATTGTACTCTCTAGATTTTATTGTAGAAATAGAATTTGAATCTTTAAAAATTTCATTTTCTGGATGAGTAAAGTCAAATTTCTTTACTCCACGCATTTCACCATTAAGAATTCTATTATATTCAAGTTCTAAAATTTCTGTTGTTTCTTTTAAGTCTATGTTTAAATCTCTATAAAAAAACTTTTGTGATTTATAGTTTTTATTAAAATAAGGTACATTGCCCATAAAACCCCTTTACTAGTAGATACATTAATTGTACCATTTAAAGGGGTCTTATGTCAACTAAGGGGATTTGTCCTTATTTAGCCTTTTTGTCCACTGAAGAAAATGCTGCATTGATCTCTTCAATCGTGAGTTTGCCATCGTCAAGAAACCCTCTAGCCAGTCTCTCAACTACTGTTGCAACTCCTAACGTTCCAGCCAAAATAACAGCCTTTGTTGTACTAATTCCCACTACTGCTCCAGCACCTATTACAGATAGTCCTGATGCTGCAAATACCGCAACAATTCGCATAACAATATTGTTTATGCTTGCAATTGCTCCTGATCCGACTTGGGTAGCCTCTTCAATTTGTTTTGCTCTTGCCATTTTTATTCCCTCCTATTTCTGATCGGACTTGTAATTATCCAAAGAGCAGTTGTTGCTATGATTCCATAACCAACAATAGTCTTTGCACTTCCGTCCAGAACAACCCAAGCAATAAACATACCGAGAAGGGTCCATGCTTGGTCTACCATATCCTTTAAGATATTTTTTATTATTCTTACCATCTTCTTCCTCCTCTTGAACCTGGTGAATTGGCTCCTCCGCCTCCGCCAGAACTTCCTCCGCCACCTGTGCTACCACCTGTGGCTCCCCCTGCTGCTACTGCTGCTGCGTTAATTGCAGCACCTGTTGCTACAACTGTTGCTACAACCATATCTGTTGCTTCTTCTCTTTCTTCTTTAGTCATATCAGCACCAATGCTTCCAAGTGCTGCTAATGCTGCTCCTGGATCAGTAAATGCTGCTGTTAATAATGCACCTGGATCTTGAACTAATTCAATATTTGCAGCAACTTCTGCAGTAATAACTAATGCATTTCCATTTTCATCTGTACGAACTTCAATTGGTGTTTCAGGTGGTAGGTCTGCATATGAGACTCCAGATGCCTTAACTTGTTCTGCTGATATTGATTCTCCAGGTTTAAGATTTTCAATTAATGCCTCAACAAGAATTTCTTTTTGTTCTTCAGTTAATTCTTTTCCATCTTTTGCTTCTTCAAGTATTTCTTTTAATTCTTCTTCAGCAGCCTTTTCTTCTTCTGCCTCAACAGCCTCTGCTTCTGCAATTTCCGCTAACTCTTCTGCAATTTCTGCTTCTTCTTCTGCTATGGCTGCCTCCGCTTCTGCTTTAGCATTTTGTATTTCTTGTTCCATAGCCTCTTGTTCAGCAACAATTCTATCTGCTTCTGCTTGAGCATTTGCTTCTTCTTGTGCATCTGCTTCTTCTTGTGCAATACGGTCTGCTTCTGCCTGTGCTTCTGCTCTCATCTGTGCCTCTATTGCTTCAAGTTCTGCTGCTATACGATCTGCCTCTGCATTTGCATCAATCTCTGCCTGTATCCTTGCTGCCTCTTCAGCCATTTCTGCTGCTTCTTCTGCTAATTTTGCAGCAAGTTCTGCTGCTATTCTATTTGCTTCTGCATTGGCTGCAGCAAGGGCTGCAAGTCTGTTTGCTTCCGCCTGTGCTTCTGCTGCTTGTTGTGCAATCATTGCTGCTGCTTCAGCCTGTATCCTTGCTGCTTCTGCTTGTTGTGCAGATGCTTGGGCTGCTACTTGTGCTGCAATTGCTGATGCTTGATCTGCTGCTGCTTGTGCATCGATGATTGCTTGGGCTGCTGCTGCAGCCTGTGCTTGTGCAGCCACTGTTGCCAACCTTATAGCCTCTTCTTCTGCAGCAATGGCTGCTAGTCTTGCATTTTCAGCATCTATAATTGCTTGCGCTGCTGCTTGTTCTGCAGCAATCTCTTCTGCAGTCTTACCAATTTTTAATGTAACAACGTTTGAATTTGCAGAATACAAAGAAAGAGTATCGTTATCTGATCTAATATGAAATGACCAAACCGTACCGCTTGGTTTTAATCCTTCTAATAGTGAGTGACTAATTGTTATTGTTGTGTTAAGAGAGTTAGGTCCACCAACATTTCCAGTTGCTATTCCCCATCCCCCGCCATCTGCGCTAAAAGAAATAGCATATCTTTCTGGTTGTGTATTGCCAGTATCAGGCGCTTCCCAGGTTAATACTGTTGAAGTTTCACCATCAACTACAGTTAAGTTTCTTGGAGCACCTATAGTTAGGGATGCTTGTGAAGTAAAGGCTTCTGCTGGAATAATTTGCATTGACCCAGATTGATTCCAATATAGGAAAACATTTGCTCCCCCACCATTTTCGTAATACATTAATTCTATAGTTTTAGGAACCCCTGCTGTAAAAGAAACTGGAGCACTTGTAGTTCCTCCGCCACCCTTATCACGCCAGTCATTTGTTATTAAAATTCCATCAAGATATAGTTTAGTTCCATCATCTGCTGTTGCTAAAAATGATATGTCTTGGGTAGTATTACTAAGTATTGATCCAGTAAATTTTACAATGACATCTTCTGAAGGTCCTCCAAGAACACTTCCACTACCCCATTGAAGATTAATGTTAGGTACAGTTGTTGTAAGTATTGGAGAGGCTCCTTGTGGAATATATGGAGCATTATTTTGACCTTGTACACTGTAAACTTGAGCAGTTAATCCTTCTGCAGCATGGGCTTTGTCTGAGTGCCCGAAAAGTAAAGACCCTACGACAAGGCCTAAAACAATTAACCCTCTAAATAATTTTTTCAGTTCCCTTTCTCCTAGGTCAACATTGTTGACTATTATATTATAACATTATATTAAAAAGTGAGCAGTTTATAGACAACTACTCAGGTCTATCGTTCACGGGTATTAGCCTAACGACTCTCTTTAGAGCATCCGTATTAAACATAATTTATTAATATTTCATAATCTTGTAACTATATATTATACGGAATTATTTAATCTTTATAGATTTTGGTTTCTTTTCTTCTGGAACATTACGTGTAACTTGAATGTTTAACATTCCATCAGTTAGATCAGCAGTTGTTACTTCCATATATTCACCAAGAGCAAATGAACGAGTAAACTTACGAGCAGCGATTCCTTTATGTAATACTTCTGCATCTGTTACTGTTGTTTGTTCTCCCTTGATAATTAAGGTTCCTTTATCTACCGCAATATCAAGGCTTTCTTTGCTAAACCCTGCTACTGCTAGAGTAATAATATAATTATCATCATCTAGTTTAAGTAGATCATATGGTGGAAATCCACCTGCATTAATTGAATGTGCTTGGTTTAATCTATCTAGTTCTCGATTAAATCCAATAAAAAAAGGATCTTTAAAAAGATCCATAGCGAACGTTGTTACCATTTTCTTTCTCCTTTTCAGCGAGTTAATTTATATCCCCGTTAGGCAGATACTATATTATTATAACACAAAAGGCAGGGAACTTATGTTACCCTGCCCTAAGTGTTGGACTATTTACTTCTTTTGTAGTTTTGCTACTGCTTTAGTCAATGCATTAACAGACTTCATCAATGATGCAATCTGTGTAGTCAAAGAATCGATCAAGGTTGCAACTGAAGCCTGCAAAACAGTTACCTGTGTTGCAAGAGCCTTAACTGCTGCGTTTGCAGTTGCTACGTCAGCCTTGACTGCTGTTACGTCAGTCTTGACAGATGTCACTGAATCAATAACGTTAACTGCTGGAAGAGATACGATTGCAATTGCAGTGCTTTCTCCTTTAGCAAAACCAGTTACTGGAGTGTCTGCTACATCTACTGACTGTGCAATAGTTACAAGGGATGCAATGATTCCAGCATCTGCAACTTTTCCATCAAAAGATTGTAATATTGCAGAGGCATTTCCATTAGCATCGGTTACTGCTGAAGTTGAAGTTACTCCGTTGCCAAAGATTCCCTTAGAATCAACTGCAAAGTTAACGCTAATTCCTTTAACTGGATTTCCCCAACCATCTTTAACAGTTGCAGTTACTTTTCCACTAGCAGTTGTTAATGTAATGTTTCTTGCTGTTGTTGCAACTGCATCATTAACCGTAAAGGTTGCAGTTTGTGTCAATCCTCCACCAACAACAGTTACTGTTGCAAGTCCAGGTTTGGTTCCAATTGCTGTAAATTCTTGTCCGCTTCCGATAGTAACAGTCTTCAAATCTCCTGTTAATGGACGAACGGTAGGTGCAGAAGTTCTAAGAACAACTCCTTCAGATGCAGTAACAACAAGTGCTACTCCAGAGACAGAAGTTCCTGAAGCATTCTTTAATGATGTTGCAATAGTTACTGCAGATGCAGTTCCTGCTGTTGTTGCTTGAACATCTTTTAATACTTTAACAGTCTCTGTGCTTCCACCAGTTAGTGTTAGTGATGCATATGATCCCGTTGCAGAATAGGTAACTGTAAGAACATTTGCAGATGTTAGCAGACCAGTTGAAGTTCCTGGCGCAGTAACCTGAATGGTCAATGCATCAACAAAGTTTGTTGTTGAAGTGCTTGAATCTTTAAATGTAATTGTTGCATCTCCATTAATATCAGTAACTGAAGTTGCAATTGTTGTTCCAAAGTTTCTGCTTGAAGAAGACAATGTTCCAGTAACAAAATAATATTGCTGAGCAGTGTCAAAGTTATTCTTTACATTAATCTTAAGGCTTGTGGTATCTCCACTTTTAACTACAGAGTTTGTAATTGATGCACTTAATAGTGATGTAGAAATTCCAGTTGTTCCTAATGCACCTTGAGAAACTGAAGGAGCAGTATAGGTAACTGTAACAACAGAGTTTCCTGTTGCTAGGGCAACTGTAATTGTGAATGATCCACTAGCAGTAGTAGCAGAAGTAACATATGTTCCAATTCCATTCGTTCCAATAACTACTGGATATGTTCCATTTGTAATTCCAGCAACGCTAGAAGATGTAATCTTAGCATTAACAATCGATCCTGCTGTTCCACTAATTGACCAACCAAGTGTTGATGCAGAAGAGGTGCTAGCAAAATATGTTGTTGATGTTGGTGTTTCAATTGCAACTGGAGCAACATACTTAACTGTAGATGTTGAAACTCCGATAGCACTTGAAAGAGCAACCTTTGTTGCAGTTGCTACTGGATTTGTTGTAAATGTTACGACTTTGGCAACTGATGGAGTTAAAATTCCACCCAAGTTAAATGTAAGAGCAGAACTTGTTGAACCACTGTGCTTAGCATGAAGATCATAAGATCCTGTTGATGCTGTAAGTGAGTCTGTTGACTCTAAGAATGTGTTTGTTGTTGGTGTTCCAGATCGTGAAGCAGTTGTTAAAACACTTCCTGGAGCAGTTAACTTACCTTTTGTTACCGTTAACGTTTCCGTTGATCCAACTGCAATAGTTGAAGAAACTGTAATTCTTTCTAGAGAATTACGAAGTAGTGTTGGAATACCATTGGTATCTTTAAGTGTAATTCCAAGATCAACTGAAACATCTCCTGCTGTTACTAAAGAAGAAGAACTTGTTTCTAATGAAACTGGAGTTCCTCCGACCTTAACATCTGCAGTAAAGTAAGCCTCTCCACCATCAATGGTTGAATTTCCGCCAATTGTGTTTCCCACATTGTCAATCCATAATAAAATCTTATATGTTCCTGGAGTTCTAAATGCATTTGACAAAACGCTTACAGAATCAACCGTAACTGTTTCATCACTTCCGCCTAGAACAACAGTTGCTGCAGTGTTGTTTGATAAAGTTGCAAGAGCCACAAGAGTGTCTCCAACTGTAATTTGAGTTGTTGCATCAACTGTTACTGGTGTTGGATTTGAAATAATACGACCACGAACAGTTACTGTCTCGCTTGCTCCAGATGTATCTGAAAGAGCAATCATCGATACAGAGACCTTGTTATCTGCTGCAGTTGCTGATGCAACGCCATTAGATAATGATGATGAACGGTTTGGAACGGTATCTACTGATAGAATTCCAGTAATTGCTGCATTGGCTGGGGCTGATGTAATTACAGACACTCCAGACAGGGCAAGCGCACTAACTGCTGTAACAGCAATCTTTTTAAATAAGTTCATTTTTCTCCTATAAGTTAACATGATTTTAGCCTTTATGACTATACCTTATTATAGCAGATATATAAGAAGTGCGTCAAACTGACTATAATAAATTAAATTTTCCCAAAAACTCTTCAACATCTTTTGGCATTTGCATATTACGTCTATCTTCTCTTTCTTGAAACTCCTGCCTATTTCTTTCTTTTGCAGCACTGCCCCAAGTATGTACATCAATTTCTAAGTTTAAATCTTTTTGTGTATGTGCAATTGCTCCATAGACTGCACCACAAACAGCATCTGCTAAATCTTTAGATGATTTACGTGGGTGATCTACTCTGTTACCTTTCATAATCTTTAACTCAGAAAGTTCTTGAAGTAATAAATCAATCTGTGGCATTGCAATTCTTTCTTCATAAACCATCATTGCTAAATCTTCATAATGTTTTTTAGCAACTGAGACTGTATCTGTATTTATTCCAACAGCCTTAAGTTCATTTTGAATATCAAATGATTGCCATCTATCAAAAGATACAATGCCAATGTTAAATCCTTGCCTTCTTAGATTAATGATCCATTGTTTTACTTCAGATAAGTTTACTGGCCCCTCAATTTTTGGCTCCCACCATGCAACGGCATCTACAACAACAACTGGTGCAACCTGTTCATAGTCTTTAATAACTTGAATGTTAACCCATTTGTCAACGTGTGCAATAGCAACAGCACACTTATCATGCTTCTGTGCAAGGTCTGCGTGTATATAATATGTTTTGTCTGGGTCTGGTTTAAAAGATTCATCAAACCTTCTATTAGAATCTAGTGGGTTTCTTAATGTCATACACTTAACTAACTTATCTTTTTGTTTAAAAAATGCATCTGATGAAAATGTTGGGATACATGCAAAGCGCATCATTGCATCACCTAAGTCTGTATAAAATGCATGTTTAAAATCTTCAATACTTCTTGTTGGGTTTACTTCCCATGTTGGTCTTTTTAATGCTAAGATTCCAGGAAACTTATATGAAATAATATAATCTTCATCCCAGGAAATTTCAAATGAATTGTCTGGTGTGTCTCCTAGTTCTGGATTTAAAATAAACTTGTGGGTTTTTTCAACAACTTCTTTTTCAGCAATTACGCTATCATATTTTTCTGATATAAAGTCTCCTGGATATCTTGGAAAAGAAAGCAATACAACCTTGCCAAGATCTGGAAAACGAGAGTCTACAGAACCACGAAAGGCTTTATAAATGTTTTCTGCAGTCTTTCCTTGTTCATTGCCAGTTCCAACCTCAGAAGCAAATCCAGAAATTTCATCAAGTACAGCAAGTAATAGGTTTAACCCTTCATGCGACTCTCTTTCTGAGTGTCCAGAGTAAACAGTTATTGATTGATCAAATTCAATAGAGTCTGCTTTTGCATTATACTTTCCTGCAAACCAAGGAGATTTTTCAATCTTATTTTTAAACCCTTTAAAAAAAACGTTTTTTGCCTGCTGAGCATTTATAGCAACGTTAATAAGATCTATTGCGTCTCCGCTTGGTTTTCCGAAGTATCTTGCGGGGTCTTTAAGACATAGTAACTTATAAACAATATAGGCACAAGCCACAGTCGAAGTAAAGTCCTTGCCACTACCCTTCCCAAGTTGTAGAATAATTTCGTTTTTAGTAAATTTGTCATAATATTTTTTACCTTCCACTGTTCCCATTATTTTTTCTAAATCTTCTTGCTTGTATATTTGACTCATTGCTTCAACAATTTCATATTGTATTTTTGATAATGGTGGTTGACCTAAATAATTTGGAGATTCAATAAATGTTTTTGCATCTACTGGCACCTCTAAAAAACTATTATCTTCAAGTACTTCTAGAAACTCATTGAACATCGTGGACAATTGTTATTACCTCATTATCTTTAGCAATAGATGACAACCTTTTCATAATTTCATCTCTTACTTGTGGGTACTCAGAAGCAATATCACGTAGTATGCCAATCAACACTTCTTGTTTTTGTTCAACCTCTAGGATCTCTTCTGCTAGTTCTTTATTTTCTAACAGCCCTGCCTTTTGTAGCATATCAATTCTTTTAGATTCAATATCTAATACCAATTTAATTGCATTAGTCTTTGCTCCAAGATTATTGTTTAATCCAGCCTCATCAATAACTTCGTAGGCTTTAGAAATTAACTTACCGTAATGCTGATCCGCTGCTGCTAGTGCTTCTTTAGCCCTGCCTCGAATAGCATCGTTGGCAGAAGCCATAACCTTCCACTCATTTATAAGTGCAACAACTCTAACTCTAGGCATACTTAAATCTTTTGAAATCTTGGTTGGGTCGCTACCCTTTAAATATTCTTCTACTACTTTATTTATTTGATCTAAATGTTCAATAAGTTCTACTTCAGTTGACATTTTTTCTCCTTTGGGAATA
>Ga0209296_1000040_pt1 | contig 111976 bp, 147 predicted proteins | sample S_130206_EF_Meta_FD_187319 | JGI IMG/M metagenome (GOLD analysis project Ga0209296, IMG submission 187319) | Freshwater microbial communities from Lake Simoncouche, Canada to study carbon cycling - S_130206_EF_MetaG (SPAdes) (version 2) | ecosystem: Environmental > Aquatic > Freshwater > Lake ... | reverse complement strand
AATATCTGAGGCATTTACGTTATTTGCGGGAATATTACCATAAATTAAATCATCATTTGGAATATCTAAAGAATTTATATTATTTGCGGGAATATTACCATAAATTAAATCATCATTTGGAATATCTAAAGAATTTATATTATTTGCGGGAATGTTGGTATAAATTAAATCATCATTTGGAATATCTAAAGAATTTATATTATTTGCCGGAATGTTGGTATATAATAAATCATCGTTAGGTATTGAAGAATATGTCAAATTATTTGACGGTGCTGGCGTTTTAGTTGGTGTTGGTGTTAAAGTTGATGTTTGTGTATTTGTTGGAGTTAGTGTTGGAGTTTGAGTGTTTGTTGGTGTATTAGTTTGAGTTACTGTCTGTGTAAGTGTATTTGTGGGTGTCTGAGTTGGTGTTTGAGTTGGTGTCGGGCATAATCCCAAATCAGTTATTACCAATGAATCCACACCACCCGTTCTAACTACACTATTTTTCTTAGCACATAAATAAACATTAGGATTTGGTGGTAAAACATTACCCGTAACCAATGAACCATTACAATTAATATATGAATAGATAACACTACCCATATCAGATTCATTAACCAACATATAATATTCACAACCTTCAAAGTTTTTAGTTGGTGTTACAGTTGGTGTGTTAGTAACTGAAGGTGTTGGTGTTTTTGTTGCCGTTGGTGTAACTGTAGGTGTTTTAGTTGATGTAACACTTGGAGTTGTTGTTATTGTTTGTGTTGGTGTTTTTGTAACCGTTGGAGTAACTGTAGGTGTTACAGTGTTAGTTGCGGTTACTGTTGGTGTTACTGTTAATGTTGCGGTGGCAGTTGGTGTTAATCCAGTTGTGACAGTTGGTGTTGGTGTCAACGTAGCTGTAGGTGTTACTGACGGACACGCTCCCTGACTTTCCAAATCAAAACCATTGTAACTATACACAACACCAGAATTTGTGTAATATCCTACAGGTGCAAATGTTGTGAAATTTGAGTTAAGATATGCATTTTGGAACGGAGTATAAAATGGTACATCAAAATACAATCTAACCGTATTGTTAGAATAACATGAATTATATATTGTACTACCAGTAGTGAATAATGCGTTATAAATTCCCGAAGTTTTTGTTATTGTTGGTGTTGGTGTTAAAGTTGGTGTTTGAGTTGCCGTTGGTGTAAGTCCAGTCGTAACTGTAGGTGTTGGTGTATTTGTTTGTGTTAACGTTGGCGTAGGTGTCGGACAAGCCCCACTTACAACCAAAGGATATGTTGTGTCAGTCCCTGAGAAATAAATGAAATATGTTCCCTGTGGTGTTCCATCAGAAGGAAAAAAAGTAAACGGAATAGTTTCATCACCCAAAAGATATGTTTGATTAGTACCATCCTCTAAGAAAGTAACTTGACATGTCTGCCCTGAAAATTTTACACTCGAAACAAAAATACCACAAGCCATCTTTAATAAATATATTCGTAATAGAAGTCCCCATCTACATTGACTTCACAATCTTTACAATATGGGTTCAAAAGTTTATATCTATTTTTTAGAACTCGAGCATTATGTTGTATTTCAGGAACCGACAATGGTTTCGCATACATGTTAAACATTGAAATTCCACCATCAAAAGTTCCCCCAAAATTTTCTTCAATCAATATGTTTGTTGTCAAAGCACTTAAACTTGTTCCACTCAAAATATTTGGTGGGAATAATTCAGGGTCTTGAATATACTGATTAATAAAACTTGTCGGCATTGCACTGAACACTAAATTCTCATGTAATCCTTGTGTTCCACCACCCCAAGAAATATTAAATGGTACACCCACTTGAGTTTCTTTTGGTCCGTATAATCCACGAGGAATAATTTCTTCAACATTCTCAAATGTTGTAAAATGTTTTCCATTTACATAAATCTTAAATTTACCCTTACGGTAATCTTTTTCCAATAACCAATTGTTATTTAATTCAACCAACTCAATCACTGGTGGTATTAATTGATAGTGTGTTGTTGGTGGTGAAATTAATGATACAGAATTTTGGTCCGTAGATGCCGTATATGGAACCGATGTAATCACACCCAATCCACCACGATAAACTAAATCACAAGTATCAAACCAAGTATATCTTTCAAACACCGCATCTATCAACACCCAATGTTCTTGTTGGTCATATGTTGTTCCACTACAATCATCATAAATTCCTTTGGTAGAACAATAGTTGTTAATTGAATAACCTGTTACCGATTCTCTTCCTAAAGTTTCACATGCTCCTGTGAAAATACAATCCCCTGTAAATGTTAATGTTCTTACACAAATCTTTGGATTGTGGGGGTCACCACTAAATCTTATTGCCAATGCGTTTGACATTGAGTCGTACCATGTATTTAAATCGTCAACCCAATCTTGAGGTCCCGTACAACATGGTGTGTTTGTATAATGATAATTTGTCGTCCCTGTTGGGGGGTAAACACTATAACAGTTTGAAACGGCATATTCTAAAAAGTCGGGTTTATCAATTAACCAAAATTTAAAATCTGTTGGATGAACTCTTTCGGTTACTGTAAAACCAATATAACCTGTGGATGCGGTATAACCAGTTACATTACCTAAAACATAGTTTTCAAAATCGTGATACACCAAAATTTCATCACCAGCTTCCCATGATAAATTTGGACTGATTAGTAATAACCCACTAACTTCTGTCATATTAAAATATGTTGTTGATGATGATGTGTAACCTGGGTTTAAGTCATTACACATACAAGTTGTTTCACCTGTTAAAGTTTCGGTCACACGAGTATATGCGGTGTATCCTGAATTTGGTCCGTTTGCGTGGTGCCAATATTTGTTTTCGGCTCTTGTTCCCATGTAAAAGAATATTCCCGAATTATTTGGGTAGTACTCATTTAATGTTGTTTGTCCTGATTGTGGGACGTACTCATTGATAAGTCTTGGTTTTAACGTCATTTCAACGGTCCAACCTTTTGGATATCTTTCAGGTAAAATTTGATAATCATAACCAAATAATTCATAAAACCCTTGATAAAAACCACCATATAGTTCATGGTAAATTCCAACATCAGAAGCGTTATACGATACTACTTCATACATTGTACCGGCAGTCACACCTGAAAATCTATGGTTTGGATTCCAAGTATAACCTGTTACTTGGTGTAATTTTAATCTTCTATCGAATTTTTTTCTATCAAATTTATCAATGTTGGGTAATAAACCATTTGTAAATGTTATGGTTTCTCCAGTCATTTGAGTTACCAATCCGTTATCCGTGCCAGTTAATCCAATATCACAAATTGTTTTTGATGAAAAACAACTTAAATCAAGTTGTAAATCATTATAATAATTTTCAGAAATAATTATGTTCTCAGGAACATATTCACCATAATCTAATATATAACCCTCACTTGAACCTGAACTATTTAAGTCCATTTTTACAGGTAAAATATTTCCATTATTGGAACCAATAATCAAAGGTGAGAACACAACTTCTTCGTTATATTCACGTTCATCATTAGATAATGAAAGGTCTTCAACCTGTTGCACGGGTTGTAAATACCATTTATTATAGACATATTGATTAATGTTCTGATAAGCCATATAAGATAAATACCTTTGACGCAGTATTTATAGTAAAAAAATAATCATGATTGATTTTGGTAAAGAATATTATTCAGACAACAACTACTTCTTTCTAAAGAAAAGAGCAAAAAATATTGATGTTTATTTCTCAGTTGGAAATACTTTAACTGAAGCAAGAGACATTGACGAACTTATATCTGTACCGTTAAGTGCCGAAACTAATATTAAAAGATTAGTTGAAAAAGTTATAAAATCTAAAAAGAAATTTTCTAAATCAGATATTAGAAATTTAATTAAAAAGATTTCACCTGAAAAAGAAGAAAAAGAAGAGATTGATGAACTAATTGATTTTGATGGTACATTAAACAACTCAAAAATTCCAATTCATAATCCTAAATTATCTCCAACAAAAACAATGGACCAAACAGTATTTGCCACAACTCAAGCTGGAAATCCATTGACTCGTGGTTATAGGGTTTATTATGGTGAAAGTGTTCAGAGAGAAGAAGATATGTCAAAAGCCTTTGGATATGAAGAAACTAAAGATTTACCACCAGATGAAACAATTGAGGTTTTGGCTGATATGGGAGTTGAAGACCCTGAAGGAAGAGCTTTGGAATTTGGTAAAGACCCAAAATTTAATAAGAAAAAGAAAAAAGGTTCTGACATGAGAATTTTAACATTGGAGAGAGAAAAAATGATTAAAGTTCTTGAAGACATCTTAACTAAAAAAAGTAAAGAAACTGATGTTCAGTCAAAAGAAATAAACGCATCTAAATTACTTATAAAAAATCTTAAGGCTTTGAAAAAAATGGCGGATAAAGAAGGTTTAAGTAATTCAGATATTATAAAATTAATGAAAAGTGAATAATCAACTTTACGGTAAAGTTTGGCAGTTTCCTCAACATATGCAACAACATATGAAAATATGTTTTGCTAAGGTTAAAAATGCGGATGCTAATGTTGAAGGATATAATCGTAATAGAAGATTACAATTGGCAAATCAAGTTGGGTACCCTGAGTTAAAAAGAATTAAAAATTTTTTTGATAGTCACAAAGGTAACCCACAAGACGCACCGTTTATCTTAAATGGTGAAAATAAAATGAAAGATTTTGTAAATTCTATTTTATCAGGAGCTAGACAATCCCTTTCAACATCAAAAGAAATTAGAAATAATACAGGTATGGATGGTAGCAAACCTGAGTTGGCAGACCCAAATGTGAATTTGAATATTTCACAAGATACAGCCAATAAAAGTACAATTGAAAAATATGATTTACAAGTTACTGAAAGCCTTAAAAGGATAAATGATTTAATAACAAAACTTTTATAATATGGAAAAATTACCTTTAGATTTTTCACAACCAGCAAATAAATTAACAGCAATTGCTGACGTAGAAAGAAAAAAGAATCTAGTTAAAAACGATTATAACCAACAAGGAAACCTTTATTCATCAACAAACCCTGATGCCATGGGTGATGGTGATGTATTAGGTCGTGGTACTGGTTCGTTTTTAGATGTTTACAATGGTTTAGCTGGAACTTCAGTAGATATTACTGAAAGAAAAAACGAAATCAAAATAAATAAATACCAACCTAACAAACCATACAAGGTAGAAGGATAAAATGAAATTATTAGGTTCATTAAAATCATTACTAACTGAAGCAGCGTCAATTGATGATATTAGAAAATCAATTGAACAAAGACAAGTGTGCTCCATTTATTATGAAGGTGATGAACCAGGTGGTAGAGGTTTAAGAGAAATTGAACCAGTTGCTTTAGGTCGTTCTAAAGCGGGTAACTTAGTACTAAGAGGATGGGACAGAGAAGGTTCTTCTCACACCGCTTATAAGGGAGAACAACCACTCCCATCATGGAGGTTATTTCGTATTGATAAAATAACTATGTATAAACCTTTACGTGATATCTTTACAGAACCTAAACCTGGCTATAACTTTAACGGTGATAGAAGTATGACACAAGTTATAGTTATCGCTAAATTTCCAACACAAACAGAATACAATGAATAACGAATTTATGCAAAAATTAGTAGTAGCCAAAAAAATTATGGATGCTACAAAAGATACCCCAAGAGGAGGTGCAAGAAACATCTCAATGCCAGAATTAGAGACATATAATGCGCCACCAGCAAATTATAACATACCACAAGAATATTTGTCTGAAACTCAAAAACCAGTTGCTCAAACAACAAACCAATTACCAACAAGAGACAAAATATTAAATTCAAAATTACCAAATGAGATTAAACAATTAATGATGGAACATCCAATTGAACAACCTGCTGGTTTTGGTGGTCCAACATTATCTAATGATATTGTGGAAGCCGCAGCAAGATTAATGAAAACAGATGCTAGAGGTAATATACAAGAATCAAATACACCAAGACAACCTCAAGTACAGTATCAACCACAAAATACTTCAGGAATTGATTATAGTTTATTAAAGTCAATTATCAGGGACACTATTACCGAGGTTTTAACTGAAAAAGGTTTAGTTGCTGAAAGTTCATCTAAGACAAAAGAACAAATTAGTTTTAGAGTTGGTCAACATGTATTTGAAGGAGTTGTAACAAAAATTAAAAAGATGAAATAATACTTTTTTTTATGTGATAAACTTACTATATTTCAGTAAAAGTTTATCTATGTCTAAAATTAAAGTATTAGTATTACCGTCAGACAGAACAGGAGTTGGTAAATTCCGTTCAATTGACCCACACATTTTCTTACAGAATTTATACCCTAACGATTTTCACGTTGATATTGTTTATGACCCTCCAATGGAAGACATGAACTTTTGGAAAGATTATCCAATTGTACATTTCCACAGAACTATTGGTTTAGATTATGATAAATCAAAATCATTTATTGAAAAATTAAATGATATGGGAATTATTACGGTTATGGACTTGGATGACTATTGGTTACCAACAAAAGACCACCCAATTCATGATTTAGTTGTCGTGAATAAAATTCACGAAAAAATTATGGCAAACTTAAAAGTTGCCAAGTATGTTATAACAACAACAACAGTTTTTGCGGATGAAATTCGTAAATTAAATAAAAATGTTGTTGTATTTCCAAATGCTATCAATCCTAAAGAACCACAATTTTGTGAAAAAACTGAAAAATCTGACAAATTAAGATTTGGTTGGTTAGGTGGTTCATCACACTTACATGATTTAACCATTCTAAATGATTTGTTCCAAAGAATGGAACCGTATAAAGACAAATCGCAAGTTTATCTTTGTGGATTTGATATTAGAGGTACCGTTACTGAAATCAATTCAGAAACCAAAGAACAAACTAGAAGAGATATTAAACCTCACGAAACCGTATGGTATCAATTTGAAAACATCTTTACTGATAAATTCAAATTGATTAGTCCTGAGTATAGAGAGTTCTTGGAAAAGTTCAAAGAAATGGACGATTCAAAATTCAAAGATGAGTTTTATCATAGAGTATGGACAAGACCTGTGCAAACTTATGCTAAAAACTATGCTAAATTTGATGTATCTTTGGCACCATTGAAAAATCACATTTTTAATAAAGTAAAATCACAATTAAAAGTAATTGAAGCGGGTTTCTACAAAAAAGCTTTAATTGCAAGTGATTTTGGACCATATTCAATCGATTTAAAACACTCTCTTAATCATGGTAACTTTGTTGATGGTAACGCTCTTTTAGTTGATGAGGGTAGAAATCATAGTGATTGGTTCAAATACGTTAAAAAATTAATTGACAACCCAACATGGGCTGAAGATTTAGGTGAAAGATTATATGAAACCGTTAAAGACAAATATGATTTGAATGTTGTTACACACACAAGAGCAGAATTTTATAAATCACTATTATGATACAACCAGCTATAAACAAAGTATTATTCTTTGACATTGAAACTGTCGGAATAACAAAGGATTTTCCCGAACTTGAAGAAAAATACCCAGCTTTAACCAAGCAATTTCACAATTATTTTGATTGGTTCTTGAAAAGGTTCCCTGAAGACCAAGGATTAACTCCTGGTGAGGTTTTTGTAAACAGGGCCGCATTGGTACCTGAATTTTCAAAAATTGTATGTGCTAGTTTTGCGTTTGTTGGACCTGATGGAAAAACACACGCACAAACTTTTTCAGGTGATAACGAAAAAGAAGTTTTATTGGGTATTAATGGACTTTTAACCAAAGTATTCAAATTAGATTTTTGGTTGTGTGGACATAACATCAAAAATTTTGATATACCCGTATTAAGTAAACGTATGGTTATTAATGGAATAAAACCATCACCATTATTACCATCATATGATACAAAACCGTGGGAAATAAAAGCCATTGATACTATGGATGTATGGAAAATGGGTAATAACTTTGCATTATCATCCTTGGAACTTATGTGCGCGGCTATGGGTGTTAAATCACCAAAAGAAGGTGAAGTGACAGGTAACCGTGTACATGAAGCGTATTACGATTTTAACCAACTTGATTTAATTGTTGAGTATTGTGAAAGAGACGTAATGGTATTGATTGATATTATAAAAAAATTAAAAGAATTACAATAATATGGAAAACGAAATTGATTTATTAAGAGACGAGTTAAGTAAAATCTTGAAACAAATTCAAGAGGAAACTGAAGGAACTTCAGAATTTGAAGTTGAAGAAATACATGGTGTAAATTTGAAAGAATTACAAGAAGCATTCGACAACAAACAACCTAAAATGACTTTAGAGTTTATTAAAATACATCAAGATGCTGTAAGCCCCAAATATAATTACCCAACTGATTCAGGATTTGATTTACACTCAACTGAAAGTGTTGGGATATCACCACAATCAAGAATGATTGTTGGTACTGGTTTGAAATTTAACATCAAAGACGGTTTTGAAATGCAAGTAAGACCTAAAAGTGGTTTAGCGTTGAAGCAAGGATTAACAGTTTTGAATACACCTGGTACAGTTGATTCTGGATATGATGGAGAAGTTAAAGTAATTCTTTATAATACATCACACGATACTGTTTATATAGAAAAAGGTCAAAAAATTGCTCAGGCATGTATTTGTCCTGTAGTAAATGGCAAATGGATTGAGACAAAAGAAGTGTCAGAAATTAATGGAAAAGATAGAGGCGGTAATGGATTTGGTTCAACAGGAATATGATTACAATAGGATTTAGTACAAGAAAAATTGACGAAAATTATATCACACAATTAGAAAAAAGTTGTGGTAATAAAAGTGTTCAAATAATCCCAATTGAAAATAATGGTGAATTTTCATTGTCAGAAGTTTATAATAAAATTTTAGAACAAGCTGAAAATGATATTGTTGTTTTATGTCATGATGACTTAAAATTTGACACTGGTGGATGGGTATATAAGATAAAAACTCATTTTGAGAAAAATCCTGAATACGGAATTATTGGTTTAGCGGGTTCCAAATACATGCCAAAGTCTGGTATGTGGTGGGAAGTACAACCAACAATGTATGGTATCGTAAACCACGAACATGAAGGTAAAAAATGGGAATCTAAGTATTCAAAAGAAATTGGAAATAAAATTGAACCTACATTAATGGTCGATGGATTATTCTTTTCCGTTCATAAACAAAGAATTAAAAAGAATTTTGATGAAACAGTTAAAGGATTTCACTTTTATGATGTGACATTCTCATTCCAAAATTACCTTGAAGGTGTTAAAGTTGGAATATGTACCGATATTCGTGTAACACACTTATCTATTGGTCAAACTAACGAACAATGGGAGGCAAATAGAGTTGAGTTTTCCAAAAAATTTGAAGATGTTTTACCTGTCGATATTACCGTAACGGATAAAAAATTAAAGACATTTATCTTTGTACACGACCAAGATTTGATTGAATTATTTGAAGAAAACGGTAAATTCAAAGGTTTTAATGACTACACATACGTGTTTGTTGGTAATAGACCTGTTGATAAAGTTGAAAATTTACCAAATGTAATCATATCTCGTAATTATGATGGTCATTTAGAAGATTATCCAAAATTAACATCATTTAGTGGTTGGTATACACTTTGGAAACACAAATTAATTGATACTGAATATGTAAATTTATTTGAGTATGATGTTAATTATGTTCCTGACTTTTTACCACAAATTTCAAAAATGATATACGATAAACAAGATATGATTGGGTATATTCCATTCCCAGCACCACATCAAATGTTTATTCAACACCCACCCTTTATTGAGACATTATTCAAAACAATTAGGAAAACATATCATGTAGATATTCAACGATTGTTAATGAACGCAATTAATGAAGGTAAGATGGCTTATTGGTCATCAACATCAAACACAACATTTAGAAAAAGTGTATTTGACCAATATATGAATTGGATGTTACCAATGGTTGATGAAATTAAAGTTGACCCAAATGCAGGTCACTTACATGAAAGGTCAATCACCATTTTCGCATCAATAAAAAATAAAAAATTAATTCTAACCAATGGTTTCTTAAAACATTATCAAATGGACTCACATAAAACACAAGGACATTTTGTTGACGATAAAGCATCCATTAATGGATTACTTGAGAATAAAGTACAATGACAAATTACGTAAGTTTTAGTTTGTGGGGAAATCAACCAATATATAATGTTGGTGCAATCAGAAATGCTGAACTTATGAAAACAATCTACCCTGATTGGAAAATGATTGTTTATTACGATAACACAGTACCTTCTGAAACAATTGACAAACTAAAAGAATTGGATGTGGTAGTAAAAGATATGACAGGTACCGACATTTATGGTATGTTTTGGAGGTTTTTTGCTCACGATGAATCTGATTGTCAATATTCCATATTCAGAGATGCCGACGCTCGTTTAACTGAACGAGAAAAATTAGCAGTTGATGAATGGATTAATAGTGGAAAATCAATCCATGTAATGAGAGACCACCCAGCACATAGGATTCCTTATGGAAATTCTGGTTTGGGTATCTTAGGTGGAATGTGGGGTATTAAATCAGGTATCATACCCCTTACCGACCTAATCAAAAGATTTCCAAAATCAAAAGAACTTCAATATGGTAATGACCAAACGTTCTTAAAAACAATTTATTCCATTTTCCAAGATGACAGATGTACTCACGATGAATTCTTTGAAAATAAACCCTTCCCTATCAAGAGAAATCCTGGTGAATTTATTGGAAGTCGTATTGACCACAATGATACACCAGTTGGGACAGACCACTTGGCAGTATTATGAAAAAAATATTATATGTAATTCTCCACACCTGTACAAGACCCGATAGACATGACGGTATTGTTAATAGTTGGGGTAAAGACGTAGATTATATATTCTACGCAGATTGTGACAACGAAGAAAAAAAGATTATTAAAGTTTCAGATGATTTTACATATTCATCAAATGAACCAAAACATGTTAATGTTATAAAATATTTGATTGAAAATGATTATCAGTATGAATGGTTTTTCTTTTGTGATGACGACACATTTGTTAACACAAAAAATTTGGAAAGCAATTTTGAAATTTTTGATAAAGATAAAATTAACGGTAGTGTTCTTGAAGGAACTTGGGGTAGAGATAGAGATTTGAACTATTGTTCTGGTGGTGCTGGTTATTTAATACATAAAACTTTATTAGAAAAAATATCAAAAAATATAAAATCAGGAGATTCAGGATACTCAGATGTAACACTTGGGTTGTGTATTAGAGAAATGGGGATTGAAAATAAAAATTTTGACGAATTTCATTCACAGGCACCAAAATATTACAAAATGGAAAATAGTAAAATTAAAGACGTTTTTACATTTCATTATGTACAATCTAATGAAATGGAAACATTTGACAAACTACTAACATGAAAATTGGTATTATAGGACTTGGTAATTTAGGTCTAAATTTATTAAGTTGTTTCGCTGAACAACAACATGAAATTTATGTTTCAGATGTTGATGGTGATAACTATGAAGTTATTAAAAACTCCGATATTATCTTTTGTTGTGTAAATACGGAAATACTTCCATCAAACATATACAATATTAAGAACGTAATGGACGTTGTGGAGGACTTTGGGGTAGCGTTTGAGGAAGAAGTACCATTGGTGGATAAGATTGTTGTATTGTGTTCTACAATGAACCCTGGTGATACAAAAGAGATTAGTGACATCTTAACTCCCATGAATTTACGAGTATGTTATTTACCCCTTACTTTATCAAGTGATAACTACATAGATTCATTACAATCACAAGAGAAAATTATTGTGGGTAGTATTGACCCATACACCGTAAATATTGTGGGAACTTTAATATCTGATTTTCAGAAAAAACCAACAACCATTGTTTCCATGACCAGTAAAAGTGCTGAGTTGTGTAAACTAGCTCTAAATTCTTACACGGCATATAAAATCAACTTTGCCAACATGATGGGTGAGTTATTAACCAATTATGATTTGACTGATGAAATTAAATTGGTTATGGATACACTATCAAAACATAGTGTAATTGGTGAGAAAAACTTTGATTACGGTTTTGGTTTTGGGGGACCATATCTTCCTGCAGATAACAGAGTATTTGGTGAGTTTTGTAACCGTAATAAATTAGAGTTTATTTTACCTTATGTTGTTGAAGATTTTAATGTCCAACACAATCAGTTTTTAAGAAAACATTTTACCAAATTAAATGAGGATAAGTCAGAACCATTTATCATTGATGGTTTGGGGTATAAAGACAATACAGAGGCCAACGTAGAATCATCCAAGTTAAATCTTGTTTATGACTTACTAAGGGATGGTTATACTGTTCATATTATTGAAAGTGAAAAATTCATAAGAGAATCAAAGTTACCAAAGGAATTGATTAATGATTTCAACGGTAATGTTAAGTTCTTCAAACGAGGAACATCGCCTAAAGGGATATACATTACTCTTTAATGTTTCTTTTATGATTAAATGATTTAATATATAATAAATGGAAAAAAAACCAAGACGTAAACCCGCTCCTTTGAGTGGTACAACGAAACCAGAACCTAGAACAAAAAAGGACATCATTTCTCAAATAATCCAAAAACCAACTAAAGAAAAATTTTTAACTGAAAACCAAAGAACCTATTATGATATATTAAAATCAAATCAGATTACAATATGTTCAGGTCCTGCCGGTGTTGGTAAATCATATATCGCGATGAAAGCAGCTGTTGATTTACTATCCGATAAAAATAACGCTTACGAAAAAATTATGATTGTAAGACCTGCGGTTGAAGCTGAAGAAAAACTTGGTTCATTACCAGGTAACTTGGAAGAAAAGTTGGACCCATATATCAGTCCATCATATTACCTTTTGAATAAATTAATTGGTAAGGAAAATCGTGAAAGATTAATACAATCTGAGTTTATTGAAGTTCAAGCTTTGGCATATATCAGAGGTTGGAATATCGATAACACTATTTTAATATTCGAAGAAGCTCAGAATAGTACACCGAATCAAATGAAATTGTTGTTAACCCGTATTGGTTTTAACAGTAAGTTTTTTATTTCAGGCGATTTGGAACAGACCGATAGATACAAGGATAAAAGACAAACAGGATTGTGGGACGCAATTGAAAAATTCAAAAATATGAATGATATCGGAGTTTTTGAATTTAATGAAGATGATATTGTTAGAAACCCATTAATCACACAAATTCTTAAGAAATACAATACATGAAATTAGCAATTGACATTGATGGTGTTTTAAGAGACACGTTCTTAAAGATTGAACAGACTTATCAAAAGTTTTTTATTGATGAGTTGGAGTTGGTTGATGAAGATTTTAAGTTTGAAATTAAAACCCCGTATAACACACCAGATTATCAAAATCACTTCATGTTCAAAAATGAGGAAGAATTTTTTTCATTTTTATACGAAGAATTTACAATGCAGATTTTTGGTCACGCTCCGTCATCCGAAATGTCTACTTTTCACGTATTGGCAGAAATCTATCAAAAATATAAAAACAAGGTTGATTTCATGTTAATATCAAAACAAATTGGAAAAACAAAACCAGCTACTTTATTTTTTATTTCAAAATTTGGATGTGAGATTGATAAGGTTGTTTTTTATAATAAATTAACTGAAAACAAAATTTGGGATGAATTTGATATTTTATTGACGGCAAACCCTGAATTATTGAACCAAAATCATAATAAAACTTTAATTAAATATGAAACATCATATAATTCAAATACCACATCTGAATTATCAATTAAAAGTTTAAAAGATTTGGATGAACAAATTGAAAAATTAATAGAATAACATGTTACAATTATTTGGAGAACACTACTATTTGAACTTAGAAAACATAGATAAGTTTGTCAATGTTTCAAATACGCCAACATCAGGAATAACTGAAGGTGAAGAAAAAATTGCATTCGTGAAATACGAAATGATTAAAATAATGACTGATGTTATTATGAGCGAGACTGAAGATATTGATGAAAAGTTGGGTTCTAAATCCTCCTCTCAAGTAACTATCCCATTCAAATTGGCTTGGAATACAATGTTATTTAATAAATTTATTGAAAAATTTTAATATAGAATATGGAACAAGAAATGATTGAAAAAATCAAAGGTTCAATTGCAAACATTGAATTTAAATTAAACAGAATTTACTTCTTTGTACAAGATACAAGGGGTAACGCAAAAGCCTCTATCAAATATCTTTACGATATGGCATTGACCTTAAAAAATGATGGTCATAACGTAATTATGCTTTATGAGAAAAAAGAATTCACACCAGTAACATCTTGGTTAAGTGGCCCATACGATGAAATTCCACACCAATGTTTGGAAGGTACTAATTTGGCAATTTCTCCTGAAGACACATTGATTATTCCTGAAATTTTTGGTTTTATTATGGAACAAGTTAAAAACTTACCTTGTGGTAAAATCGTTCTTTGTCAGGCATATGACCACATGTTTGAAACTTTAACACCTGGTGCTACTTGGCAACAATTTGGTTTTATGAAGTGTATTACAACATCTGAGTTACAAAAAGAACATATCCAAAGAACAATGAAAAATGTTTCTGTTGATGTGATTGAACCTGTAATTGCTGACGTGTTTGAAAAACAACAATTCCCACCAAAACCAATTATTGGTATTTTCTCAAGAGAACAAAGAGAAGGTCTTAATGTAATCAAAGAATTTTATGTAAAATACCCACAGTACAGATTCTTCACATTTAGAGATTTGAGAGGTATGTCTCAAGAAGAATTTGCTAACTCAATTAAAGAATGTTTCTTAGGTGTTTGGGTGGACCCAACATCATCATTTGGAACATTCCCATTAGAGTGTATGAAATCAGGAGTTCCTGTTGTTGGAAAAATACCAAATTTAACACCTTCATGGATGACCGAAACAAACGGAGTTTGGATTGATAATGTTATTCAATTACCAGATGTAATTGCTGATATTTGTCAGACATGGTTAGAAGACAATTTGAAACCTGAACTTTATACTGAAGCTGCGGAAACTGCTAGTAAGTTCACAGATGTTGAAAAATTTAACACAGAGGTGATTGAGAAAATCAACACCTTTATTAATAAACGTAAAGAAGCTTTTGAAGCTCAAATTGCTGAATAATATATTATGGAAAAAAAATTAAATCTATCCGTTATTTTACCTTTAAAATCTGCTGTTGTAAGAGATTTTGATGAATATTTTGATAAGTGTATTAAATCACTTAAAGTACAAAAAGTACCATTCAACGAATTACTAATTGTACATACAGTTGAAGAACAACTAGTTGAAAAATTAAAAAATTATGATTTTGAATCTTTAAATGTTAAATTGATTCGTTTTGAGGGTGAGGCTAATTACCAATCACAAATCAATTTAGGTATTGAAAATGTTTCAAGTGAATGGGTTTCATTCTTTGAATTTGATGACGAATATGCAAATATTTGGTTTGACAATGTATTGAAATACACTGAAATATATCCTGATGTAGACGCATTTTTACCAATTGTTGTTGATGTTGATTCTAAAGATGTGTTTGCTGGATTTACAAATGAAGCAACATTTGCCGCTAATTTTACTCAAGAAATGGGATATTTGAACAATGACACTTTATTAGATTATCAAAACTTCCAAACCGCTGGTATGGTTGTTAAAAAATCTAAATTGGATGAGATTGGTCCAATGAAATCATCAATGAAGTTAACATTTGTTTACGAATTCTTATTAAGATTGACTTACTTTACAGCTCGTGTTATGACAATTCCAAAACTTGGATACAAACACACTAGTATGAGAGAAGGTTCAATTTTTTGGAATTACAAAAACGGTGAAAACGTTATGACTGAAAGTGAAGTTAAGTTTTGGATTTCCACAGCAAAAAAAGAATACTTCTTTGTTGATGACAGAAATATAAAATATGACGCCCAAAGTGTTTAATGTTTTCATCAGAAACAACGACAACAACTACTTCCAAAAAAAGAGGTAGGAAAGCAACGAACACAAACTATTTTGATGTTGTAGAAGAGAATGCCGTGAGAATGTATCTCACGGCAGAAACTTTTGAAGAAAAGAATCAAATCTACAATGAATTTTTAAGAGGTCCGTTGGATAAGATGATTTCGTCAATCATTAGAAGGTATAAATTATATCGTAAAGATATGAATTTTATCGATATTCACACAGATACTCATTCGTTTTTAATGACTAAAGTTGATAAATTCAAACCGTCAAAAAACAAAAAAGCGTATTCTTATTTTGGTACAATTTGTAAGAATTATTTAATGGGTCAAATTATTAAAGACCAAAAAGATACAAACAGAAAAGTTTCGTATGAAGATATTTCTTCAAATTTAGAAAATAGACCGGACATGGTTTATTATATGGAATTTGAAAAAACAGAAGCTGATGATGTAATTCAAGGATTTTTAGATGAATTAAAAAGATATTTGGAAAATGAACAACTAACCGACAATGAAACAAAATTAGGAATTGCATTGTTAGAGTTATTTGAAAATTACAAAACTATTTTCTTAGGTAGTGATAATAACAAGTTTAATAAAAACATTATTTTATTATCGATAAGGGAAATGACAAACCTTTCAACCAAAGAAATTAGAACAGCAATGAAAAGATTTAAGAAGTTATATTATGTGGTTCTTAATGGCATAATTGAATAAAACATAAAAAATAATATTTATCAGTATGTCTAGACCAAAGAAAAAAGAAATAAATCTTAGTAAAGATTCTGTATTATCTCTATTACAAGAGATATATAATGAATTAGTGGAACAAAGGTCAACAGCGATTAGAGTTCAAAATAAAATGTTGGCTTTGTTAAAAGACCCTGAAGACATGACTGTTATTGGTCCTGTATTGGAAAAACAACAAAAAATTATTAATGATGTTGTTGAGAAAAAATTAACACTTGCCAAATTACAATCTACAATTTGGGAAAAATCAAATAACAAAGAAGACGATAATATGTCATTAAGCGATATTGATGATGATATGTTACAATCTTTAATACATAAAGATATTGAAAGTATGGCGGATAAGCCATACAAACTTAAATAATTGTAAATGCCAGGACTTGACCTAAATGAGGAATATGCAAAAACTAGTGAACGAATTAAGTCCCTTGATACTTACAATCAAGTAACCCAAGGTACACAACAACTTCTTTCACAACAACAATCGTCTTTTGAACAAGACACAACAAATACTGCCTCACAATTATCACAATTACAAGAACAACAAAAAAGATTTCAAAGACAAGTAACATCACAATTAGATAAATTACTTGACTTAAATACGTTATTACCAAATAACCGTGTGTCAGGACAGACAGTTAGTTCAACTGCAAGTTTAATTAAAAATCAATTTACTGAATCATTAAATCGAATTAAATCAAGAATACCTCAAATTATTGTTGATGAAATGATGAATCAATTAGGTTGTTCTCAAGAACAAACATATAATTCTTTATCATTTTATATTCCGGTTGAGAGTGTTGATTTATTTGGTACATTAAAGTTATCACCGGATACTACTGTAGGAAAATTGACTTACGAATCACCAAAAATCACAATTCAAGACGCTCCGTTTTCAATGAATAAAGAACTTTATGAACGAGTTCAAAATGAAAATGTTTCATACAGTGATAGTTATGGTCAAGATTATTTAGGGTCATCTAATCAATCATTATTTGATATTGTGTATGTAACAAAAGATGGAAATGGAAATAATGGTAACTTTTTCAAAGTTGATTTAAAAAATAGAGCCGATAACTTAAATTTAATTAGTCAGTTTATGACTGACTATTTTAACTCAATTGAAATAGTTAACACCAAAAATATTTTCCTACAATTATTTCAAAATTTATTTGGAGCCGTTTCAATTGACTTAAAGATGGGTGTTGGCCAAGTTGAAGATGGTGAATATTTTCAAAAAATTTTAACAAGAATTTTAGGATTGTGTTTTGATGATAGAAGTGAAATAGATGTAAGTGGAAATGCCAAAGTGGCTCCTTTAGATGGTGTCGATGAAAGTTTCTTTGAGTTAACGGATATTGATTTAAGAGAAATTGAATCAAAATTATCTAACATACAAAGAGGTGTAATTGAATATCAAGATTGTACAAATGTTAAATTACCTGTTGATACCCAAGCAATTTTTAATAATTTATTACAAATATTAGATTTTGATGAAAATGATTCAGCCAAAACAATAGCATTATTAAACCAAACAGTAAATTCTGTTAAAGGTAATACTGGTTGGCCCCAAATTGATTCAATAGGAATTAAAATTGATAATGAAATTGTAAAATCATTACCAAAAGCCCTATATACTGCCGTTTTGTCACCAAAAGTTTTACTACCATTTATGGTAATGTTTAAAGCGTTAGAAAGTGCGTTGGTAAGTACAACAACTTCAGCGGTAAATCAAGTTTATAACTTAAAAACATTCATAAATGTCTTTAAGAAAATGAACATTCAGATTATGTCCAAAATTGGTGCTGAGTTTGTCAAAATATTAAGAAATATTATTGTAAGAGATGTTAGAAAACTTTTACAAGTAGTAACAAAAGATTTACAAAAAAGTGCGGTAACTAAAAAATACGCTATAATTACACAATTAATTGAATTAACAATTTTAATAACTCAATTAGTTGATGATTATAGAAAATGTAAAAGTGTTATTGGTGATATATTAAACATTATTGAATTTGCCTTACGAGGAACTAGTATACAAATACCACCATTTTTACTACCATTAGCATCATTACGTTCAGGATTTAATTCAGTACGAGCGTCTTTACAGGTAATACAAAATTTCCAAGCTTTGGGGATACCAACAGGTCCAATGCCAGATGGAAGTCCAAATCAATTTATGATTGCTCAACAAGCCGCAATAACAGGTGTTGAATCCGAAAGGGATAAAAATTCAAAAATTGCTGGTATGACACCACAACAAATTGTTTTACCAATAGGTATTACAATACCAGTACCGTTTACAGGAATACCATTATGATTACATCAAACAAAATATCAATTGAAGAATTTAATGAGATTATTGCCGATATCAAAAATAAAAGCAATACTGATTTAACAAAAGTCATGGATTTTTTAAGTGAAGACTTTGAAGAAACCAAAGAAATGATTCTTAGCCTTACAAAACATTTAGATAATATTGAAGAGCTTTATAATAAGTTATTAAAAGAACACGAAACAAGATTACATGGACAAAAGTTATAAAAGGATATTATTCCCAGCTGAAGTAGTTGATAACCAAGACCCTTGGGTTTTGGGGAGAATTCGTGCGTATCCTGTTGACCAAACAATTAGAGCTGCGTTAGAAGCCTTTGAATTTGACCCAACAAAAGATAAGTGGGGACCAAAAGACCCATTTGTACAAACACCATTGTTACCAATGTTCTTTGCTCAGGTACCATTACTCCATGAAAGAGTTAATATTATTTATCAAAATAGTTTTTATCCATACCAAGACCAATATTATGTTCAGGGTGGATTCTCATCTCCAATGAGTTTACCATATGAACAAATACAACAAGCAAACGCATTTACAGCACAAGGTGATAGAGTTGCCAAAACATTAAAATTAAAAAACCTTAATGGTACTTATTTTTCAGGTTCTACTGACGGTATTTTCCCTGAACCAGGTGATAACGCTATCATGGGTAGGGGTGCTGCTGATATGATTGTTAAACCCGACACAATTATGTTACGTGCTGGTAAAACAAAAAGGTTGGAAGCAAATCAACAACCTGTTGGAAATCCAAATAGAGCCTTTTTACAACTTTCAAACTTTACCACAAAAACTGTAACAAAACCAAAAAAGACATTTTTGGGTATTAATAGTGTTAACCAACAAGTATTAAAACTTGTTGAATGGGATATTCAAAATTTAGAAAATGAACAAAATGCTTTTACTGGTGCAATTAGATTGTATAGTTTGAAACCAGTTAATAAAACATTGAGTGATAATATTAATTTTGATTCTGATTTAGAAGATGTTAAATTTTTAGAATATTATCAACCGTTTATTGGTTATTCATTTGAAAGGACCGTAAAATTAATTAATGACTTTATCAAAGGTGTAAATGAAGGTCAAATTCATAATGGTCCAAAAGTTGAAAACCAATTTCCATTCGCATATCGTCCATCAACACCAAATCGAAAAATATTAACATCAACAGATTTGACAATTAATCCAATTGTGTTTTCAAATGTTACCAAATTTGCAAGTAATGTTACATTAAATTCAGGTTTGGGGATTGAAAGTTATAGATTTGCTATTGTTAGAGAAAAAAATCAAGTGGGTAAACCATACAAAGTAGATATTCAAGATTATATCCCAAAAGATATTGAATCAACATACGGAACATTTGGGGGTATGGGTGCCGATACTTTATTTTTATTATCTTATTTATCAAACAAACCAGTTAATTTGGAAGGTACTTTATACGGTATTAGTCAAAATGATTTAACTGAAAAAATATTACCAAGTACTTCGTCTATGGTACGTGGTGAGGAGTTAATTCAATTACTAAATGTTATCGTACAATTCTTATTATCTCACGTTCACGCAATACCAGGAGCACCTGCAGTACCTGTTGGAACTGATGGTACATCGGCAAATAATATACTTTCTCAACTCCAAAATGCTCAAAATACAATTTTGAATCCACATATTAGAGTTAATTGATATTTATATACTAAAGTATCAATGTCTATATTAAAGTCATATTTTAGCAAGAACAACACACTTGAATACAACAGTTATACCAACACTGGTAGAAACCCTGTAACCCAATTATATTTTGGTGGTGATTTAGCAACTTACGCCCCAAGAGGATTTACAAGATTTATATTTGATTTGGATTTAACTTATTTAGAAGAACAAATCGCCTCAGGTATTATTTCAACAGGATGTACATCAGGAATGACTCACGTTCTTAATATGATAAACACCGCATCATTTGATATTGAATTATTAAATGGTACAACATCTGAAGGTTCAAGAAGAGCAACATCATTTGATTTAATTTTATTTAGAATACCTGAATATTCAGGTTCTACGGGTATTGCTCAAGAATGGGATGAAGGTGTTGGTTTTGATTATGTTTATCAACCAGCAGTTGCCGAATATTCAAATAACCAAGCATTTAGTACTCGACCATCAAATTGGTTTCAGGGAACAACATTAAACAATTGGTCTTACCCTGGTTTATATAACAATACAAACACAATTGTTGGTAATTATTCGGGTCTTAACTACTCAGCCCTTACTATCGTTGACAGACAACATTTTGAATTGGGTAATGAAGATATTTCATTTGATATGTCAAACGAAATTAATGGTGTTTTACAAGGAACAATTACAGGTGTGACTGGATGGGGTATTGCCTACGTACCTGAAATTGAAAATATTACAGGACTGACTGAAACATATTCAGTCGGGTTCTTTACAAAACACACTCAAACATTCTATGAACCGTATCTTCAAACAACTTATGATGATATTATCAAAGATGATAGAAACCAATTCCCTGCTGGCAGAACAAATCACTTATATCTATACGTATATTCAAGTGGTGACTTTATGAACTTAGATAATGACCCAACAGTCGCGATTTTAGACTCAAATGGCGAAATTGTACCTGGTATGTCAGCACTTACAACATGTTTGAAGACAAAGGGAGTTTATGAAGTTACAATTCCACCAATTACGGGATACTCAACTCCATGTCAATTTACTGACCAATGGTCTGATTTGGTAAAAAATGGTGTAACATTAAGTAATGTGGAAAATGAGTTTGTATTATTAAGTCAATCATCTGTGTATCAAATTGGTTATCAATCAAAAGACCCAATACTATACGGATTTGATTTTAGTGGTATTAAACAAAACGAAAAAATACTTAATACAGACATTAGGAAGGTCATGGTGACCATCAAACAAGCATATACAAGTCAAGTAGTGTTGAACGATATTGAAGCGTTCTATCGTGTTTATGTGAGAGAAGGTAATACCGAAGTTCAAGTTCAAGATTGGACTCCAATAAACAGAACACCAAATGAATATTATTTCATGTTTGACACAAGAGATAAAATTCCAAATCAATATTATGTAGATATCCGTGTGAATACTAGCGGAGAAAGAGATACTTATCAAAGAGAATTAATGTTCCAAATTGTAAACAAAAAATGAAAAAAATAGTTAGACTTAAAGAATCAGATATTAACGCCTTAGTTAAAAAGGTTTTAGCTGAACAAGAAAATGAAAGATACATGTTCTTCAGTAATTTAGAACAATTACACAGACAAACCGCAATCCTACTTGAATTGGGTGAGGACGCTGTAGTTAGTATTTTAGAACAAGGTCACGATTGGGCTCAAGACCACGTAGCCGTAGCGAAAGAAAACATTGACCAAGTGTTTGATTTTATGATGAATCAAATTAATACAGACCACATTACCGATGATTCAATGGGGGACGAAATGCAAATGCAAGAAGGTAAGAAAAAAACAGGTACTAAACTTTGTGCTCGTGGTAAATCAGCGGCTAAATCAAAGTTTGATGTTTATCCATCAGCATATGCTAACGGATATGCGGTTCAGGTATGTAAAGGTAAAATCAAAGGTTTAGACGGTAAGAAACATTGTTCAGGTTCCTATTGTTAATATCAAAAAACATTAGTATATTTGTATCCTAAACACTATGAAAGAGTATAAACACGCATTTAGAAGATGGATTCAAAGAATGTATATTGATTCTGCGAGAAAGATGGACTATCAAAGAGGTCAACGAACAAAATACGAAATGGATTGTATTTCAATTTGTAAAAAACTCATTGATAAACCTGAAACTCAATTATTGATGACACCATTGTCAAACAAAAAATACATTCATAACCCTGAAAATTCTATTTTTATTACTATTGAGGGTAATACGGTAAATGTGATTAATCACAAATATTCTTATACGGTATCAATTCAAGACAAATCTAAAGAAGAAATTCTTAACTATTTTAATGAGGTTTTAGAAAATCAAAGATTAAAGATGGAAGAAGAAATTACTTCAAACATCAAACACTCATTAAAAAATATTTTACATACTTTAACTTGATGGGCAAGTTTTGTTTGCTAAGTTACTTGCATCCGCTCCTTCAATAAGTCCTATTCTATGTAAGACACAATAATATCTTGGATTTTCGTTCAAGTGTTGTTGAGCAATTTTCTTTGCTTCTTTAATATTTCCAACTTCTCTTGATTCGAATAAAGTTCCAAGTTCTAGCATGTTACTTTTTCTAACTTGTTCTTGGAGGATGGACTTAATTGTTTGTCTCATACCTTCATTTTTAGATTTTTTTGGTTTATACGATGTCATTACAGGTTTTTGACCTTTTCCTGTTTGAGTATCTTTTTTTTCAGCGGTTCTTTTTTGTGAACAAGCTGCTCTTTTTTGAGAATCAGACATTTTACCCGCAACTCCAGCGGCTCTACATTTTGGATATCCGCCTTTAGATGTGTCAGGTCTTCCACATGATGGATGTTTACCATTCTCATCTTTACGACAAATATTAACCCATGGACCTTTTGGTTGTTTACTACCTTTTGGTTTCTTTTTTGTTCCAAACCAAACAGCTAAATCTTCTTTCAATACAAGATTAACATTGTTTGATTTGTTTGGGTTTTTCATTTGTTTTTTACGTAAAATTTTCTTATTATTTGATTATAAAAAATAACCACAGATAAATATAAAAAAATATGGAAAATACTGACAATAACGAAAAAATAACCGAAAAAAAAGAAGTTATTGGAGTTCTTTTTGAATCATTACATTATACTTCACAAGAACAGTTAAATCTCTTCTTAGATAGTATGACTGAAGACCAAGCAATATATTGTATTAAGGAGTCATTAAATTATGCTTTTGTTAAAGGGTTGTTTGATTTGCAAGAATCTGAAGCAATTTCTAAATCATTAAGAATAGTTTTTAGTAAATAAAAAAAGGGGACTTTTGGTCCCCTTTTCTTTTTATGAATTTTTGAGATTATCTCAATTCTTGTAAGTTGAATGTTCTTACACCATCAACTGTTACTCTACCATAGAAACGGTTGTTAACCATTTTCTTAGCGTATCTTGTCATGATACCCTTGATAGGTGTGAAGTTGAATGGGTTATACATAGTTGGAGTCAACTGTAAAGGAACATATGGAGCGTAGATGTAACCAGTATCCAACAAGCTTGTACCTTTGTGTCCGATTAACACTTGGTTAGCTGGGAAGTAAGGGTCACGATACACTTGGTATCTTCCTGACAATGTACCGATTCTTTCGATACCCATGTTGTATTGGTCTTGGTCAGGAGCTGCGTTTGATACGTGGAAGTATTCCAAATCATCAAAGATAGCTGAAACTTCAGAAGATACAACAATCCAGTTAGCTCCACCTCTCAATGTTGATTTGTGGATTTGAGCTGACAATTGGTTGATAGCAGTAATCAAAGTTTGGTTCCAATCTTTTTGAGTGTATGGTGTAGTTCCAGAAGAAGCTAATCTCTTCCAACCGTTGTAATCCCATCTCAAGTTCCATGCCGCACCTTTTCTCAAATCACGTAAGATTTCTCTGTCGATTTCAGCCGCAACTTGTTCTGACAATAAAGCTGTTAATTCAGCTTCAGCATCAATGTTGTGGAACGCTGCAACGTCTTGAGCCAATTCAGGAGACCATTGAGCTCTTAATTTTCTTTCTGTAACTGAAACAGTAACTGATTCAAGGTCGAAAGAAACTTCACCGATTTGGTCTTCAAATTCCAACTCTTTATACAATCTGTAAACTGCAATGAATGCGTTGTTTGCAACTGTTGATGAAGAGAATGTTGAACCTGTGTAACCATCAGGAGATGTGTCACCACAAGAAATACAAACAGGTGTTTGTAAATCGATTTCTAAGAAAATGAAACCTTGTGCGTCACATACGTTGTAGAAAGAACCACCTGAGTTAGCGTTGTAAGTACCAGGACCACTAGGGAAGTTAACATTAACGTTACTACCGTATTGAACAATACCTTTACCATATCTTTGAGTTACTACTCTGAATAAGTAAGGAGCTTGTGTGTTACCTGAAGTGTATTGGTTACCAGAAACACCAAAAATGTTCAAACCAGACAAGAATTCTTCAGTGTCCATAGTATTACCATTTGGACCAATCAATTGACCAGCACCCGCACTAGAGAATCCACTCATAACGATGATTACTTTTCTGAAATTAGAAGTTGTGTTATTAGGGATAGGTGTACTTGTGTTATATGCTGATGGTAATAAATAACCAGCTGCATCCCATGCGTAAGTTACAGTTGTAGCTGTTACAGCTGTCCACTGACCTTTAGAGTAATCAAACAATCCTGGTGGGTCCAAGTTTGGTTCGTTACCTTCGTAGAATAAGTCATACAAATCTTTGTTAAAGATAGGATTGTAGGTACCAGAACCAGCATTTACCTCAGTATAACCAAGATTAGGATTACCTTGATAGTTTCCTGGAGAACCTATTGGAGCGTAGTGTGAACCACTATCACCAAAGTATCCGTTAGTAGAAGTACCACCAGAGTAACCTTGAATTTTAGGTACGAAGTAGAACAATTTACCGATTGGTAAGTTCATTGCTTGTACTGACACGATGTCGTTAGCTAATAATTTAGAGAATACTCTTCTCACGATTGGGAAAACAACTGTTTCAAAAGAACCAGAGTCAGAAGTTGAAGAAGCCTCATTGATTAAGTGTGAAGCTTGGTTTTCGTACAACTGAGCTACGTTTTCTTTCATGTGACCTTTCAAACCTTCCAAAAAGCCAAGTTTATCCCATTTGTTAATTGTGTCTTCTTTGATAACTTTTAAGTGTTTCAACCCAATGTTACCAACTAGACCGCTTTCTAATAATGCACCCATTTTAATTTTATTTTTTTTTTAGTTTTATGTTTATTTTTATTTTACTATTTTAGACATGATATCCTTCATTCTTAAGAATTGTGGATTTTCGTATGTCTTAGATTCAATTAAGTTTTGAGCCGAACCTGATGATGGAGATTTTTCAATCTTAGACATAGATTCAGTTACAACACTTTGATTATTATTTGTTAATTCGTTTTTGATTGAGCCGTACAAAGACTTAGATTCTTTCAATGATTCAACGTCATCAAATCTTCTTAAGATGTTGATTTTTTCTTGTTTAGTTGTTGTATGTTCAGTAAACAATCTTGTAGCGTAAGCTAAGTTTGAGTTGAACACCGCAACTTCATTTAATTTTTCTCTGAATACATTCAAAGCTTTTCTATACTCTTCGTTCTTTTCTCTCAAACGTACTACTTCTTCAGAAAGAGCTGAATTAGGTTTAACTTTCATTTTAGGTAATCCTTTTCTCATTGGGTAGTTTCTTGTACCGTTAGATAAAGTTCTAGCAGCTTCTTTAGTTTCCTCTTTTTCGTAATCTTTGTAATGACCACCTTTTTCACCAGCTTTCTTTTCAACACCATCAACATCCTTACGTCTGTATTCGTGTTTTTTAGAACCATAGTTTTCTTCCATTTCACCCTCTTTGTATTCGAATTTCTTTGGAGATAAATTCATACCGACACCTTTAGCTTTACCTTTTGGTTCGATAGAAGCTTCTTTTGTTTCCATTTTTTTACCTCCTTTATATTCAAATTTAGCTGTACCTGTTTTTACACCTTTACCAACTACAGGTTTTGACATCATTGAACCTTCTTTAGTTTCTGCTTTAGTAGTTAATGATGATTTTTTCAATGTTCCCATTTTTGGTTTAACTGTAAATTTATTTTCGTTTACGGATTCTTCTTCTTCCTCTTCTTCTTCATCGTCATCATCCATAGTTATTTCGTAAACAACATCATCGTCTTCTTCTAAATCAGATTCGTTCCACTCTTCTTCCATATCAGACTCTCCCATTTCAGAACCAAAAATGTCAGCCATCATATCATCTAACTGTTTGTTAGATAATTCAGATTCTTCCATTTCATACTCGTCCATTTCAACATCATCCATTTCTTCAATAGTGTCTTCTTCCATGTCGCTTTCTAACTGAATAATATATTCAGCATCTTCGTCTTCATCTTCCAAAGTGATTTGGTTGTCGTCTTTTTTAACGATAATACCATCTTCATCACCCATAGATTTGAAAACCTTTAAGATTTCTTCATCTGAAGCGTTTGTAAGGTCAATTGGTTGTTCATCTTCCGAGTCCATATCGAAATCCATTTCCATGTCATCTTCCATGTCTTCAACGTCCATGTCATCTTCATCGTCCATATCCATGTCGATTTCCATTTCATCTTCGTCTCCCATGTCATCCATAGAATCCATTTCAATACCCATCTCGTCTTCTTCTTGTTCGTCAGTCTCTTTTTTCAAAGACTCTTTTACTAATTCTGCGATTTCTCCCTTCATTGTTGAAGCAAGTATTCCTTTTGCATTTTCAGCCACTACTTCTTCCAAATTTTTCATTTGAAGTAATGCTTCCTCGACTAATGACTTTTTGTCTGCCATATAAATTTTAGAATAATTTACATAATAAATATGCCCCAACTTAAAAAAAGTTGGTGTTGGGTTGGCAGAAACCCAAAATAAATAAAAAAACCCCTCGGTTAGGAGGGGTTTTTATTAATCTTCAATAACTTCGTCAATTTTACTCTCTGATACTGCCGTGATTCGCCAATCATGTTGGAACCCTTGGTATCGTGAAGTAACCTTGGCTTCTACATCGGTTACTGAGTAACCTTTCACCAATTTCTCTTCTCTAATTTTCTTCAATTTACCTGTATTTTCATCAGGTAGTTCGTACTGTACTTTTGCTACAAAATATTTTTCGTCCATGTTTTTAATATTATTTGTCCAAATAATGATTTAATTTTTTCAATAAGTCAATAGAGCGGTTCATTCCTTTTTCACTTACTCCAATTTCGGGTGTTCTTGAAACCTTCTCTTCTTCCAAATTTTCCTCAAATTTATTTCTATCTTCAACATTAGTAAACAAGTATGCACCAGGTGTAGATGGTGATGATACTAAGTCAAAACAAATTAATTCAAAATCTCCTTGTACTTCATTCTGTTCACCAACCTTTTTAAGTGAACCAACACCACGTGATGATATACCTAATGTAACCCCCTGTCTTAGTAAGTTTGCCGCTTGGTCACCCTTGGTAGATACAATTCCTCTTTCGTGGAACCCAGGTGACGTTAGAAGCTTTAATTTACCCATAAGGATGTGTCCGTCCCACCATACGTCATTGATAAGGTGAGATACTCTGTCAAGGTCAATTAACGATGATTCAGGGTGGTTTAATTCAGACAATGATGTACCTTTGGCAATCATCTTCTTATAGTTGTCAGCTTCTCTTTTGAGAATCTTTTCAGGATACACTCTACCGTTACGGTTTGGTGTATTGTATTTTTGCAGTACGGCATAGAATTCAAATGGTTTTGAATAGTCCAACATGTTTTTGTTGGCTTGCTCTAATAAATTCTTATTGTGAGTTTCGTTTGGGGAAATATATCCCGCATCCATTTCAACCAATATTCCTTTACCTGTATCTTGTGGTCCTAATATTTTCATAAAAACATTTTAATAATAAATACCATCAAATTGTATCTTTTACTTTCTTTGAGACAGTAAAATCAAAATAGTCGTTATTCTTAAAATTATCTACGTAAATAGCTTTGGCAATTTTCTTAAGTTTTTCTTTGAGTTGGGGGTCTTTGAAATCCGTGTTTTCATTTAGAAAAAGAGTTATTTCCAAATTCATAAAACTCTTTTTTCCATAATAAATTCCACTTGTTCGTAAATCTAAATCAACAATATTTGTTTCTTTGAATGTGTCTTTATCAGCAATTTCGTAAACTGTATGTTTTATGCTTCTGCTAAAATTTCCTACAATTCTTTCCCACTTCTCATAACTTTCTTTTGGTGATACCCAACTTTGTAAGTTTAAGTATAGTGATTTGAAATTTTTTGAATCAACTGTACCATAACTCACCTTTGAATCATTGAACCCAATGATTCGTGCCGTTTTCCCTTTTTTCATTAATAATCATTTTAATTAGATTTATTTGTTGATAAAATTTAATCAAATTTAATTACCATGTCAAACTTTTTTGTATCTTTGGGTTATTTAATAGGATATGTTAAAAGTAAAAATAGAAAATGGTCAGAATTTGGAGAAAGCTTTGAAAGTTCTGAAAGGAAAAGTAATCAAAACAAAACAAAATGAAAAGTTACGTGAGAGATTACAGTACGAAAAACAAAGTGTTTTGAAAAGAAATCAGAAACTGAAAGCCAAATACGTTCAGTCCCAAAAAGATAAAGATAATTTATAAATTGTTGTGGAGATTATATAATCTCACATAATTGATTTTTGAAAAAGTATCTGACTGAATCTGTTCGATAGTTTCCTGTAATTTCTTACTAGTTACGTCATCTAAAGATTCTCTGATGTTACCCAATTTACCAATAGTCTTTGATTTTAAGTCATCAAATTCTTTCGAGAGTTCCACATCTTCTGTCATTAATACTTTAGACAAATCTTTCTTAGAATCTTCATCTAAATTTTCGATGTATCCTTTGATTGATTTGTTGGCTATGTTTAATAAAGTTTCTATTGGTAAATTAATGTGAGATTTAACCTCAGTTGATTCACCTAATAATTTTATTAACGTTTTTTTGCTAGTAACCGTTTCAATAATTTTGTCTGGTGTACCGTAAACGATATTGTCGATATCTTTGTAGTTATTTTCACACACTACATCTTTAACCCAATATTCAATCTTTTGTGTATTTAATTTTGGTAAAAATTTTTCGATGTGTTTCAAAGATTCATTGATATATGCTTCAGCAATTTCTTTATCATAACCTTTTTTCTTAGACAATTCAGTGTAAATATAAAACATTGTACTGGCGTTTTTATTTTCCAATACCAAGCTTTTGAAGTTCTTTAACTCCATTTTAGCGGTTTCTGTAATATAAGAGTTAACCAATAACTCTTCTATTTTGCTCATTAATTGTCCAAATTTCATAATAGGTTTTATTAATAAATATATCAATCTATCAGTTTTCTAAGAGATTCTTCAATAACCCCCAAAGAACGACTACCTTTTTCTAAATCAATATCATCAACACCATAGACATTATCACGTTCCAAAATCATATTCATATCTTTTTTAACTGATTCTGGTGTAACCGCAGTTTCACCTCCTGCTGGTGGTGCCTCTGCCGGTGGTGTAGCTCCTCCACCTAAATCAGAACCAAATCCACCCATATCACCTCCACCTTCAGCTGGTGGTGTTGCTGTGGCTCCTGATGATGAACCATTACCATACAGTCTATCCATGTTATCAAAAATACCTGTCTTGGTAATAACATTACCAGTATTTTGTATTTCAAGTGAAACCGCTTTTTCCAATCTTTGTTGTTGTAAATCCAACTTAATTTCTTCATCAGAGAATCCAAGAATATGTTTCTTAGCCCAAGTTTGTGATGTTGGAGCAATACCTTCAACAGGTGCGACAGCATCTTTATATAACAACATTTTCTCTTTCCATACGTCAATGGTAAGTAAGTCAGCTTGTTTAGATGGGTTAGTTAAACTTAATTGAAATGAACCCAATTCATCTTCAAATCCTAATAAGAATAAGTGAATGATTGCAATCTTGTTAAGTTCAGCAACCATAGATTTTTGAATTCTGTTAATTGTACGAGCGAAACGAATATCTTGTAATGACAAGTTTCTACCATCACCAACAACTTCTTCAAATCCTAAAAATGCTTTTGGAATTCTTAACGCTGTTAAAAGTTTCTTTTGGATATATTCAATATCAGCAATTTCTGATAAGTTTTGTGCTCCTGGCAAAGTATCGATTGGGTTTGGTGCTGACGGGTCACGAACAGGAACAAAGAAATCTTGGTCAACCGCCATTTGGTTGAATCTCATATCCACGTTTCCTGATTGAGGGTCAACAACTTGGTCTTTCTTAAACTGTTGTGCGAATCTTTGAACATATGGTTGAATATCCGCATCATCCATGTTACCAACAAACACTTTGAACACACGTCTTTCAGGTGCTCTTGATGTTCTGTAAACCAACATGGCGTCTTCAGCCAATACCAACTGTTTCCAAGTACGTCTTGCTTTTTCCAACATTGATGTACCGTAAGGAAGTTTTCTATCGTCACCCAATAATCTAAAGTGGGCAATTTCCCAACTGTTAAATTCAAGTTGTTTGTTTTTCCAAGTAAATGTAAGACTCTTAACACCAGCGTTTGACGCTGTTGGTCCACCATAACCTGAAGTGGCTCTACCTTTCATACCAACTTCAATACGTTCTACCTCAATGTTTGGTAATTGTAAACAACCCACAACACCTTTTTCAGGGTCCAACTTTAAGAAAACAAAGTTATCACCATATTTAGAGGTATTACGAGTCCACATTGGTAAGTTTGTATTGATATCTAAAGCATTGTTGAATAAATCCCCCAATACTGCTTTGATTCTTGGTGAATCACAATATATTTGTAACATGTAACCATCTTCATCTACAGTTGTAGATTCTTCAGCGTATGTATCCAACGCAGCAGAAATCTCAGGAGTATATTCCATTGATTCGTAATCATAATAAGATGCCAAACGAGTTGGTTCATAATATACCGCTTGACTATAAAGATTGTTTTCAATTTTAGCCCATTGGCTTGTAATATAAAAAGTTTGTTGTGCTTGTAATTTTTGTTTTTCGTACTCGGCCTTATCTTGAGTTCTTAAAAGTTCTTTTTTATCAAACTTAAATGTGGGTATATCTTGACCCATCAAAGAATTAGGTCCTAACTCTTGGGATAATCTTTGCCATATTGTCAAGTTTTTTTGCTCCATATTAAAAATCTATATTATATTATTTTTTTATCAACGCTTCATTCCGCCGAATACCCATAAATACTGTTCATAATCTTTTTTTGAAGGTTGATTTCTATATGCCGGGTTATCTTTTAAATTATTATTTGGAATTGCTGGATTAAAATACTGTTCTTTTGGTGGGTCATAAGATTGAACCGTCCAAGATTCCAACATTGTTTTGGCTTGTTGTGTAACCTTTGTAAGTTGTGAAAAAGATGAGTCAGATACATAAACAGCCATAGCCAAAGACATAATTAAATCATCATGTTGTCCTTTCATGTGGTCTGGTCGTCCATTGATATAAACAAATGTATTCATTTCATTCAACATTCTTGATGAATGAACTATTAATCCGTGTCTTAAACTTTCTTCAAGTGCCGCAATAATTTGAACCCTTTTGTTGTTAAAGTTAATACCAGGTATTTTTTCAGCAGCCTTTGGGTCATATTTCCATTTGTTTCCAAAATCAACACCATCAACATACAAATCTTTGTATCCAAGTTCTTGTAGTTTTCTTGCCGTTGCAACACCCATACCACCCGTGATATCAATTACGATAAAACAATTGTACATATTTCCCCATTTGTAAGCAATCTCTGCCAATACATCAGGGGGAAGTTTACCAACATATTCAGCAACTTGTTCCTTAACATCAAAGTCGTAAATTTGGAATGTTGAATAATCCTCAGAATCCCCACGAGAAACGTCCACACCCATAATGTATCTGTGTCCCATTTCAGGTTCTTTCCATATCCAAAGTCCACCACCCATCATTTTATTGATAGGTTCTTTAATCATGTTGTCAGTAATGTTTTTAATTAAGTTAGAATCAAACACGTTATCACCCGAACCCAAGAAGTTGCATTCCAATTCCTGAGAAACTTTACGTTTGTCATACTTAAGTTTTTTAACCATCGCTTCAAACCAAGACGAACATGGTCTATAACCCAATTCAAAATATGCCTTTAACTCATCGTAATTTCTTTCGTAAGGGTCACGACCTGAAAAATCAATAACTTTATCTGCAGTATATTCCTCACGGTTTAACAAGTAATGAATAATCTCATCCGTTTTAACCAAATATAAATCTTTTGTATAACGAGGGTCACGATACCAAAACATTTCTGTAATTTTGAAATCGTTCATTCCACGATTGGCTTGTTCGTAAATTTCATAGTAAATCGGGTCGTATCCGTTTGGTGTTGATACAACAACAACTTTACCACCCGTAGATAACGAAGCCATACAGGCAGCCCAGAAATCACCATCGGCTTCAATATACGCAGCTTCGTCAAATATCAACATAGTGGGGGTATAACCACGAAGTGCATCTTTTGATGTTGCAACCGCTTTTACCTCACAACCATTAGTTAACTTAAAGTGTCTCGCCGCGTTTTTGTCTGGTGAAAACCCAACACCAACCCAAGCTGGCCATTGTTCTGTAAAACCACGAATTTTGTTTGCCATTTCCACAGCAGTATCCAATTTGTTTGCAATAATCAAAACCTTTTCAGGTCTTTGTTTAGATGCAAATACAAGTCTTTTACTAGCCCAAGCAGCAGTTACCGTAGACACACCTGCCTGACGATATTTTAACGCAATGTTTTCGTTGTAATTTTCATAGTCCTCAACCAAATTTACTTGGTCGGGAAATAACTCTAAAGGGACGTATCTTGACTGAGTGTTATCATAAGTCTGAAGATACGTCTTAAGAGCGTATGGTGTATTTTTAATACATCTTGAATATTCTAATAATAATTGTTCTTTGGTGAAACCCATAAAAGGTTAGTGTTAGGACCTGTCGATACCTAAACTACCTAAGAAATCATCTAAATCACTTAAATCATCTGGGTCAATGTCATCATCTTCATTACCGTAATCTGAAGATTCTTCTTCATCATCACTGTGAATTTCATTAAGATGATTAACAATTTCAGTAACCATTCTGTCTAAGATAGATGTTGCTTTTGCATCACCTCTTAAAATCATTTTTGCTAGTTTGAAAAACTCATCAGCGGATAATGCTGAAAATCTTGCAAATAGGTAGCTTTGTATGAATTTTTTATCTTCTTCAAATAATCTTTCAGGATATGCTGTTAAGAATTTTTCCCATAATACAGGTCCTAATCTTAAATCCCAAATTTCATTTGATAAAGTGTCTGTAGATGCCATTACCATTTCGGCTTGTTTTGGGTCATCAGGAAGTCCTTGAGTACCTAATACTTCCATTGTACCTTTAATTAACTCATGAACCAAAATAGGAAAAAATAAACCACGAGCCTTTACTGTTGGGGGGTCAGTTTCAATATCAACCTCTTCTTTTCCACCAACACCACTTTGACTCATCATCATATCCATCATTTGGTCAGGTAATACCCAATACATTAAGTCATTAATAGACATAACAACACCGTATAGATTTAACAATCTTGGGTCAATTCTATCAAGTTCATCTCTCACTAATTCAAACATGTAATGTCCTTTTTTAGATGAACCTTGAATTAAAGCGTTAATAAATCTTCTTTTCGCCTTTTCAATATCAAATCTTTCAAATGCTGTAATGAAGTCTTCAATATCTTCTTCTTGTTGTTGGAAATTTTGTTCAATATCTTCTTCTTCAGGTTCTTCACCTTCTTTAGAAAATCCTTCCATATCAATTTCACCCATACCAACAAGTTTTGCATCATACTGTAGTTGGTCTGGTCTAACACCCATTTCTTTTCTAACTAAATCAACAGCCAAATTTTCCAAATATTCTTTATTGTTTCTTTGGATGGCGAATAAATCTTGAACCCCTCTCATCATTGCCATTTGGAGTTGCATTAAAGCATTTTGACCTGAAATGTTTTCTTGTCCAGTATATCTTTTTACTTTATCAACAACATCTTTGAATCTTTTAGATGCAATAAGTTGTTCAAAAGTTTGTGGTACTTGACCACCTTGAATATCAGGAAACGCAGGGTTTTTAGATAATGGAGTTTCACCTCTATTAATTTTACCCTCAACATCTGGTGACATTCTTTCAGGTCTATCTCCATAATCAATTGGAGCTTCGTGTATTCTATTCTTTTTAGCCATTATTGGTCTTTGAAATTAATTTTTAATTGGTCAAAAGTTAAATAATCTGGTATCTCAACCGTACCCATTTTTGGTGCTTTTGTTGAAGCCTTTGGTTTTGGTTGGTGTTTTGGGTTCTTAAACGGGTCAGAAGTTTTTGGTTTTTCTTTTGTACCTGGTTTAACCACAGGAGGGGCTGTTTTAGTAACTTGTTCCTCAATATCTTTTTTAGCCTTTGGCTTTGGTTGATGTTTTGGATTCTTAAATGGGTCCATTTTTCCTGGTTTTTCTTTTTCCTTAGTACCAGGTTTTACTCTTGTTGGAGCCTCTTTTGTTTGTTGTTCCATATCTTCTTTTTTAGAAGAATAAGATTTTTTTGTTGGTTTGTCCATTCCTTCATCAACAAAACCAATTCTCATATTTGACATCGGTCTACGGATAATTCCCTGTTCTGATAAAGTTTTAATTAAATCACCCTTAGTCATTCTTGGAGAAATGTGTTTTTCAACCATTTTTTCTAAAGCCATTTCAACAATTACTTGATGTGGGTTTTTACCTTCTCTAACATTTCTTTTAACATCTTTAACACATCTTTCAAATTTATCGTTGTCTTCTCTACCAACAGATGATGTACAAATAGCCCAAGGATTGTATTTAGATTTTTTCTTTTTTCCTTCACCTACTTCACCTTCTGTCGGCATACCATCATTTTTACCCATTACATCTGGTTCACTATCATCTTCAGGGTTATTATAATTAACGGGTAAATTACCACCAAATTCATCTGCGTTATAACCTGATTGATAATCCGTACCAAGATTTTCATCAATCTCACTTTCCATTGGAGTTGCGGTAATAGAATTATCTTGATTTTTCTTAATGGCATATCCCTTTTCTGACTTAGGTAATTCTCCACCTTCAGGACCCACTTTATACGATGGTTTTGATGGTAAAGGTACCACTTGTTCAGAAATCATTCTGCGGTGCAATTGATTAACTTGTCCTTCAGACAAATTCTTTAATAATTCTTTGGATAATCCAACTCTAATTAATTGTTGTATTTTATTTTTCATAAACGACTTCTTTATCAAAATCTAAGATGAGGTCTCTTTCGTACAGTTTATCTTTTACTTTATCTACGGAGTCTCCGAAACGGAAAACAAGACGAGTCTCATCTTCACAACTTTCATCTTTCTCCCAGGCTAACGCGATGATATCTTCCATCGCGTCTGTTACTCCCATAAAATCGGAGTCTTGTATAAGTTCTAATTGGATTGTTGTTTTTTTCAACGTACCAACCGTTTTTATATATTTTAGTTCAGGTGGTTGTGGGTAACCATGTGCTGGTTTTGAGTCCCAATCATCTCCCCAAACATCGAGTTCATCACTAAAGATAAATTCATACATGTTATCTCCTCTATAGTTTGGACCAAGTCCATTAATATAGATTAGATGACTCATAGAACTTCTCCTTTTGGAGTTACTCTGATTTGTTCTCCGTTGTGTTCAAACACCAAGTTACTCTTGTTTGTTTTACCAACGAGTTTATAGTTTGAATTTTCTCTTACGATAAATTCTGCCGCTAATTCTTGTTCAATAGTTTCTGAAAGTCTTTTAATCGAACTTACTGCAACTTTCTTACTTTCATTTAACTTTTGTTTTTTTTCTTTCTTTTCAGATTCTGTAATTTCAAAATATGAAGATAAAACTTTATCTATTTTAGATTCACTGAAAATTTCATCCATTACACTAGAAACGTGTGAGTTGATTTTATCTTCTTCAGACATTTCATCACCCATTTTTCTTGTTCTAACTTTCATTGGACCGTGTTTTTCTTTGTACATGTTAAACATTCTTTCACCAGCAGGTCCTTTTTGAAACCATCTACTATCACCATGTTTTTTCATCATTGGTTCAAGTTCGTCAAACTCTTCTTCATCAAAATCAAAGTCAAAATCACCTGTATATGGTCTATCATTTTCATCGTACCATTCATCGTTTTTAAATGAACCATACATACCTTCACCCATTTCACCATCTACTGGTTCTTCAATATCCATATCAACATCTTCTTCCTCATCATCACCCATAGAACCAAAATCCATATCTGAATCATAATCCGATTCAGCATCTTCTTCAAATTTAGCCATGATATCCTCTTGGTCTTCTTCGTCAAGTTTGCTTAAATCCAAAGCTGACAATAATGAATTTATAACATACTTAACATCTTCAGAAGTCATACCAACTGAATCATTCATCATTCTGATTTTCTGACCCAATTTACCTGTTAACTTTTGGATTGTTTTGAAAGTAACTTCTTCTTCCTCACCACCCATTGGTTCTTCATCAGCATCCATTTCAAAATCCAATTCCTCACCACCTTCAGGTGATTCGGCATCCATTTCAAAATCCAATTCCTCACCACCTTCAGGTGTATCAAGAGATGCATCATCTAATGGTGCGTCCATTGACCCTACCTCAGGTGCTGCTGGAGGTGTTGGTAATTCAGGTGTTGGTGCCGGCATCGCTGGTTTAGGAGTTTTTAATGTGAATTTTTTTTGCTCACCTAAATTGAACATAGAAACTTCTTCTTCATTTTCAGTAAGTCTGTTTACCTCACCGGCAATTAAGTTAAGTCTTTTAAGAGCGGCACTATATGAACCATAATGTTTTCTATTTTTCATTGGTTCAATGTACTCCAAAGATTCGTTAACCTTTTTCTTTATTACGTATCCAGATTTTTCTTTTACAATCTCGTAATTGTTTCCGTCAGCTAATACTCTTTCAAACTCAACTCTTGAAGTTTCATTTAATGATGATGGAGTATTCTCTTTGTATCTTGCGATTTCAAGAATTCTGTTTATCTTGTCTTGTCCTTGAAGTTTTTCACTTCCTATTGGTTTTAAGTCAGCCATTTTTATATTATTTTTATGTTGTTATGAGTTTAGTCCGTTAAATCCACCTAATGCTACAGAATTTTCTTGGATAACACTTCTTCCTTGAGCGTTTGAATAAACTGCGTGTGGAACAGCTTCAATTGTTGGTGTTTCACCTGGACACCATCTACATTCAAAATACTCAGTACCAGCCGATAATGCAAACATACTCGGTGTTGGTGTTGGTGTTTGTGTAAGTGTTGGTGTTGGTGTTGCCGTTTTTGTAGGTGTTATTGTTACAGTTGCCGTAACACTTGGTGTAACTGTTTTTGTTGGAGTTACTGTTGGTGTTTTTGTTACAGTTGCCGTAACACTTGGAGTTACTGTTTTTGTTGGAGTAACCGTTGGTGTTTGAGTATTAGTTGCCGTAACACTTGGAGTCACACTTGGTGTTTGTGTTCTAGTCACACTTGGTGTTGGCGTTTTAGTTGCCGTAACACTTGGAGTCACACTTGGTGTTTGTGTTCTAGTCACACTTGGTGTTGGCGTTTTAGTTGCCGTAACTGTTGGTGTAATAGTATTTGTGGGTGTTACCGAAGGTGTTACAGTTTTGGTCGGTGTCACACTCGGTGTTACAGTTTTAGTAGGTGTTACGGTTGGTGTTGTAGTTGTCGTAACACTTGGTGTAACTGTTTTTGTTGGTGTTACTGTAGGTGTTTTAGTTACAGTTGGTGTAACAGTTGCGGTAACACTTGGTGTTGGTGTTGGTGTTGAGGCACCTTGACATGTTGCACAATCACCATAATTTGTTGATTTGGTTGCGACCACATCAATACCTACACCAGGCTCTGCAGTGTCAACAATTTCATAACATCCACTATCTGTTGACCCAACAAATGTTAAATAGTAATTACCTCCAACTACGGGAAGTGAACTACTATCAAAATCAACGTTAATTGCCGCTGGTCCTTCACAAGGTGCTATTAAATATGTTACTAATGCCATAATTTTTACTATATAAATATACGAATAATACTAAATTGTTGAATTATTCTGTATTCTTAGTTTCTATAGATAATTCTTTATCCATAAGTTTATTTTTGAAATCAAATAATTTGTCGATATAACCGTTTCTTCTCATTACCTTAAAGACCAAATTCTCGTAAGAAAACTCACCTTCTTTCTCCAATCCAGCACTTCTATATTTTTTTAATTTTTCTTTGAAACTGTCAATGTGTTTAACGGCTTCATCGTAATTTTCCTTTTTGGCCCCATCTAAAACAGTATCAATTTTATCCATCATTGATTGAGCTTTGTTTTTCAACATTTGTTTATCAATCTTCACATCTTCTTTAACAGGTTGTTCAACCCACTCGTCAAACAAAACAGAATACACACCTGTTGAGAAATGTTCTTCGTTTACATCTTCGGCATATAATTCAACTTCATAACCCTTAACGGTAATATTATGTGTTGTATTAAATAAAGTTTTCTTTAATTGGAATAGTTCTTTATAGACTTCTTTATCTTCTTCATCAAATTGATTAAAGTCCACATATAAGTGTAAATCAACGTCAGAAAATTTTGACCAATTATAATTGGCTAAGGAACCCGTAAATCTTACATCGTCCACAAATATATTTTCACCCAAAAATTCCAAGAATTCTCCGGCAATCATCAATAATGCTTTTCTGATTTGTGGTTTTAATTTTGGTGTATCACCATCAACATCGTCCCATATTTTTGGGTCTAATGTATCATGTGTTCCAAACGAAGATAATATTTCGTAGTATTTATCCATCTTAAATAAATACCACGAAATTCATTAAGGTAATTTTTTGTATTTATATACCTTAGAAATTTTTGAATTAAAGTATTTTCCTTGTGATTCTGATAATCTAAATTCCGCATATACATTGTGTGGAACTTGTTCGTACTCATATTTTGTTCCGTTTTTGAACTCCGCAATTAACGAATTATCTGCAGTATCGTAAGTTGTTTTTACTATGTTGGTAGAATCAATCTCATTGATGATTTTGGTACCTTCGATTTTTTGATGTTTAACTCCCATAATAATAAATAGTATAAATAAAAAACCCCCACTGTAAAGTGAGGGTTGTTAAGTTAGGGTTTCATTTTTCGTAATTGGTTTCGTAGTTCAATCGCCTTTTCAAACTCTTGAGCTTCAACACAAGCTTTTAACTCATCTTCAATCTTTTTAATTTCTTCTTGGTCTTTTTCAAAATTTTTAATTTTGTCTCTAAGGTAAATTGCGAGTTGATAATCTTCTTTTTTAACTGCGGTATCAAGTTGTTTTTTCAATGATTCCAATGAACCACGTTCTTCTTTGTTGGGTTTAGGTGAACCACCAATCTTATAGGTTCTAATTGTATATTTCATAGAACCATCAGGAGATTCAAACGTTTCGGTTTCAAATTCACCCAATTCGTCAGTACCTTTTAATTCGTTTATGTCCATACGGGTGAATGAGGACCAGTCGTCATTCATCATTTCGTTTAGTTCGTCCATTAGTTGTTTTAATGACTTTCCGTGATTTCTTCCAAATAAATTAAACATATCTTTTATAATTACACTTTTTTAGTTTATCTTTGTACAGTATACAATAAAAAAAATGCCAAATCAATGATTATGACATAATGTCAGGTAAATATGACAATTTGTCAGTATTGGTTTTTTTGGAAAAGATATTGTATATTTGTAACAGAAATAAAAACGACTATGATAGATTCTATTGATAACAACGAAGGTTCACAGAAGTCAAAACGTAAATCAGGTGGAACACCTGTTTTGGACAACTTCTCAAAAGACCTAATTAAAATGGCCTCGGAGGGTAAATTAGACCCTGTGATTGGCAGAGAAATGGAGATTAATCGTATTGCACAGATTCTTTCACGTAGGAAGAAAAACAACCCCATCATTATAGGTGAGCCAGGTTGTGGTAAAACTGCGATTGTGGAAGGTCTTGCCATGAAAATCTTTAACGGGGAATGTCCTCGTAATCTAAAAGATAAACGTATTGTTCTTTTGGACTTAACATCAATTGTTGCAGGTACAAAATACCGTGGACAATTTGAAGAACGTATGAAAGTGATTATTGAAGAGTTGAGTGAAAACCCTGACATCATTATTTTCATCGATGAAATCCACACATTGGTGGGGGCTGGTAACTCATCAGGTTCAATGGACGGTTCCAACATCTTCAAACCAGCACTTGCTCGTGGTGAAATCCAATGTATCGGAGCAACAACTTTGGATGAATATAGAACCAACTTTGAAAAAGACGGAGCACTTGAGCGTCGTTTCCAAAAAGTTGTGGTTGATTCACCAAACAAGGAAGAAACCTTGAAAATCATCACCAACGTAAAAGACAAGTACGAAGAATATCACAAAGTAACATACACACCTGAGGTATTGGAAATGTGTGTAAACTTGGCGGACCGTTACATCACGGACCGTGAGTTCCCTGATAAAGCATTTGACATCTTGGATGAAGTGGGTGCTCGTTCTCAAGTGGATGTTAAAACTCCTGAGTCAATTGAGATTTTGCGTCAAAAAGCAAAAGAACTTCAACAACAAAAAATTAATGTTGTTAAATCTCAACAATTTGAAGAAGCGGCGGCAATTCGTGATAAAGAAAAGAAATTGTTGGAACGTTTGGAACTTGAAAAGAAAAAGTTTGAAGATGAACAAGCTGCCAACCGTAAGGAAATTGACCCTGAATTGGTTTTGACGGTTGTATCTTCAATGACCAAAATTCCAGTAAACAAATTGTCAACTGACGATAAAACATCCTTGATTGATTTGGAAAAATCTCTCCAAAAAGACGTTATTGGACAAGAAGAAGCGGTTACCAAAATTGCTAAAGCAATCCGTAGAAACCGTTTGGGTATTAAAGACCCAAACAAACCAATTGGTTCATTCATTTTCTTGGGTTCAACTGGTGTTGGTAAAACTCACTTGGCTAAACAACTCGCAAAACAAATCTTTGGTTCGGTGGATAATCTTATCCGTGTGGACATGAGTGAGTACCAAGAGAAACATTCCATCTCTCGTTTGATTGGTTCCCCTCCAGGTTACGTGGGTTATGAAGAAGGTGGACAATTGACTGAACAAGTTAAGAACAAACCTTATTCTGTAATCTTGTTTGATGAAGTGGAAAAGGCAAACAAAGAAATCTTCCACACACTTCTTCAGATGTTGGATGAAGGTCACCTTACAGATTCTTTGGGTAGAAAGATTAACTTCAAAAATTGTTTGATTATTATGACATCAAACATTGGGGTTAAGAAACTACAAGACTTTGGTGCTGGTATTGGTTTCTCAAGCAATTCATATTCAAATGAAGAACAGAAGAAAGATATCCTGAAGAAAGAAATGAAGAATTATTTCTCTCCTGAGTTCTTGAACCGTATTGATGATACAATCGTATTCAACTCTTTGAATGAAGAATCAATCAAACAAATTGTTAATATTGAATTGGGAAAATTGATTAAACGTTTGGGTGAATTGAAACTTGTATTCAAGTTTGACGATAAATTGGTATCTCACATCTCCAAGGTTGGTTTTGATGATACATATGGAGCTCGTCATATCAAAAGGGCCATTCAGGACCAAGTGGAAGATTTGGTGTCAGAAGAAGTTTTGAACGGGAACGTGGTTGAGGGTAAACAATATTCCCTATCGGTAAAATCTGATAAGGTAATCATCAAATAAGTGAATAATATTCCTTATCGGTAATAAAAGTGGGGTCATTGACCCCATTTTTTTTGTTAAGTTATAAGCATAAAAAAAGGGTCGTTAAGACCCTTTTATATTAATACCAACCATTCCTCATGAGTTCCTTATCAAATAAGAACTCATATTTTTTATATCCAAGTTTATCAATCATCGCATAAGCGGTCTTGATTGAGTTATCCAAATCATCAATTACAACATACTCACTTGGTCTGTGGTAATTGTAATACCCACAAGAAATGTTGATACATGAGAAATCAAACTTCATCTTTAACTGAGAAACGTCTGTGTATGGGTGAACCATGTATTGACGTGTTGGCATATATTCATCTAATACCTTATCAACAATGGTGAAGAATTCACTCTCACGGTCAAATAAACGTACACCAGAACAAACTTCAGTAACCATGTAGTTCAACGGTGCGTCCAACTGAATTGCGTAAGCTACATCAACAAAGAAATTTGGGTCAGCTTTACGAGAACCCCAACATCCTGTTTCTTCACTAACAAAGAACGCCGCTTTTACGTGTGGTAAATCCAACAGAGCCGACATTGCTCCGAACACACCACACTTGTCATCACCACCAATACCTGTTTCTTTTCCTTCAGGTGTGTAACCCTTAAGACAAACTTTAAGGTTTCCTTCATAGTCAGGTAAAGTTTCCGTGTGAACAACAATCTCGTTCATTCCGTGAACAGTGTCGGTATGGGCAACCATACATGGATAAAGTTTTCCTTCAAAACCTTCACTTGTTTTGGTTGCATAAATGTTCATCATTTCGTCCACTACGTATGGAATGTTGTTTTCCTTAAGCCAGTTGGAAATAAATTCCACCATATACTCTTCATGATACGTAGCTGTTGGGACGCTAAGGACTTTTTCTAATAAATCTAATCTGTTCATCTTACCACAAAGATACAACAAAATTATGAATTATCAAAAAAGTTGCAGATTATAAATAAAATCTTTGAATTTTTCAAACGGTAATCTCATTTTTTTGAAATCCCTTGTCTCCCTATTTTGTAGTGCAAACGTTACCCTATCATCTTCCATGTCCAAATCGGTGATTTTTAACATGTATCTTTTGTCACCAGGCATATCAATCCACTCATCAAAACCACCCAATTTTTTGATAAAATCATAATGGTCAACATAATCACCTGTTATATTTTCATTTTCATTGATAGTTTCTTCCATAGTGTCCAATAATTTTTCTATGGCACTGTTGGTACTACTATATTCATAATTACCAGTTCTAAACTCATATACACTATCTGCAATACTTGGGGGGTCAATATTTTCAAGATTAATAATTCTTCTTAATAATCCATAAATTCCAATATTAAACTTTGGATTGTATTTTTGATATGTTTTTATAAGGTCGTCTAATTTGACAGTTTTTTTATAAAAAGTACCCGTCATTGGTAATCCATATTCGGCAAACATATTTGAATAATCTCTTTCCAAATATTCTTTAATACCTCGTTCGGTATCAGCATTCATGTCATAAGTATATTCACTGGTTATGTTATCAACGGCATTTTCAAATGTCTTTGATAAGAATTCGGAAACTTTAATTTTACAGTCATCATTACCATATTCTTTTAATCCCAACGTACATTCATATAATTTTGGATTAATAATCTTCATATACGTTTGAAGTCTTTTCATTTGTTCGTCATCAAAATAAGAATACATATATCCATCTTTCCATTCTTCTTCACCATAATAACTATCAAAAATGTCACCTGTACCGTAACTAGATAATGAAATATCTAAGTACATTCTATCACCGTCACCTTCGTTCCACTCAAATAAATCAAAATAATCGTTATCTCTTCCGTTAAAATCTAAATTTAAAGTGACATTATCCTCATTATCTCTATTGTAACTGGTGATTAATGGGTCCACCCTATCAGCATTCCAACTTGAAATGGTTCCGTCTTTAATTCTTTCAAATCCTGCTTTTACTTTTCCACCACCCAATAATTTTTCAATAACAAAATTCTCAACCTCAGGATAAACATGGTATAGAAAATCCACATCATGTCCAGTGTCCGCAGCATCATACACAGTTGGGTCACCGTCTTTAATATATAAAGCAATCTTTTGTCTTCTATTTGATTTGTCAATAAAGTAATAAAGTTTACCATCTCTGGTGTATTTGTTAAAATAATCGGGCTGTTGTCCCGCAGTACACCAACGTGTACCTGAACCATAATAACAAGAAGCATTATGTGTGATGGCTCTAATTCCTATCACATCACCATCTTCAAATACTCTTTCAGCCTCTTTTTTCGCCTCACGTTCTTTTTCTCTTTTGGATGAAATCATTGAAAGAGCTTGTGTCAAATAACCCAATGAATCAATATTATACGAATTAATATCTTTTGGTGCGTTTAATACAACGTCTAACTTTGGAAATGCTCTTGATTCAATACTATCCCACAATTCTTTGGTTGTACCAATGACTTCAGATGTAATTTTAGCATTGTTTTTGATAAATGACCTAAGTCTACTTATAAGTAGATTAATAAAATCATTAATATCTGTATTTTGGTCAATCAAATATCTTTTGGTTTCGTTCTCAACAAACGGAATAAACTTGGTTCCCAAACTTGACGTAGCATCAAAAATTTTGTTAATCATCTCAGCATCCTCAGGAGATGAAAACATTTCTTTTACCTTTTGGATGGCATCTTCTTTCTTACCTTCTTGTAAAAATATTTTGTACATTTCTTATAAATAGTTGTGTAGATTGAAAAATGGTTGTATATTTGTATAAGAAAGGAAGACAAACTATGAAAAACATCATCACCACCATCGCAATGTTCATCTTGACAATCACCGCTCAAGCACAATCAGTATCTTACAAGATGAATGCTTTTTACGGATTTACCCACAACGCTAAGTACAATACTATGTACGCTTTGAACAATGATTTGGAAACTAAACTTCCGAGTTCTCGTGGTGATGTGGTTTTGACTATTGATACAGCATCTCGCATCATGAGTTTGAATGACATTGAGAATGGTAAAGTAAGCAAATACTTCATCAAGAAAAAAGAAGTTTTGGGTGAGAACACTGATTTGTACATCGTAAACTACAAAGGTAAAGATGTAATTTTCACCATCTTCCAAAACACCCCTGATGAAGTTCAAGTGTTGTGTGTTTGGGTTAATGAGTTCAAAGAATACGAAGGTTGGCAGAGTGTAATTGTAGAATAAAAAAAGGGGGTTATTAACCCCCTTTTTCATTTATATAGAATTTTAATTATGCTAATCCAATTTGATTACCAATTTTCTTTAACATTTCCATTTCGTTTTGACTTTTTACCCAAGCCGGTTTTGGATTCATAACACCAGCTTTAACTCCAGCCAAATAAGATAACCCCATTTTTAAATTTAGAATATCTTGTAAAGTAAGATTCAAAGCTCCTTTATAACTTTGAGCGGCACTACCTAAACCAGTTACTGATGTATATCTTTCAGCATTTGAGTTAGCCAATTCTCTAGCACCCTGTGGATTAAATTTAGGGAGAACATCATCTTGGACTTGTTTAATAACATTTTGATATTGATTAAATGTTTTCATATTATCTTGACCTGATTTAATTAACGCAAAAATAGGTTTGAATTGTGTTGTATCAACAGGTAAAAATTGATTTATTTTTGAAATTAATTGGTTGTAAATTTGTTTTTTGTCTACAGGAGCACCACCCGTAACAGCAGGTTGTTCCATTTGTTCCTTAGTTTCCATTTTTTTGATTTGTAAACCATTTTGTTCACCACCAAAGGCAACACCCATGTATTGTTCTTCAATAACACGTCTTACGATTTTTTCTAAATCAGATTCAGTTAATTTGATTACTTTTTTCATATTTTCTTTTTTTGATTTATCTTCTTTTATTGAAGATACAGGTTTTTTATTTTCATATAAATTTTTTGCCGTCTCGTGAAGATTCAAAATTCTACTCTTTTCGTCTTCATTCAATAAAATTGATTTTTTCATAGTTATTTTCATTATAAATAGTTGTATTGTTAAAAAAGTATATTTATATTTGTAGAAAGTTCTTTGATTTATGGGGATGACATGGAATCGACAGGTATTGTTGATTGATGGATGCACGTATGAGCTGAAATAACTCATTAAAAACTGGTTCGAAAAATTAGACGGCAACGTTTTAGACAAAATGGCGACTATCGGATTAATCCGTGAAAACGCTTCTGTAGTAGCCTAATCGCTATTACAAAACAGGTCGGGAGACATTAACCTAAGAACAGAAGTCTTTAGAGGTGTGGTTTCTATCTAAAAAGAAACAAGTGGAGGATTAGTTCTCAGTAAACCGAACCACTATAAAATAAGGGAATTGTGAATTTCGGAGTGTTGGCAAACACTGACCTAAACGTGTAGTATCTATCGGTTGAGGTAGTCTGGACGAGGGTTCGATACCCTCCATCTCCACTAAAAACAATTAAAGTGGTCAATTTAGACCACTTTAATTTAATATTTTTTTATAAAATTTTTTTATAAACAACCAACCCAATGAATAAATTGAGTCTTGTGGTGTTTTCTTAAAATCCCAGCAACATGTTCAGCATTGATTTTCTTAGTACCTTTTAAAAATTGTTTCAAATCATCAACAGCTCTTTGACCATGACCACCATCACCTTTTTCTTTTAATAGTAATTCAACCAAAGATATCAATGCTCCTAATTCACTTTTTGGTCCACCAAAACATCCTTTTGGTAATGGAATTTCTTGCTCCTTAGTACTTTTACCTTCGGCTTCGTTGATATAGTTGTTCAGACCTTCTCTGATAAGTGTTTTAATATCTTTCATAATGTATAAATACCTTAATAATAGAAAAAAAATTAGTCCTTCTATTGTCATAGGTATATTTATTGACTATAATTAAAATTCAAAGATAAAATAATCAAAAACAAATTATGAAAAAGTACATTTTAGGTTTAGTAATGATGACTGCGTTGGTTGCTTGTTCAAGCCAAGAAACCGAAACAACTAAATGCGATTCAACTTGTGCAGATTCACTTAAGTGTGATTCTACTATGGTAGTTGCTAAAGATTCAGTTAAAGCTGATTCAGTTGTAGTTGAGAAGAAATAATCAACACCGTAATCATTAACAAAAAACCCCTCAATCGAGGGGTTTTTTTATTTTAAGAGTTGTTTAATTCGTTCTATATCTTCAAGTATTGGTTTTGAAATTTCCGATTCTTTTTTTGGTTCAGACAATCCTTTTAGTGATGATAAATAACCTATAGGTGAATATCCTTTCATAAACCCAGCCATAATTTTATCAACCGCTTTTCCAGCAGCGTCGGTATTAAGAGTTGAGCCTGATGAACTTGTACTTCCACTATTTGTTCCTCCAGCAACAAGACCCGCAGCTCCAACCGCTAAAGCACCTTTTAAGTATGGTTCAGGGTCAATTGCTTTTTGACCGTAATCTAATAATTCAAAATGTAAATGTGGACCAGTTGCTCTACCTCTATTTGCATCACCTTCACCACCACCTGATTCTCCAATTTTTTCACCCTGAGAAACGTTCTCATTTACTTGAACATATCTTTTTCTTAAGTGAGCATAACGAGTATAAAAAATATCACCGTCAATATTGTGTTTAATTAATATTTGTCCACCATAACCTTGTGGGTCAGTATTATCGTCTGATTTTATTACAGTACCTGGTAAAGCGGCAACTACACGGTCACCAGAATCGGCTTTAAGGTCAATTCCTTTGTGTGTACCAGTTCCTCTCATACCAAATGATGAGTTACTATTAAAGGTTTCTCCGGCTACGGGATAAGTCATTTCCATAACAATAAATATTACATTATATTCTTTCGGATAAATTCATCAATTTTATTGATGTCATCACCTACACCTTTGATTGTTATTCCACTATTAGGTTCAGGATAATAAACCAAAAGTTGTTCGTTTAGATGGTAAAATAATCCGTCATCAACTTTATCACCATTATGATTAATTACTGATTTAACAAAAATGTCTTTGTTTTTTCTTTTGAATCCTAATTTTAATAAACCTTCAACAAAATCTTCAACCTCTAAATCTAATTCGTCATCAAAATCTATGTCCCAAAATTCAATCATACAAGATATGGTCTTAAAGAATTGGCATCATCATAAAGTTGTTTTTTGAACTCATCATTGAATTTACCATCATGTATATCATTTATTTGTAAATCAGAAAATACCCAAGATAAACACATAACACCAATTAATCTTTTTTCAACATCATAAATTGGTACTCCAGCATGTGCGTAATTACCATAATTTTTTAATAAACTTTTTTCAGGTAAATCTTTGACCTGTGTTTCAATGTCTGAAAAAAAACAACGATTGTTAATAATTTCGGTAAAATACCAATTATGATTTGAAATTAAAATATTTTGAAATCTTTCTGAAAATTTTTCTAATCCATCTGAACATCTTTCATATGTAATGGATGCTTTTTGCATTGGTGTTTGAGTATAAAAACTTCCACCATTATGAAATTGAATAATATAAACTCTATCTGAATTAAATTTTCTTCTAATTTCTCTTAATGTAAAATGAACCAATTCATCACGTTGAATTTGTTCCATTAATTTACCACGGCTTTTTTCTTCTTTGTTTTTTTCAGAATTTTTTCTAAAATACCCTGCAGCAACCAATGCAACAACAATTGATGATACAGCGGTTATTAATGTTTTAAGAATATCAGCCCATTCCATTAGTAAAAAAGTGTTATTTACTAAATAAATACAAAAAAAACTGATATAAATCAGGTATTAAAACTTTTTATTCACCACCTGGTGTAAAAAACCAAAATAATAAATAAGCAAAGATAATTGGGAGTGGACTAAAAATTAATATTGAGAATAATACTCGAACAAAAATTGGGTCAATGTCTACGTGGTATGCAATACCAGAACATACTCCACCAATAACTCGGTCAATTTTTGGTCTATACATTTTTTGTTTCATTTGTGGACCCTGTAGGGCTTGAACCTACGACCTACTGATTATGAGTCAGCCGCTCTGACCAACTGAGCTAAAGGTCCATTTGTTATACAAATATAGTGAAAAAAATCAATCCCACCAACGCTCAATTCTTTGTTCCAAAATTTTGAATAACAGTTTTCTTGCTTTTTCGTGTCTAATCATACCCACAGCAAGATAACCATTTCTTTCATTCTTAAAATAACTCTTAAATCTTGGGTCTTTTTTTGCTTTTCTTAGAGCGTGTGGGTATTTTTTAACAAATTCATCAGTATCATCACGTTTAACATCAAAGACAACTTCATACAAACCATCTTCTGTTGGTACCGTACTAATATCAAAATCATGATAATCTTGATACTCCATCTGATAATACTCATTTTGAATTCTATCAATTAAAGTTTCACATATTCTCATATATCTAACTTCTTTTTCCCAACCAACAAACCTTTGTTTTTTTTCTGTATACTTGGCGGTATTCTTGATTTTGAATTTCAAAACTTCAAAAATAAAATGGTCATCCCAATCACGGTCTTTCCAAATTATTGGTAACCATTTCCATAGGTTTCTAAAACCCTGTGCAATATCACGATGAAGATGTTTAGCGTCCCATCTGAACCATCTATAAAGTTTCCAATACCATTGATTATATTCGTTGCTCATAATTAAATTTTTAGTAGACGAGAAGGGACTTGAACCCCCAACCTTGATGATATAAGCATCCTGCTCTAACCTGTTGAGCTACCCGTCCAAATATTAGTTGAAATGAGTACAATCCCCTTGAGTATTATCCCACGGACATATGTACATTTCTGGTTGGGTATGTATGTAAACTCCATCAACACCAAAGTTGTCATTTTCACCATACAATCCAAATGACTGACTTAATTCAGTCAATTCAGTTAAAAAATCTTCCTGCGTCATTTGAGTCTTGGGGTCCATGATTATTGTGTTTGGAGCCTGAAGACGGACTCGAACCGCCAACCCCCTGATTACAAGTCAGGTGCTCTACCAATTAAAGCTATTCAGGCATTTATGTTTTAATATATATTACTTTCCTTGTTTTTTGTAAACATAAGTGATTGTATCACCAATGTTATATTTCTTCAAAGAAGTAAACTCACTGCTGTCTGACATGAAATACTTGTACTTCCTGTCAAGTTCAATTGTGCTGTGAGGTGGCAATTGAACCATTGAATCAATAACGAACTTTTCAACTACATCACCTTTTTCAATCAAAGGTTTCTGTTTACAAGCTCCTAACGTAATGGCAAGAATAATAGATAGAACAATCCATAGGAAAAAATAAAATCGGGGGTCTTTTAATATGTTTTTCATGTTACAAAGATAGTAAATTTTTTTTATAATTAGTAGCGTAGACTGGATTCGAACCAGCGTGCCTCTGCTCCCAAAGCAGATGAGATAAACCTGACTCCTCTACTACGCTATTTGTTTGTGGACACTGTGGGAATCGAACCCATACGTTCTGATTGCAAATCAAACGGTCTGCCGTTGACATCAGGCCCTTTTATTTTTGCGGTCCCACCGGGAATCGAACCCGGCACTTTGCCGTGACAGGGCAATATTATAGCCGATTAACTACAGGACCGTAAGTTAGTAAACCCGGGCCCAACAAGCCGTGATAAACACGGAAGGGCCCTTTTTAAGATTTACATTTGGAGCGGGAAAAAGGATTCGAACCTTCGACTTTCAGTTTGGTAAACTGAAGCTCTACCCCTGAGCTACTCCCGCAAAAAAAAGAAACTTTCCTTCCACGCTCACCGTGGGTTTAGATTTTACCGATGGTTTGTTCCCCATCACCTGTTATGTGTGCACCATAGAGCAGGGTCCATTACAGAGTACCTTGAGTCATTCAAGCTTCAATTGGGTAGCTACTCCCGTGAAGTCAAGGTTCCTTTCATCCGCGCTAATCGGACTTCCGTAAGAAAAGGTTCTTTTTGAGCGAGTGGCGAGAATCGAACTCGCATATCCAGCTTGGAAGGCTGGAGTAATAGCCTTTATACTACACTCGCTTTTAATAACCCCAACAGTTTCTATTGGCCAAATAGTCTTATTGGGGGTTGTTAACGCTTATGCCTTGGGTTATTCACGTTAACTCTATCTACCACTGTGCTGTTCTTACGGTAAGCATCGTGGTACTTTGTATTCGAGTCAGAGTAGTCACGGCCACCTCTAATCCTTCTGACTCTTGATGTAAAAGTGGCCAATGTGGCACGACCCAAGTTACATCCATTGGTTGCGAACCCGAGACTCGAACTCGGAACTATGGGTTATGAGCCCATTATGTTACCATTACACCAACTCGCGATTTATTTTGGTAGCGGGGACAGGATTCGAACCTGTGACCTCAAGGTTATGAGCCTCGCAAGCTACCTCTGCTCCACCCCGCTATTTATTTGTACTCGGTAGGGGAGTCGAACCCCTCTTTCTAGGATGAAAACCTAGCATCCTAACCGATAGATGAACCGAGCAATTTTTTCTTACCAATACGTCAAAGAACTTTTTTGTTCTGTTGTGTTTTTCAACACTACAAAGTTAATACATTTTTTTGATACTGCCAAACAAACACAAAAAAAACCCATCCTTTTGAGATGGGTTTTTGTAAGATATTTTTTTACAATATTATCCCATCTCCACTTTGGAAGTATCAGCCTCTGTTGCTGGTGTGCCGAATATGTTGATGGTAATCATTGAATGTATTATTATTTAATTTCTTATTAAATATATCAAACTTTTGAAAAGTGTCAATTAAAATGCTAAAGAATTTACATAACTTACTGATTTTTGTACAGAATTTTCAATTGTTTTAATAATTGAGTCCAAATTTAACTCGGCAACATTACCAATTGATATTCTAAACCATCCTTTGTTACTCTTTGAACCAAAATATTCAAACGGAACAATTCCCAACCCACAGGTATTAATTAAGAACGAAATATACTCTTCAGTTGTTGGAAATGAATGAACATAACCCAAATAAACCGAAATATAAATTCCACCATCAGGTTTTTGGTAATCAACATTATGACCTTTGTTTTTCAATTCTTCCAACTTACCACATATTTTATCTGATATAAATTCGTACGATTTTGTTACATAGTTAATGTGAGAAATGTAATCTTCATAATCTTCTCTGATGTACGCATCCAATGCTCGTTGTTCAGGTTTTGGAGCCCATGCTCCAATGTGAGACAAAACTTCGGTCATCTTTCCAATAATATCTTTTGGACCAAACAACCAACCAACACGAACACCAGTTGCGTTTAATGACTTTGAAATACCATCAGCACAAATCAAATAATCTCTGATTTCAGGACATAAAGTTAATGGGTGGATAAACAAACCTTCTTTGGTGATGTCAGAATAAATCTGGTCAAAGAACAAATACAATGGTCTTGAACCTACTTGTGTTGACCTGATTTTATTTTCTCTCACAATCAACTCACAAATACCTTTCAGAACTTCGGGGTCAATTACACGACCTGTTGGATTTTGCGGTGAACAAATACAAACCAATGATGTTTTATCACTTATTCTGCCGTCAACATCTTCAACGGTTGGGAAAAATGAATTTTCAGGTGTACATTCAATTTCTTCTTTTTTTGCGTTATGTAAAAAACAATAGTGGTTATTATTCCAAGATGGTACAGGATAAATCACCTCTTCATTTGGATTTACCGTGGCTTTATAAACCGTATAAATTAATGGACGAACTCCACCACCAATTAATATTTCTTCAGGTGAATAATCAACATTGAACTGATGTTTAATGTGTTTGGATACGGATTCTCTTAATTCAAGTTCTCCTTGTGAGTTTGGATAGTTGGTTAAATCCCACTCATACGCATCTTGAATGTGTTCTCTTAATTTTGAGGGTATTGGCCATAGTTTGGAATTAAAGTCACCTATGGTTAGGTTAGATACTGATTTTGTTTTAGCAATTTCTTTGATTTGTTGTGAGATTTTAATAATTTCAGAGCCCACAATATTGTTCCCTACATTTGATAATTTTTCCATTATCAAAAGTATAAGACACTAATAAGAATTATTCAAATATTTTCTTGTAAAATTTGTCAAAGTTTGGTCCTTTAACCAAACCACTTTTTCCTTGTCTGGCACTAATACCTGCCATATTTGACGCTGAAAAGAAACTACTATATTGACCAGGACCACTTCTTCTACCTATTTGAGTTAAAAATTCGTTCTTATTACCGACCTTACCTTCAGGAATGTTTTTAAGATATTCCATAAATGCTTTGGTTAACGCTCCTTTACCTGTGAAGGTGTATTTTGACATGGTATAAGCTTTAGACTTTGTTGGTGGATATTTCTCTAATAAATCCTCATCATTTCTAAGTCTATACTCCATTTTATTTTGGAAACCGTCAAATATTTGTTTTAATGCACCGTTAAGTTGTATTCTAACATATTCTGGGTCGTTTTTTCTTTCGTTGTCAAGTTGTAATGTTGTAGTACCATCATATCTTTCAACAATTTTAGTATCTGAATATGGTATTATCTCATAACTTATTTTAACTATGTAATAGTTTGGTAATAACACTTGATTTGGATAAGATTCCAAATAACAATCAATGGCACCATCTTCATGATAAACCTCTTTACCATTTCTTTGTTCCGATATACCCCAAGTAGAACTAATTCTAAGACTATTTGTGTCAGTATCTTCAATCTCAGGTGAATCAATTGCCAATTCTATTTCACCACCTTTGAATTTATATACATAATCATCCACATTTTGGTTCACATTTGGCATTATCTTGTAAATAATATCTATTGGATTCTCTTCAGGGAATGAAGTTTTATAGTCATTAACCATTGCATTATAAGCGTCTTTTGGCATATGAGCTAATACAGATTCTTTTTCTCTTGATGTTAATCTTTCGTCAGTTGAATCGTACCAAATTGAAGCTTCATCAAATCTTTTATTCTTTGGTGCGTGAATAGCCATTTTGTAAAACTTGTTACTTCTATCAACATTTTTTAATATTAAATAATACAAGTTTCCACTTGAGCTATATTGATTAAAGTACGATGGATTACCTTTCATTGTTGTACACCATTTTGTACCTGAACCATAATAACAAGATGCTGTAAATGATTTTGGTTTTATAACCAACAACGTATCGTTTTCAAAAATTTTATCTATTTCTTTCTTGGCGGATTTTTCAATCTGTTTGGTCTCAACGTCAGTTTTAATCTTTTGAGCTTCCTTAAAAAAATCTTCTATATTTGTATTGTATTTTCTAAACTCAGGATATTTGAATTTGGATTTGTGTTTTTCAAATGTTTCTAAAGAAGCAACAATCTTGTCAATTTCACTCCTCATTCCAAATATTAGATTTCTTGCTTTGTCTTTGTCTAAAGGCTCAGCTTCACCTGAATAATAATTTACGGTATAATAATAATCCAAAATATCATTAAGATATTTGTAATTAGTCTCTTTTATAAAAGGTTCACCAATTAAAAAATCATACGCAGACGCATCATCCATGTAAGTGGATATCATCTTTCTTTCACCATCAATACTTTTTTGGAATTTCTTAAATGAGTCTTCCTTACGACCTTCAAATAAAATCATATATATAAATACTCACAATTATGTATTTGTAGCGAGGGAGGGAATTGAACCCCCCACCTCAGGGTTATGAATCCTGCGCTCTAACCGACTGAGCTACCTCGCCATAATTATTCTATGGTTTCACCATCCAATGTATAAATCATACATGAGGATGATTTCCCTGAATTATCCAAACAATCTTCAATTTCTAATGGTTGTCCTTTAAAGAAAATTTTGTCAATAAAATCATAATCACCATCAGTTGTGTCTATTGAACCTGTTGAGTAAGTAAAATCCGATGGTGTCGGTATGGTATCAGATTCAAGTTTGAATGTAAAAATCCCACCTTTGTTTTCATCTATGCTTAAATACAAATTGGTTGGTCCTTTTTCTTCAGGAATCGGACTATAACCTCTATACTCATACTTTTCTTCAAAATCTTCAATTGTTTCGTATAAGTCGGCGGTTTCACCAATACCAAACTCTAATACTTTATTTTCTTCTTCATCAAGAAGTTCAAAGTGCATTGTACCATTGTCAAACGCTTCGGTTTTGTGAAATATTTCACCGTCCCAAAAATCAAGGTCCAATAGTTCATCCAAATCAAAACGGATTTCATGGAGTTCCGAAAAACCTTCTTCTTCCATTTTGTCTTTAATAATTTGGACTTGTTCGTCAGTTAGAGATTTGCAGATAGCCTCAAAAGACCATCCATAGGTATTAAGTGTGTATTTAGCCATGAGGCAAATATATGTTTAAAACCGTGATTCGTCAATTATTTTAAGAATCTTAATTTGTATAATGTTGAGTAAATCAATTCTTGAACTCCATCAATTTGATTTTGAATATAGGATTCTTTAACCGATGTTCTATTTTTTTCAATATTTTCATCTAATTCTTTAAAATAAGATATTACTTGTTCTGTTGATTTATAATCAACTGTTTTAATTGTTTTATAACCAGTAATTATTTCGTATTTTCCTTGATAACTTTCAACAATATTATCAATTAATTCAACAATCTCATCGTAATACGTACCTAAGGCCATATGTTCAGCAAATGATGATTGTGATTTTGTTTGCCAATGAAAAACATGAGCCTGATTTCTTGAATGAAGTAATGTTGCAATCATATCAACCACATCTGCAGTTTCAGTTGCTGGATTTGATTTTGATGATAAACCATTTAAAAGGTCTCTTTTTGTAATTTCCATATCAATAAATATACTGATGTGTTAATATGTCTTAAACTTCATTTCTTTGATAACACAATTTCCAATTTTTTTATGTCCTGATGGTGCCATATGACAAAGTCCATCCCAACAATCCGATTTTGTAATCACACGAGTATTAATCACCTTTCCACCAACAATTTTTTTAATCAATTCATTCTGAAATTTGGAATACTTAAATTTATAGTTTGGATTTTCTGGTGTGTTAATACAAGTAAGGGGGTCAAATCCCGTAATCACAACTGGTTTAACACCTTTGGAATTACAAATATTAACAATTCTTTGAATGTTCTTTATGGCACTTTCAATAGTAATTTTACTGTTAAACATATCATTGGCACCACCATAGATAAAACAATAATCTAAATTCTCGTGAATTGATTCTTTTGCCCTTTCTAACATCCAACCTGTAGTTTTTCCACCAACAGAAATGTTATTCATTCTCATCTTTGTTTTGTTGGATAAGATTGTTTGCCATCCATTAGGATTTGATGTATGTGAATCACCAATAAAAAGAACGTATTTTCCTTTAACATCCACAATTGTGTCTTGTGGTTTAATTTTTACCGTATCAATTTTAACGGTATCTTCAATTGGTTTATTGTTACCCCAAACTTTCCAACTTGTTATGAAACCTAAAATTCCTATAACAATGACCAAAATAATTGCTTTTACTAAATTTTTCATATTTTTAATTAAAAAACACTCTCAAGCTCTCTACTCCCAGTTCCGAGGAATTGTATCTTACTTAGCCCGTCTCACCACTGTGTGGGTACTTGAGTTTATGTTTTTGTAGTCAGGGTAGGATTCGAACCTACACGTTATACCAAATGGTTAGGGTTATATTGCTCTCTTGCGTCCAAGAGATAATGTAGTAGTTCCCATCTACGCCGCACCCTCTGTGTTTGATAGTATAACTCCATTATCGTCTACCAATTCCGCCACCTGACTATGGTTGTCAGTCTTTCCTGACCGTCACCCCCACTCCGAAGGTATCAGCCCTCATTGTGAAACTGGGTTAGTTTTTCATAATTAGAGTCGGACTCGAACCGAATACCGTTCAGGACGGATTAGACAACCTTACGACGCAACGGCCACCTATTACTGGTGACCTCCAATCTTGGGGACTCGGGTACCATCCCTCATTACGCCCATCTAATTATTTTGTGGTGTGAACGGGAATCGAACCACGTGGCACGTAGGGTTTCAATCTACTGCTCTACCTGCTGAGCTACCACACCATTATTGTTATACAAAGTTAAAACATATTATCCAATTTTCCAAGCCCCTGTAATGTGTTTTTTCATTTTTTTACCATCATCAGGGTTACCAATAACAACACCATCTTTGATGGTAAACGCATGACCTTTAACAACAACCACATAAGAACCAACAGGGTGTTTTTTGATGAATGATGCGGTTGTTGTTGCTCTTAATTTTTTTACACCTTTAACTACCACATAATACAACATGGTGTTGTGTTCTTCAGAAATAATTTGAATGTTTTTACCGTTAATTTGTTTACCATTCTTTGACAACAAATTCATACCAGTACCAAGTCCAAAAGTACCTTTACCATTTTTTCTATTGAATGTTTCTTTAACGAATTGGTGGGCGGAATCATAATCCATATCCGCAGCTGATGCAATTGCTCTAACAACACAATCGTTGTTTTCAGATTTGGCAATTTTTGATTCAGTATATCCTTTGATTGCTTTTGAAGATGATATAAACCCCTTTTCCATACAACAAATATACAACAGATATTTGACTTTACAAAAAATATTTTGCTGACAGGGTGGGAATCGAACCCACGTAGACGTTTCCGTCGCAGATTAACAGTCTGCTGCCTGACCTCTAGGCTACCTGCCAATTTATTTTTGTACCAAAGGTGGGAGTCGAACCCACACGCCCTTAGGACATTAGTTTCTAAGACTAATGCGGCTACCGTTACGCCACTTTGGTATTTTGCGCAAGTGGAAGGACTCGAACCCTCGCCAAAAGTTTTGGAGACCTTTATGCTACCATTACACCACACTTACGTAGTTGTGATTCCTGAGGGATTCGAACCCCCACATCTTCTCGTCCGTAGCGAGATGTTTTATCCAATTAAACTAAGGAACCATTTTTTGCGGAAGAGAAGGGAATCGAACCCCCAAGCCTTTTACAGCCAGCCGCTTTCAAGGCGGTGTCCTCGTCCATTCGGACCACTTCCGTATTTGGGGTGACTGATGGGATTCGAACCCACGACACTCGGCACCACAAGCCGATGCTCTACCACTGAACTACAGTCACAGAGTCCATAGTTGGAATCGAACCAACGAATAACAGTTTTGCAGACTGTCCCTTTGAACCTCTCAGGCATATGGACTTATATTCTATAACTCTCCAAAACTAGTAAAAAAAGTGAGTTTTGGAGGATTATAAGTTTTGTGCCAGCAGTAGGACTCGAACCTACGAACTCAAATGAGAGCGGGTTTACAATCCGCCGCAATTGCCGCTATGCGATACTGGCATTTTTGTCTTTCCTGTTGGATTTGAACCAACGACATCTTGGATGTAAGCCAAGTGCTCTTCCAACTGAGCTAAGGAAAGATATTGTGACCCCATCGGGACTTGAACCCGAAACCCCCGTGTTAAAAGCACGGTGCTCTAGCCAATTGAGCTACGAAGTCATATTGTTACCCCTGAAGGATTCGAACCTCCACTAAGTGGACCAAAACCACTCGTCCTGCCGTTAGACGAAAGGGTAATTTATGGTTGGTGATACAGGATTTGAACCTGTGACCCCTACGGTATCAGCGTAGTGCTCTAACCAACTGAGCTAATCACCAATGTATTGTGGGACGGGGTGGACTCGAACCACCATGACTGGATTTTCAGTCCAGCGCATTGACCATCTTTGCTACCGTCCCATTTTTGATTACCAACATGTCAAAGAACTTAAAAACAAAAAAACCCGAACCTTGTGAGTTCGGGTTTCCTTTTTAAGGCTACTATGTGTTAACTTAAAACACCCGAACTTACGAATACGCGAAGATACCAATTCGAACAGAATTGAATGACATGTTTCACGATTTGTTTATTTACGAGTTTCATTGTGTTTAGTATTAAATATGGTACAAAGATACAAAAGTTTATTGATATGTCAAATATTTTTTTCGTTTTTATTTTTTAATAACCAGTTTGCTCCGACTACAAACCCTTCTTTCCATTTTGCAATGTCATCATCACTCATTCCTTCACTGTATTTTTCATACTCTTCATTCGCACCAATTTGAATCATTTGTTGAATACGTTTTTCTACAAAACCTGGTTTGGTCATAAATTCAACCTTACTATCATTTGTGAAGTCAAAATCTTTTAAGTCTTCCATTGTAATCATATTATTTTTTTTTGGTAAATCTTTCATCCAACTTGGTATCAATCTTTCTTGGTTTTTGAGTTTTTCTCATCAATTGGTCCATCTCAAAACTCATAGGGTCTCTTGTTTCAACAGTGATTGTTTTGTCTTTGTTAATTAAAGAGTATAGTTTTGACAATTTTTTCATCATTTTAATTGCAATTTTTTTCATGTTTTCAATTGAAGTGTAGTAAAACTTATTTGGATTGTCCATCATTTTGGTTAAATCACCTAAAGTACTTTCTAAAAATTTATCAGCCTCATCATTACCACCAAATAAACTACTACTAAATAACATTTGAAAAATATTTGGAGAAACCATTTGTTTTCTTACTTCGTGAACCTTTTGTGCTGTTACGAATGCAAATACTTTTAGAAAGTATTTTACCTTATCATCAATGTCTAATGAAGATGAATCATAATCATCAACTGTGTTATTTAAGTAATCATCAATTTCAGTTTCGTAACCTTTTAAGTCTTCAACCAAATTATCAAATGAACTGTCACGTATTTGCACCAAAGTTTTATATGTTTTTGAATTTAACAAAAACTTTAAGAATTGTTCTTTTGTTACAACACCATCAGAAACCATTTCAACATATGATTCAGTTGGTCTAACCAAATTTTCAATTTGATTTATAAAATACATATTGAACATAAATTGGTCCATTGGTCGTACTCCTGACCTTGACCTTTGAAATCCAGCATAATTGCTTCTATCAACCAATTTTTCTACCGGCTTTTTGTAGTTGTCGTAAGCATGTTTTAATTCATGCCCCAATGATGATATACTATTGGACTTGTTTTTTTCCATTGTGTCCAAAATTTTATTCCCTGACCACTCTTCATCATCATTAGGTTGAGCATAATCAATATTTAATTCAATACCACCATCATCATCCACACTAACCAAATCAAATACATCATTTAATTTTGATTGTTTTGAAAATCCCATACTGTGAACCAACCCACCCGTTATTTTATTTCCGGTACTATTATCTATGGCATCACCAGAATAAGTACCTAAACCGAACTCAGCGGTTATAAAATTTGGATTAAAATCTCCAAATGAATATCTACCATCTTTGTTAATAAATTTGAATTTAACAACATCCTCAGGACCAATTTCTTTATTCTTTAATTTTTTTGCAATGTCATTATATAAATTCTGTGATGCAACTTCAATGTTTGCTGGAACACCAACAGCTTCTTTAATGTTTTGTTTAGAAACTTTTCTCATTTATAATAAATATTCCAATACTTTTTCTTTTATACCCGTTTGTTTAATCCCTTCATTATTTACAGGAGTTAATACAAAGTTCTTCAATCCCCAAGATGTATCATCTATCTCTCTCAATGACATATTCAAATCATCTATTGCCACCCAATGTGTAATTACAGGATTCTGACCAAGATATTGTGCAATCTCCAAACTACGAGTTTGTTCTGACTCCCATTTGTTATGCCATGGAAAATTCTCATAGTCATCATATAAAATAGAGTCAGTAAACGCAATTGGTTTTTTGATAATACCCTGTGATTCGTAATATTCTCCCATCTCTTCAACTGTTGCCCATTTCTTCCAATCTGAAGACACAACAATTTCGGCATCTGTTTCCTCTAAGATTTCATTAAGTACTTTAATCGCTTTTTTATCAAAATTGTCAAAACGATACTCCAACGGGATTTCATTCAAACCCATAGATAATTTACGACCGCCCCACTCTTTTTGTTTTTTGAAACGATTACCCCAATTGTCAGATAGACATATAACACCATCGTGGTCCAAAAATATAACTTTCATAAAGCAAAGGTAATGAAGATTATTCTTTAATCAAAGAAATATCGTAATAAAAACTATCGGAATCTTCAGACACCCATCTATCACTAACATTTTCTACAGATGGTAATTCGGTATCTACTTTGAATTGTTTTAGGTTTTCAGGTAACCCCTTGGTAACCCAATTTGAATCTTTCCAAAATATTCTGTTATTTGGTTGACACATCAAGTAACCATCATCAGCACTGAAGATGTGTCCACACTTATAATCTGACGGCTCATCACTAAACGGATTGTTATACCAATCCACAGTAAACATATAGGTCCCCCAAACTTTATTACCGTCTCTTAAGGCAACTTGAACTTTATGACCCTTAAGAAAATCATATTCTATAACACTAACATTTTCTGAAAAACAATCCCATAATTGTTTGAAATGAAAAGGAATATCATTGGTGGGGGGTTTTGTGAATATTTCTGACATTGGTACACGACTTCTTACCATACCATCATCTGTCATAACATGAAAAGTTAAAATCTTTCCATTAACAGATTGAATTCCAAAACAATAAACATTTAAGAATGTTTCAAAATCAGATTCGTTTTTTGTAAAATGTGATTTGCGGACTAAAGCCTTAAAACTTGGTATGTTGTGGTTTAGAACTGACATAGGTTAAAATTCTTCTTGATGGAATACAACATCTTCATACGCATATTCATTCCAAGTAAATTTTAATGTAATTGTACCCGCTCTTGAGTCAATCATGAAATTTCCAAAAGAACCTTCATCATTCATCCAACCACCATACACATTTAACATGTCATATAAATAATCCTCTAACCCTGGAACATCACCTACTTTTCTTTGTGGTTTTGAACCTGCATCAACATATAAGTTATCTTCAATATATCCATCATCACCAGCACCACTAAACTCAACTTCCGCAAATGGATATATGTCTTCGTTTTTAAGATAATCCATAATCTCTTTTAGAATTTCATCATCTTCTTCACTTTTTTCAGTTTCATCTAAAGGTCCGTCAACAACTTCTTGATAAGTTCCACTAATAGTAATTGTCCTTGTTTGGGGATATAATCTAAAACTTAACCCACTCAAATTATCTTCATCAATATCTGAAGCATTTTCACCAACATATTCTGTAATCATATCACTTATGTCAAATGGTAATTTTTGCGGATTTTCATGTCTTTCAGTTCCACAACCAAAATTTCTACCGTTATATGGTGTGAAATTCCAAGGGTCAACATCCATCTCAAGATACTCACAACCACGAGAAGATGCGTATTTACTAACTAATTCAAAAATTGATTTTTGTTTGGGAGTCATAATAATAAATATCAATCATCAACTTTGAGGTCCAATGTTCTTATCATCCACATTGGTTTCTTTTCAGCCTGTAAAGCATCAATCCAATCTTTTGCTGTTGGGATGTAATTAAAACAATCTTCTTTTATGTGTTGTTCACCAACATATCTGGTGTAAACTGTTTTACCATCGCTATTAATAAATGATTTACCAAATATTTTTTCCATCTCAAAAATACCTTCTGAGTGATGACGAAACATTCTATGATTTGAATGTCCCACCCATGCCTTTGTTTCATCTAACCAATCGTGTAAATGAATGTAATCTTCAAATTTTCCACCAAACTTTTTAGCAGAAGATTTTGCGTGAATTAAAGGATGTGCCATATTGAAATGATAAAACTTACCAAACAAAATGATAAAACCGCAATTGTTGTTACGGTACCAATATTTCTATAATAGCTTTCCACTTGTTCTTTGGACCTACCTTGCCATTCGTCTTTATTCCAAAATTTCATTTTGTACCCCCGACAGGATTCGAACCTGTGACCTACTGCTTAGAAGGCAGTTGCTCTATCCAGCTGAGCTACGAAGGCATTTATTATTTCACAAAGTTAAACTTTCTTTACGAAATATCTATATCCCGAATCAGAATTCTTTGTTAAAATTTCAGACATTTTAATGGCAATATCCACATCATCAAATTCCCAAACCTCATCGTGGTTATCCAATAATATAACAGGTATTTCAACACCATTATTAGTTTTCATCAATTTTACAATACAATATGCCATAACTTTAATTAAATATTACTTGAATTATAATAATCATAATTGCCAAAGTCAAACTAACCCATGTTTTAGGTGTCATACCTTGGTTTAAGAAAAAATATGTTAAAATTGCGTAGATTACAATACCAATTGAGAATCCTAAAAATCTTTGTGGCCACATTAATCCCATAAATGCTTTTTCACCATAACCTGTGGCTAATATAAAAAGATATGTGAACGGCACACCAACAAACGACATAGCCAATGGATTCTTTTTTGCCCAATCCCACATAAATTGTGCATTTAGTTGGAACCACACACCAGTTTGACCTAATAAAAAAAACAAACAAGTTAGTAGAAAATACTTTAAGTTAATATTCATATGATAGAAAGATAAACAAAATATTTGACTTTTTCAACATTTACACCTATTTATGTGTAGATGAATTGTACGGCAATGAATATTGGGCAAACAGAGATTGTGTATCTTAACGGTACGCCATCGTTATTGTTTGATAAACCTATGACCCTTTTGAAACGCCGAAAAAGATAATAAACGTGTTTAGAAGGGTCCTGAGAAATCAGGACTTTTTTTTTACACATAAATTTTGTAAATTTGTAAAACATATTGAAATGGATAAAGTATTAGTATTAAACTCAGACTACACACCTTTGAACGTAACTTCGGTTCGTAAGGGATTTGTATTGGTCATAAAAGGAAAGGCTGAGGTTTTAAAACAAGACTCTCAAAAAATATCATCATCAGTTAAAAATTATGTTAAACCATTAATAATTCGTTTATTGTCATATGTTAGATTTAAAACACGAGGTGTTAGGTTAAATAGAAAACGTATCTATAAAAGAGATAACAACCAATGTGTTTATTGTGGAAGTGAAAAAAATTTAACAATTGACCATATCATACCTCGTTCACGTGATGGAAAAAACAGTTGGACTAACTTGGTAACATGTTGTTCTTCTTGTAATTTGAAAAAGGCCAACAAGACACCTGAAGAAGCAAATATGAAAATGAGATACAGAGTTTATGAACCAACTGTTTTTTCATCTATTATAAGTTCAGAAGTTGAAGTATTGTGGTCTGATTACAAACAATCATTTGTTTAATTAAAAAATAGTTCTTATATTTGTATAACAATGCCGATGTGGTGAAAAGGTAGCCACGCAGGACTTAAAATCCTGTGGACTGTAAGGTCCGTGCCGGTTCGACTCCGGCCATCGGTACTAAATTATACAAAATAAAATATGGATACTACAAAAGAGTTTCAAAGTTACTACACCAAGCATCTTGGTAAAGGTTCATTAGATTTACATTATTACAATCAACGAATTGAGAATTCGATGACACCCTACATTCTTGAAGAAAGAGAAATGAGGGTTACCCAAATGGATATCTTTTCTCGTTTAATGAGGGAAAGATTATTATGGGTTGCGGGACCTGTTGATGATAATATGTCAACGGTAGTTCAAGCACAGTTAATGTATTTGGATTCTGTTGAAGGTTCAGACATTACAATGCATATTGACAGTCCTGGTGGTTCAGTAAAGTCAGGTTTGTCTATGGTTGATGTTATGGATTATATACGTTGTGATATTCGTACAGTTAACACTGGTATGGCAGCGTCAATGGGTTCAGTATTATTAGGTGCTGGTACCAAAGGTAAACGTTCATCTTTGAGGTTTTCAAGAACAATGTTACACCAATCTTCAGGTGGGTTCCGTGGAAACATTCAAGACGCAGAAATTGATATGGTTGAGTGGAAAAAAATTAACCAAATTCTTTTTGATTTGTTAGGTGGGTATTGTGGTAAAACAGCAAAACAAGTTATGAAAGACTCAAGTCGTGATTTGTGGTTAAGTGCAAATGATGCATTAGAATACGGAATTATTGATGAGATTGTAGTTAGAAAAGAGAAAAAATAACCAACAAAAAAGGGTTCCTTACGGAACCCTTTGGTTTTGAAAACACCCCCTTTTGATTAAGTGATTTATATTTACAAGTCTTACCTTGGAAATCTCTTATGCTACCACTTTAGCTTTCATTTCATTGGCCTTATCACCAATTATTCCTGAAAGTTTTGATAGTTTTGGACAAAGGAATTCACCAATTTTGTCCTCTAATATTTGTATTAATGAATTTTTATCTTCAGCAAAATAATCAACAACTGAGTTTCTTAATGCCGACACAATAAATCCTGAAGCTCCTGAATTAACATCCTTTTGATTTTGTAACTGAACTAAATAACCCTCAATTAACGAGTCAGCAATTTTATTTGATGCGAATCTGCAATCACTGAAGAATCTATCATAATCCGCAATATTCAAGTTACCAATCAACGCGACAATAACACCGTTCATATAACTATTTTTTGGTATTTGTAATTTACCTGTTATCCAATTTGCTATGTATTCACCAAATACCGCTGGTACCGCTTGAGCTCCACCACCTAATAAACTACTTAACATTGAGAATAAACCTTCATTGATTGCTTTTGAGGTATATCCTTGATTCTTTAAGTACCCTATTTCAGAAATTACAGATTCAACTAAATTATTTTGGTCTTCTAAATTATTAAAAGTTTTACCTTCAACAATAAAGTTAAAACGTTTTTCAACTATATTTGTTTCAACCATTAAGTTTTCTTTATTTTCTTTCGCTTCAATTAAATTTTTCTTTAATGATTTTTTTAGACTTTCGGTTTTAGGACCAATTTTATCTGAATTATTTGTATTTGGATTCATAGTTGTTGCTAAATTAATATTTTTTGGTGTTTGTAAATCAGGACTCACAGACTGAACCTCAAGTTTTTTACCTTGTATTGAAGATACGTCATCAGCTGCGGTTGTTGTTTTATTTGACTCATTTGATGTTTGAGTTGTTTGACTTCCAGTTGTAGCCGCATTTGGAAATTGTGTATTTAATTTTTCAGCTGTTTGTGGATAGTTTTTAGTAATATCGAATACTTTACCCGTTTTGTTACTTTTAGCATACCATGTTCCACTTTGAGTTGAGGTATCTTCAGTTACTGTTGGAACAAATGCGTATGTGTATCCTTTATCACCCGGAAACTCATAATCGAATTTTAACGTATTTAATAATTTTGTATCAGTAATTGGGGCCACTTTTGTTGCGGGTGCTGCTGCGGAAGCTGTTGCGGGTGCTGCTGCGGAAGCTGTTGCGGGTGCTGCTGCGGAAGCTAAACCTGAACCAACTACTGAACCGGTAACAATAAATTCACTTCCACCAATATCACTCATTAAATTATCACCATCACAACTATACGTACCAGTATAAGAACCATTAACAGATGATACTTTGTTTGAATCTAAATAAAATTTCAAACCACCTAAAGTATCAATTTGTCTATTACCTGTAGACTTAATAATCACACTTTTGTTTTTTAAGGCATCTGATAATAAATTATCAGGTATTTTCTTTTCTAAACATTGTGGAAACAATTCTTCTTCATGGATAAAATATCTATATGCCGCATATAACCCAGCACCTGTTAAACCCCATCTTACAATTCTTGGAAGACCTTTCCATTTTAACCCTTTTACACTTGAATAAAGTGATGCTAATTTTGATGCGTTAACCGTGGTATTTGCTGCGGCTCCAGCCCCAGCTCCAACTCCACCAGCACTTTTGTTTACTATTTTTGTTGCGGTTTCAAGTGCTGCTTCATCACTATAACCCAATTTCTTAAAAGCCGCTTTAATTTGATTTTCAGTTTTTCCTGCATATTTTGAAAGAACTTGTGGGTTCTCCAATAATGAATCAATTAATTTTGTTCTTATTTTTGGGTTAGTCGTACTTTTCAAAAGTGCAGTTCTAATACTTCTGATACCATCATCGGCAAGTTTACCAGCCTTTAATGCCTTTACCACATCGTCACCATTTGATAAAACAACTCCATCAATAGTTTGTAGTGGTTTTCTAAGATTTTGTAAAACAGTTTTAATCTCAGTTGCAGCAGCATTACTTAATCCACGTTCAGCCGCTCCAAGTAATGATTGAACTTGTTCACTTAAATTTATTTTTTCTAAATTTTCACTTAGAGTATCTTTTGAATCATATTTCATCATCAAAAGTGCTTTTTCCAAAGCTAATTGTCCTTCATTTAGTATTTCGTTTTTCATATATATTAAAAATCAACTCCATCTACAAAATCACTTGATTTTACATTACCAAGAGATGCGTATAGTTCTTGTTCTTGATTTGGTTTATCTTTGAATGCTCCACCAAGTACCTCAGTGTTTGCTCCCGTTTTTTTGTTTATTCCATATGTGGCTCCTCCAGCCACCGCAGTTTGACCAACTTTTGTTGATGCTGCTTTACCAACTTTAGATGCAACATTTTTTACTAATGTCTTACCGGCTTTTTGTCCAACTTTACCCGCGACTGTTTTAAGAGTAGGACTTGATGATATATCAGTAACCGCTTTATTCAAAAATGTTTGTAATTGACCTGAACTATTTGTAAAATTAATTCCAAATTTTTCAGCTAACCACGTAATTCCTTTAGTTAATGTATTAGCAATTCCTGAAAGTCCTTTTACCGCCATTTCAATAATACCAACAAACCATTTACCAATTGATGATTTTGAAAGGGTTTCTAATATAGAATTTAAAGGAAGTTTTTTTCCAAAAATACCTAATTTTTTGAATGCCTCACCAACTATCTTGGCTCCAGGTCCTGTGGTAGCAATACCAACTATATCAATAATTAAATTTACCCAATTAACATTTCCACCTACAGCCAAATAAAGGTCATAAGCCAACATTGCTCCCCAAACTATAACCAAAACAACATTTCCAATTCCAGCAGTTGCCCCTGAAGATAAAAACGCCTGAACCGCAGCTCCACCCCAACTAAACAATGCACTTCTTAAGTTCTCAAAGAACCATCCAGCACCTTTTTCTTTTACCCAATTCCAAGCCCCTGAAATTTTATCACTAACTTTTTTTGCGGTTGATGATACAAAATTTTTAGTCTTATCCCACCAACTTTGTTCACTTAAAATTCCATACGATAATAATTTTGATTTTACAAAATCAAAAGTTTCATTGATTTTTGATGATAAATTTTCCTCACTCTCAATCAATAAATTATTTCCAAATTTTGTTTCATATTCAATCAAAACATTCAATTTACTATCAGTATCAAATATTTCAGAAATATTATAAACCGTTTCTCTTAAAATTTTTTGAATTTCTAATGTTGTTTTTGTTTTATTGAATAAAGATGATATTGAATTTTCTTTAATAAAATCAAACCAAAAACCAAACGATAAGTCGTTTATTGAAACTGATTCGTCTAATGATATGTCATACACCATTCCATTGGCTAAAATATATTTACCATTTTGGGATAATTTCATATCATAAATGTTTTCCATAAGTTATAAATATCTTTTAATTACCAAATTTGATTACCAGCACCTCTTTTTAGACCAGTATCCCATTTTTCACCTTGTTTTCCTAACATATTTGCAGGTCCTCTTGCAATTGTGTAAGTATCGGCCCATTTTGGTGGAACTTTACCGCCTGATGATGAACCAGCGGATTCACCTCCAGCAGCATCTTGTTCAGTAAACTCATTTTTTTGTTTTGCCAATTGATTGAATATATCAATCAATGTATCCATATCAATTGTTTTAATGTTCATATCTATAAATACTACTTAAAATAGTTCTGCGGGTGGGACATGGTCATTAATTAGAAAATATTCATTCATAAATGATATTAATTCATCCTCATCAACATTTAACTCGTCTTCATCTTCCATATAATCAAAATCTTCATCCTCCCAATCATCATCAATGTCAAATAAATCAAAATCTTCTGTAAGAACATTATAACCATATTCTTCAATCTCGTCCAATTGAAATTCAACGGTTCTCATCACTTCATCACTATCTGTTGCTAATCTAAACTTAACCTCAATAATCGGTTCTTTGATTGTGGTTTCTATTATTTCCCTAACTTCCATCTTTTTGTTAAAAAAAAAGTTTATTTACTAAGAAATATCAAATAAAAAAGTAAAAGACATAGCAAATAAAAAACCCCCACTTTATGTGAGGGTTTTGAGTGTTAATTATATTTGTTAAATCTTTGGAACATTTCTGTTATTTTGTTCCTTTGTGTTACAAAAGACTCTCTTAAATCTTCGTCCACTTCTTTTTCTACTTCCTCTTTTGATTCTTTTTTCTTTCCTTGACAATGAGCTTTTTGACTGAATCCTTTTGGGTTATTACAGTCAATACTATTTTTGTATTTTTCAGACCATTTTTCTTCAACTTCTTCTTCATCAAGTTCTTCTTCTTCCTCTCTGAATGTCACACCTGGAGGTCCTCCTGAAATAAATGTGTATGCTTCTTTTTCATCATCAGATGGTTCATCACCATCAAATTCTTGATTCATATCTTTATTAAGATTTCTAATCATATCTTTGGAATCTGGGTCAGCATCGTGTTGTGATGCATAATCAAACATATTTTGGATGTTTTCAATATCATCTTCATAACCATCGTGTTCTTCATCTTCATCATCACTGAATTGTTCAGGACCACCACTGATATAACTGTAAGAACTTCTACCTATTGGTGAATCTAATTCATTTGATAATATGTTGTTTGATTGTTCTGTAACATATTCATCTTCTTCATCATCGGACTCGTCATCTTCTTCATCATCAAACATATCATCATCAAACTCATCACCCATTTCAGACCTATATTCGTCAAATAATGTTTCACCGTACATGTCTTTTATATACTCATACAACTCATCATAGTACTCATCGTCCATATATGGGTCTACTAATTGAAATATAATGTTATCAACAAATTCAAATTCATCTGAGTAATCTTCAGGTTTGTTTTCTTCTAATATCTCTTCCAATCTTCCTGAACCCATAATGGCATCACCCAATTCTTCAATTGTTGATAATCCACCATCTTCAGCTTCGTCTACTTCACCTTCATTCCAACACTCATTACATTCAGCCTCTTCCATATAACCACCACACTCACATAATGATTCTTTCAAACCACATTGTTCACACATGTGTTCACTTTCATCCATTTCTTTAGGTTTGTTCCAATCTGATTCACCATGAGGGTGGACATCAGTAGCATCATCATCATCTAAATATGGTTTTCTTTTTCTAGCTTCGTTAATACCCATGTTGGTGTATGCTTTCACTTCACCTTTATTATTTACTACTAACCCACCTTTGTCATTTGCAAAGTCTTGAACAAATAATGGTTGTTCATTTTCAACGGGATTAGGATTCAACGTCTTGTATCCATTATAAACATGTTTGTGTTTATTCAAGATGTTTTCACGTTCTTCGTTTGATACTGGGAAAAAATATGCGTTCATAATCTTTTTCTCTATAAATAGTTGTGCAGTAAGAAAAAAGTATTATCTTTGTATAACAAATAACCACCACCATGACAACAGAACAAAAAGTCCGCAACTACCAAGGTTCAAATAACTTCTTGAACAGCCTAAAACAGTCTTTGACTCGCTACTCATCTTTAACTAACCGTCAGCGTGATATTGCTGAACGAGCTCTACGTACAATTGAACGTAGTGGTGAACTTGTAATTGAGAATCTTTCTGAAGATTTACAATTGATTATGAACTACACAGGTTCAAATGAGTTCATCTTGAAGATGAAAGAAGACTACACCAAATGGAGAAACTTGTCTGAACGTCAAATCTCTGCGGCGGTTAAAAGCATCAAAAAAGAAAAGACCCCCACTATGGAAATTCGTGTTGATTTGAAGAACGAATCTATCCGTATCAAACGTGGTATCGCTTTGAAAATCAAAGAAGAATATGGTTTGGAGTTCATGCCAATCTTGGTTGACTTGGTTGGAACAACTCACATCAGTGCCAAAGCGGTAAGAGTTCGTGCCAAATTGACTAAAGAAAATGGTGATGTGTGTCGTTGTTGTGGAGCTGAATTGACTGACGAGTTCTCAATTTTGACTGGTATGGGTCCAGTATGTGCTAAGAACTTGAGATTGAAATACATCAAAGACAAGGTTGAGGTGGCTCGTTTCCACGAGGAATTGGCTCTTCGTGTTGAAGAAATTGGTGAGTTCGAGTTTTGGTTACCGAAATCCCAAATCAGAGAGTTTGTTCAAGGTGGTCGTTTCAAATTCTTGGCAGAAAGGTTCTATAACTAATGGAAGTTTATATAAAGATTGAAAAAAATGGTGACCTCATCGGGTATGTAACTTTCCCCGATGAGGATGTACTGGGGGATAACATTGAGGTTATGGATTCCCTGTTCGATACAGGTTATGTGATTACTCGTTCAACAAAAGAAGAATATGATTCTTTTGATGGGGGTGATGAATTATCCATAGATGACATTAAAAATGGTAATTATCTTGTTGAAGATGATGATGAACTTGACTAAATGAAATATAATATCTAAGTTTATTATATACGGTTCTCACGTTGTTGTTTAGAGTAGTAGTATCTTGGTAATTTATTTAAGCCCTGTCAACAACGGAGAACCTTTTTTTTGAATTAAAACTAAATGAAAAATATATTCTTGTCTCTGTTATTGTTGTTTTCAACATCATTATTTGGTCAGTACACAACTACAAAAGTTATGACTAATACGTTATCCACATCTAAGATGATATACAATTATCAGACTCAGAAATGGGATTTTGTTCCAAATCAAGATATGACAACATATAAAACTCTTTGGGTTTTTAATGTTACTGACGAAAACACTGGTATGATTTCTAATGGTGATATTAATTATGATATTTTATCCTACTCAAAAGTTGATGACGCTGCGTATTTGAAAGTTTATAACACATTTCTTAAAAGAAACATGGAAATTGTTATCAAAGTATTGGAAAATGGTTTGGGTGTTGTTGTTTTTGATAAAGAACAAAGGGTTTCATATTATTTTTTCCCGTAATGGAAACTAGACATATATTAGAACTTGACGAATATTGTGAAGGTTCCATACTCTTAGATGGTTATAACGCAGCAATTATTGGTATTGTAGAATCATTTGAAGGTCGTAGAATATTATATTCAAAAAACCAAATAATTGAAACCCTGTGTAAAGATGGAATGACTTGGTTGGAAGCAGAAGAATATTTTGACTATAATATTAAAGGTGGGTATTATGGTGAGTTGTCACCAGTTTTTTTGGAAACTACGGTAATACCAATTAAAACTCACGATGAGTATAGATACGAAATTACTTCTTAAAGTAAGTTGAGTATAGACTTACGTACATCTCCATAACCGCACCACAAACTTTTTGAAAAACACGATTGACTGTTGAATCGTCAAATTCCATATTTTGTTCTTGCATGATTCTAATTGTTTCGTTAATTAGAATGTCTCTTACTTCATCAATATTCTCAAATAACTCAGGATAATCTTCAGGTTCGCCATCAAACTTATAAATTAACTTGTGTAAATTTTTTGAGTCAGTCATTAAAAATGCTCTTGCCTGAAGCATATTAACCAATCCTGATTTTTGAATAAGTTTTAGATAATCAAGAACTGGTCTATAATCCATATTTTTAATAATGTCTTTATGTTTTGATAACGTTTTTAATTCTTGATTAAATTCTTCAGTTGTTAAATTTTTCTTTGGTTTAACATCCGTGGCTAATACCCAACTGTCGGCTTCAGGTAATAAATCTAACACAGAACCATCATCCCATTTAACATTATATTGGTATCCCATATCAAATGGAACTTTAACAATTTTAAGTACTGTACCTTTTGTACCCATACGGACCGCACTATACGGGTCATCCATATGTAGTAAAACTATTCTATCGCCAGGTTCTAATTTTGGATTTAATTGTGACATACTATAAAGAATAAATATATCGAAGTATTTATTAGTATGAACGTATTAATTACGGAAGAACAAACAAAAGTAATTCTTGTTGAGGGGATGCCAGATATCCTGTCAACAATTTATGAAAAAAGTACGGACTTTTCAGCCAATCTATATAAAAGAATTAGTAAAAGATTAAAATTTAATCTTAGAATATTATTAACTTTTGGTGCTGGTGTTGGTGGTTTAATGCAACCATTAATGGATTTAATAAATAACAAATTCCCACATTTGACCGAAGACCAAAAATTAATGATTATTGTTGGAACCATTTGTATTGTATTCAATGAAGGTAAAGATGTATTAAAAGAAATTCTACCAAAAATAAAAGAAGACAATATTGAAAATGAATTTAGATATTCTGTATTAAAAACAAAGAGATTGGTAACCGTGTTTAAGGGATTTTTAGGTACCTTAGGGAACTCCGCAGCGTTTTTGACTGATATTATGTCATACATTTATTTGATACCGTTATTGGGGTATTTAACAATCGCATTACAAGGTAATAGTTTATCTCCTGACCAAATAGAAACACTTGTTAAAACATTGGCAGCAACAGGAATAATGCACGTTTCAACAGCAGCTCTTGAGGAGATTGTTAAAAGAATATTAAAATCTTAATTTTTATTTACGTAGTAGTCCATTAATCGTTCCACCAAAAGATTAATCAAACTTTTTCTAATACCTCTTTTTTGGAAGTACTCTCGAATAATTTCTTCAATAGGTCTTTTCTGTAATTTTGCCTTTCTTTTGAAACCAGCAACCTGAGCTTCAATTTCGTGTTGTTGTAAGTAATAACGTTTTGGTTGAGTATACTCAACATCAGGAAAAACGTATCCTCTTTTTGTTTGTTTTGCGTGTTCAAATTCATGTGTTACCACATCATTTAATTCACCAATCAATTCATACATGACATCCATATCGGCATCATCATCAATGTCAATATCAATTTCAATCTGATTTTCATCTTCATCCCAATACCCTTGAATGTCCAATGGTTTTATATTTTCATCTTTGTTTGGTGTTGGGTTAACAAATAAAACAATATCCACAGGCTCTTCCATTCCAATATCGTAACTCCCAATATTCTTTTTACGTTTACCGTGCAAATCTTTTTTTATTTCGAAGGCAATTTCTCTAACAATATTACGAATTAAACTATTACTCACTTTTTGTTCTGTAATAGTTTCTTCTTCACCACCAATAAGAACCGGTTTGATTGATTTTACAATAACATCTAAATTAGAAACTAATTTTAAGGCATTTGTTATTTTTTCCGCAGTACCATTTTTAATTGGGTAAAAACGTAGTAACTGTTCACTATCCCCCCAAATGTCTTTGTATTCACCAGACACAAGTTTACCAAGTAAGATATTTGGGTCAACATATAAAGTAACATCAACAAGGGCATGGTCTTTCCACTCACCAACAGAAATCATCGGTTTGATTTCTTTGATTTGAAAAGTAAAATTGTAACAATCTTGTCTGGCATTCTTATCATACCTTAAAAAATTACCGCACCAAGTTAATTTTTTAGTTCCAAAAATCTTGTTAATCTGCTCTATGGTTGAATTGTCCATCAAATATAAATATCATAACCTAAAGTTATTTCTATATTGAATAGGGAATGAGATACCAAAACCAAAACGAGCTGTGCTTGATTGATAATATGATAATACAATATCAAAAGAATATGGGTCTTTACTGATTAAACGAATTGGGTGTAACGCAATACCGAACTCAGGTACCAAAGAATAACTATTTGTTCCTGTTGGTGTAATCTTAATACCAGCAGTTCCTCTTATACCATCGTGCATATAACCTTTAGAAATACCTAACCTATTAATTGAATTAAATGGTGTATAAAAAATACTCCCACTGAATAAACCACCATACTTTACACCCAAGTATATCCCAAAATCTTTTTTATCTAACCCATTGAATCCAGTAATTAAAGATGTGTCACCTTGAACCAAAATAAAATCACACGTCCTACCATTGTTGTAGTTTGTCTGTGCCTTAATAGATATTGTAAACAAAACAAAAATGAAAATTATTAAACGTTTCATAAAACAAAGATACATAAACAAATTGATTTCAACAAATAAACTTGTATATTTTTGTCATGGAATTGTTAAACACACACCCAATCAAAAAATCAGACTTGGGTTTTCACGGAAATTTATTTGGAGGTAAGATTTTGGCTTGGGTGGACTCAGCAGCATCAGGTCTATCAATGCAACTTTGTGATTCACCAAGATTGGTAACAATCGCTTTGGATGAATGTAGATTTATCAAACCAGGTAAAGAAGGTCAACTACTCAAAATATATGGTAAACCTGTTAAAGTTGGAAATACATCCATCACTCTTTATTTAGAAGCAAGGTCACATAGTGTGTATACTGGAAAACAAACAGTGATTTTACACACACAAATTACGTTTGTTAGGATTGATGATGAGGGTAATCCAATTCCTATTAGTGACAGAGCAAAAAATAGAATCAATCAAATTATTGAAGGTAATCTTGATATTTTAGATAAAACTATATAACTTTGTATTTATAATTACTTTGGAAGTTTGGCAGAGTTGGTTGAACGCACTAGTCTTGAAAACTAGCAACGGTGAAAGTCGTTCGGGGGTTCGAATCCCTCAACTTCCACAAAATTCTTGGGACACTAACCCAAGAATTTTTTTATTTAATAAGTATTTAGTGTTCGTATCATATATTTATGATTAGAAACATAAGTATGAAAGAAAATATATTGAAATTAAGGGAAGAAGGTAAAACATATTCAGAAATTAAAAAAGAACTTAATTGTTCAATGTCAACAATATCATACTATTGTGGTGAAGGTCAAAAAGAAAAGGCTTATGATAGAGTAAAACAAAAAAGACAAGATAAGTTAGTTGAAAAAATTGATAGGTATAGAAATAGAAATACTAATTTGAAATTTAGGGATTTTCAAAGAAGAGATGGTTCAACTAAATTAATGAATATTCAAGAAAAAAATTTCACAATAAAAGAAGGTAAAGAAAAAATAAGTGATAATCCAATTTGTTATTTAACAGGTCAACCAATTGACATTACAAATCCAAAAGATTATCATTTAGACCATATAATACCAGTAAATAAAGGTGGAAAAAATACATTAGAAAATATGGGTATATTAAAGTCTGAAATTAATATGATGAAAGGAGATTTAACTATAAATGAGTTATTTGAAAATTGTGTTAAAATATTAGAATATAATGGATATCAAATTATAAAAAATAATACGGAAGATTGGCAGAGTGGTAATGCAGCGGTTTGCTAAACCGTACATCCGTAAAAGGATGCGTGGGTTCAAGTCCCTCATCTTCCGCAGAAAAAGAACCGAGTTATTTGACTCGGTTTTTTTTATTTACTATCTTTGTATCAAATAATTTAATCATGACAAAATTAAAAAAGTTTAAAGAAACCGTACCACCTTGGATGAACCTATCACTTATTGATGTGTTAGAAATGGTGGACCCATCAAATACAAATAAATTTTTACCATTATTGGTAAAAATTGCTGATTCATCATTTAAAGAACGAGTAGATACTTGGGGTGAATATGAAGTTACTGAATTTCTTACAAGAATAGAAAACACAATACCACATTTAAAAGGTAAATTTAGTATTTCAGACCCTACATTAATTTATAGTTTTTGGTCATTATTAGAAAGAATTCCCAATAATGAAATAGATGTCTTTGTAAATTTTATGGAGATGTATGAAAAAAATCAAATTCATAATGTTGATATTAATCAATTAAAAACTATTGATGAAATTGAAGGTATTGTAAATTTAATTAGTATAAAAAACATTGGTAAAGAATTTGAAAAACAAACATACGTTGATTTAGAAACTGAAAAATGGTTGATTATTAGACCATTAACCTATGAATCATCTCTAAAATACGGCTCAAGTACAAAATGGTGTACCTCAGCAAAACATAACCCCAGTCAATATTTTAGATATACTGAAAATGGTGTTTTAGTCTATTGTATAAATAAAGAAACAGGATATAAATTAGCGTTTCATATGTGGAAAGAAAATAAAAAATTTTACGATATTTCATTTTGGAACTCCATTGATGATAGAATAGATTCTTTGTCGGCTGAAATTGATTTTGATGTTTATAATTTGATTAAAAAAATGTACTCATCTTCAGAAACAAAAACCAATAAAGAACTTGGTGGTGAGTATTGGACAAAATCTCATGATTTACATATGAAAGAAGATGAATCAGAACCAATACCTCTTGCGGATGATGGACCAATGAGAACTGTTAACAGACGTGTTAGAAATGAAGTTTTAGTAACAATTGATGAACCCACTAATGACCAACCTGATTGGAGTGAATATGTAGAATATGGTGGTGGATAAATAGTATTTGGTTGGTAGTATTTATTAGTATGAAAAAATTATTATTCGTACTATGTTTACTACCAACTTTTTTGTTTTCACAAACTAAATTAAGAGATTCGGTTTTTTTTCAAAACCCAATCTTTAAGGGAATGTATTCTGAAGTATTAGAGGAACCTTTATGGGTTGAGTATGTTGTTAAATGTCCAAATGGAAGTACACCAAGAACTGGTATGGATTTCTTTACCGTAGATTCAATTAAAACATCTGACGGTAAAGACTATGAAAATAACATTTACGATAAAGGTCATTTAGCACCAGCAGCTGACTTTAATTGTACTAAAGAGATGTTATTTTCTACGTTCACATTTCTAAATTGTTGTTTACAAGACCAATACTTAAATCGTGGTACTTGGAGATTGTTAGAAGTACACGAAAGAGAATTGTCAAAGACATCAACTGTAAAAGTTAAAATTGTTTTAGTGTTTGATAAAAAATCAATTAAGTTACCTACAGGTGCTACAGTACCTTCAGGATTTTACAAATACATCACAGTTAATGGTAAAACAACAAAATACTTTTTTAAGAATGAAAAACCATTAAGTAGTGATTTCAAACTGTATATTGTTAAATAATTTCTTTAATTTTAACTGTTAAATCACCAGTACCTTTTATAACTCGGTGATATACTAAAGGTGGAACATGAACTGTTTCACCTTTTTTTATTTGTTTTGGTAATCCATTATCAAATTGGATTTGCCAATCAGTATCGTGTTCACAAACAACAAATCTTTCGTGTAAATCGTAATGCCAAGTTAATTCTTCTGATTCAACATCATGTGCAAATGTACGGACAATATATCCGTCTTCATTTTTTTGTGTAAAAGGAAAGTTCACATTTATAATTATAAATGGAAATTAATAATAGTCCACTTTCCATCATAATCTTCAACCAATGCTGTACAACTTTCACACCAATCACCAGAGTTCATATATTTTTCACTCAATTCAACTTTATGGATATGTCCACAAACCGCAACGTCACAATTTTTTTGTTTAGACAAAAGTACCGCATTTTTTTCAAAGTCACCAACAAAATTAACCGCAGCTTTAACACCTTGTTTAATATCATTAGATATTGAATAGTATGGTAGTTTTCTGAGTTCTCTGTATTTGTTGTAAACTCTATTTAACCACAAAGCCAAATCATACCCAATAGAACCTATTTTTGCTATTAGTTTAAATTTTGATGAGAATACATCTAAAACATCACCATGAAAAATATAATACAATCTTTTATCAACACCTTTGTATATTAAATCTTTTTTTATTGTAATATTACCTAATGTTAATCCCATGTAGTTATCTAAAAAATCATCGTGGTTACCTCTAATCCAAACTACATTTGTTCCTTTCTCAGCCATTTTAAGTAGTTTTCTAATAACTTTGGTATGTGAATCCTTCCATTTTGAACCACGTTTCATCGCCCACCCATCAATAATATCACCATTAAGAAATAAATTATTACACTCAATTGTTTCCAAAAAATTAATAATATCTTTTGACCTTGAAGCTTTTGAACCCAAATGTAAATCTGAAATTATTACCGTTTTATAACTCATGACCAATACGAATGTGTTTTTTCAAAAAAACTTTGGTTATTTCTATTAAGAAAAGAAAGGAACATTAATTTGGCCATGTACCAAACACCTTTAGATTTTAATCTTCTTGATGATGTATGTATTATATTTTTTGATAAAATAAAATCTTTTGAGTTAACTTTTTTACTTAAATTATAATCTTCCGCAAATTTATCATTTGGATTAAATCCCCCAAGTTTAAAATAACTTTTAGTATCAAACAACATAATTCCACCTAATGCAAATGGTCCTGTTATTCTATGAAACTTTTGTATTAAATCAAAAAACTTATAAACGTAGTTATATTCGTTATCAGTGGTTCTAACTTTACAAGTAAGTAATGAACCTTTTTTAGTAATGATTTCATTTAATATTTTTTCTAAAAAATCTTTATCTTTAATTTCCATATCCGAATCCAAAAACAACGTATATGGAGTTTCAGACATTAAAGCACCTTGATGTCTACCATAAGCTGGATACCCGCCATCAATTGTTAAAATTTGAATGTTTTTATTTCTTTCGGCATTAATGTAATGTATTGTTGTCATGTCATCACTAACATCTGCAACAATTACCAATAAACCTTTAGAATTTTTTTGTTTGTTAAGAGAATTTAAAACGTTCTGTATATTCTCTCTCTCATTTTTACACGGTATAACTACCGTTAATAAATTTTGTAATTCCATACAACTATAAATAGGAAATGGAATGTTTGAGAATATTATATTAATATTAAATTACCAAGGAGATGAAGATTTAATCCCTAATTTCTTTCTATATCTAGCAACGTTACAAGCCCAATAACCTGCTTTGGTTTTGTCATGTTTTGTATCACATTTGTGACGTGCTCTAAAACTTTTTCTTGCTCCAGGGTTATTATTTCTAACTCTTAAATTTGGGTCACCAAATCTAACAATTTTAACATTACCACTTGGTGCTTTTACATATACAGCAAATTTCTTTGGTCCACCTGAAGTTCTAAATGGTGAATTTAAATTAACTTTTCTACCTTTATATTCAGCTTCATTAATTGATTCACCCATTAAATCATTTAATTCACTTCTTAATTCTTCCCAATCGGAGATACCATTTTTATGAATATAATGTTTAATATCTGATAATGAATCAAAACCTAACTTATCAATATACTCAGGATTTTCTTTTAATTTTTCTAAAAACGATTCTACTCCTGATGAATGTAATCCTATTTCATCAAGTTCTGACTCATCTAAAAATGGAATATCTAACCAAACCTCCTCACCTTCAAATATTCCTGTTTTTCCAATATCGGTTTTTAATAACCATTCATCATCTTCACAAAGCTCTACTAAACCATTTTTCCAAAGACCACGAGCTTCATTTATCAATGAAAAATATTCATCAGAAAATGGTCTATATACATTTTCAACTAATGGTAAATCATATTCTCTATGGTATTTTAACCCTTCTGAGATTTCAACACCTTCTTTTATTACAATACCTTTTTTTGGTAAGTTTTCTTTTAATATATAACGGATAAAATCTTTCATTATTCTGGTTTTAATATTGTTAATGCTTCGGGATATTCTTTACTTAAGAATTCTTTATTTTTCCCTTTGTATGGTATGTTCTGTAAAACATATCTTATGGAGTTTAATCCTGATACTCTTTTATCTGATGAATCCAATATAACCCAAGGGTGGTTTACTGTTGATGTTTTGTCAAATAATTTTTCTTTGAATTCAGTGAATCTATCCCATAAATCTAACATCTTTTCATCGTTAGGTGAATATTTCCATTTCTTTAATGGTGAACTTAATCTTTGTTTAAATCTTTTTGCCATGGTTTCTTTATCGATTGAAAACCAAAGTTTGAAAAGGAAATCACCATTTTCAACCAATGAGTTTTCAAAGTTTTCAACGTTTTCCATAAAGTCTTCGTATTCTTCAGGAGTACCATAACCAGCAACTGGTTCAACTAAACCTCTATTGTACCAACTTCTATCAAATAAATTAATTTTACCCGGTTCAATTTGTTTTCTATATCTACCCCACCAATCAGCTCTATCCTCAGGTGTTGGAATTCCAAGTTGAATTACTTTGAATCCTTTTGGATTCATGTTTTCTGTAAATTTTTTAATTGATGAACCTTTACCAGCACTGTCTCTACCTTCAAAAACAATAAGAACGGTTTTACCTGTTTCAGCTAACCAATCTTGTAATTTAATTAATTCAACTTGTAATCCGTATAATTCTTTATTAAAGATTTTTTTAGGTACTATTGAAACGTCTTCAATACTAGAACCAAAATCTTCACTTTCGGGTTCAATACCGTAAATACCTTTTTCTCTAAACTCTAATGATGTAAATATTCTTAAAAAATAATCCTCAACATTTTTCTTACGGTTACCTTTTTTTAACATTATATTTTTAAGATTTTTTTCAATCAAATCAAAATCAATAATGTTGGTTTCACCAAATTTAATAATTTTATCAATAAGTTTTTTAATTGTTGATGAGTATAAATTACTGAATTTTAGAATATTCAGAATATTTTGTGCGTGTTTGTTAATGGATTCCAAATCTTGGTCTTCTTTAATAAGACCCATCATTGTTTTCATTTTTTTTACTTCTGTTAATAAATCAAACATATATATAAATACTTAGTTACCCTGAAACCTTTTTATTTCTTTTTCAGTATTGTTAATCAACCATAATTCAACATTTGGTATTTTTAATAAAAAGTTTTTTTCATATGTAAAACATTCAATCTCTTCAACACTTAATGGTATCAAAATATTATTGTTAACGTATTGTAAATGTTTTGATTCATGGACAATCACCGCGGCTATATTATTTAACGAACCTGATAACACATCATTTTTTGTTATTAAGATTTCATTAATTCCATCAATAGAAGAATATTTCCCATTCCAAAAACCAATGTTGGTACAATACTTTGTAAGTGTATCATAAGCACTTTTATCATAGGTTTTAATAATAGTTAAAGCAGAGTCCACTCGTTTTACCCATAAAAACTCAACGGGGGCAATCTTTATTTGTCCAAACAAATTTGTTGATGATAGAATAAAAAGTAATACTAGAAGACGCTTAACCATATTTATATATACCAAGATATTACAATATGAAAAGACTTCTTACGTCATTAATCACAATTTGCGCTTCAGTGATAGGTTTTGCGCAAACATGTCCAACTCCAAGTACCACGGGTGCTCACATTATGTTGGACTCAACCTATCAAACAGGTACCTATAGGTCTGGGAAAACAAATATAGGATTGTGTTTTTACAACAACACATCAACAAACATTACCGCAGTTCAATATAGAGTGTTTTACGACAATGCGGCTTTTGCTAAAGTTGACACCGTAACATCTATGAACACGTCATTTTCACAAGACTTACAATATGTTGACAATGCGGCTGGTGGTTATGTAACAATCACAATGGTTTACACAGGAACTAATAGTTCTTTTACTATTCCCGATGGTAGATTATTTCAAGTTACATTAAAACACACAACAGCACTTTCAACAACATATTTGAGTGTGACCGACATGAAGTTTACTGGTACAGCGTCTTTTCCTGAAACAGCAACAACTCAATCAGGTCTTGACTACACTTTAACACTTAAAAACTTTGGTGGTAAATTTAAACCACAAGTTATGTCGTTTAAAGGAAAGTTTGTTAACGTAACAGGAACTGCATCTAAAAACCTAAGTGTATCTTTAGAGAAGAAATTAAAAACATCTTCAACTTGGTCTTATGTTCAAACATCGGTTACTAATACTCAAGGTAGATTCAATTTTACTAATGTGGAAATTGATACAACTGCTTGGGATGTTAGAATCGCGGTTAAAGGTGATACGATGGGTGTGGGAGCAATTGTTTCAACTGCAGATGCACAAAGAGCTAACAAATTTGTGTTAGGAACTTTAACACCATCTGGATTTGATTTCTATTCTACTGACGTAAACAACGATGATAAAATCACTGTATCAGACGTTTATGGAATTTACGCAAGAGTTTCAGGAAGATTCACTTCTTGGGCTAACAGTAGAAAAGACATCTTGTTCTTCACTGAAAGTCAATATAGTTCAGTTAACGGTTCAAGTTCAAGTAAACAATCTACAGTTCCTGGTGTAACAAACTTCACATTCCAAATCATCGCAGGTCAACCTGACTCTGTAACTTATTATGTATTAGGTATGGGTGACGTTAACGGAACTGGTTACAACAGAGCTCGTATGACTCCAATTGAAATTGTTAATCCTGCAAATGCTAAAAAACACATCATTGATGTTACAACACAATATGACAACATTCTTGAAACAATAGAAGTTAATTTACCTCTGTTAAAAGTTGATGATGGAAACTTGGTAAACATTCCAGTTAGATTAAAGACTGGTGGTATCAACGTTGGAGCATTACAATTGATGATTAAATACGATACTTCATTGTTGGAATTCAAAAGCGTTAAAAACGAATTGAAATCTTCTTTATGGTTATCATACATAAACACATCAGAGAACAAAGTTGAATGGGGTGGGTATGACCCAACTAATAACGTCAACTTATTCAATGATGGTGAGTTAATTTACACACTTCAATTTTCTGCAAAGAAACCTCAAAGTCAATGGGGAGTAAGTCCATTATATGTTACAAGAAAATTTGCTGGTAACAAAGACGCAATTGATTTAAACATTACACCTACTGATGGTATTGTTCAGGTATTCAGAATGGGTGGACACGTTTACGTTGGTAATGATATGGAACTTTATCCAAATCCATTTACATCAAATTTAACAATTTCTTTCAACATAAAACAACAAGGTAATACAACTTTAAGTATTATTGATGCAACAGGAAGAGAAGTTAAAAGTGTAATGGGTGATATGACTCCTTCAGGAAAATACACTTACACAGTTGATATGTCAGACTTATCTGATGGAATGTACTTGGCAGTTTTGAAAAAAGAAGAAGAGATAGAAGTAAAAAGAGCAGTTAAAACTAACTAATACACAACAGTTAAAACTAATTAATACACGGGGGTCACTGACCCCCAATAGCCGAAAAATAAAATAAACCAAAATAAAATACAAAACAAAATGAGTGAAGAAACAGAAGAAACAAATGACGGTACTTGGTCTAGTTTGAAAAAAACCATTATCGGAGCAATTGCTACCGCGGTTACGGCTGGTGGAGCATGGTTCACATCAACATTATTCGGTGGTGGTGATGACGAAGAAAAACCTAAAACAGAACAAGCCCCAGCGGCGGCACCTGTAATCAATTTAAGTGTTGACAATTCGTCAAAGAACACTGCTGGCGGTGGTGGAACTAACACAGTTATCAAAGAAAGAACTGTTGTAGAAAAACAAGCGGCACCTGCAGAATCTAAACCGGCAAAGAAAAGCGAAACTGAAGATGCGCCTTGGTAATATACTAATAGGTTTAACTTTATTTTTATTTAGTTGTGGAACACCTAAAGAGTGTAACGCACAAATAGGTTCAGTTAAAACTGAGGAATATACCGCAGGCTTTGAAAAGAAAAAATCTTTGGATTCATTACCTCCATACACAGACACAATTCAGATTCCAATTCAAATCTTAAAGATTGGTATTAACGATGAGGTGTATGAGATGTATCCTGAATTAAAAGATGCAAGAGTTGGTTTGGGTGTTACAAATATTGTATTAGAATATTTGGAACAGACTGGAAGATTTGTTTTCACTGAAGACAAGTTGGAAATAAAAGAGAGAATGGTGAACCAATTCAAAGCGTCTAACAAAGGTTTTACTGAAAACAAAGTTGATGGTAAAGGTAAGATTAAGTTAGCTAAGTATTTCGTCTACATTGAAGTTTATGACTTTTCTGTAGGTGAAGATGAGGTGGTTGAAACATCAGGTGTTACAATCAAACAAATTACACAACTTGGTTTACAAGTTAGATTTGTTGATGCAGAATCTGGTGAGGTTATCACAGGTAGTGGACAAGGTAAGGCGGTTACGACAAAAACATCATCAACTCTTGGTGATATTGAAGGACCAAAGTTTAACAAGTCTACTGTGGGTGTATCAACCAAAAAAGCATTGGAAACATCTACCGTAAGAGTGGTAGAAAAGTTGATAAAAAAAGAAGTATTCAAAAATTAAAATGGCAATTAAAGAAAAAATTAAAAACACATTGGGTTTAGGTAAACCTGATTATGTAAAAGTAGAAGACAAGAACAGATTCTATTTCATGTTGCAACAAATGCAAAATAACAGATGGAATATTACCTTAGCAATTTTATTCTTATTCTTTTTCATCATCGCTGGAATTAACTCAGCGGTATTCTTCAATATAACAATTGGTGAAGATTGGAAAGAATTATTATTAATCTTGTTGGGTGCGTTTGTTGGTAACTTGAACAAAGTTGTTGACTATTGGTTCAACTCTGAAGACAGAGACAAAATGTTAATCCAAAAGGTTGACGAAGAAGATGGTCAATCTTTATCTAACGTAACATCAGTAGATTAATGAAGTGGATATTCTCAATATTATTATTGTTGGTATCCTCTATCAGTTTTGGTCAGGGGTTCACATATTCGTATGTGGACCCTTGTTCAAAAAAACTTAAGGTAATTAATATACCTAACGCCAATTCATCAGTAACCGTAAATTATTTGGGTTATGTTAATACATTCACAAAAGATGACTTTGATAATGGTAATTTTGCAGGATGGGTAGGTGATTTGTCAACCAAATACGCCTCAGCACCTTGTGATGAAATCAAAACAAAGACACAAGTATCACAAAATACAATAATAACACAAAATATCATCTCAACATTAAGTTCTGTAACCGCAGTATCTACAATGACGGTTGCTAGTAGTGTTGGAAATATAACTTCAGGTGGATTAAGTAATAGTGTAGATAATTCATCATCAGGTGAAAGTTCGGGGAAAGGTTCGGGAAAAAACGGTAAAAATGACAAAAATAACACCCAATCGGGTACAAATACCACCGAAAATGGGGGTAATAACACCCAATCGGGTACAAGTACAGGAAATATCGGTCAAAATAACCCAAATTCTGGCTCAAATTCACCCCAAAATGAGCCACAAACACCCAAAAATGAGCCACAAACGGGAAATAACCCCCAAACACCACAAACTGGTGAAAATACGGGTACAAACCCACCAACTAACCCTCAAACACCCCAAAATAACGGAAATACGGGGAATTCGGGGTCAAATACGGGGAATTCAGGTGGTAACACAGGGTCAAATACGGGTCAAAATGGTGGAAATACGGGGAATTCAGGGTCAAATACGGGGAATTCAGGTGGTTCTGGCGGAAATGGTACTGCAGAACCCAAAAATGACCCTACAACCACTCCAACAGACAATAAATCGGGTGGAAATGGTGGAACAACCAATTCTGTAGCAAATGCTGCGGAATCAAGTAGTTCAGGTGGTGGAAAACCAAGTTCAAAGACTACCGCAAAAACAGGTTCTATTATAGGAACTGGTGATATTGTTGTTATTAGGAGTGCTGAGGACAATTCTAACCAATTTAGGGCTACTATGTCCATGACAAAGTCAAATACGGACAATTCAAGAGCAAAAGGAGCTCTATTAAATTTTACAACAACAATTAATAATTCAAATCTTACATTTTACACCGCATTAACAAATAAAAAGAAGACAAATACGGCAATATTTGCCAACTCATCTATGGTTGATTTTGAAAAAAATTTATTTAATACCACAACCGCACTTGAATCTCACAGATATGGTAGATTGTCACTTATGGGTGGTGCTAACTTTACTGTGGGTAGTTTGAGTGATGAAGTGTTCACAAATTTATCAGCTGTTGGTGGTGGTTTTTATATGTTTAAGGTTGGTAAGAAAGTTAATGCAAATATATTAATGTTAGCCGTGTATTCACCGTTTACAAAGTTCTACGAAGGTAGATGGTGGAGTTCAGGAGTCTTATTGGTTCCATTTAGTTCTTGGGATTATTCAATTTCCAAAAACTTTAAATTCAATGTGAGTTTCTCAGGAACATATCAATACTCGGATAAATTCTTAAACTATCAGATATTAACTGGTGGTAAAATAATGTTATGAAAAACACAATAATACTATTAGGTATTATACTCATGGGTATAATCAACCTAAACGCACAGGACTGTTACACAGTCAAAGAAATTAACAACAAAACTGAAAACCCTGACCTTTCATCTAAAAGGTTCACTTTCGGTATAAAACAAATGACTGAAGAATTGTTAGGTGAAAAGTTTACAATTTGTATTGATGGAAAACCTGTTGTGGTTAATATCACTTCAATTGAGGCTCCTACTGTTGGTATCAATTTTGGTCCATTTATGATTAGAAAAAAGAACACAATTGTTAAAACTGAAATTTTATTTAATGATAAAATTTATGTTGGTGAGGGTTCAGCAAAACTTTCAGTTAAAGCATCTTTTGCCGAATTGAAAGATGAGAACTTACCATTTGAAAAAAGTGTTTTTGCATCTGCAGTTAAAAAATCTTTACAAGACGGTATTTCTAAAATTTAATGAAGTGGATTGTATACATATTGACATTATTTATATCCTTGAAGTCATATTCTCAGTCACCTTTGTGTGCTAGTAGACCTACAAGTTTTTGTTGTGAATATGTTTCTAGTGTAACGATAAACGGAAGGACTTTTGCCGGTAGTAAAGGTTTTAGTAACACATCTGGTGGAAGTCCTGCCGGATATTATGATTATGCATATACAAAAGATACTGTACCAAGAATTAAAGCAGGACAAAGTATTACAATATCATACACTGCGGTGACTAATGGTAACTATATGGAATATTTCAAACTATGGATTGATTTTAATGGTAATGGTGTTTTAACCGATGCTGGTGAATTGGTTCATAGTTCAAATTATCAATGGAATGGAACTAAGACGGTAAGTGCAACATTTACAGTCCCAACTTCAGTATATAATGGTGAAGTGTATATGAGATTTGTAATGCAATATTCAGGTTCTCCTGTAATATGTGGAACATATTCTTATGGTAATACTTTTGATTTTAAAACAAGAATTGTGGGAGCAACCGACCCATTTAGTTATACAGGTTACATTTATAATTCAGAAGGTGTCGGAATTCAAAATGTACCAATAGAATTATACAGTAAATTAAAAACAAGTTCCACATACACTTCATTGAGTACTACAACAACAGACGCCAACGGGAAATATAGTATAAGTTCAACAAGAGATGCCACTTCATATGATTTCCAATTACGAATTAACACATTAACAATTTTATCACCTATTGTAAGTGACGCAAAATCATTTAATCAAAAAGTATTACAACAATCATTTAATTCTCGTGACTATTATAGAATGGATGTTAATGATGATAACAATCTTTCTATATCAGATGTTTATTCAATTTATATGAAAATAATTGGTCGTTCTTGGAAATCAGGTATGGTTGATTATAGAATATTTACTTCATCAGAATGGAGTACCATAAATACGTCAACATCAAATCTTAAATCCACGTATCCTGGAGTACAAACAATCACACTTAGTGGTCTTTCCAATAAAGGAAATTCTAATTATTATTTAGTTAGGACTGGTTACAGAAATTAACTTTACACTAATTACAAATATGAAACAATTATTTTTATTTTTACTTTTATTATCCTCATTACAACTTTTTAGTCAAGACACTATTAAAACAAAATTTACATTTGATTTAACAGGAAGTATTAGTCAAGCCAATACTAATAAACAAGACAACATACTTTTGAATTCTTTTAGTTCCGTAGGTTGGAAAAAATTTGAAACGGGATTATCTACATCATATCAAATGATGACAAATAACAATACCCAATTAATTAATGATTTTGTATTGAGAGTTCAACCAAGAGTTATTGATGAAAATTATTCAATATTTTCTTTTGGTCAAATTTCATCTCTATACTCTAAGAAAGTAAATCAGCGTGTTGAAGCAGGTATTGGATATGGTAAAACAATTTTCAAAAGAAAGTTATTAGAAAGTACTTTTTCATTAGGAACATTATACTTTAATAATGATTATAGTGATTTAACAAATAGAAAAGGTTTAAGAGTTTCACCAAGAATCCAACTGTTTGGAAAAAATGAAAAGTACAAAATATCATACTCATTTGAGGGTTTTTATCAACCAAACCTTTTGGATAAGAAAGATTATATTACCAATACAAAAACAACATTTTTATTTGACCTAAATAAAAAATTTAGTATTAAGGTAAACTACTCAACATCATTTGAATCATTCATAATTACAGGAGCACAAAACGATATTAAAAATTTTACTATGGGTTTTAACCTATCCATTTAAAGTGGTATTTATAGTAAAACTAAGATACTATGATATTAAAAAATGGCTCAAAAGGCGAAGAGGTAAAAGCTCTTCAAGCAAAATTAGGATTAGTTGCCGATGGTAACTTTGGTCCTGGAACTGAAAAATCAATTAAAGAATGGCAAACAAAAAATGGATTGGTGGCTGATGGAATCATCGGACCAGCATCATTAGAGAAACTTGGATTAGGTACGTTAATCAAAGAAGATGTTGTAATTCCTAAAGGTGGTCCAATCAATTTGGAAAAATTAAAAGGACATGTACCTGATGCAGTAATCACACAGATTCCAACAGTAATGGAAAAATTCCAAATTAACACTCCTTTAAGATTGGCTCATTTCTTGGCACAATGTGGACACGAATCAGGTGGATTCAAAGCAACTCAAGAAAACTTAAACTATTCGGCTGACGGTCTTAAAAAGATTTTCCCAAAATATTTCCCTGGTAACATTGCGGAATCTTACGCAAGAAACCCTGAAAAAATCGCATCAAAAGTTTATGGTGGTAGAATGGGTAATGGTGGTGAAGAAACTAAAGAAGGTTATAAATTCAGAGGTAGAGGTTATATCCAATTAACAGGGAAAGAAAACTACACATCTTTCGCTAAATCAATCGGTGAAGATACTGTAGCAAATCCTGATTTGGTTGCCACAAAATACGCATTGGCATCTGCAGGTTGGTTCTTCAGTAAGAACGGATTAAATGCAATTTCTGATAAAGGAGCTGACGATGCTACTGTAACGGCAGTAACAAAAAGAGTTAATGGTGGAACCATAGGTTTACCTGACAGAATTAAACACTTCAAAGAATATTACCATTTGTTGGCGTAATTTGTAAAAAGGTGTTGTTTATTTCAACACCTTTTATTATATTTGTAATATGGAAAATATAAATGAAGATTTTAATTGGGTTTTGAAAGTTTTAGATTCTTGTGAAACACTAACTCAAGTCAGAAGAACTGAAAAACTATTTGATAATTTTAAGAATCTACACAAAGAACATTTTAAATCGTTGGGTAAAAAAGACCAAACAAAACAAACTTTCAAAGATACTTTCAAAAAATCTATGAAAGAAAAGGTTGGCAGTGTAGAAAAATTGTAAATTAACAATATTTATATATTCATCGCCCTTTGGGTGTTTTTATATATATATCTCTTTTATAAAAGACCCGAGAAATCGGGTCTTTTTTTTATCAAATTTATTTATTATCTTTGTTGGACTATGGACAAATCAAATCAACTTTTTCATTTTATGGGATTCAAATTTACCCAAACAGTAACGTGTACTCACAATGAAACATTAACCGAAAAAGTGGTTGTACAATCAAAATGGGAATTACCTCGAGACTTTTATTCTATCAGTGAATTGGTTCACATGGAAGATGATGGTGATATTGTTACACATTTTGAGAACGATATTTGTAACCCTTTTTATTGTTGGAACGATGCCATGGAAGTCATTGACAAGATTGAATTAACACCTTGTAATGATGGTTTTCCTTCGTTTGTAATGACAAGTAGGTATTTCAGTATTGAAGTTGATGGTGAAAGTTTCTTGGAACAAAAAGAATTGAATGATAATAAATTAGAAATTCTTGAGTCATTAGTTTATGAATTTTTGAATTACTACTATACTAATGTAGAAAAAAATAATTAACTTTGTATTATGAAAATGAATTACATTTATTTGGATGATGTTAGGACTCCATCACCAAACCCATCTACTCACGAGGTTCCTGAATGGATTGTTGTTCGTTCTTACGATGAGTTTGTATCTAAAGTTATGGAACTTGGTTTGGAGACAATCAAATTGATTTCTTTGGACCATGATTTAGGTGACACAGCAATGAAAGAATATTTTACTAATGTATCCCCCAACTATAAATTGGATTATGATAACATCCATGAAAAGACAGGATACGATTGTGCCAAGTGGTTAGTGAATCATTTTTATGAAAAAAATCCTGATTGGTTAATTTTGGGAAGACTTCAAAAGAAAAGTATATCATTCAATTTTCCAACCGTGTTGGTTCATTCTGCAAATCCAATTGGTTCTGCAAACATCATGGGTTACGTCAATAACTTTTTTATGAATGAGGCACAACCACAAACTTGTGTTAGGGTTAACATACCTCACTTCATTAAAGATGAAAATTGATAGACAGTTGGTGTATGACAAATGTGATGGTCATTGTGCTTATTGTGGTGTTGAAATTACAATAAAACAAATGCAGGTTGACCACATTGAACCTCATTGGCATACATTAACGGAGAATGAGGCGGAACGGGCTAAGATAAAAAAAGGTTCCCATAATTTAGAAAATCTTAACCCGTCCTGTTCTCGTTGTAATAAATGGAAAACAACTTATAACTTGGAACAATTTAGAAACGTAATTGAGACATCACTAATGAGATTAAATCGTGATACACCAAATTTTAGATTGGCACGTGATTATGGATTATTGACTGAAACACCAAAACAAATTAAATTTTACTTTGAGATAATTAACTGATATGAAACCGAATATTAAAGAAATAGAAGATAACCTTGAGAATTTCAAAGCCGTTCAATATAGAATGGGTGATGAAGGTATGGATTATTGTTTTGAACACTACAGTTCATTTGAAGAAATTGAAGATGAGGAGTTCCATAAATTAAGAATTGAATTATTGGAAAGTATGAAAAAAATACGTTCATACGTTGAAAACAAAATTGAAACATTGTCAGAGCAAATTGATGATACTACATGGGGAGACTACTAAAAATATTGTATGATTGTTTACCTTTGTCATACTTTGGGGCTTTTTTTAACCATGATGCTCACAGTATTGTTTCAAAAAAAGGAAAAAAAATAATAAACAATATCAAATAAATTAACTATCTTTGCCTCATGATGAACATTGTACACATATCAGACACTCACGGATTCCACAGGAAAGTTAAAGTTCCTTTTGGTGATGTGTTAATTCACAGCGGTGACATCAGCAATCGCGGTGAAAGATATCAAGTGGAAGATTTTATTGATTGGTTGGTTAATCAACCCCACAAATATAAAATCTTCATCGCTGGTAATCACGATATTTGTTTTGATGAGCACCACCCTTTGAATGAAAATAAGTTGGAAAAACACCTTATGGGTGAACATTATTCTCCTTCAAAACCCGCTTGGTTAAATAACCTTTTGGACAATTTGCCAAACAATGTGTTCTACTTGGAAAACAATGGTTGTGGAATTGGGGACGTTAAGTTTTGGGGTTCTCCTGCAACTCCTTGGTTCGGTGGTGATTTTTGGGTATTCAACAAACAAAGAGGTCACGACATCAAACAAGTATGGGACCAAATCCCTTTGGGAACTCATGTGGTTATTACTCACGGTCCTGTGATGTATAAGTGTGATTACATTCCACATCAACAGTTCTTTGCTGGTTGTGAAGACTTGGAACGCAAAGTACAAGAGGTTAAACCTATTCTTCATTTATCAGGACATATCCACGAAGGTCATAGTTGGGCATACAATGGTAACACCGAATTCTTTAACGGTAGTGTCTTAGATGGTAACTACGAAATGAAGAATGACCCGTGGGAAATCGAACTGAATGTTCACTTCAAAGAAGTAAAAGTTCTTAACAACATTACAACCCCTAACTAAGTTGGGGGTTTTTTATATTTATTGGTATGTACGGAAATACAAATTTGACAAAAGATTTTGATGTTGATGACGACCCAATAAAACTTGCCGAGTTTGAAGCAAGGATTGCCTCGGGTGATAAGATTGAACCAAAGGATTGGATGCCCAAAGAATATAGAAAGCAACTTGTCCGTATGATTGAACAACACGCTCACTCAGAAATTGTGGGAGCTTTACCTGAAGGAACATGGATTACAAGAGCACCAGGATTTAGAAGGAAATTAGCATTGATGGCCAAAGTTCAGGATGAAGTTGGTCATGCTCAACTTTTATATTCCGCAGCTGAGACACTTGGAAAACCACGTGAAGAAATGGTTAATGATTTAATTTCAGGTAAATCAAAATATTCCAACGTGTTTAATTATCCCGCCAAGACTTGGGCTGATACTGCAGTTATTGGATGGTTGATTGATGCTGCGGCAATTGTAAATCAACTTGCTAATGCCAAAGGTTCTTATGGACCTTATTGTAGAGCATTAGAACGTATCTGTTTTGAAGAAAGTTTCCATTTGAAGCAAGGACATGACAATACAGTTTATCTTGCAACAGGAACACCTGAACAAAGGGAAATGGTACAAGATGCTTTGAATAGATGGTGGAGACCTGTGATTCATTTTTTTGGTCCACCAGATTCACAATCGGTTCATTCTGAAAAACTTATTAAATGGAAAATCAAAATGATGACCAATGATGAAATGAGAAATCAATTTTTCAGTATGTATGTTCCAAAGATAGAAGAACTTGGTTTAACATTACCTGACCCTGATTTGAAAAAAAATGAAGATGGTACTTGGACTTACTCTGACCCTGATTGGGATGAGTTTTGGGCTGTGGTAAAAGGTAATGGTCCATGTAATAAAGAAAGAATTGCTGTTAGACGTATGGCTGAAGAACGTGGAAGATGGGTTAGAGAAGCTTTACAAAATAAAGATTCTGTTTATGTATCACCATTGGCATGATGGAAATTATTACGGTATCAGAAAAAGCAAGAATAAGATTACAAGAACTTTTGGAAGAACAAAAGTTGGATAGGGAAACTTATTTTTTGAGAGTGGGTGTTAAAGGTGGTGGTTGTTCAGGTTTATCATATGAATTAGGTTTTGACAACATACCACAAGAAGGTGATAATATTGTTGAAGATAATTCAATAAAAATTGCAATAGATAAAAAATCTTTTCTTTATTTATTTGGAACCGAATTAGATTTTTCGGATGGGTTAAATGGAAAAGGTTTTCAATTTATAAATCCAAATGCGTCTCGTACCTGTGGTTGTGGGGAAAGTTTCGCAATTTAAGATATTTATAATTTATGAATAAAAGATTGTTAGCGGAAATTCATCGCCAAAAAGAATTAATGATGGTTAATGAGCAGTTGGCTCAGAATGTTTTTGGTGGAATAAAAGACGCTATGGGTCAAGCAATACTCAAATCATTTATGGATGCAACTCTTAATAATGATGATGATAATGGTGAGACAACAAATACAGATTCATCATCAAGTGTTTCAGGTGGTGATACAAACTTTGATAATATTGTCAAAAATATTATAGATAAACTTGAAGGTGGTTATTTCCATCCTAATATGTTAAAAGACGGTAGAGTTAAAGATTCTCGTTATGGTAATTCAGGTGAAACAATGTTTGGTATTGACAGGAAGAATGGTGGAAAAATCAATACAAGTTCCGCAGGTAAAGAATTTTGGGATATAATTGATAAGGAGAATGCCAAATCAAATTGGAAATGGAATTACAAAGGAGGTTCATTGGAACCAAGATTAAAATCATTGGTTAGTAAAATGATGAAACCATTTTATGATGAATTTGCTCAAAAATATTTATCTCCTGAATCTCGTGAAATAGTTAATAAAAATAGTGGTTTATTATCTAATTTTGTTTATGCCACTTGGAATGGTCCAGGTTGGTTTCAAAAATTTGCCAAGAAAATTAATGATTCCGTTAAAAGCGGTATTACTAACCCAAAAGAATTAAGTAAAATTTCTATTGACGCTAGAAAAAATAGTGGTAATAGTTTAATTGCTCAAGGGGCTAAAAAAGTAAGTGATATAATGGGTTCAAATTATTCTTAATATGAAAAATATACCAAAAGAAAAATTAGTCCAAGCACTTAAAATTCTCTACAAATTGTGGAAAAGAGAACATGATAGTAATAGTGATTGGCCATCAAAACATTATATTGAGTGGGAAGCTGGTGACCCTTATAAATTTTATTACAAATACGAAAAACAATTAGGTCTTGGTCGTGAAGCCGATGATTACTATTATTGGATGAACGCTTTGGAGGAAAATGAAGATAACTTAGACAACGACACATTAACTGTTGATAATGTAATTATTCCAAAATATTATACGTTTGATGTTGAAACTTATGAAGATAGGGTTGAACAGGTACATGTTACTTATGAGGGTCAAGTAGAAGGTTATTTTAAGGAAGACCAACTATATAGAAGTTTCTACGAATTAGGACAGGGTGAAGTTTTTGATTTCTATGATTTTAGTGAAACTGACAGAGATTATGGTGATGGTGAAGGTAATGGTATAGAGTTAAGACAGATTACTATGGTTTCTGACGTAATACCAGAATCAAACAAAAAAAGAAAAATTATGAAAGAATCCAATTTGGATTCGTTCATTGATAGTCTCAATGAATCTGAGACAAAGTTTTTAATAGAAAAACTACAAAAGAAACTCCTTTAATTATTTTTTACGACTTTTTTTCTTTGGTACCAAATCACCAAGAGTTTGTTTTTTCTCAAAAAATTCTTTTTTATGGGTCACACTCACGGACACGGGTCCACTTTTTGTGATGGAATAATCAAATCTCCAAACTGACTTGGTATATTCAGTTTCATATACACGTTCAAATTTTAAGCTCTCAGACGCTTTTGTGGTTCCAGACGTAGACATACTACAAAGATAATAAAAAACCCCTTAAACGTCAAATTTAAGGGGTTAAATTTAATTTCACTGATGGTTATTCACCATCCTTTTTAGGTTCAGGATTTTTTTTCTTCGCAAAAATAGCTTCAACAGTTGTTAAACCTAAGAAACCACCACATAAAAGAGCTAATGTGTCAAACATATATTCAGGTGTTGTACCTGATTTAATTGTCGCAACATAAGCCAATCCGATTAAGTTAATCAATGTAATGATACCTGAGAATCTTTTAGAAGATACATCAGAACCATCACCCATTAGTTTCATAAAAAAGTTCATAGTAAGGTAATTTATTAATTATAAATATAAAGAGATATTTATTTATCATGATTACCTGTCCAATAAGCAAAGAAGTTAGTGATAAATTAGTCGAGAAATATTCATTTCTAAAATCAATAACGTTTGATTGTAGGGAAAAAGATAATCAATCAATTTACATGGACCCAACCATAGTAGTAGAAACTACTCCATTACCAGAAAATTTTTTTAATATGAAATGCGAAGCTTATTCTTTAATTAAAGAAGAAACTAATAAAATGCCGCATTTAAGAAATGGCTGGAAAATAATAACAAATGCTAAATAATTAAAAAGCTATTAAAGCTGCTAGACTAAATGCTAAGCTAGTATAAATATGCCGATTTTTACTTTTTTATTCTTAAATTAAAATTATATTTTTACTATGAAACTCGCAATGATGGAATCATACTGCAATCGTGGTATAAAAAATAAAATGGAGTTGTTCTTCGGTGAGGGTTCAAGAATAGAATTAATTAAAGCGTTTCCACTTTCACAAACAAAATCACAACAAATTACGGCAAAAGTTTATTTAACTGACCCTGAAACATCAATGAATTATTGGCCAGAAAATATTAGTTGGTTAATAGAAGAAGCGTATGAGTTTGTTAACGGAAAAAATGGTGGACTAAAAATTGTTGTCCAAGCAAGTTACGACATTATTTAGACTTTGACGTATCCTTAGTAGTTTTTACAACATCACAATGTTTTTTGTTACACGTCGCTGTTTTATAAACAGTATCGTGAATAACAACTTTAACAGCGTTTGGATTTGGTAGATATACCGTATCCATCATAGTTATAAGAGAATCATGATGTTGGATGTTTGTTTTTGTAAAAGTATTACAAGATTTTGTTAGAGTAATGACAATAAGTGAAACTATTCCCACTAAAATTACAAACACAGTAATACCAACTTTATAAGCGAAATTGTAAGCAGATTTTTTTTGTTTTGACATCATGAAACAAAGATAAATAAAGTTTTACTGAAAAACAATACGCAATGAAACTAAACCCGATGGAAATTCAACTCCTGACATTTTTCTTGCCAAATAGAAATCTTTTTTAATATTCTGTGTTAATTTTTTAGCGTTGTTAACACTTGTTGAATTTGTCTCATCGACAATTTGTGTAAATGAGTTAAATGGTCTGTCCGTTAAATCTTTTTTGATTTTACCAGTACCACTAATAAAATTGGGACTTATTTCCAAATATTTTCTTAAAGAATAAGGGTCAACAAATAATGTTAATAGATAAGAGGTATCATCACCCTCTTTGAACATGGTTACCCCAAGTTTGTCTATAAACCTGTATGATGGCTTGATAAATGCTGTTGCTGTAGTTTCTAATCGGTTCACTGTCTTCCATACATTAAAATTTAAGGTTTATTCACTAAGTGTAATAGGGGACTTGTAAATAAATATTTGTATGTGAAGAAAATTGCAATTAACCGTAATATTCTTTTTTGAGTTCGTCAATAAACTTTTTTGCGGTAAGTCTTAACGATGACTCAGGAACATTTGGAAAATCATCTGAGAATACACTAACTATTTTACTTACCAAGTATTTTTTTGAATCATTAAGTATTTTTGATTTACCATCAATATACAATAGAACAAAAGGTCTTGGGTAATGTTCGGTATTGTGAGACTCGACTTCAATGTTGGACTTTAGAAAATCGTAAAACTTTTGGTTAAATTCACCAAAGTAATTGTTCATGACTTCTTTTTTATCTTCTTCAGTTAGAATGAAACGTCCCATATGATTATAAATACTATAATTTTATTTTTTTTCTACATTTATCACACATCCATTTTTTCTCAGAATCTACTTGTCCACCTTTACCTTTAGCATCACTCATAAGACAATTCTTATCGTTATCACAGTGACTTAAACCCAAGGTATGACCAATTTCATGGATGGTTACTTTTGACAACCTGTCGTAATAGTTTGTTTTGAATCTGTTAGTTGAGATAACACAAGGTTTATCGTTTAATCTACCCAATCCAAATACACCCCAATTTTTATATACAATACCGTTAAGTTCTCTATCAGTACAAATATCACCATCAGTAAGTGCCAATACTTTTCCGTTATTCTTTTTGTACTTAGTAGATAAGAAATTCAAAATATCGATAGCTCTATATCTTTTCAAACCATTTACTTTGGCAATTGCAGGTGTTTCAACTTTAGGTAATACTTTAACATCACATTTGTAAAATTGTTTTAGTTCATTAACAATGTAGTTAACATCAAAATTACTGGTTTTACCCATAGGAACAACAAATATAGTTTTTTGGGTTTTAACAGATTTAACAACCTTTGGTTTTACAACTACTGAAGTCTCTTGTTTTTCACAAGAAGAAATGAATAAAACCATTAAAACAAATAAAAGATTTCTCATACCTCAAAGGTAATGAAAAAATGTTAAATATAAAAATAAATTAAGCGGTCATTTCCAAATTTGGAAGTTCCGTACCTAAAGATGTTGGGTCTGAACAATTTTCAGCGTTACCCATTTTTTGGAAGAATGTGTTGGCGTTTTGAACCAAATAATTATTTTGAGTTTCACCAATAACAAATAACATTGCTCCCACAGCGTATGGTTTAGCAATTTTTAAGAAATCTGTTGGTAGATTAACACAACCATAAGATTTATTAAATTTTTGAGTGGATTTATATTTCTCAACCATACTCAAAAATTCTTGTGGAACTGATGCTGATTTTGGAGATGCACTTGTACCCATTTTGGTTTTTAATTCTTCTAACGCAGCAACTCTTGGTGCTTCGTTATAAAAACCGTGAATTGCTTGGGCAATTTTTTTACCATCTAATGTTTCAACTCTGAATAAATTATCTTGTCCACCAGCATATTCTTTATCTGTTGATAACCCAACAATTGAATACACACCTTTAGGAAAAAATCTAGTGTCATTTTTATCAATACTATTGTAAATTAAATCATTACTATAAGTTCTATTTTTATTAGTCTTATCTAAATATTTTTGCATTTTTGGGTCCCATTTGAAACCCAAACTTTCAACTTGTTGTTGCCATGTCCAAAGAGCTTGTGCAATTTTTTTGGTGTCTTGTGATTGTGCATCAGCACCATCCAATACATAACTTTTAGCAACAAAATTTCCTGTCTTATCAAATAAATAAATTAAGTTTTGAGAACCATCAAATACAAAAAAAGATTTATTAGAAAATTTTGGTCTTAATTTAATAAATGAAATCTCACAACTAGTTCTTGTTGGGATGCCCTTACCAATTAATTTTGCAGCTTCTGTTTGATAATTTTTTTCTAAGTTTGGATTAACATCGGCACTTTGAGGATGTGCTGGACAATATTTTTTTTCAGTTTTTACTTGAGTTGGATTTACTTGAGTTGGATTTACTTGAGTTGGATTTTTTGGTTGTTTGTTTGCAAATATTTTTTTTTCTATTGAATCAGCCATATTACCTCGTGTTAGTATCCAATTTTTGGAACCTTTTTTCCTTGCATAGTAATACCCACCTTCTTTTTTATATTCATAAGGGTCACCTTGAGCACCTTGAGCAACTTGTTCTTTTAATGATGTTGATTTAATGGTACCTTCCAAGTCTTCAATTTCACTTGTTTTAATTTTTGTAATTTCTTTACCATTATCTTTTACAATAATATAATCACCAGTTAAGGTTAAAGTTAATTCAGGTTTTTGACTGTGTTTGAATATTGCATTTCCTGATGGAACAAAACCCATTTGTTTGATTGTTGTAATCAAATCATTGTTTTGTTCTAAAATTCTATTAATTTGAGATTCGGTAAGAATTACTTTCATAACTTATAAATACTTGTTAAAACCTATTTTTAACATTTCTGAAATGAACATGGTCAGGTTTCATAGAAAAGGCTGGTGCGTCGTACGCTCCAGCACCTTCTTTAGATTCAGTCTTTTTATTTACGTGCCCACATTGGTGGCAAAGATAAGGGTGTTTGTCATTAGGTTCAATGTCCCATGACCAACCACAATTATCACACGTCACGTCTTTTTTTTTACCTCTTCGATATAGTGTTTACCCGGAAAAACATCTTTAGGTGCTCTATCAGGGGTTTCTCTTTTTTCCAAAGTATCCATAATTTTAGTCAAAACCTTTTTGGTTCTTTCCATACCATGTTTTTTGTAATAAGATGCTGCAAGTTTGAATAAGTCAACCTCGTCACCATATTGTTCGGTAATTAATTTTTTTCTTGACATGTTTAATAAATATCACAAAATTATGGTTGATAACATCTTTCATATCTTGAGTCAAGATATTTTACCCTTTTTGGTTGGTATGGATGTTTTCTATTGAAGTGTTTTCTACTACAACCAAATAAAAAAACTGTGATTAATAATAAAAGGATTATTCTCATTAGAATAATTTCTGAACTTCAGCCATCAACATTTGTTGTTGGAATCTAATTCTGTCAATTTTTTCAACATCTTGTTTTGTTAAGTCAAAGTTTTCTGCTTTGATTTGTCTGATTTGTTCCTCCAATCTTGAATGTTGAAATAAAAGATTATTATAGGCTTGTGCTTTCGCTTCGTTTTTTTCCATGATATTTCTAATATAGTATAAGTTTGATAAATTACAAGGGATATTTTTTGAATTCAATTTCAATCCAATTTTTACTTCCTATTATATTTCCAAACAATTCTCTAGATAATTGATAAAGTTCAATTAGTGGTTGTGAACCATCAAAATTATCTGAATATACGGTAAAATAATAACTCTCAGCTGAAACCCAATTACCCTCATCATCAGTATCATCAGCATCTTCTTCATATTCATCTAACACAACGGTTAAATCAGAAAAATCTCTATCATACTTTTTTGTGAAAAAAGTTTTTAATAGTTTTGTTAAACCCTGTTCTAAATTTTCTTTATTCATAATTAATTTTCAGTAAATAAATGAATACCATTCTTGTCCACAACAAAAAGAAGTATTTTTATAAAATAATCCTTACCCACCAATGGTTTTAGTATTCTATTTGGAATAATATGTGCGTGCCACCAAGCTGTGTCCAAGTTATAATTTTCCCATAATTTCCCCCTTACTTCCCACTCAGATAAACGAGGTGTGGATTCACCGGTACCTGTAAATTCATCTGTAGTTGTAAATTCATCTGTAGTTGTATTCAGAAACATTTTTATAACTAAAATTTTGGATTCAAAAGGACTAACACTAACTTCAAATTTTTCAATAATATCATTTTCTAAAAGATTCAAAAACGAATCTCTATTCAATAATTTTTCTATTACATTTGTAAGTTCCATTTAAAACTTTTGAATGGTTTTTTGTGAGAATGAAAAAGCCCAACCTCCATTGGGTCTGTTATATCCCAAATTGAAAGTTTTATCTGCCTTATTTATGATACTTTGTCTTAACTCATAAAGGTTTGTTTTAGTCAACTCATCATCCAAATTATCTACCAAAACATTAATAACAATTTCGTTTCTTCTGTTTGTAAACCACACATCATCAACCCTATCAAAATTTGATAAGATATACTTTTTAATAATGTTTTCTTTTTGGCTTTCTGTAATTAGGTATTTCATTAGGTATAAATATAAGAAAAAAATTTAATTTTTAATCATGGAGTGTTCAACAAGTCTATTACCACTAGCATCAATAACAATTAACACTCCCCAAGATATTGTTTTTAATAAACCTAATGGTCTAAGTATTTTTTTAATAATGGTTTCACTAAGTTTATAAGCGTCAAAATTATTTTCATACAACATTCTTTCACCATCACCACGTTGTCCTTTATTATTAACATCAATATTAAGAATAACTTTAATAACCAACAATTCTACATCATTGTGTGATGCCACGGTGTATTCGTGTATAATATCATTTGGTGGTATAATCTTTGGGTTATTCAATAACTCCAAAATGGCTTTATCAGTGTAAGTCATTTCCATGTAGTTTCTATAAATAGTTTGTTAGTATCATAATTTTTTATTACCTTTGTTCCAAATGAAAGATTTAGGTAAACTAATTAATAAGATGATTGACAAGGCTATTGTGGGTTGTGATAAATACGTTAACAATCATAGTACTTGGTTAATTTTTACTGATGAAAAAAAATGGGTTATTGAATTAACTAAGGATGGTACTTTATGGTACAATTACAATTTTTTCAAAAATTTACTTAAGGTTCTTTCTTTGGATGTTGTTGAAAATCAAAACTACATTACCAAATGGGTTGAAGATACCATTATAAATGGGGTGAACTACACCGGGTCAAATACCCGAGATGAGTCCCACCAAGTTGAAGACACCATTCAAAATGGGGTTAAAGAAACCAAAGATGCTCCATACTATACTAATGATGTAGTTGACACAATAATTCAAAATGGGGTGAAACACACCGAGGATTCAAAAGACCTGCTCTCTCAGGAAAGGGCTGAAGACACCATTGAAAATGGGGTGAAACACACACGAGGTAACGAAAATCAACAATGTATCAGTGTTGAAAACACAATTCAAAATGGGGTGAAACACACCATAGACACCACACATCATAAAAACAAATATGTTGAAGATACCATTATAAATGGGGTGAAAAAGACCCGAAGAAACGGGGATTCTATGAATACCGATGCTGAAGACGCCATTATAAATGGGGTAAAAGAAATTGAATTACACAAAGGGGTTAGACCATCTTCGGTTGAAGATGCCATTCAAAATGGGGTTAAGCATACCGAATATGGTGATTGGTTAGATGGTGATGAAAGATTTGATGACATCATTCAAAATGGGGTGAAAGAAACTCACCGAGATGCAGAGCGACACCCAAAGACTGTTGATGACATCATTCAAAATGGGGTGAAGGAAACCAAAACACCTGGTGAAGATGGTGATATTTTGGGAGTCCTTGATTTTCTGTCGGATAATAATACCGTTAACATTCCACAATTAATTGATGATGTGATTGAACGTGGAATAAAACGCACTGAAGGTGGTGTTTTATTTGATGAAACTAAAGTTGATAGGATTATTTCTGAAGGTGTTAAAGAAACTAAAGGTGGTGGATATTTGGGTTCAATAGAAATGAAAGGTAAAATGGTTCATCAACTTGAATCTCCAAAACAAAATAATGAGGTTGAGGAAGTAATTAAACAGGGTGTAAAACTGACAAACAGCTCATTACAAATTGATGGTTCTTGTGTTGTAGAAGATGTTATTCAAAATGGAATCAAAGAAACCCATGATGATGTTTATCACCATAAAGGTAGAGTTGGTGGTGTAATTAAAAATGGTGTTAAACAATGTATACCCTCACATACTCCACTATACAACCCAATGGATTTTTCTGTTGTATATCGTGAAAACCATAGATTAGATGATGTCGCAAGTGTTTTGGAAAAAGGTATTAAAGAAGTACAACCATTACCCTCTCAAGAAGGTAATATGGATTGGGGTAACTACTATCACAGACAAGAAGATAGAACCAAACCACATACCAAATATGTGGATGATGTTATTGAGAGTGGTATTAAAGAAACAAAACCAATGGATGAATGGGTTAATACCACAAATATTGTTGGTAAAGTTATAAGTGAGGGAACTAGTATTTAATAAAACTTTTACGTAACCAAAAATACATATCTTTATCCCAAGCCTTATCAAAATCAATTTTAGATAGCATCCACAACAATAACTCCTCTTTTGATACTCCACAGTATTTGTGTAACGCAAATAATGCATTATAGACCGTTTCATTTAACATACCTAGATTATCATATATTGGAATGTGATATGTATCCCATCCATTTACGTACATTATGGGATGTAAAAATTCAACTTCAATTTTAATACAAAACTGATAGGTTCCTGAAACCGTATGGTTCATATAGTGAACTCTCACTACTTTTACCATTTTATCAATAATATTCGGTTCCATACAACAAAGATAATGTAATTTACTTATATTTACAATTATATGGTAAACGCTATTGAAAATGTACTGAACTTGGTTGTTAAACCAAAATATCCATCAGTGGATGAGATAGTGGTACGTGAAGACAATGATTTTGATTACACTACTTACTTGATTTACATTATATCAAATAAGTACGAAGCACTTAATTATCAGAATGAGATTGTTAAAGATATTGAAAATGTTTGTAAAAGTATGGGATTAAAAAGAAGAGATATTGAAAATATTACTTTTGCAACAAAAGGCATTGATTATTAAGAAAATGGGTTTTTAACAGGTGAGGACTTGTGAATAGTTTCCCTTCCTGTTTTGTCCACAGAATAATTAGAATTTGGAAAAATAATAAATGAATCAAGTTTATTATTTACGTAAACAATGTAATCCATAATTCTCTACTGTTAATAAATACACTTATACACATATTAAACACAATTGTTTTAACTTAAATGTTAATATGTTATCTTTGACATATGAAACAAAAACTTATTTACCCAATTATTTTGATTGTATTAGGACTTTTAACATTTGTAAGGTTGTACTTTGACTTAGACCAAATTGGTTGGTTTACAGAGTCCGTATCACCGTTGATTGCGGTTTACGCTTTGTACAAGATGTCAAAAGAACAATAAACAAAAAACCCCACCTTTTGAGTGGGGTTTTTAATTTTTATTTTGTTACTTTTTTATAATGTTTTGTTGAGTCCGCATCGGGTATAATTGTTCCGACAGGATAAGTTGCTCCCACAGGTGCTTGTGTTACAGATGTTTCACCAGGTAACGCTTTAACTGATTGACGTAATGGTAAAGCCAATTCATTGATTGGTCCATAACATTTAGCCAATGTTACACCATTAACTTTATTTGGTAATATCTTACATGGCATACACCACATATTGCTCATACCACCACCTGGGGTTTCAGTGATTGTAAATGTTCTGTTTACCGTTGGTTGATTTATCCAAGTTGGTGCTTGAGGAACACTATCATAATACCAAAAGTATGACCAGACAGTCTTGTTTGTACTATCAGGAGTGATGTAAGGGTCACCAACCAATAAAGTATTCACAAGAGCAGTTCCTTCCATTACAGGACATGTAGCACATCCTTCAAGGAATGTATCACCTTGAACAACAATTTTGTTTCCTGTTAACGTTGCAGGTGATGCTCCACAGAAGGCAAACTTACCGTGAAATAATTGTAATGCACGTTGGTGCGTAAATTCTTCTTTACTCTCTTCTTTTTTTCCATTATCACAAGAGGTCATCGCTACGATTGTGAATAATGTAATTAATGTTAATAATATTTTTTTCATGTTTTTTTTAATAAATATAGTCTTTACAACTGAAGGTTAAACAAAATCAAGTTCAAAAGAATCTTTGTTATAACCGTACTTCTCAAATAAATCTTTCATAAATTTTTCAAACTGAGTTCTTACATCCCAATACCTATTCATCCTTCTGTTTCTTGGGCTAATAATTGAAATTTTTAATTTGTCACCATTAATTTTAATTGACATACGTTGAATATACTCATTAAATATAGATTCTTTAATTTCCTTTTTAATCTTTTTATTCATGACATTTGTAATCCATTCGTCACCATTCATAACATTGGTACCATAACCGTTCATATTTAATTTACCATGAGCTGGCGAACCAAATTCAACACCAAGAAACTTTTGAATATTAATTCTTAGATTAGCTTGAAATTCATTGGCTTGTTTTTTTTCTTCATTTGAAAGTTTCAACCAATCTTCTGTATCAATGTTAACGCGAACATAAACTTCATTTGGTTTTTCTTCACCAATAGTTATCTTATATTTTGGATTGATTTTTATTCTTGATATAATTTTTGACAGGGGATTTGCATATTTTTCGGTAAACTTTTCTTCAGGTCTGAATGTTTCAAATTCAATGGCACCTTTTTGAATAAGTTGTTGGGTAAGTGGAATAATTCTATTTGCTGAATACCTTGAAGTGTCTAATTCGTATTTTTCAATAATTTCATCTCTAAGAAGTTTATCCAAGTAACTAATTGGTAATTTCTTTGAGAAGTTTTTACCAGTCTCATCGGCATAAAATCTTAAAAACTGATTCCAATAATCTTGATAATCCTCAGTTGTTAAATTTGAAAAGTCTATTTCGTTAGCCATTAGTTATAAATACAAAGATAATTAATTTTGGTTCTCATTCCAAAATTCACGAATCTTATCACCAAGAAGATGGATTAATATTTTCTCGTATGTTGGAATCTCTTCGTAATCCGTGTGAGGAAAAATATCATACATCATTATGTCAATTACATAATTAACAAAATCTTCCACATCATTGTATTCATCGGCATCCAAACTCATACCGTTATTCATCATAACATCATACATGAGTTCCTGTAGACCATCCAACCTTCTTTTCAAAGGTGTAGGGATAACTATGTCAAGTTGTGATTCACTAATTATGTATCTCATATTATTGGCAATTTTTAATTTCAGAATTATATTTTTCAGTTAAATCAACATAAACCATATCAAAGATAACCTCAAACAATAACTCATAATCAAAATCATGATTTAAATAAAAATGAGGATGAAGTCCATCCATAGTGTAATGTATTACCCTATTAACATAACTTTTACTATCATCATGATTACAAGGGTTAGTTTGTGTAAGAGAATCATTATATTCACTCATGAATAACTCTTGTCTTCTTAAGAGCCATTGTTTCATTTGTAATTTATTGTGTTGAGATTCTGTAATGATGATTTTCATGTATTAATAAATACACTGAAACATACTTTAATCCTCTGGATATACATACTTGGCATTCTCAAATGAATCGGTTGAGATGAACTCACTGGTCAAGTAATCAATAACCTCTTTCATTGCCACACCTTGTTTCTCAGGACCTTCTTCGGCTTTAATAGTTAAAGCAACACCACCAACCAACATGGCTCTCAACATTTCAGGTTTAACTCCTTTGTCGGCAAACAATTGAAAGTTTAATCTACCACCAACATATGTCATATCCACCCTAACACTTAATGTTTCATTTTCCTGTATCATAATAAAAATATACAAAAAAGATTTCAAATAAAAAACCCCCAACATAAGATGGGGGGTTATATTATTGTTCTTCTTTTTCTAAAACAAACTTATAGGTTCCCCCACGAGTAACTGTTGATATTAATCTCCATCCTTGTTTTGCCAAATTGGAAACCTGAGCCATTCCTTGTCCAAAATCTTTGTTGCTAATATAGGTATATTCGTATTTCATTTTACAAAGATAATAAAAATAAATGAAATAAAAAACCCCCAACATAAGATGGGGGTTAAAGTATTTAGTTACGTTTGGTTAAAAAATCAAGTAATGATTTCATCAGTTCATCAGTTAGTACTGTCATACCTGAAGAACCATTTAATCGAGACGAATGGCGAAATTCATATGTATTAAATTTTGGGTTAAAGGTAATTTTGTGTTGGTCAATTCCCGAATCACTAAATACAAATTCATTATCACTAACTCTACCTGTCTTTTTAACGGGAGAGTCATAATAATCCTCATCTTCATCACCATTAATCGCATAATTTAATTCATCCAAAACAACATCTAAAGTAATTTCCTCATCATTTTCATTGTAAAATACCCCATCAGAATAACTAACAAGAGTAGTTCCTTCTTCAACTGTAGTGTTATAAGAATCCATAATATCTTCAGGGGACGATGAATTACCAAGTTCCACTCTCACTCCACCATATTGCTTCGGAATTTTAATCATATTTTCATATATCAAACCATACATTTTTGATATATGGTTTTTTTCATCTTCTGTAATTACAAATCTTTTCATAATAATATAAATATACAATAAAATAAAAAACCCCCAACATAAGATGGGGGTTTAAGATTACTTGTTAGATTCTTTGGCCTTATTCAGAACCTCGTTGTTCTGTTTAATTCTTAAGGCAAATTTCTTACTCATTTTTCTACATCTTGAATACGTACTCTTTGAACTTTTCATAATGAATAAATACTATATTTTTGATATTTGTTTTTGTAAGTTCATTATGGGTTCAATTACTTTTGTATCTACAAATTGTTCTTGCCAAGATTTTATGTGTCCTTCACCTATAAAATAAATTCCACAAACTAAATTGTTTTTAATGTATTCTCTTCTTCTTTTTGTTGCGGTTTCCGCCATGTTAGTCAATAAATTTTTACCATCTTGGTAACCAAAATTGTCTTTCTTTGAATCAAAATTTCCCCACATAATATCAAACCCACTTTGAATAAATTTTCTTATATTTTCAGGTGTTGGCTCGCTTTGTAGTAATCCCATTATATTTTGTGTGTTGGGTGTATTTTTTATTTGTTCAATAAACCATTTTTTATCATTATCATCAAAAGATAAACTACCCTCCCAAAATAACTTTGACCCATCACCTAACATAATTAAGTCATAAATTGAATTTATTTTCTGACCACTATTTTTTAATATGGAAAGTTGGTCTAATAGGATTTTATCTTGGTTGATTCCATCCAACGAAGCTTTGGTTTTCTCATCAATAGCATTCCCATTAGAAAAGAAAGTATACATAAAATACTTTTTGTCCGGATTATTATCTTCAAGTTTTGGTTCGTAACTTCCGTGCTTTACGATATTATTTAACCCCAATTCTTCTTTAAAGAATCTTTCAATGTTTATTAAATCAGGTCCACCTATTCCTTCATAGTAATATCCACAGTTAGTGGCAACCTGTTTTATTTCCTCAATAATTGAAGGATTAATATCACCAAGTTCCAAATATACTGGATTTTCTTTATTAAAATGAGTAACACCAATTATAAAACTATTATATTGTTCTCCTTCTTGACCTTGTTGATAGGGTTGTTTAATCACAACTCCGTGATTAACCCCTTTTACTTCAAGTTGGTCTTCTTCTTCTGTAAGAAGACCCATCATTTGTTTTATCCTATATATGTTTTCTTGTAGGTTCATTATTAATAAATATAATCAAACCCACCTTTTTTTAAGATGGATATAATTAGGGGGACAATATAACACCCGAAGGGTTCGGGAGGTCAGAGAACCGTCCGAAGGACGGGTGGACGGGGTCAGAAAAAGGGGGTGGGGGTTCCGAGACGGTTTCCGGCATGTGATAGTTAATCCACATTATGGTCCCTGTAGTTAATGGTCTGATAAATTGTTCCACCTATCATTGCCACCATCACAATAAAATATCCAATTGCATCAATCATGGTTATTTCTTTGATGTTAACTCAATACTATCCTTAAACGAATTATCCAAACGTTCTTTTATCCATTCCAAATGTTTTACTTCACCAAACTTAATTCTTCTAACAAAGAAGGGGTTTGACATAAGAACCTCAACGTTCATATTGTAAACATTTTCAAACGCAGTTGCTTTGTTATATTCAGATTTGGTTTGGTACCACAACTCCGTATAGATTTCCATTCGTTGTGATTCCGTCTTGCTGTATTTCCTTAACAGGAATAAGAATAGTTTTTTCATATTATTTTTTTAATTGTTCAATAATTTCCTTAAACTTAATCATGTAGTCATAGTCTTTGTTCTCACCATGAACATTTGCCATTCTATCATATAGCCACTGAAGATGTTTAACATTTTTTTCATTAATATTTTGGTCGTTCATATTTTTATTTATCATGTTGCGACTTACAATTAAATAAACACCACAGTAAGCAAATAGAAGAATCACAGTTCCCATAACTCCCATCAAAACATATTCGCTCATAGCCATCGCTACAGAAAGAGTTAAAAGTCCTATCAATATCAGTGTTGTAATTAAATGTGTTTTCATTTGTTACCTCCTTCGTGGGTTTTTAATAATTCAATTAATTTTTTAAGACATTCAAGTTCTGCTTCTTCGTATGGTTGATACTTCATCTCCCATTCTTTAGGGTCTGTATTATAGTGACCAATAACAGAAATATCCCACCATGTAGTTTTATTGATTAGTCCTCCAATATAATTGATTTGACATCTAAGATTATGCTTCTCTCTAAACCATCTAAATGCTTGTGCATAGGTTGGTGCTGATATTGTACCTTCTGTTTCAAACCACTCAGTGTTGTAATTTTTACTAGAACCAAAAATACTACTATTACCTGTAACTGCTTGTTCAGAAATTGTAAACCAGTTAATATTGTCTTCGGGAACAACAGTATAGTGTGCAATACAAGGTTCATTAAATTGAAGTTGCTTTAACTCTAAAGCAAGTTCGTATGGTGTAAATTCATTTTCTATCATTTGTTACCTCCGTATATTTGTTCGTAGTATTGTTCTCCCATCCAACTCACAAAACCATCTTCATGGTAATTCCAACCTTTATTAACTGCTTTGATAATTGCTGTCTTTTCTACTTCTTTGGCTATGTTATATGCTTCTTGTAATTCTTCAGGAATACCCTCATGAAATAAAAAAAGTTCTAAAAATCTATCAAATAGAATATCTACTCCCGTTCGTTGTTTATTATTTGTCATAATTTTTCAATAATTAAACCCCATATAATTAAATAAATCACAAATTCAATTACCAATTCAATCGTCCATAATAACTTTGCTTTAAAATTTGTTTTCATTTTTTTCTTCCGTAGATTATTATAAAACATTTACATTTCCTGTTATTGTTCTTGATTCTTTTGTTTTTGGGTTTTTTAGTAATGCTGAACAATCTAAACCGATAAAATCAATTTGGTATGTCACTGTTTTGAAAAATGGTAAATACCAAAACAAAAAACTTCTTTTTTCTTTAATTTGGATTAAATCACCAATTTTACGCCATA
>Ga0209296_1000039_pt1 | contig 112690 bp, 106 predicted proteins | sample S_130206_EF_Meta_FD_187319 | JGI IMG/M metagenome (GOLD analysis project Ga0209296, IMG submission 187319) | Freshwater microbial communities from Lake Simoncouche, Canada to study carbon cycling - S_130206_EF_MetaG (SPAdes) (version 2) | ecosystem: Environmental > Aquatic > Freshwater > Lake ... | reverse complement strand
GTTGAAACTCGCAATCGAATTGTTTTGCCCGCCATGGACCAAAACAGCTGCGAGGACGGGGAGATCACCGATCTCAACGTTGCGCATTATGAGGCGCGTGCTCGTGGGGGAGTGGGGCTCCTCATACTTGAAACTTCGGCAGTGGCCTGGCCTGTCGGCGCAACCTCACTTCACCAGCCGGCACTCTCCGAAGATCGATTTATCCCGGGACTAAAGCGGTTGGCTGAAGCGGCGCATCGCCACGGCTCGAAAATGTTCGTGCAGATGTGTCATCACGGAAAAACTGCCGGCGTTGACGCGATGCAGGATCGTGAGCAACTGGTTCCGTCGGTGCCGTTGCCAGCCGACGAGAATGATCTCAGTTCCGTCACGATGGATGAGTTGATGAAGATGGCGGGGCTCACCGGTGGGAAGCGGGCTCAACAGCGAGCAGCTAGCACTGAGGATCTCGCTTGGGTTGTCGATCAGTTTGCTGATGCAGCCGAGCGCGTGCAGAAGGCCGGGCTCGACGGCATCGAAGTTCATGCCGCGCATGGGTATCTGATTTCGACGTTCCTGTCTCCGCATTACAACCTTCGTGACGATGAGTACGGAGGCTCGGTCGAAAACCGTGCCCGTTTGCTCGTCCAAGTCGTCACCGCGATTCGTAAACGTTGCGGCACTGATTTTGGAATCATCGTGCGACTTGATGGGCGTGAATACGTTGAAGGTGGAATCACGCCGGAACTTTCTGCTGAGTACGCGGTGCTCGCTGAATCAGCGGGAGCCGATGCGATACACGTAACGGCGTCTGGGCCCAATTCAATGGGTGTTGGGTTTACGAATGGCCCGCTTCCATGGCAACCCGATCAGTACCTAGGGCTGGCTGCGGTCGTTAAGCAGTCAGTGTCGATTCCCGTGATCGCCGTGGGTCGAATCTTCCCCGATGCTGCAGAGAGACATCTGAAGAACGGCGATTGCGATTTTGTTTCGATGGGTCGACAGTTATTGGCCGATCCTGATCTTCCGGCAAAGTTGTTATCGGGAACACCCGATCGTGTTCGAACTTGCATTAATTGCTTTGTTTGTGTGGCCCAGAATTTCTGGGACGGTGCACCCATCTGTGCCGTGAATGCTGAACTCGGTCACTATGACGAAGGCCCACTTCGTCCGGCGACCGAACGGCGCAACGTTGTGGTCGTTGGTGGTGGCCCCGGGGGTATGGAAGCAGCGCGAGTCGCTGCGGTTCGCGGTCATTCCGTCACGCTGCTGGAAAAGTCGCCCCATCTCGGAGGCACTGCTCGGTTCTCGTCGCTGACCACTCCCATGAACGCTGAACTTGTTCGCTACTTGAGCACCGAGATTTCGCTTCTTGATGTCGATATCCGGACTTCGACCCCGGTGACCGCCGGATTGCTTCGGGAATTGAAGGCCGACGTTGTCATCGTTGCGACAGGGGCCCGCAGAGAGCGTCCTGACATTCCTGGTGCCGGCCTTCCCCATGTGTTCTCCGGAGACGATCTGCGAGGGCTCCTCACGGGTGACGACCCAGCAGCAGCTGCTCGGCTACCGGTTCATCGACGCCTGATGGTTTCGATCGGTCGATCGCTGGGATTCATGTCGAGCATGGATCGCGTTCGATCGATGTCGAAGCGGTGGATGCCGATCGGCAAGCGAGTCGTTGTTGTCGGTGGGGGATTGGTCGGAGTTGAATTAGCCGAATACCTCGCTGAGCGCGGCCGAAGTGTCACGGTGCTTGAAGAGGGCGACAAATTGGGTGTGGAAATGGCGCACCCTCGCCGAGCTCGCGCCTTGTTCGAGGCTCGCAATCACGGTGTTTCATTCATTACCGGAGCGCAACTCACTGGAGTCACCGGGAGCGGTGTTTCCTATCTTGTCGGAGAAGAGACTCATACGGTTCGTTCCGACGCTGTTGTCATCGCCAGTGGCGTGCACACCGATGAATCGATTGCGGAACAACTTCGTGCCGATGGTTTCGATGTTCGCGTGGTGGGCGATGCCGCAAGCGTGGGTTACATCGAAGGTGCGGTCCGGACTGGTTATCTCGCCGGTCGATCAATCTGAACTTGAACGTGAATCGGGTCTGGGTTTCCCCAGACCCGAGCGCGAGTAGTGCTGTGTTACTTGAAGAGAGCAGGCTTACAGTCGCCCGATTACGGCTGAGCAAGAACTCACTTCAACGCCACCGTTTTCGTCGACGTCAAGATTTGTGACTACGCCGTTTTCGATAATGACGGCGTACCGCTTTGAGCGAACGCCGAGGCCAAATCCGGTCCCGTCCATAACTAAGCCCATGGCCTGTGTGAATTCGCCATTGCCGTCGGCAAGCATCGTGATTGAGTCACCGACCTGCTGATCTTCACCCCAAGCGCCCATGACGAACGCGTCATTGACGGAGATGCAAGCGATTCGATCGACGCCTTTGCCGGTGAGTTCGTTTGCTTGCTGGACGAAGCCAGGAAGATGAACCTTCGAACATCCCGGAGTGAATGCACCGGGAACAGCGAACAGTACGACTTTGCCTGATCCGAGCACATCGGCGGTGTTGACCTTTTCGGGTCCGGCCGCGCCCATGATGAACAGATCGATGGCGGGGATTGTGTCTCCAACGTTGATTGTCATACGGTCACATTACGGTTTCGTCAAGGGGCCGTGCTTGTTCGAGTGGGGATTCGACGGGCGAATCTTCTGTGTCGCGGATTACCCGAACAGGTTTGAGCTTGCATCGGCGGCGGCAAGAACCGCTACGTAGACAAAGACGATCGTTTGGGCGAGGCAGAGCAGGCCAAGAAATTGGGCGGAGTCTCGATCCTGTTCGTCCGATGGGCCCCAGAGTCTCCGAACGACCACTGTGGCGAGAGCAGCGGCTGCGATAGCGGTGACCATGACCGACCAACCAACAGGGAACTGCAGCTTCCAGCCGATCAGCGCTGCGGCGCTCACTGCGCCAGGGACGAGAGCGAAAAGACGATCCTTCATCGTTGGCCCGAAAACCGCTTGGCGTATGAACTCAACGAAGCCTGCGCCACCGATCGAAAACACCATCAACTGCAGGATTGCATCAGTAGAAGATTGTGTGGCTATTTGATTGAATGCAAGAACATCGCCGAGCACCAACAATGCGAGTGTGAGTGCGATCAGCACAATTTGAGCGATGGAACCTACCGTGTGGCGCGGTCGTAAGAGTTCGGAAGTCATGAGCGTCGCAGGATGTCGCGCCATGAACGTCGAGGAGCGAGCTCGTGATCGCGAGCGGCTTGAATCCGTTCAGTTCGTAATGAATCCACGTCGTTGTCATCGAGCGGAGTAAGTGCTGAAGCTCCGACGATCCAACCCAAAAGCGCATCGGCCAGTAATGGGTTGCGAGCAAGCGCAGGACCGTGCAGGTAGGTCCCTACGATTTTTCCGGTGACGACGCCCTCTGTTCCGTCGCCGTTGCCTTCTCCGACTTCAACCGAAGCAAGTGTTTGAGAACGATTGCCGGGAATTGTCCGACCAGCATGATTTTCGAATCCTGTGAGTGGGCCGAGTTCGATGATCCCTTCGGGTGTGGTGAGTTGCGCTCTCGTTGTCAGCAGTTCTCCAACCGCCCGTGGTTTGTCGACGCGGACGGTTTCGCAATCGAGGAGCCCCAGCCCGGGGCGAATCGTTCCATTGGCATCAGGGAACCGATTCCCAAGAATCTGCATCCCAGCGCAAATGGCCAGAACGACAGCGCCGTTGTCCACGGCGCGATGCAAACCTTGGCTTTGTTCGAGTTCCCGAGTCGCTTGAACCTGCGGACCATCTTCGCCACCGCCAACAAGGTATAAATCGGCGGAATCGGGGACTGGTTCGCCCGCATCGACAGTGATGTGTTCGACGGCGATTCCGCGCCATTCGAGGCGACGAGACAACACAAGCGCGTTGCCTCCGTCGCCGTATGTGCCAAGGAGGTCGGGGTAGAGCGAAACGATCCGGACCGCGGAGTCGGTTCGGCGAGTCGTGGGGAGTGACGTCACAGAACACCGCCCACACGCTCAAGGTGGTCCTGAAAAGCGGTGTAGTTCGATGCAACATCGATTGGCATCGTTGGGTCGTAGGCGGGCGACTGACGCACTAATTCAATGGCTGACTCGAGATCGTCGGCGACAATGTGATTGAGGTTGCCGTAACGGAGTCGAACGGCCAGATCGTGGCGCCGTTCGCCGATTGCGATGACAAAGCGTTGGCCAATGCGCTCGTAGGCGACATCCCAAAGCCACGATGGGTCATGACCGTCGGCGATTCGGGCGTTGATGGCGATGACGAGCGGCGTTGATGGTCCTTCAAGTAGTTCGAGCGCTTCGTGCCAGCCCGCGGGGTTTTTGGCCAGAAGGAGCCGGATGGCGCTATCGCTGAATTGGGCCACCCGGTATCGACCCGCAACTTCGCGAACATCGTCGAGACCATCGAATGCTTGGTCGAGGTCAGCGCCCATTGCCAACGCGGCAGCGAGGGCGAACGCCGCATTGACGCGATTGACGCGACCGGGAAGTGCGAGTTCTCCGGTGATCGTGCGGCCGCCAATGGCAATGGCCCCGTCGTTGATTGCCACGTCGACGGAAGGGCGCCGAAGATCGCAGCCGGAGCAGGCCCAACCCGTGTCGGTGAAATCGATGCGACCTGAGCAAGCGGGACAACCGGCGGCGTCAGCGGTCCATTCTTGACCAGTGCCAACCCACACAACGTTTGGAGCGGCGAGTGCCGCCCATGTCACGAGTGGATCATCGGCGTTAGCGACGACGGTACGAGGTGGAGTTGTTTCAAGTGCAATTCGCCACTGCTCTGCGAGTTTTCGTACTTCTTGTGTTCGGTCTAATTGATCGCGACTGAGATTGAGGAGCACGACCGTATTTGCGTTGGTGGCACGCAGTACCGAATCGACCCAACGTTCATCGACTTCAAGAACGGCTGTATCAGTTGCGTTGGCGGCGGCAAGAGCCGCAACGATTCCTGGAGTCATATTCGCGCCTAACCAATTGGACACAATTGGCCGGCTGGTTCCGAGTGCGCTTGCGAGAAGCTTTGTCGTTGTCGTTTTTCCATTGGTTGCACTCACAATGACGACATCGCGAGATGCAGTGAGTTCCGACAGGAGGTTCTTGTCAATGAGCAAAGACACGCGTCCGCCAATAACTGAGCCAGTCCCGAAGCGCACGACACGCGAGCTCCAAGCCATAAGGCGACCGGCAGCAACGGCGAGACGTGCACGGGGTCGCAGCGCTGTGGTTTGGCCTGATTTGGAAGCGGGGGTGGTAGCAGCAGTCACAACGAGATGATGCTAGTTCCGAGAGCGGCGTCGGCTCCGGAGCGAAAACTAACGCTGGTTCAGCGAGGTGGACCGTTTGAGATGAAGACCGAAACGACCTCGCCATCGAGAAGCAGCTTCATGTATCGCTTGAAGTCTGCTGATTGTGTCGTGCTCGACAGTTCAGTGGTCACCCACTGACGAAGAATTTCTTCGCGAGCAAGAGCTTCGTCAGCCGGCGAGTTGAAGGACTGGTCAAAGATTCCTGTGTGCCTGATGACAATTGCATCGAATTCGGCTCGTTGGTCAGGCGTCAACGGGTCATAAGTGAAAATTTCTCGGTAGTACGGATCGGCTGCAAATATCAGTCGCGTTGATCCAGTGAGAAAGAGCAACTCCGTTGCGGCGTCGGATCGCTCGATTGTTCGTTTGTCACCGTAGATGTACGCCCAACTGGGACCGCGACGAACTTCAACGCCGGCTTCTTCAGCGCGAGCGAGGAGGTCGAGTCCTGCTGAACCATCGAGGCCATAACCGTCGGCCAGATAGATGGGTCCTGGGGCATTCTTTATGGCGGCAAGGGTGGGCGGCGTGAGTGCGGCAATCGCGCGTGTCCAACTATTGGAGAGGCGAAGCGGCGTGAGGTTGACTCCGCGCACGAGTGTGGCGAGCAGCACGCAAATTGTGGCGACGACAACAAGATTTGATGCGTGACGGCGACCAAAGGATGTACGCGCAATCTGGCGAAGTGCAACGGCCGCGACTGCAAGCCATGTGAATGCAGCGATGGCCCACATCCAGCGCAGTAGATAGGGCGCTGGTGCGCCAACGATTCGAGACGCTGCAATCGTTCCGGTGATGACAAGTGCACCAGCTACTCCGCAGAGGGCAAGTTCACTTCGCCAACGTTGGCGCCAGGCCCACCAAGACGCGACGCAAAGAGCAAGAAGGGCCCATGGAATAGCCCAACCAGAGGTGTTGATTGCCGAAGTGGCAAATGATGGTTCTGCTCCGCGCACCCAGTTCCCGGGAATCGAAAGGAATCGAAAAGTGATGCGGATCGCAGTAGCGATACCAGTTGTTGCGAGGGGAGGGTTGCGGAGGAATTGAGAAATCAACCGAAGATTCCCAGGTGACTGAGTGAGCTGCTCGATAATTGGTGGGATCCAACAAACCACCGCAACCGCAAGTGCCATAAGCGCAGTGCGGCGGTTGTGTCGGAGCTCGTTGCCGCGGATCGATCGAACCACAAGCGCCACTGCGCCGATGCCGACGAGTATCGCTATGGGAAGCGCGCTCCCGATATGACACTGGATGGCAAATGATCCGAAAAGCACGAGCGCAATGGCGGCAACTCGGTCGCCGAATATGACTCGCCAACAAGCGACTGCCGCTGCGAATACCGAAAGAATGACAAACGTTGGATTCCAAGGATCGGCAAGACCCGCTGGATTCATTCCAAGGCAAAGCAACGTGATGAAAAATCCGACAAGAACGAAGGCCCGTGTTCCTGCGCGCGCTGCTATCCAAAGTGTCGACGCAATAACGCCAAGGTTGATGATGAGTGCGCCAATGAGCAATCCGATTGGCGAAGATCCCGAGAGTCGATAGGGGAGTGCAAGCGCGTAGAACAACAGTGGTCCGGGATGGTTCCACTGATAGCGCGAGTACACGCCGACTATGGGCGTCTCTGAGCCACCTACGTCAGCAACTCGTAATTGGAGCGTTCGGTAGTCGCCGATAGGCAACCAGTCAGAGGTCAGGAGGCGAAAAAGGAGCCACCCGATGATGATCGCGAGCAATGCGACAACGGCGTAGACCAAACGGCGATCGACGGGCGGCTGCGGGCCGTCATCAATGACAATCGTCGACGGTTCATCAGCAGTTTTGGTGGCTGATAGCGATCCCGTCACGACGTGGATACTACGACGGCGTTCTTCGGTCGGGAGGGCGGATGGTGTCTTATTGCGTAGGAGGCATTCGACAGCCTGCGTTCGGCGCAAGTGGTGCTTGGTGACGCGTTGTGGCAGAGAAGCGGTCCGTCCGAGTGTTGGAGGCAGGTACCGTTACTAGGCACGTCTCGATTGGGGAGCACACGTGGACGATTTTTCAGACCGAAGCGGAACAGCGGTAGTTACGGGTGGAAGTGGCGGAATCGGCGCGGCGATCGTGCGCATGCTGGCTGAGCGCGGCAGCGATGTGCTTTTTACCTATCGAGCAAATCGTGATGCGGCCGACGCGATTATTTCTGAACTTTCGTCACTTGATGTTCGAGTTATGGCGATGCCTGCTGATCTTGTTGACGAGTCGGTCGCCGCATCGGTGAGTAACGTCGCGGTCGCAGAGTTTGGTGGTATTCACACGCTTGTGCACGCGGCAGGTCCGCACGTAACGCAGATACATCTGAGCCGTGTTGAACCTTCGGTGTATCGAGCCCAGATCGAAGGCGAAGCCATTGCCTTTTTCAATGTTGTGCAGCCAGCTCTTGAGCAGTTGCGAAAAGTCGGAGGCAGCATCGTTGCGGTAACGACTGCAGCGACGCGTCGTTACCCAGTTCGCGATGGCCTGTCATCTGGGACAAAGGGCGCAGTTGAGGCTGTGGTCCGGGCGCTCGCTGCTGAAGAAGGACGATTTGGTGTGCGCGCGAATTGTGTTGGGCCAGGAATGCTCACTGACGGAATGGCAGCACGGCTTATGGCCTCGGGTGATCTTGACGATGCTGCGCTTGAAGTGACAATGAAGAACATTCCGTTGCGAAAGTTCGGTGATGCTGTCGACATCGCGGAGGCCGTTTGTTTCCTCGCGTCCGACCGAGCCGATTTCATTACGGGCCAGATGCTCGATATCGATGGCGGCTACGGCGTCTAGACGACGAGGTTTACGTCAGGCTGCGTCGGCCTCGATGACACCTTCGATAGCCCAAGTCAGAGTGCGAATCAGTGCCCGAGCTGCCGGTTGAACGATCAGCGGATCAAGGGCTGGGACCAACGGCAGTTTGAGGTCTTCGCGCATCCACGTGGGGAGCATGCCCACAGCGGCCGGCGCAATCACGCCGTACGCGGTGCGGGCCGGTAGAGGAAGGGGAGCGAGCATGAGCCACCGAGCAGCGTCGCGAGCCTGCTGGCCAGCCTCAAGTTCGGGACGAATTTTTTGCATCCACTGGTCGAGTTCGGCGACAGAATGTGCTGACTCGTTGCCCCCGAGTCGGTCATTAATGATTGCCATTTCATCGACGTAGCGGTCGGCTTCAGCAGCAGTCAGAGTTGTTGCTCCGTAGCGTTGGTAGGCGCGGAGGAATGAATCGACTTCTGCATGGTGGACCCATGAAAGAAGATGCGGGTCGTTGGCGGAGTACTCGCGACCATCAGGGGCGAGGCCGACGACTCGCTGATGCACTCGAGTCACCATTTCGAATGCCGCAGTGGCTTGTTCGGTAGTGCCGAATGTGGTGGCGGCAACAAATTGGCTTGTTGCGCTGAGGCGATCGAGGGGATGGCGTCGGTAATCGGAATGTTCGGCGACACCGGCCATAGCGAGCGGGTGCATCAACTGCACGAGAAGGGCGCGCAATCCGCCGATGAGCATCGAACCGTCGGAATGGACTCGCCACGTGATGCTGTCGGGTCCGAAAAGGCCAGGATCGCCTTCGAGGGGTTTGGTGAGATCTCGAACCGGAGGATTGTCTCCGGAGATCAGCGTGCGAAGTTCTCGACCCAGTCGCAACCGGACGTCGCCAATCGCCGAACCGATGGCTTCCGCGAGAGCGGTCAGCCCCGGAGGCAGATTTGGCTCGGTGGTCATGAGTTGAGGATAGGACTCGTGGGCGCGAAAGCGCCGGTCGGGCGGGTATCGCTTTCGGTGATTGACGGGGACCACCCCATGTGGTGGGGTGTCACCACAACTTGACCCACCGAAACAGGGGAAGCCGGTCTGATTCCGGCGCTGACCCGCAACCGTAGGTGGCCTCTGGAGAGATTCTCTGGGCGGCCACGAGCCGGACTGCCTGCTTCGAGGGGATTGCTCCATCACAGACCGTCGTCGGATTACGGGAGGTGGGGCTCGGTTCGGTCGGCGGCCTTGGTCCGTGGTCCGGTCGGGTCTCGCACCCATAGGCCGGCACACGTAGGCGCCTGTGGCAGGCCAGAAATCAGACCAAAAAGAACCGAGTACCCGCATACCGTGAGCATCAGCCCTACCTACCCCGCAATGTCGTGTGCGCGAATGTCACGCGCGGGGCGAGCGATCTCGGTGTGTGGTGTTGTTCTCATTGCTCTCACGGGTTTCATTGTGACAACGAGCGGTCGCGCCGAAGCATCGTCGTGCTCTGGACCGCTTTCGGGCGGAGAACTACGCGTCGTGATTGTCGTTGATGCCACTGATTTCGGCGGTGGATCCTCGGCGACCTGCCTTGTAGTCCCGACAGGAACCACGGGTTCACAGTTATTGGCCCGACGCAGTGCGGAACTTGGAACTGGTTCTGTTCGATATGGGTCGAGTGGCTTGCTCTGTGCGATCGACGGGATGCCGGCTGCTGGATGTGGAGACCACAATGCCGGAGGCTTTGACTATTGGGGATATTTCAACGCTCCATCGGGAAGTTGGGTCTACGGCAACATCAATCCATTTACGCGGCGGCTTTCCGACGGTGACATTGAGGGCTGGCGTTATGTGCGGGGAGGAAAAGGTTCTCCGCAGGACCCTCCGCCGCGAATCGCGCCGTCACGGTCGCTCTTTCCAGTACTCGCGCCAAATGCCTCCGCTGTTGTTGAGCAGCCAGCAGTAGAAAGCGGAACTGCATCGTCGCTGAACTCGTCTACAACGATCGATGTTGCTCCTGAACGAACTTCCGATCCACTCGATGTCGCTTCGATTGTGACGACGACGCTTGAACCGGTTGCTGTTGAAGGTGTTGCGCTGGCCTCATCGCGTGCGAGTGACTCAACCATTGGTCGATGGTTTGCTATTGCTGCGGTGTTCGTTCTCATTGCCATGATGGCGGGCGGCGCGTGGATACAGACTCGTAGGTCTCGATGACTGCGCCGCGACTATTGCATCCGGGCGCATGGTGGTTATGGGCGGTGGCACTCGCTGCATGTGCGTTACGCACCACGAACCCGGTGTTGCTGTGTCTCCTCATCGCTGTCGCCGGATGGGTTGTGGTCTCCCGTCGGACCGATGTTCCGTGGTCGCGTTCGTTCGCAAGTTTCTTGCGATTGGGACTTATCGTGATCGTGGTCCGACTCGTGTTCCAGATCCTTTTCGGGGTTCGAATTCCTGGCACGACGCTCTTTTCCATCCCCGAGGTCACTCTTCCCTCGTGGGCGGCTGGAGTGAGTGTGGGTGGACCGGTCACGCTCGAATCGTTAATGGCGGCGCTGTACCAAGGACTCCGACTCGCAGCGGTACTGGCCTGTTTCGGCGCAGCGACTTCGTTATGCAGTCCCTATCGCATGCTGCGAGCGCTTCCTACCGCGCTTTATGAAGCAGGGGTTGCGGTGACGGTGGCGTTCACATTTGCTCCACAGGCGATCGTCGCATCGCGACAGGTCCGCGAGGCCCGTCGTCTTCGTGGCCGTTCAGATCATGGAGTTCGTGCGTGGACGGCTTCGGCGTTGCCTGTGCTCGAAGGAGCACTCGATCGAGCTGTTGCTCTCGCGGCCTCTATGGACAGTCGTGGCTATGGTCGACGTGGTGGAGCATCGGTCTCTCTGCGTCGTCGTTCCGTCGGTCTGGTTTTGCTTGGTCTTGTCGCTCTAGCAATCGGCTCGTACGGACTCCTCGACCCGGGGGCACCTGCAGTGTTCCGGCTCCCGGCACTAGCGGTCGGGGTGATTGCACTTGTGGGCTCGCTCCTTGCCGGCGGTCGTTCAATCGAGCGAACTCGCTATCGACCTGACCCATGGGTGAAGCCGGAATGGATCGTTTCGCTCGCGGGCATGGTTGCTCTTGCATCCTTTGTGCTTGCAGGGAAGATGGGCGACACGCTCAATCCGTCAACGAATCCGCTCGAGATTCCCGCGGTTCCAATAGTTGCGGTCGTCGGGCTTCTTGTCGCAACGCTTCCGGCGTGGTTCGCTCCAACGCCGCCTACTCTCGCAACGGTCTCAACTTCGGTGGCGGTCGCGGCATGATCAGGTTTGAACATGTGACGATCACCTATCCCGAAGCCAACGCTCCGACATTGGTGGATGTCTCCTTCGAAGTACCCGAAGGCGAGTTGTGTCTTGTTGTAGGCGTCACCGGTTCCGGAAAGTCCACGTTGTTGCGGGCGGTCAATGGGTTAGTTCCGCGCTTTTCTGGTGGCGTGCTCGCTGGTTCGGTGGTCATCGACGGGAAGAGCACGGCCGATCTTCCTCCTCGAGATCTCGCCGATGTCGTTGGTGTCGTCGGTCAAGATCCGGCCGCTGGATTCGTCACCGATTACGTCGAAGACGAACTGGCCTATGCGATGGAAAATCTCGGTGTCGCTCCTGAGATCATGCGCCGCCGCGTTGAAGACATTCTCGACCTTCTTGGTCTGCATGAAATTCGACACCGACCATTGGCCTCGCTTTCTGGAGGGCAGCAGCAACGAGTGGCAATTGGTTCGGTGCTTACCGCTGGCCCACGAGTTCTTGTTCTCGATGAACCAACGTCTGCGCTCGACCCAGCTGCAGCCGAGGAGGTGCTTGCCGCTCTCACTCGCTTGGTTCATGACTTGGGAATCACCGTGCTCATCGCTGAACACCGACTCGAACGAGTCGTTCAGTACGCCGATCGAATCGTGATGGTTCCTGGCGATGGCCGCCCGGTGATCGTGGGGACCCCTGCCGAAGTGTTTGGTCAATCGTCAGTTGCGCCACCGGTAGTCGAACTCGGACGCCTCGCCGGTTGGTCGCCGCTACCTCTTTCGGTTCGAGATGCCCGTCGGCTTGCGGGCCCATTGCGTGAGCGACTGGCCGAAGTGGAACTGTCAGCGTTTCGACGAACCCCGCGCGTTGTCGGTGATGTTGTTGCGATAACCGATGGGCTTCAAGCGTCATATGGGCCCGTCACTGCACTGCGCGGCATCGAGCTGCAGTTCAGAGCAGGTGAAGTTGTTGCGCTGATGGGTCGCAACGGCGCAGGAAAGTCCACCTTGCTGAATCACCTCGTCGGATTGCGCGAACCGGCCTCAGGAACCGTGCGAATTATGGGCGCCGAGCCGCATCGGCTTTCGGCTCATGAGGTGGTTCGTGTTGCGGGGTTAGTTCCTCAAGACAGTGGTGTCTTGCTTTATCACGACACGGTTGCCGCCGAATGCAGCGCGTCTGATCGCGACGCAGGCCTCGTTGCTGGAACGACACGTTCGGTACTCGATCAGATTGTTCCTGATATCAAGGCGACTGCTCATCCCCGCGATCTTTCAGAGGGACAACGTCTCGGGCTGGCGCTCTCAATCGTGTTGGCGTCAGAACCCCCGTTGTTGTTGCTTGACGAACCGACACGAGGACTTGATTACGGGGCCAAGCAACGACTGGTTGAGTTGCTCAGTCGATTGGCCGGTGAAGGCCATGCAGTCGTCATCGCGACGCATGACGTTGAAGTAGTTGCAGCGGTCGCCGATCGATGTGTCGTGCTTGCCGAAGGAGAGGTTGTCTCCGATGGCCCTGCTCGTGATGTTGTGATCCATTCACCAGTCTTTGCACCGCAAGTAGCGAAAGTTCTTGCGCCATTACCGCTACTGACAGTTCACGAGGTCGAACTCGCTCTTGCGGCGGTCGGAGATCTTCCCTTCTCATGAAACGATCCGGACAGCATCGGATCGACGTGATCCGTTTAGGTCCGACATCGTGGGCCCTACTCATTGCTGCGTTCGCATTGGGAGTAGTCGCTTTTGCCTGGCCCCTCTTCGCTTCCGCGAACTCTGCACTCGATGCTTCGCACAGTGCCGATGCCCCATGGATTTTTGTGATTCTTATTCCGCTTCTGATCGGAGTGATCCTTGCGGAGTTGGCCGATGGCTCTCTCGACGCAAAATCTGTCGCGCTACTCGGTGTGCTCGCCGCGAGTGGGGCAGTATTGCGACTCCCAAGTGGCGGAGTGGCGGGGTTTGAGCCGGTGTTCTTCCTCCTGGTCCCGGCAGGTCGAGTGTTTGGTCGGGGCTTTGGCTTTGTTCTTGGTGCACTGACACTCTTCGTTAGTGCCCTCATTACAGGTGGCGTTGGTCCGTGGCTTCCGTTTCAGATGTTTGGTGCGGCGTGGATTGGATTCTTCGCCGGCTGTCTTCCGCCAGCGCGTGGGCGAATCGAAATTGCCCTTCTTGCCACCTATGGAGCAGTAGCGGCTCTCGCCTACGGGTTAGTCATGAACCTTTGGTTCTGGCCATTTGTGAGTTCAGGCGATACGACCGTTTCCTATGTCGCTGGTGATTCGGTGGCCGAGAACCTTCGCCGCTTTTGGGGCTTCCACATCACCACCTCCTTCGGGTTTGATATTCCTCGAGCAGTGTTTACGGCACTCTTTCTTGTCATCGCCGGTCGGCCGGTACTTGGCGCGCTGAGAAGGGTGGCCCGCCGAGCAGCGTTCGAAGCCCCGGTGACGTTCATTCCGGCAGAAACTGGAAGCACCATCCACTGAGTCAGTTGTGGCACGGTGTCGTATGGCTTCTCACGTCTTCGTTACGCGCCCACTACCCGCGCCAGGCATCGGTCTCCTGAGTGATTCTGGATTTGAGGTTCGATCAAATCCTGAAGATCGTCCTCTCAGTCGAGAGGAGTTACTCGCAGGGGTACGCGAAGCTGATGCACTTGTCTGCATGTTGAGCGATCGCATCGATCGAGAACTGCTTGATTCAGCGCCAATGCTGAAAGTGGTCGCGAACTATGCGGTTGGGTACGACAACATCGACGTCGGTGCTGCCCGAGAACGTGGCATCGAGGTCACGAACACTCCTGGAGTACTTACCGAGGCGACTGCCGACCTTGCTTGGGCATTGCTTCTTGCCGCTGCCCGCAACCTTGGAGCGGGCGAGCGAATGGTTCGTGCGGGGGAGTGGACCGGTTGGGGCCCGATGCAACTACTCGGAGAGCCGCTTCAGGGGCGAACGTTGGGCATTGTGGGAATGGGGGCAATCGGTCAAGCAGTAGCGAGACGCGGGAAGGGTTTCGGAATGGAGATCGTCTACTTCAATCGCAATCGTGTTGCTCCCGACATCGAGGCGTCGCTTGGCGCTGAATTTGTGTCATTTGAAGAGTTGCTACGTCGCTCGGACTTTCTTTCGCTACATGCGCCGCTGAATGAGCACAGTCGACACCTTTTCAATCAACAAACGTTTCAGTTGATGAAGTCCACTGCGGTGCTGGTAAACACGGCCCGCGGAGCATTGATCGATGAAGTTGAGCTCGTTGCTGCGCTTCGTGACGGGCGTCTCGCTGCTGCCGGTCTCGATGTGTATGAATTCGAACCGAAAATCACTGAAGGTTTGTTAGGTCTAGACAATGTTGTGCTGGCACCGCACCTGGGCTCAGCATCAACGTTGGCACGCGGCGACATGGTTCGACTGTGTTGCGAGAACGTCAGTGCCGTGCTCGCGGGACGGCCGGCGGTTACTCCAGTGCCTACCTGAAGTCTTAGGCAGTTTTTGCCCGAGTTGAAGTTGCTCGTTCTGCAATTTCGTTAAACGCAAGAAGCATCTCGGTTGCCGATGCTGTGATTGCATCGGGATGGGCCTCGCGTGCTTTGGAACCGATCCCGTGGCCGCCGATGACGACCGGGCACTGAAGTTCTTCTTTGATGGCGGCGACAGTGGCGATCATCTGATCGTCGGTGCCGGCCGCGCTTGAAGTGATTCCAACTGCGATCAATCGGTCGGCACTACTCGCCGTGTCGAGGAATGATTCAACGGGCGAATTGGCACCAAGGTCGAAGACGGTGAATCCACTTCCGCGAAGTAAGTCGGAAGCGATCGCTGTCGGAACGGCGTGATGGTCGCCGGCTACTGCCCCAAGCACGATTGTTCCGCGAGTTTGTCCAGGGCGATGAAAACGTGGTCCGAGGCGACCGATCAGACGGTTTGTGACTGCAGTCGCACGATGTTCATCGGCGATCGAAAGTTCTCCTGCTGCCCAAGCACTTCCGATAGCGGCAAGAGCAGGAGCAAGCGCGTCGAGGTACACCTCTGAAGGTTCGAGCCCCGACATCATCGACGCTTCGATCACGTTCCACGCGCCGGCTTCGTCCCCTGCTAACAGTCGGTCACCGAGCCGAGCCGGCCAATCGACATTTCCCTCAGATTTGGTATTCGGCGGGGTCGAAGCGAATTCATCGATTGCGGATTTGTTGACGAGCCAGCCGCCTCCGGTTTTCACTGCTGGAAGACGACCGGTGCGGACATAGCGATACACCGTCATGTAATGCACGCCGAGAAGATCCGCCGCTTCGGTCAGGGTCAATGTTGGATCGGCCGATGAGGAGGACTTCGATTCTTTGATCAATTCCCCGCCCCTCACCGGTAGTCCTTGCGATGTTCTGCAGCAGACGGTAGCGGCGACTAGATCTTCAGGCCTGATCAGGGGGAAATTCTTAGTTTGCTTTGATTTTTGCCAGCACTGCCGGGACGCTTGAAAGAACGTCAACGTCAAGATGCTGGATGAGCCAGTCGCGATTGCGACGATGTAAATCATCGGCAGGATCGAATCGATTCAAAACAACAACAGGGGTCGCAACGTGGGCGCCACTGTTGATCGCTTCGAGGCTAAGGAGAATGGAGTTGATGGCGCCGAGCCCTGCGTCAGCGACGAGAAGCACAATGTCGGGCTGCAGGAGTTCAATGAGAGAAATTGCATCGCCATTGTTGGCCATTGGTGAACGGACACCGCCCGCAGTTTCAACAAAGGCAACATCGGGGGCCGGCAGTGGCCACTGGATTTCAGCTGCGAGATCTTCGACGGAGAACTCGGGACGGGCTAGCGCATCGGCGGCCATTGGCGGCGCCATTGCAATCGGGTACCAACGATGTCGAGGGCAAACGTCGGTCGGATGTTCGCCCGATGCGTCAGCAAGGTGATGCGCATCTGTCAGCGAATCGTCCGGATCGAATGATTGCACGGGCTTGCGGGCAGCGACATCAACTCCGTTGGCTCGCAAATCACGGAGAAGGCGGGCCGCGACCCACGTCTTTCCAACTTCAGTCCCAGTTCCAACAACAACGACAAGGCGCTGTGGTCGCAATCCGTCGAAGGTCATCGGCCACCATCCGTTTCCAACGTGTTCAGAGCGTCGAGCAGTGCATTGATCTGCTCATCAGTATGGGCCGCCGACAGCGCCACGCGTAGGCGGCTTGATCCGACCGGCACGGTTGGGGGACGAATCGCGGGGACGAGAAGGCCGCGTTCGAGGAGTTGTTGCGATGCGCGAAGAGCGGCAGCCTCATCACCAAGGACGATAGGGATGATGGGAGACGGGTGATTGAGTCGAATGCGATCTACCGATGAGCGCAGACGGTCTCGCAACTTCGCACCCTCGCCTGATTGAAGAATTTCAATTGCAGCGAGTGCAGCCGCCGAGTCGGCGGGACTTGGAGCAGTTGTGAAGATATAGGTCCGAGCGCGATTTACAAGAAGGTCGATAACAGCAGCTGGTCCTGCAACGAAACCACCGAGTGCGCCCAGAGTCTTCGAAAGGGTGCCAACTTGGACGATTGTGGTGCCACTCAGTTGTGGTGGCGGAATGGGCTCGAGGACAGCGTGGGCCTCGTCGAGAATAAGTAACGCCGAATAGCGAGCACAAAGTGCTGCGAGTTGAGTGATTGGCGCAACGTCGCCATCCATGGAGAACACCGAGTCGGTGACGACCACCTGGCGAGCATCGGAATGCGATTCCAAGTTTTCCGCGAGCACTTCGAGGTCGAGGTGCGGATAGGCGACAACCTTGGCGCCATTGGCACGAGCCATGCGGCAGCCGTCGATGATTGATGCATGGTTGAGTTCATCGGAATGCACGACAACTCCGCGTGATCCGAGGGTTGCGAGAAGTCCGAGGTTTGCTGCGAAGCCGGTGGGGAAAAGAACTGCCGATTCAGTGCCGCGCCAACGGGCGAGGTTGAGTTCAAGTTCGTGGTGAATTGGTCGTGAACCAACGACAAGCCGAGATGCTCCGGACCCGGTTCCCCAGCGGTCGATGGCGTCGTGAGCGGCAGCTTTTACGGCCGGATGAGAGGTGAGTCCGAGATAGTCATTTGAGGCAAACGAAACAACGGTTTGACCGTCGAGGATTCCGACGGGACCGTTCGCGTCAAAAGAACGTGGAGATCTCCACCGGTCGCTGCTCTTGATCGAATCTGTTTCGGCGATAAGCCACGTCGGCCAATCGCTCGGTTGGTTCTCGCTCACTACGAGCACACTTCAGTAATGGATGCGGCCAAGACATCGACAATGCGGTCGATTTCATCGGCAGTAGAAGTGAGGATGGGCATAATCACGACGACGTCACCGAGCGGTCGTAGCAGGACACCGCGTTCGACTGACGCAGCGCAAACTCGTCGGCCCCAACGAAGATCGTCGGCGGGTGGATTGAGTTCCACGCCCACCATGAGGCCGCGTTGACGCACAACTTTGATGGCAGGGTTGTCGATCGCTAGCTCTGAAAGTCGTTCATGTAATTGAGCGGCACGGTCGCGAACATTTGCGAGAACTTCGAGTTCTTCGAAGAGTTGGAGATGGCGGAGTGCCACGGCAGCAGCGAGCGCATTGCCAGAAAAAGAGTGCCCGTGATACAGCGTCATTTCGCTGAGGTCGGGTCCGAGGAAAGCCTCATAGACGCGTCGAGAGGCCACGGTCGCAGCCATCGCCAAGTAGCCGCCCGTCAGGCCTTTGCCGATACACATGAGGTCGGGACGGATTCGGCATTGCTCGGTGGCGAACAACGTGCCAGTTCTTCCGAATCCAGTGGCAACTTCATCAGCAATGAGCAAGACGTTGTGTTCGCGACATGCGTCACCAACGCGCTCGACGGATTCGGGGTCGGTAACCCACATGCCCGCAGCGCCTTGCACGAGTGGCTCGATAACAACGGCCGCGAGTTCGTGTGCATGGGCGGCGATCATCGCAACGGCAGTGTCGGCCCATCCGAGATCGTCGTAGCCGGGAGCGCGCAGAACATCGAAACGCAGCGGATCGAACATGTCTGTTCCGAATCCACCGGCGCCGATCGAGATAGCCCCGATGGTGTCACCGTGATAGGCCCCGCCGAGAGCGAGATACCGAGTTCGGGAGGTGATGCCTTGATTCGTCCAGTACTGAAACGCAATTTTGATTGCTTGCTCAACGGCAGCGGCGCCATCGGATGCAAAGAGAAAGTGTGGTTCGCTGACCGGCACACGAGGAGCGAGAGCTTCTGCGAGTTCGATCGTGATGCGGTTTCCGTTGCCCAACATCGTGGTGTGAGCAACGCGGTCGAGTTGTTCACGCGCTGCCGCATCGAGTTCTGGCACTCGGTGGCCGAGTGTTGTCACCCACAACGAGGAAATCGCATCGAGGTAGCGGGTTCCATCAACATCGACGAGTTCGCGTCCTTCGGCGTAATCAACAATGACGGGCCGATTTGTGGCATAGGTCGACATCTGAGTGAAGCCGTGCCAAACAACGGCAGCGTCTCGGTCGACCCAGCGATCATGGGCACTGGTCAGGGACGTCTGGTCATCAGGTATCACCTTGACAGCATCGCACCCTTGGCATCGGGGTGGCGAAGGCGTCGCCAAGCATCGATTTCGTGGGCCATGGGCGTTGATGGGGGACCATCGACGAACGGCCAAAGTTCCTCGGCGATCTTGCGCCAGTCGCCGGTCGCATGGAGTTCGCCGAGAATCGCGTAGAGGCCCAGGCTGATGCGCTGAATGATCACGAAGCTTCCAGGGAGGTTCGCTGCCTTCTGCATGACGGCGTAGGGGCCACTGGTGTCAAAGAAGCGGCGTACGGTCTCAGACGCGTAGTCGGGAGTGATCGTGAAGTCGCCTTCAACGGCGACGAACTCGTAGAAGTGGCCGAGGTAGTCGATGACGTCGGCATCTGTGACATCGAGTCCCGCTGGAAGAAGTCCGAGGCGCTCGACAGTTGAGCGGAATGCGGCGGCGTCGTGATCGATCACCATGTGCTGGATCATTTCGCCGAACTCGTCGAGTTCCGCAGCGGTGAAGTACTTCACGAGGCCGAAGTCAAGGAATGTGACGCGCCCACCGGAGTGGAACAAGTAATTACCAGGATGAGGATCTCCATTAAATGCTGCAAGACGATACAAACCGCCAAACGCGAAGCGGTACAGCGTTTCGGCAGCGAGATCTTTTTCTTTCTGGCTCCACGTCATGAGTTCTTCCCAGCGAACACCATCGGAAAGTTCGGTAGTGAGAACGCGACGACGCGAGTAGAGATCAATAACGTGCGGAATATGAATTGTCGGATGCCCGTCGTAGTAGCGAGCGAACGCTCGCTGGTTGGCGGCTTCGGTTTCGTAATCGAGTTCTTCTACGAGGCGCTCACGCAATTCAGCAACAAGTGCTTTGTGGTCAAGCCCCGGGAAAAGCACCCCGAGGCCCGCAAAAATAAAACCTGCGTTGTTGAGGTCAGAAGCGACTGCTTCAGCAACCCCGGGATATTGCACTTTCACAGCAACCGCTTGACCCTCATGTGTGAGCGCGCGATGCACTTGACCGATCGACGCAGATGCAATCGGCACTGGGTCCCACGTGGCAAATAGCTCGTCTGGGTGTTTGTCGAGTTCTTCGTAGATCACCTGAGCAGCAAGTTCGGCGCTCATTGGTGGAGCGCTTTGTTGTAGATCAGCAAGAGCGCTTCTGACGTGTTCGGGCAAACCTTGGTCGATGTAACTGGCCATCTGGCCAACCTTCATGAGCGCGCCCTTCATTTGTCCGAGCGCTTCGGCGACCTGTTGGGTGGTCTTCAATTCAAAAGCAAGATCGAGTTCCTGACGCTTACCGGCGTCGGTAAAGACCCGACGGGCACGATGACGTGCGTACGCGCCACCTGTTTTTGCTCCGAGAAGCGCAAGGCGAAGATTGCGGGCGCCTCGGGCACCGTTTTGGACGGGTCCACTTGAACGATGTTCGGAACGACGATTTTGAAAAATTGCCACGGCAAGAGCAACGAGTCCAAGGGGAACCATCAGGCGGAGAGTTCTTCGCAGGAGTGTCACGGCATCCAACGTTAGGTGCGAACGCTGCCGGCTCCCTCACCGGGCGCTGACCAACGCTTGCTTATCGGCGGTAGCGTGGGCCCGTTCACTCGGCTGGGGGAGTACCTATGAGTTCCGCGTCGGTCACCATTACGCAAGGCTCGTTGCAGGGCATTGAGCGCGACGGAGTCATCCAATTTCGAGGCATTCCTTACGCCGCGCCTCCCGTCGGTGAACGCCGATTTCTGGCGCCGGCCCCCCCGGAACCATGGGATGGAGTTCGGGATGCGACGAAGTTCGGGTCGATGTCGGTTCAAGAGTCAGGTGGAGTCACCGCGCTCTTAGGTGATTCAGCCCTTGGCTCAAGTGAAGACTGTCTCTTTCTTAATGTGACCACGCCGGCCTGCGACGATGCGGCTCGTCCTGTGATGGTGTGGATCCACGGCGGCGCTTTCATCAACGGATCCTCCTCGACGCCTTGGTACGACGGAACGCCGCTGGCAACTCGTGGCGACGTTGTCGTTGTCTCCCTTAACTACCGACTTGGCGCGCTTGGTTTTCTTTGGCTCGGCGATCTCGATGATCGGTATCGCTCGAGTGGTGTGAATGGGTTGCTTGATCAAGTGGCTGCGCTTGCGTGGGTGCGAGACAACATCAGCACGTTTGGTGGTGATCCAAACAACGTCACCATCTTCGGAGAGTCAGCAGGAGCGATGAGCATCTCGACGCTTCTCGCTCTTCCCGCCGCGAGCGGGCTCTTCCAGAAGGCGATCGCTCAAAGTGGCGCAGCACACAACGTCTTTACTCCTGCGATGGGCGCGGCGATGACCGAAGAGTTCATGGAAAAACTCGGTGTCGCTGATATCGATGGACTGTTGCGAGCGTCTGCAGAAGACATCGCAAAAGCGGCGACGAAGGTTGAAGCCAAGCTCTACAACGATCCATCTGGTTTGGGGGGACCCACCAGTTTTGCGCTCGCAATGGCCTTTCAACCGGTTATCGACGGCACGTTCCTGCCCCAGGATCCACTCGTTGCTGTGGCGAATGGCGACGCAGTCGACGTTCCGTTTCTGACGGGCACCAATCTCAACGAATGGAATCTTTTTGCACTTATGAGCCCCGGCGGTCTCGACGACTCCAGTTTGATGGACCGTCTTGAGGGCATCTTTGGGTCCGGACATCGGGTGCGTGATGTGTACGCCTCCGATCGCCCCGATGTCTCGGCGGACGAACTTTGGAATGCAGTACTCACCGATGCATCGTTTCGGATTCCAGCGATTCGTCTCGTCGAAGCTCGAGTCGCGGCCAAATCGCCAACTTGGCAGTACCTCTTCACATGGGCCACGCCGGCCTTCGGCGGTGTCGTGAAGTCGTGTCACGCGCTCGAGATTCCCTTCGTCTTTGGGGCGCTCAACAACCAGGGGGCAGAACTGTTTCTCGGTGGTCCTGTTAGTGACGACTTGTGGGAGTTGTCAGCAGCGATGCAGGAAGCATGGCTTTCGTTTGCTCGCAACGGCGATCCTGGTTGGCAGGCCTGGAATAAGGAGTCGCGTCCCACGCAACGTTTCGACGTGGTTAAGGAACTTCTCTCCGATCCGATGTCGGCGGAACGTGGGGTTTGGGAAGGCGTTCTGTGAGTAAACCGACGGCGATCGTTCTGCTGTCAGGAGGACTCGATTCCACGACCTGCCTGGCGATCGCTCAGAGTGAAGGTTTCGAAGTAGTTGCCTTAAGTTTTCGCTACGGCCAGCGACATACAAACGAACTCGAATGCGCTGCAGCGATCGCGAGGTCCGCGGGCGTCGAACATCTCATCGTCAATATCGATCTCGCTGCCTTTGGTGGTTCAGCGTTGGTCGATGATTCGATCGAAGTTCCAAAACATGAGTCGGTTGAGGAGCTAACTGCCGATTCAGTCCCGGTCACCTATGTGCCTGCTCGCAACACGATCTTCTTGAGCTTTGCGACAGCGGTTGCCGAAACTCGCGGCGCGCACGATGTTTATATTGGAGTGAATGCTGTCGATTACTCGGGCTACCCCGATTGTCGTCCGGAGTTCATCGAAGCCTTTGAGCTCATGGCCAATCTCGCGACCCGCGAAGGGGTCGAAGGCGGTCGCCTTTGCTTTCGCACCCCATTAATCGATTTGACGAAAGCGCAAATCATCCAGCGAGGTCTTGAACTCGGAGTCGACTACAGCGTCACGCTGTCGTGTTACGACCCCACTGACGATGGTGGATCATGCGGGCACTGCGACGCGTGTCTTCTGCGTGCTCGTGGATTTGCTGATGCTGGGATCAGCGATCCCACGCGTTATGCAACGAAGGCTTGAGACCAACCACAAAGGTTCTTGAAGAGCTGTGACGTGTCCGAGAACTAGTTCGTCGATGCAGAGCCGATTACGGCAAGCGCTTCATCGATGTGCTTCTTTGGCTTGAATTGCGAGGAGAACACTTTGCGTACGATGCCATTGGGGTCGACTACGTAGGTGACTCGTCCCGGCAGAAGGCCGAGGGTCTTGGTAACGCCAAACTGCTTGCGAACTTCGCTCTTCGTGTCGGCGAGCAATGTAAATGGAAGGTTGTGCTTCTGCGCGAACGCTTTATGCGAGTCCACTGAATCGGAACTAATGCCGATGACCTTTGCCCCGACGTCAGTGAAGGCTTCAAAGTTGTCGCGGAATGAACACGACTCGGCAGTACAACCCGGGGTGTCATCCTTTGGGTAGAAGTAGATGACCGCCCAACTTCCGCGGAGCTGGGCTGATGTGACGGTGGTGCCGTCCTGGTCCGGGAGTGAGAACTCGGGAACCGGCTGGCCTTCGATGATGGTCATGCACTCTCTTATCACCGAAATCAGCATCATTCACCTCTCGAAACCAGCCTTTTTGCGTCCGGTATCGCCGGATTGGAGGGGCCTGCCGCGTAGCGTTGGGCTATGCCAATCGTCGCTGTCGTGAACCAGAAGGGCGGAGTGGGCAAAACCACCGTCACCCTTGGCCTCGCTTCTGCCGCCGCTCAGCGGGGGAAGAGGGTTCTCGTCGTTGATCTCGACCCTCAGGCCAATGCCACGTCAGGACTCGGCGTTTGGGAGCCCGCGACCACTGTCGATCTTGCGCTAGAGACCGATCGTCCCGGTTCGGCCAGTTCACTGGCTGTGCCAACGGCGTGGGTGCTTGAAAGCGGAATGGCTCCGGATGTGCTTGCCAGTACTCCCGCGCTTTCGGCTCGAGAACCGCAACTGGCGAATGACCCAGTCGGCGCACAGGATCGCCTGCAACTCGCGCTCGAAGGAAATGACTATGACCTCGTTGTGATCGATTGTCCTCCGTCGCTTGGTCTGCTCACCATCAATGGTCTCTTCGCCGCTGATCGCGCGCTCATCGTTACCGAACCCGGCGCTTGGGCTTCCGATGGCGTAGCCAATGTGCAACTCACCATTTCACGAATAGCAGCGCGACGCGGTGGCCGTCCTGAAGTTGCCGGCATTGCCGTAAATCGACTCGGTCGAACTCGTGACGCTCACTACTGGCACACGATGTTGCTCGAGCAATACGGAAGCCAGGTTTTCGCTCCCGTGCACATGCGGGCCGCCGTTGCTGAGGCCTCGGCGCAGTCTTTGCCGATTCATGGTCTCGGAAATCGCCAAGGAGCCAGCGACGCGGCTCAGGAATTCGACACTCTGCTTGATTCGGTCGTGCCGGAGATGACACGGTCTGGGTCAACGGTGGTTGCACCAGCGCCATCAGTGACCACCGAACCCATTGGAGGATCCGATGCCAGCGTATGACCCGCAACGAACACGGAATCGCCCGGCACCTGCTACCGATCGTCCTGCGCCCGTCGATGCTTTTCTTGATGCCATGCCTCCATCAAGGCTTGTTCCTGAAGGTGCCGATACCGACGTGACGTCTCGCGGTGATGCTGTTGTGCATTCCGCAGAGACAAGCGCTGTCAACCCAGCCGTCGAAGCGATCGTTACAGATGTTGCACCGCGAGTTGCAGCCGATGTTCCTCGTCAGTCGAGTTCCGGCGTCCAGCCGACCAGCGACAACCGATCAAAAATTGCGATCGCAGTTATTGCAGCAACCGTTGCACTCGTTGCTGTGCTTCTCCTCCGACGCAAGCGCCGCTAGCTCTCTTCTCAGTCGAGGAGACTTGCTGCAAGCGAATCGATGACATCGGTCGAGATGCCGATGCTGTTGACATAGCCAGTCATCGATCCGTACTCAGCGTTGACATGAGCAAGAAGTCGCATCATGGCTTCGGGCGGTGCCGCTAGATATGCCGAGGGTTGATCGTTCATTGCGGTGAGTGCTTCGGGACGATCTCGTTTGAGTCTCTCAACGAGTTCGGCCATATTGGCGCCGGAAATTGCGTAGTCAGCAACGATCACATGATCGGCGACGCCAATGGTTGAGAGCACCATGGCGGCGAGAACTCCGGTGCGGTCTTTTCCTGCGGCACAGTGGAAGACAGCGGGAAGGTTCTCGGCGCTCGCGAGAGTTCGGAATGCTTGGGAAAGTGCGGGGGCACCTATGTCGAGCATGTGCACATAAAGGTCACTGAGAACGATACGTGCGTCAGCGTTGTCATCGAGGTCGAGGGGTTTCCACACTTCGCCGAGAACATCAAGGTGCACGTGTTGAATGCCGCGGTCGAGATCGTGGAGACGACCATGCTCAACTTCGGAGCCGGTTCGAAGATCAATGACGGTCTTCAGACCGATCGCTGCGAGTTGATCGAGTTCGGTGTCGGGAAGACGGTGCACGGCGTCGGCACGAAAGAGTGTGCGCCATTTGACCGTACGACCATCGGTTGTTGCATAACCACCAAGATCGCGAAAGTTAAACGCGCCTTCAAAACTCAGGCGTCGGTCTGGATGGATAGTTGCGAGGGCAAGCTCTTCTTCATTCACAAGAGTGAGGCTACGCGCAGCGGGAGGGTTCACGTTGACTCCTGAGGGGTGGGACTGCCCAACGCAGTTGTAAGTCAAAGTGTTGTAGGGCCTCAAACCAACGCACGGTAAATCGGGTGAGCAGGATGTGAACGTTTGGGAAAGTTCGTATGGCTTTAGCCGACTGGCTTCTGCACGAGAACGGGACAGTGGCAGTTGTGAACCGCGCGCATTGTCGTACTCCCAAGGGCAGTTCGAGCAAGTCCGCCACGTCCATGAGTTGCCATGGCGACAAGCGCCGCATCATTGGCATTTGCCCAATCTGAAACAGCAATAGCAGCGTCAGAGCCAACGACGGTTTCGGACCGAGCTTCGATTCCTTCGCGAGTGAAAAATCCGACAGCGGAGGTCACTGCGTTCGCAAGTGCCTCGGCGTCGGCACTGCCCAGGGGAGAACCTGCAGCAGCGGTAGCGGAGAGCACGACCACTGTCATTCCCAACGCTTTTGCCCAGCGGGCTGCACGCGGCAGGACCATTGCGGAGATTGGTGAGCCGTCGGTAGTGACGACCATCGTGGCCCCCTTGAAGCTTCTAAACGGCTTCGCTTGAGGTCCAACAAGCAGTACCGGATTGTTCGATCGCTTGAGCACATCTTCCGAAACCGATCCCAGTAGTGCCTTGCCAAACCCAGTTCGTCCATGTGTGCCCATGACGATCGCGTCGTCAGGGGCATTGAGAGCATCCGCAATCGCTGTTGCTGGGAAGGTGTCGGGAACAACGGAACTCTTGAATGGCACGGTGAGTGAGACGCCTTGATCGTCTAGGTAGCCAATGAGTTCTTCGACGGTGGTTCCCCAGCCCGAAGCGAGAAGCACGATGGAAGAATCGAGTGCAGCAGCGAGCTCATTGGCTATCGGCAGAGCGGCCTGAGACAGCTCAGAACCGTCAAGGGGCACAACGATGGTGTTGATCATGGCTCTTCCTCTGGGATTGAGTAGCAAAATCCGCTGATGCGGTGGAGCGTGTTGGTGACAGTTGGTCCTGGTCGTGCTGAAAGCGTGAAGCAATCAGGCCCAAAGAAGAGTTCTCCTGCTAACTGATCATGCGTCAGGAATCTTGACGACAAACGACGCTATGTCGTTGTTGAGCCCACTTCGGATGAGTTCTAACGACGCTCCGCGACAATTCGCCCGAGTGAGAGCGAACGCATTGGGGTCAAGTCGCTCTGCGAGTTCGGCCGCATGGGCGAGGGAAGTGGAGATCACTTCATCGTCGGCAACGACCTGATCGAGGTAGCCAGCGGTAACCGCACCTGCTGGGTCGTAGACCATGGCGTGATTCACTGCAGTGGTGAAAGCGGCATTCGAGAGGGATGTTCTGGCCAACTCGACGGCGAACTTTGGAACAGGCATTCCAATAGCAACCTCGTTAAGCCCGATTTTGTAGTTTCCGTTTGCCCCGATGCGCGTGTCGGCAGCCATTAACAAGATTGCTCCCATGGCCAAAGCGTGACCGGTGGATGCGATCACTACAGGCATTGGGAATTCGTGAATCTCTATTGCGACGTCGGCGCCGGCTTTGAGCAAATTGCGGGCGGCTTCAGGGCTTGAGGTCATCACTGAGAGATCGAATCCAGCAGAGAATCGACCGGGGCGACCAGCGAGAACCACAGCGCCGGCTTCACGTCGTGCTCGTTCAAGCGCTTCGTGGATGCCGTTCGCGATGTCGTGGCTAATGGCGTTGGCCTTGCCGTCATCGATCGTGATGAGGGCGACGCGGTCGTTGAGTTCGTACGTCACTGATGTGTCGGTCATGGTGAGAACGCTACCCGTGTCGGTGGACCGGTAGCGTCAGTTGGATGCGGACCTTTGATGTGCCCGGGGCAAATGGGATCACCCTTGTTGCTGATGAACGAGGTCCGAGCGATGCACCGCCGGTACTTCTCCTTCATGGTGGGGGACAGACGCGCCATTCGTGGGCCGGTACATCAACAACGCTTGCCGACCAAGGTTGGCGGGCGGTGACGTTGGATTTTCGTGGCCACGGAGACTCGGAATGGGCTGAAGGTGGGGACTATCGATTGGTGAGCTTTGCCGGTGATGTTGACGCAGTTGTTTCCACCTTCGATCAAGCTCCGTTCATTATCGGAGCATCGCTCGGCGGCTTCACATCGATGTTGCTTGCCGGAGAGCTTCATCCCGGTGTCGCGCGTGGCGTGGTGCTGGTCGACATCATCCCGGAAATGGAATCAGCCGGTTCTCACCGCGTCGCCGAGTTCATGTCGGCAAAGGCGAAAGAGGGATTTTCCTCGTTGGGCGAAGTCGCCGATGCGATAGCGGCCTACAACCCCCATCGCCCGAGACCTTCCAATCTCGATGGGCTACGCAAGAACGTTCGACAGCGTGATGGCCGCTGGTATTGGCACTGGGATCCAGCATTTGCTGGAGGTGGCGAGGGCATCGCTGACATGGGTCCTTCGGAGGTGACCGATATTGATCGCCTGCATGCTGCGATTGCCAAGATCATCGACGATGGCATTCCGGTGATGTTGGTGCGTGGTCGCGTGAGCGATCTGGTCAGCGCCGAAGGAGCAAAGCGGTTTTGCGAACGATTCCCGTCAGTCGAGTTCATCGATGTTTCTGGAGCCGGGCACATGGTGGCTGGCGACCGCAACGACGCGTTTACCGATGCTGTCGTCGGGTTCCTCAATCGTCATAGCGACTCGTAATCACGAAGGTTCGGTGACGAAGTCGATCAATTGTTCGACGGCACCAACGAGTGGTGGTTGCAGGTCGGAATAGCTCGACACGGAGTTGAGGATCTTTTTCCAAAAGAGTCGGGGATCGTCGACGCCTAGAGCTGAGCAGATCCCTTCTTTCCATGGTTGACCTTTGGGGATGTCGGGCCAAGCTGCTATTCCTACGACGGAGGGTTTCACTGCAGCCCAGATATCGACATAGGGATGGCCAGTCACGAGCACATCAGGGTGATCAATGCCAGCAGCGATGCGGGTCTCTTTGGAATTGTCGACGAGGTGATCGAGAAGCACGCCCAGTCGTCGGCCGCTTCTTGGGCCGAACGAGCGCACGATCTCTTGAAGATTGTCGGCACCATCAAGGAGTTCAACGACGACGCCCTCGACTCGTAAGTCATCGCCCCAAACCTTTTCGACCAGTTCCGCGTCGTGCACGCCTTCAACAAGTAGCCGGCTCGCCCTTGCCATGCGCGCCGGTGCAGACGGAACAGCGACTGATCCCGACGCCGTACGCGTGGCCGCTGCAGTCGATGATGCCTTCGGCCGGACGAGGGTGACCTGGCGTCCCTTTACGTCAAACGCGCCATCGCGTAAACGCACTTTGTGATCGCGTCCTTGTCGATCGCGGAGGGTGATGAATGCGGAATCGCATTCAACGACAACTCCCCATAAATGAGTGCCGCGAACTTCAACTTCGAGTCCCGGAGTGGCCGCAATTACCGGTGGCTTTTGTTGCGACCGTGGCGTACCGCCATCGAGATCAAGTGGCTCCGAGAGAATGCCTTTGCGGTAAGGCGTTTCAGCCACGGGCTATTCGCCGCCGACGAGTTCGCGAATCTTTGCTGCAGTTGCAGGACCGTCGTAGGCCAGCTCGCCGTCGCGTAGACCAACGCAACGGTTCGCGCTGGGAACTAAATCGAGTTGGTGAGTTGAGCAGATGATTGATGCGCCCTGAGCGACGACATCGGTCATGATCTCGACGAGTGTTTCTTGACCAGGAGTGTCGAGCCCAACGAACGGTTCGTCGACAAGCATCAAAGTGAACGGTCGAATGAGGCCGAGGATGAGACCAGTCTTCTGCTTGAGACCGCGGCTGAACCTCGATGGCAGATCGTCGATGCGATCGCCTAGACCGAACATGTCAACGAGGTCATCGGCGTAGTCCTGCCAATCGACGGTCTTGTGTAAACGCGCTATGTATTCGATGTGCTCGCCGAGACTGAGGTCGTCGTAAAGGACGGGATTATCAGGAAGGTAGGAAAGTGCAGCGCGAGCCGGAACTGTGCCAGCAGGGCTGCCGGCGATAAACGCCCAACCGTTCGAGGGTTCGAGCATTCCCGCAGCAAGACCGAGGAACGTTGACTTACCGGCACCGTTGGGACCCACGAGCATCACGAGTTCACCCTTATTGATCACAAGATCAAGCTCGCTCATGAGGCCCATGCCATCGCCGTAGTCCTTCGACAGGTCGAGGGTCTGTAATGCAGCGTCGGGCTTGAGACGCGGCTCGGTGGCCGGTGTCGGTGGTTGTTTGGGTAATGCGAATGGTGAGGTCACAGGTGCTTCGGCTTCCGTGTGCGCAGATAAAGGATGGCACCGCCGACGGCGAACAGTGAGTACACCGTTGCATTTCCGACTTTGGTGGTGTTGATGGCGTTGGGATCGGACCCAGCGCTGAGCAATGGGAGGAGGGCGATGATGGTGATCGCTGGCGGAATGATGAGCCGAGCGATCATGAGCCAGCCCATGACGTCGGGGCCGAGGCCCGCGAGTCCGGCCATGTCAGGTGCACCTTGGGCGGTGCTGATCATGGCGGAGACCGCAGAAGCAAGTGCGACGGGTACGAACATGATGAGCGCCAGTTTCCACACGACTGCGAATGGCACAAGGAGTGTTGCTGCGGCGGCAGCGATAAGGCAGATAAATGCCATGACGACGAACGCCGCGGCGATGTGCTGGAGAATCAAGACGCCCGGAGCGTCAGGAAAACTCTCCCAGCGCGTGGGGTGGTCGACTTCTTGTGCCGTTGGTTCGGACGCGTCGTACGCAACGAGATAGAGCGCAAGTGCGGCAACGATGATCATCGGGATTGTGCCGCGCCAAAGTGCTCCGAGTGCAAGACCTGCGATGGCTCCGAGCATGGCCATTCGAAGAAGGCGGGGGAGTGGGAATCGTAAGTAACTCTGCCAATCGCGCTTCCACGTAGGAGGAATGAAACTCTTGCGCTTCAACCTTCCTATGCGGATCCAAGGGCGAAGTCGCGCGTTTTCTTGTGACAACTGTCGGCGAAGCAAGACGACGGTGCGGACATCTTGGAGCGTTACCGCGAAACGTAACTGTGCAACGAGTCCGGCGCGACGCAGTGCATGTTCGATTGAGAGATCGCCGATTCGTGAAAGGCCAAGCCACACAACAATGGCGACAAGAAGGAGGCTAACCATGGCAAGCGCTCGGAACTCGATGGGCCAGAACGCGATGTCGGCGAGAAGTGTGAATGGTGAGGTGGTCCGTTTCCCGAGGACATCGAGAACTGACCAACCAATGATGACTGCAGCGAGGAAATTCGCTGGCCACCAACGAAGGCGACGTCCCGATGCTGCAAGCGCAGTCGCCGATGCCAACATTCCGGCAAGAGCAAAAGACAATGCGCCGCAGGCAATTGCAACGGCAGGATTTACCGGAAGTCGGTGAGCGGCGACTTCGCCGATGATGGCGCCAATTACTGCGCCGGCAAAGGCCATGAAACGAAGTTGCTTGATGGCTGGTCCGCGTACAACTGATGCGCGTGGCACTGGAGCATTGAGTTCATGCATGACGACGGGAGCTTCTAGAACGAGGGGCCCTCCGCGGCCACCTGACCGCAATCCGATTCCGATCGCAATCGCGAAACCAAGACCAAGCCACATTGGTGCTTCATTGGCGAACTGCAAAGCCTCGTCATTTGTGAGGCGATCATTTGGAAGTCGGCTGACAGCGAACATGATGAAAATCACCGCAGCGAGTCCAACCATGTAGACCCGGTAGAGCGCGTCGATCCAGTGGACTTCGGAAAGTCGGTTATGTCGTCGAGTTCGCCGCAGATCTAGCAGCGCTTCGGTGGGGGTCTCGACGTCGGTCACGGCTTACGAATCTACCGGTGATGGGCGTGGTGTCAGTTCGACGCCTGTTCGGCCTCGTCGGTCAGTTGCAACCACTGCTCTTCGGCCGATTCGAGTTCGGCGATCACAGCGGTGAGTTCGGCGCCGGAAGCGGTCAGATCGACGTGATTTCCGGAGGTCGCCAGTTCGGCGACTTTTGTCTCGAGTCGATCTTTGACCTTGGTGAGACGCTTAATCTCTTTCTCGAGATCCTTGATCAGGAAGCGAAGGGTGCTTGCCGATCTTGCCGGTTTTTTGTTCGTGGGAGATGGGGCAGCACTCGTTGACGTTGTTCGTTTTGATGGTTTGGTCGCGGATTTCCCGGGATCGGAGATGCGACCCCGAACCATTGAGGAGCGACGTTTCTCTTCCCAAGCGGCATAGCCACCGGGCCTGCGGGAGGGGGTGGTGTGTCCATCCATGATGATCACGTCCGCAACTGTTCGTTCAAGAAAGGCACGATCATGGCTGACAACGATTAACGCCCCAGGCCAGTCGTCGAGGAACTCTTCAAGCACTCGGAGGGTGTCGAGGTCGAGATCGTTTGTGGGCTCGTCGAGCAACAGGACATTTGGTTTCTGCGCAAGTACAAGAAGAAGTTGCAATCGACGGCGTTCGCCGCCGGAGAGAAGTTCGATGGGAGCCCATTGCGCGTCACCATCAAACCAAAACGATTCGAGAAGCGCGGAGTCTTGCCAATCGGGTTCTCGGCGACCGCCAGTGATTGCTTCACGAACCCGCTGCCGCGGATCGAGTTCTACGCCGATCTGGTCGTAGTAACCGATGCGCACCGTTGAACCAGTGTCGATTGTTCCCGAAGATGGGGAGCGTCGACCCGCAATGAGATCAAGCAGTGTGGATTTTCCAGCACCGTTGGGGCCAATCAATCCGAGGCGTTCACGGTTATCGAGCATCAATTCAAGATTGCTGAACAGCTGCGCCGCGCCTTCGTAACCAAATGAGACATCGGTGATCTCGGCCACCTTGTCGCCAAGACGCGGGGTGCCCAAATAAAGATCGGGAATTCCTGATCGTGCTGCGGGTTCTGCACGTGTTTCCACCAGCGTGGTAGCGGCTTCGATTCGTGCTTTTGGTTTGCTCGTTCTTGCGGGAGCACCGCGGCGAAGCCAGGCCAATTCTTTTCGGGCAAGGTTCTTACGAGTTGATTCCTGGGAGACAGCTTGTTCTTCGCGAAGTGCCCGCCCTTCGAGGTAGCCGCTATAGCCGCCGTCGTGAAGATAGGAACGACCCCGATCAAGTTCAAGAACGCGAGTGGTGACTCGGTCAAGAACGTGACGGTCATGAGTGACAAGGACAAGGCCGCCCCGATAGCTATCGAGACGATCTTCGAGCCACGCGATTGCATCGATGTCGAGGTGGTTCGTGGGCTCGTCGAGAACGAGCAGATCGCTGGGAGCAACCAGAGCACGAGCAAGCGCGACTCGCTTTGCCTGACCACCCGAAAGTCGACCGGTGTCGGCCTCAGTGAGTGACGCCATCCCAAGATGGTCAAGGACGGCGGCAGCTTCCCAATCGCGTTCGGCGACAGCTTCGACGGCAGCGAGCACAGTTCCACTCGGAAGGACAGGCCGTTGGGGCAGTGTGGCAATCTGAACTCCGCGTCCTCGTCGTACAGCGCCGGATTCCGGCTCGACCTCTCCGGTGAGAACGGACAGCAACGTTGATTTACCGGTTCCATTGAGCCCGACGATCCCGAGACGGTCGCCGGTCGAAAGCGTGAGGGACACGTCAGTGAAGAGCGGCCTTCCGGGACGGGTCATTGTCACTCGGTCGACGTCAACACAGATCATTGGCCCGAGGCTACGGCGCACGAGCCGACCTCGGTCCCTCTATCGGTGACGGGGACACTACGACTAGCGTTTGCAGTCGCCGTCGGGGGGGATGGACCACCCAAAACAATGTCTGAGAACTCGACCACCACACTCGCTCCTGCGGAGCCATCCCGGCGTCGGCTTCTTTCGCGACTTCGTAACCGGCGCGGCCTTGAGGCGTCACCGGCCAGCGAAACACCAACGTGGATGGACAAATGGTGGACACCATTGGCCGTCTTCGCTTCCATTGGCGTTCTTGTCTGGATCGCGATTTGGTTTGGTAACAATCATTTAGCCCATGACCCCTTCTTTCCGGTGCGTGAAGGAATAGGCGATGTTTGGTTTGGTGGCTTCGCCCGTTGGGACGCTGAGTGGTACCGCACAATCGCTCGAGAGGGGTACGTCTACTTCCCTGGAGTGCAGTCATCTGTCGCGTTTTGGCCGACCTATCCCATCGTCATCCGACTCTTGAGTTGGGCATTTCCGACGATCTACATCACCGGAACCGTCATTACGGTCGTGAGTGGTGCAGTTGTCATGGTTCTCTTGCGGAAGTGGGCCAAGCTTTTTGTGTCACTGACTGCTGCATTCACTGCAGTGGTGCTTCTCTGCGTCTTTCCTTACAGTTGGTATCTCTACGGTGTTGTCTATTCCGATGCACTTTTTGTTGCGACGGCGATCGGCGCGTTTTATCTCGTTGAACGCGATCGCTACTTTTGGGCCGGTCTCGTGGGCATCTTGGCCACCGCAGGACGTCCAGCGGGTCTGGTCGTGGCCCTTGCTCTCGTGTTGCGCGTCATTGAGCGCCGCAACCTTGCCAATGGTGCGGTAGGAATCCGTCAGTTGTTCAATCCCCGATCGCTTTCGCGGACTGATGCACCGATTTTTCTCTCTTGGCTCGGCGTTGGCAGTTGGTGTGTATTTCTTTGGGTCAAGTTCGGCGACCCTTTGTTGTTTGTCACCATCGAAGCAAGCGAAGGCTGGGATCAGGGGGCTGGTCCGTCCACATGGCTGAAGTTCCGTCTTATCGAAGAACTTCAGCACCGTCCCTTTGCTTGGTCGACGATTGGCCATGTCGCACACGGACTGGTCGTTATCGGTGCTCTTTTCCTTGTTCCTCGGGTGAAGCGCCGCTTTGGCTGGGCCTATGCCGTCTACGCATTCGGGCTCATTGCCCTGCCGTTGTTGGGAACGAAGGACTTTTTCGGTGCTGGTCGCTACTTACTCGGAGCGTTCCCGTGCATCGTGGTGGCTGCGGAACTTCTTGTGGCCCGCCCCAAATTGCGATTGGTGATTTTGCCGCTTTCGCTCGTGACAATGTTGGCGTTGGCGGTCGCATTTGGTCGCGGTTCGTACATCTCCTAACCATTGTCCGCGCTAATTCAGCGAGTTTTGGCTCAGTCGAGGGGTCAGGGGCTGGGGCCGGTAACGTTTGGTCTCGGTGCTGGGATAACCCGGCAGTTCTCCCGCAGAGGTTCTGATGTCTGAAAGCTCAGTAAGCGCGACCGACGAGGCAATTGCGACAGGCGAATTCGTTCTCACTGTTGCCCCCGATGCTCTGGGCCGCGTTCTGGAAATTCGCGACACCGAGGAAGACCCTGGCTCGATCTGCTTACGGGTCGAGATCATTGGTTCCGCTGGCGTCGACTACACCTACGACCTCGGCTGGGCGACGATCTCCGAACTTGATCCCGAAGACGACCTCTCGGTTCAAGGCGGTTTGAGCGTGGTTGTTGCAGCGAGCAGCGTCGACACGATGCGCGGAGCGGTGCTTGATCTTCCTCGTTCCGAAAGCCAGGGCGGCTTCGTGATCAAGAACCCGAATCGGCCAGCGCCAGTGAATCCGCTTGAAGGCCGCGACATCGAACTGACAGGCGACATCCCCGACAAGGTCACCCAACTCCTTGAAGAGGTCATCAACCCGGGGTTGGCCCAACACGGCGGTTTCGCGGCGCTTGTCGGCGTCGACGACACAACGGTCTTTTTGACGATGGGTGGGGGCTGTCAGGGATGTGCCATGAGCGCGGCCACGTTGCGCGACGGCATTACCGCATCGATCTACGAGTCGATCCCTGAAGTGACCGATGTTGTGGACGTCACCGACCACAACGCCGGAGACAATCCCTTCTATACCTGAGTCGACCGATCACCTCGAAGGTGCGTGATCGGGGCGGTCGGAAAAATCCTCCGAACAGGTTGCTCAGCAGTGTTAAGTACCTCTAGGGTCGCACTACCGATCGGGGGGCATCGGACTGCGGAGAACTCCGCGGGCTGGTCTCCGCCGAGCGCTTAACGCCGCCGTGAGAGGAGGATCATGCCTGACGCAATTATTGAGCGCGAAGGTCACGTGCTCGTCATGACAATGAATCGCCCAAAGCGTCTGAATGCTCTCTCCGGTGCGATGTTGATGCGCATGTACGACGCGATGGTCGAGGCTGATGCCGACGATGAGGTGCGCGCCATCATCCTCACCGGAGCTGACGGCAACTTCTCTTCCGGAGCTGACCTCAAAGCAATGGCTGGTGACGCCGGACCTGACGCCGATACTGAGATCGATACCGTCGCCCGCCTTGCCGAAGATCCAAATCTCATGTGGAAGTGCTTATTGCGCGACTACCAGCCAAAGAAACCGTTGATTGCTGCGGTGGAAGGCATTGCCTTTGCTGGCGGAACCGAACTACTGCAAGGCACCGATATCCGTGTTGCGGGAAAGAGCGCTCGATTCGCGGTGAGCGAAGTCAAGCGGTCGCTCTATCCAATGGCCGGTTCGGCCGTTCGTTTGCGTCGACAGATTCCTTACACAATCGCCGCTGAAGTACTCCTTGCCGGGCGTGAATTAACCGCCGACGAAGCTCTTCAGTATGGGCTCATCGGTCATGTCGTTCCCGATGGCCAGGCATTAGCCAAGGCGAAAGAAATCGCGGCACAAATTGCCGACAACGGACCGATCGCGGTCGAGGCAGTGCTGCGCACCTTGCGTGAGACCGAAGGCATGACCGAGCGCGAAGCGCTCGACCATGAGTTCACCTACGGATGGCAGGTGTTTCAATCCGAAGACGCCAAGGAAGGTCCGAAAGCGTTCGCTGAAAAGCGCAAACCAGTTTTTAAACGACGTTGATCATTCCGATTGATGTCTCGAAAGCCTGAACAACAGGAAAGGAAGAAGATGGCTGACACTGTCCAAGAGTTTGTCTTCAACCTGACGTTCCCATTCACAAGGACGTTGGGTACGACGCTCAGTACGTTTAGTTCGGCGCTGGCACAGGGCCAGATCATTGGTGTGCGCACCGGTGGTCGGGTCATTGCTCCACCGCTCGAATACGACCCCGATACCGCTGCTGATAGCGGTACCGATTGGGTTCGAGTTGGACCGAAAGGCACCGTGTCCACGTGGACGTGGGTTCCCGAACCGACCAACCTGCACCCCCTCGATCACGCCTTTGGTTTCGCGTTCATCACTCTTGATGGCGCCGATACCCCAATGCTTCATGTGGTCGATGCCGGCTCCGAGAGTGCGATGGCCGCAGGAATGCGCGTCGAAGCATCGTTCAAAGCGCCGACTGACTGCGTCGGACGAATCGACGACATCATCGCGTTCGTTCCTGCCGCTGATCCTTCGCCCAGCGAAGGTGCAGGCGAGCCGTTCGTAGCACCTGAAGAAAACGACATCACGGAAATGGACGCATATTGCGACCTCCAATATGTCGACAACGCATCTCCCACCACGATTATGTGGGCAAAGGCCCTCATGGAAGGTCGCATCATCGGGCAGAAGTGTCCGCAGTGCGACCGAACAATCGTGGGGCCACGAGGCATGTGCAGCGTGTGCGCGATTGAGCTTGACGAGAGCCACATTGTTGAGGTTCCGGGCCGCGGTGTGGTCTCGAACTTCACGATCGTGACACCGACGCCGTATCCCGGTCAGACCGAGACCGAGCCGTTCGCTCGTTGCTCGATCCTGCTCGACGGCGCTGATGCCGTTATCGCTCAGCAGGAAATTCTTGATGTTCCGGTGAGCGAAATCCGCGTTGGCATTCATGTTGAAGTTGTCTGGGCGCCCGAGAACGAGCGTTCAGCAGCAGATATCGATAACCGCAGCCGAGGAAGCGGTGGCGACATCATCGTCGGCTGGCGTACCACTGGTGAGCCGGATGAACCTGCTGAACGCTACTTGGATCGGATGATGTGATGGCACCTTCAGAAAATGACATTGCAATCGTTGGGTTTGCGCAGTTGCCACCTGAGCGACGATCGAACCTGACTGAATCGGACTTGGTTTTGCGCTCCACTCGCGAGGTGATTGCGCAGGTCGGAATCGACAAGTCGGAGATCGGCTTCACCGTTTCAGGTTCTTGCGACTACTTGTCGGGTCAGGGATTCTCATTTGTGCAGAACACCGATGCCTACGGCATGGTTCCTGCAATCAATGAGTCGCACGTGGAGATGGACGGCGCGTGGGCGATGTACGAGGCCTACGTTCGACTCCTGCAGGGTGACATTGACATCGCAATGGCCGTGGGCGTTGGAAAGAACTCCAACTCCGATCCTTCGACCTTGTTTACTGTCGAGTTCGACCCGTACTACCTCACCCCGTTAGGCACCGACACTTGGACCTTGGCCGCACTGCAGGCACGTGCGCTTATTGATTCCGGCAAGGCCACCGAACGGGACTTTGCTGAGGTCGTCGTTCGAAACCGGGCCAATGCCAAGTCGAACCCGTTTGCACAGGTGAAGGGCGACTATTCCGTCGACGAGCTGCTCGCCGCTGATTACGTGCGCAACCCGTTGCGTCGTCACGACCTGCCGCCGACAACTGATCAGGCTGCAGCTGTCATCCTTGCTCGCGGTAAGCGGGCGTACGACTTGTGTGAGCGTCCGGCGTGGATCACGGGTATCGATCATCGCATCGAGGCGCACTTGCCGACTGTTCGGAAAGACATCACCACTTCGGTCTCAACCCGCATTGCTGCCGAGGCAGCGGGCGTCGGGAAGGGCCCGATCGATGTTGCTGAAATCCATGCGCCATTCAGTTTCCAAGAGTTGATTCTTCGTGAATCGCTGGGTCTCGACGCATCCACCGAGGTCAACCCCTCCGGTGGTGCGCTTGCGGCTCACTCTGTAATGACCGTCGGCCTCATCCGCGTTGGTGAAGCCGCAAATCAGATCATCAAGAATGGCAAGAACCGCACGTTGGCTCACACCACGTCCGGACCTTGCCTTCAGCAGAATCTCGTCTGCGTCCTGGAAGGTGACCAATGAGCCATCAGCCTGTAGCAATCGTCGGTATCGGTCAGACACATCACAAGCGCAAGCGCGCCGATGTTTCAATAGCCGGCCTCGTCCGTGAAGCCGCCCAGCGCGCGCTTGAAGACGCAAATATGGACTGGGGCGACATCGACGCCGTTGTCCTGGGTAAAGCGCCCGACTTTTTTGAGGGTGTCATGAAGCCCGAGATGTACCTTGCCGACGCGCTTGGTGCGGTGAATAAGCCGATGTTCCGAGTGCACACCGCTGGTTCGGTGGGTGGCTCAACGGGCATCGTCGGTTCTCACCTCGTATCAAGCGGTCGTCACAAGCGAGTGCTGTCGCTTGCCTTCGAAAAGCAGTCTGAGGGCAATGCTCAGTTCGCCCTCGGCGGTGGTAAGGGTGCTTCGATCGGAGCGGGCGGCGCGTTCGCTCCATTTATTCGGTCGTATATCCAACGCTCGGGAGCACCTGAAGACATCGGTTGGATGGTTGCGGTGAAGGACCGTCTCAATGGTGCCAAGAACCCTTATGCCCATCTCAAGCTTGCCGATATCACCATCGACAAGGTGAAGGAATCTCCGATGATGTGGGATCCGCTCCGTTTCTTGGAGTCGTGTCCTTCGTCCGACGGCGCATGCGCAGTCATCTTCACTGATGAAGATGGCGGCAAAGCGGCATCGAAGCCTCCGGCATGGGTGCTCGCCACCGCGATGAAGTCAGAGCCGGGTTGGTACTCGGGTCGTGACCCGGTAAATCCGCAAGCAGCGCACGCGTGCGCACAGGAGATCTATAAGACGGTTGGTATTACCAACCCGCGCGAACAGATCGACTGCGCCGAGCTTTACGTGCCGTTCTCGTGGTACGAGCCGATGTGGCTTGAAGCCCACGAGATCGCTGCTCCTGGCGAAGGCTGGAAGATGACCCAATCGGGTGCAACTGCACTCGGTGGCGACTTCCCCGTGAACATGTCTGGTGGCGTGCTTTCATCGAACCCGATCGGTGCTTCCGGTCTGTTGCGGTTCGCTGAAGCAGCACTGCAGGTTCGTGGACTCGCTGAAGATCATCAGGTTGGCGGCGCCAACTTGGCAATCGCCCAGGCCTATGGCGCGAACGCGCAGTTCTTCGCCATGTGGGCAGTTGGCTCCTCACTTAACCCGTTGGGCTGAGTCGAGGTCATGATGTGTGTCGGAGGCGGCCCCGTGTGGGTCGCCTCCGTCGCGTAACAGTTCTTCGGAGGTGTGGCAGATGCGGAAAGCATTGGTGCTAGGTGGCGGTGGTGTTGCGGGGATCGCTTGGGAACTTGGTGTTCTTGACGCGCTTATGGCTGCTGGGGTCGATCTAACAACTGCCGATCGCATCGTGGGCACCTCAGCAGGTTCTGCCGTTGGCGCTCAATTGCGTACCGGCGAATCACTCGAATCGCTCTGCGCTCGACAACTTGTGCCGGCGGAACAAAGCGCCGAACTGCAGGTCGAAAGCAGCCTTGATTTATTGATCGAACAATTTGCTGCGTGTTTTGAAGGCGCACCGAATGCACTTGAGGTTCGCCGGAGATTGGGGGCAGTGGCATTGGGTGCCCCCACGGTCGAAGAAGCGGCCCGAATTGCAGTGATTGAGTCGCGACTGTCATCACACGAGTGGTCCGAACGCGAGCTACTGGTTACTGCGGTCGATGCCTTAACTGGTGAATTCAGAGTCTTTGACAAAAATTCTGGCGTACCGCTCGTTTCTGCCGTGACTGCGAGTTGCGCGGTTCCAGGAATTTGGCCTCCGGTCACTATCGGCGACACTCGATACATCGACGGTGGTGTTAATAGTGGAACTAATGCCGATCTCGCTGAGGGTTGCGAGGTTGTGGTGATCATTGCTCCGTTTGCAGGAGGATTCGGTCCAACAGTTGAGTCCGAGGCCGAAGCGTTGCGATCAGCGGGAGCGATCGTTGAAGTAATTACTGCTGACGCCGAAGCAACCGAAGCATTCGGAACAAATGTTCTTGACCCAGCAACTCGCGCACCTTCGTTACGCGAAGGTCGCCGTCAAGGTGCGCTACAAGCGCAGTGCATTGCGAAGGTGTGGCAATGAGTCGTCGAGAACCAAACGAAATGGCAGAAGTGCTTCGTCGGCTCCGAGACGAGATGGGCTCACTCCGCCGGATCACAGGCAGCCAGCGCCTCGACCGATTGATTGCTGTGCGGTCCGGTGTGGCAATCGGGGTGGCAGCGGTTGCTGTTCTTGGAAAAGTTATCGATGAGGGTCCCATGAGGATGAGCGATCTTGCTGATGCGGTGCGCACCCATCCAGCGGCGTTGACCCGTCAGGTGCAAGCGCTTGAAACCGAGGGATATGTCGAACGGTCCGCCGATCCCCATGACGGCCGAGCATCTGTGGTCGCGGTAACGGCCACAGGTCGTGTCGCTCATCGTCGAATCGAAGCTGCGAATGATGAATTAATGGCTGAACAACTCGATGGCTGGTCCGCCGAAGAACTTTCGGAATTAGTTGAACAACTCGATCGTCTCGTCGCAGATTTACGAGCCGTTCCAGCTTCACGTCGTTCGAAGGCAGCGGGCTAACGCAGGTGGAACTCTTTCGTGCGAATAGTGAAGATGCTGCCAGCTATCACGAGAATGGTTGGTGGGGCAACGACACGGTTGGTTCGCTCGTAGCGTCGTGGCAGGCGGTGAATCCCGAAGGCGTTGCGTTCATCGCTGATGGTCGTCGTTATACCTGGGCGGAGTATCACTCTGACGCCGACGACATCGCTCGCGCCATTCTTGCGGGCGAACCAGAAAAAGGTGAACGGATTGCGGTGATGATGCCCGACGGCCCCGCTGTCCATGCCGTATTCGTCGGTATCGAACGAGCGGGTTGCGTGGCGGTGGGTATCGGTGCGCGTGCAGGGGATCGTGAAGTAGCTCATCTGCTTTCGCTTACTGATGCTCAAACGTTGATTACTGCCCCCTTGCAGCATGGACGTGACGCAGCGTCATTGCGCGCTGATGTTGGCGTCATGGGAGTGACGATTAATCGTCATCTACTTGTCGGACTCGATGCACGAGTCGTTGATCCAGCACTTCCTGAAGGTTTCGAGATGGAACTCGACTACCCGCAGCGACCGATCCATCCCGATGAACTCTTTCTTCTGAATTCCACTTCGGGCACTACTGGACTGCCGAAGTGCGTGATGCACACTCAGAATCGATGGTTCTACTTTCATAAACTCGCCGCTGAAGCTGGCGGATTCTCGAAGGACGAAGTGTTCTTTGGTGCACTTCCAGCGCCATTTGGTTTCGGCTTATGGACGGCCCATTTCACTCCTACGGCGCTTGGTGCTCCGACGGTTGTAATGGATCGATTTGATGCTGATGAAGCGCTTGATCTGATCGAACGTGAACGAGTGACGGTGCTTTGCTGCGTAAGCACGCAATTCATCATGCTTCTGAACGCTCAGGCAGAACGTCCGCGCGATCTCTCTTCATTGCGTTCGATGTTCACGGGTGGGGAAGCAGTTCCCTATGAACGTGCTGCAGAGTTTGAGGAAACAACCGGAGCAAAGGTGTTGCAGTTCTACGGATCGAATGAAACAGGTGCGCTGAGCCATACGTCGTACGCCACTGACCGCGAGACGCGTTTGCGAACGGCTGGTCACGTGATCCCGGAAATGCATGTGCGGTTACTCAACCCTGAGACCTTTACCGATGTGCCCCCCGGCGAGAATGAAGGTCAGCCTGCTTGTAAGGGGCCTGCAACCGCACTTGGCTACTGGGGTGATCAGGAAGCCAACACGAAACTTTTCACCGATGACGGCTGGATGCTGATGGGTGACATCGTTCGTATCGATGCTGGTGGCGTCCTGTCGGTAATCGGCCGTACGTCCGATTTCATCATTCGTGGTGGAAAGAACATCAGTGCTCCCGCCGTCGAAGCCGAACTAGCGACCCACCCCTCGGTCGCCATGGTGGCGGCAGTGGCGTTTCCCGATCCGGTGTTTGGCGAACGGGTCTGCGCCTATGTGGAACTGCGTCCGGACACAAGCGTGACTCTTGAGGAACTCGTCGAACACTTGCGAGGGCGTTCGGTGTCACGCGAATGGTGGCCTGAGCATCTCGTTATTGTCGATGAACTTCCACGCTCATCAGGCGGAAAAGTGGCAAAAGGTGACCTGAAGGCGGATGCGATGAAACGCTCAGCCGAACTTCATCGTCCCTGAGGTTGCTTAGGGATACGGAATGATTGTTCGGCAACCGAGATCAGATTCACCTGGACGCGCCTCGAAGGGGAGACAACCGGTGAGTTCTCGTTCGCCAAGAGGCTCAGCCAGCACGACGTCGATCGACTCAATTCTCATATCCATGGTGCAGGGGCCGGGCTGTTTTGAACTCACTAGGACAGTGATTTCAACTTGGTCATCGGTTTCGACCACTTTGAACGAGTCGAACGCATCACACGAACTGCTCCCGATGTAGCTGGCGATCCTCAAAGTCGTTGGCTCGATGATGGCGTTGAGGTCCCAGTGCACCGGTGCGACCGTTCGTTGTGCATCACTCGAACAGCCACCAGCAGTGAGCAACATGGCGAAGCAGCCAGCCACAATCGTTAGCAGTTTCATCGTGCGGTCCAACCGCCATCGACCATCACGATGGAACCAGTCATGAAACTTCCCGCGTCGGAAGCGAGTAGGAGCACCGCGCCATCGATTTCATTGACCTGACCAACCCGCATCATTGGTGTATTGGTAGTGATGAATGACGAGCCGTTCTCGGTCGAGGTCAGGTCTTCGATCATCTCGGTCTGAAACCAGCCTGGACAGATTGCATTGACTCGGACGCCTTTACGCGCCCACTGCAGTCCCATCTCGCGAGTGAGGTTTACCAGTCCGCCTTTGGCCGCTGAGTAACCGGAATCCTTCGCTGGTGTCGCCCCAACGACTCCCAGAATTGATGCGATATTGACAATCGAACCCTGCTGACGCTCGACCATCGAAACGCCAACAAGTTTCATGAGATGCCATGATGCCGTGAGGTTGAGCTCAATCATCTGAGAGAAGTCTTCGAGTGACTCGTTCTCAATTGATGTTGCATTCACGGCGCCGGCGTTGTTGACGAGGATGTCGATTGGTCCTAGTTCTGACTGAACACGCGAGACGAGCAGTTCTCGTTCGCTGGCATCAGTGAGGTCAGCAGCAAACGCGGTGATGTGGGTCGACTCGGCTTCTAATTCGGCAAGGCGTTCGGTCCGTCGAGCGGTTACCGCCACTGTGGCACCTGCTGCTGCGAGAACTCGTGCGATTTGCCGTCCGAGACCTGATGAAGCTCCGGTCACGAGAGCGGTTCGACCCGAGAGATCAAAGAGTTCCATCGGTGTCTTGATGGGCGCTGTCATGAATGATTCCGACGTAGGGGAATTAGTTCGACGCAGGCGCGGTGTCGTCGCAGCGGATCATTGAGAGAGCCGAAGCGGTGATTCCGACAGCGTCGAGACCGAGGTCGGCGAGGATCGCGTCGGGCTTTCCGTGGGCGATGTACTGCGAGGGAATGCCGAGTACTCGTACTCGTGGTTCGGTGCCGCCGATCGTTCGCTCGCTGACCCGGTCGGCGAACGACATTCCGACTCCACCTTCTCGTAGGCCGTCTTCGATCGTGATCACGTAAGGATGACGGGCAGCGTCGTCGACCATTGCGGGGTCGAGCGGCTTTACGACCCGAGCATCCCAGACTGAAACGGAAATGCCTTGTGCTTCGAGTTGTTCGGCAGCGGCCTCAGCGGCGTCAAGCATTTTGCCAACGCTGACGATGCAGAGTTGGTCGCCAGTGCGAGTGCGGCGGGCGTTGAGGCCATGTCCGACGTCTTCCGGCGGGGACTGACGTGCAGCGGTCTTTGCCCAACGGATGGCGACGGGACCATCGGTGATCTCAAGCGCATCGTGCAGCATCTGCCCGATTTCTTGATACGAGGATGGAGCAAACACCGTCATATTCGGAACTTTGGTGAGTAGCACCATGTCGAGAACGCCATGATGACTCGGACCGTCGTCGCCAGTGATGCCGGCGCGATCGAGGCAGAACACAACTGGTTGGTTGTGGAGACCAACGTCGAGGTTCACCTGATCGAATGCACGCGAGAGGAACGTTGAATAGACCGCGACAACGGGGCGAAGACCGCCCATGGCCATTCCGGCTGCGGCAGTGACTGCGTGTTGTTCGGCAATACCGACATCGAACATGCGGCCCGGGAATCGTTCGGCAAAGGCAAGGAGGCCAGTGGAGTCGGGCATCGCTGCGGTAATGGCAACAAGCTCTGGTCTGGCTTCGCCTTCTTTTACGAGGGCTTCGGTGAATGCGGCCGTAAAACTTCCGGGCTTTGATTCGGACGTGTCGTGCAGACGCTTAATGGGGTCATTCTCGGCGGGGCCGTAGCCACGGCCTTTCTGTGTGAGCACATGAATGACTTGGGGACCACCGGACATGGCGGCGGCATTTCGGAGTGCTTCTTCAAGAGCAGCGATGTCGTGGCCATCGAAGGGACCGGAATAACGAACGCCGAGTGCTTCGAAGAATGCTGTCGGTTCGAATGCCTCGCGAATAGCGGCCTTGGTTGCATCGAGTCCCGTTTTTGCAATGTTGCCAACGACGGGAAGATCGGCCAACAACTTTTCAAGTTTTGCTTGTCGGCGCATGTACACCGGGTTGTTTCGAATCTTGACGAGGCTGTCGCCCAACCTTGAAACAGTTGGAGCGTAGGACCGGCCGTTGTCATTCAGAATGATGATGCAGTCGCGTCCCGAATGTCCCAAGTTGTTGAGACCCTCGAAGGCCATTCCGCCGGTCATTGATCCGTCGCCGATTACCGCAACGATTCGGCGAGCGCTCTCGCCTTTTGCTGCTTCGGCAACCGACAAGCCATAGGCCCAACTAAGAACCGTTGAGGCGTGACTGTTTTCGATCCAGTCGTGTTCGGATTCTTGGCGCGATGGGTAACCCGAAAGGCCTTCAGCCTGGCGGAGGTCTGCGAAGCCCTTGGCGCGACCGGTGAGCATTTTGTGGGGGTAGGTCTGGTGGCCGGTGTCCCAGAGGATGATGTCCTGGGGTGAGTCGAAAACCCGGTGGAGGGCGAGGGTGAGTTCAACCACACCGAGGTTTGAGCCCAGATGCCCGCCGTGGGTGGTCACGGACCCGATGATGAGCTCACGCATTTCTGCTGCGAGCACGGTCAGTTGCTCAGGCGTGAGGGCCTGGAGGTCGGCCGGCGACTCAATCGTCTCGATGATCATGGGCGGAGTCCTTGTCGGCGGCGTTCTTGTAACGCTGCGACGGGAGACAGAGAAGGGGTCGCCGGGTTCGGCGTCCGTGCGCCAACGCTACCGCCCCCGGGGTGAGTGTCCCTAGTCGTTGGGCGCTGACCTCGGACTGCAACGCCGGACGTCAGGCTGCAATCGAAGGCTGTCGGCCACCCATGGCGAATACCGGAGCCCCAGCGAGGCTGGCGAGGACATTGATGACATACAGAACAAGGCCGAGCGCGACTGCTTTCTCTGCCGGAACGCCAAGGGGAACAAGAAAAAGAACAAATGCGCTCTCTCGAACTCCCAAACCCGCGATGCCGATTGGGAGGACTTGGAGGATGAGAACGGCTGGATAGAACGCGAGGAGTGCGGTCAGGCCGAGCCAACTGAAACCTAAGGCGGCCGCAACCATGAGAGCAGCGAGACAGAGCGCCACTTGGTAGACGAGGCCGGCTGCGAGGATCAAGAGAGCAGCAAGTGGTTGGCGACGAAGTTTGGTGACGCTGCGGTGGATCGAGTTGACGAATCGGCGCCACCCTTCGGTCGAAGCAAATCGTCCACCAAGTCGCGGATGGTTCGCTGCGAGAAGCACAACGATGAGAGCGACAAGCGTGACAAGCGCTACAGCGAGAGCAAGCAGTGTTGCGCGACCGAGTTCTCGAAGCCCAGGATTAATAGCCAAGCCAAAGAGCGTGATGAGTGGCAGTACCAGCCAGCCGGTAAGTCGCTCAAGTGCGACCGATGCAAAAGTGGTTTCAGGCTCTCCGTTCATTTTGGACAGTCGTGAGACTCGCAGGACATCGCCACCGATTGTGGTGGGTAAGACATTCGAAACAAATTGTCCGGCGAAATAGAGCGGAATCAAGATTTGAAGTCGTTCGCGTAGACCGATCGCCCGCAGAACGGCTTGCCATCGAACCGCCGAGAGGACAATGGCCAAGAACGTCATCGCTGTCGCAGCAAGTAACCACAGGATCGTGTCGCGGCTCCATGAGGGGATCAGATCTCCCCAGACGATCTCTGGGAATTTCCACCACAACACTCCGAGCATGAGAAAACTGACAGCAATGCGAAGGGGCAGTGCCCATCGGCGCCGTCGTTCTCGACCTGTCCCGGCAGTTTCGACAGCATCAATCAAGCCTTCGACGGACACTGACGCAATTTCGGCGAGCCCGAGTTCGTCCCCATCGCCGTCGAGATGACCGGAGATGGTCGGTCGGTGGGGATCGCTCATCTTGTGAGTCTACGAACGGCCACGGAGCAGATCGGGACTGTCGCAACCTTGGCTCCACAAAGCCATATCGCCGGTACGATACGCCGCTTAGCGCCGCACGATCCCGCAGCACACACTTGGAGTCAATGCAGATGATCGAACAATCAGTTCTCGAAGAAGTTCTCGGTGTGGCTATGCGCACTGGTGGCGAATTTGCCGAGGTGTTCGCGGAAGATCGGCGTAACGCGTCTGCAGTTCTCGACGATGGACGCGTAGAGGAACTCACTTCAGGTCGTGATCGCGGAGCGGGCATCAGGGTCGTGGTTGGTGACACCACTGGATTTGCCCACACCGCAGATCTCACCGAAGTGGGACTCATCGCTGCTGCCGAGGCAGCGGCGGCAGCTGCTCGTGGTGGCGGCGGTGGCACGAACGTCGTTGCACTTGACCGTCGGTCCGCTTCGCGTGGTTATGACATCGAGACCTATCCTGGAGACGTTGCCAAAGCGCGCAAAGTCGAACTTCTTGGGCGAGCGAATGATGCTGCGCGCGCAGTGGGTGGCGCTATTTCGCAAGTGTCGGTGAGCTACGGCGATAACCGACGTCACATTTTGGTTGCCAACTCCGACGGGTTGTTCGTCGAAGACGACACTGTTCGTACCTTCTTTGCGGTGAGTTGCGTCGCCACTGGTGATGCAGGGATGCAAACCGGTCGCGAAAGCGTGGGTCACACGATTGGCTTCGAACTGTTTGATAGGTACGACGTCGACCAATTGGCGCGCAATGCTGCCGATCGAGCGCTAACAAAATTGGCTGCTCGCCCTGCTCCAAGCGGTCAGATGCCCGTTGTGATCGGTAGTGGCGGCGGAGGTGTGTTGTTCCACGAGGCATGCGGGCACGGGCTCGAGGCCGATCTCGTTGCCAAGGGCGCATCAGTGTTTCGTGGGCGGGTCGGGCAACAAGTTGCGTCGAAGGGCGTCACGGTGGTCGACGACGGAACGATGGAACGTGAGTGGGGAAATATCGCGGTCGACGATGAAGGTAATCCTGCGCAGCGCAATGTTCTTATCGAAGATGGTGTGCTCACTGACTACATGTGGGATCACCTCCGTGCTCGAAAAGAAGGTCGTCGTAGTTCAGGAAATGGCCGCCGACAGAGCTATCAAAACCTGCCGATGGTTCGCATGACCAACACGTATCTCCTTGCCGGAGAAGAAGATCCGGAATCGATCATTGCTTCGACGCCAAAGGGTGTGTACGTGAAGCATCTCGGTGGCGGTCAGGTCAATACCGCTACTGGTGATTTTGTCTTCGGAATGACCGAGGCCTATCTCATTGAAGATGGAAAGATCACCGAACCATTGCGCGAGGGGAACCTCATCGGCAATGGCCCCGAGGTTCTGCAGCGCATCGATGCGCTGGGCAACGACTTCGCGATGGGTCCGCCAGGAACCTGCGGCAAAGACGGACAGGGTGTTCCCGTCGGCGACGGTGTTCCGACACTTCGCGTGTCTTCACTCACCATTGGTGGCACCGCCGCATGAGCGAAGATCTTCTGGCGATTGCCGACCGTGTCGTCGCAATGGCAAAACCTGGGGAACAGATCGAAGCGGTCGTGGTCCGCGGTACCGAGACAGAAATCAGAGTCTTTGAGGGCGATGTCGAGTCGCTTTCCTCCGCGCAGTCACAGGGCGTCGGCATCCGAATCGTCGTCGATGGTCGTCAAGGCTTTGCCTATGCCGGAAGTCTCGATGAATCCGCCATTGCCGAAACTTTGGCTGACGCTCGCGACAACGTGAGCTTCGCAACGTTCGATGAATTCGCAGGACTCGCCGAACCCGATGGGGTCGCAATTCCTGTTCTCGACCTTCATGGCGACGCGCTGGTCTCGTTTGCGACGGCCGACAAAATCGCAATGGCAATTGAACTCGAACGAGTTGTGATGGCCGCCGACCCCCGCATTTCAGGAATCGAGTCAGCCGAATACGCCGACTCAATTTCGGAAGCGGCGATTGCTTCAAGCACCGGCATCCGCACGGCCGGTAGCGAAACCAGTTGCTTTTTGGCGACCTACGCCATGGCGACCGAAGGCGACGAAACACAAACCGGATTCGGTTTTTCGGTTGGCCGCGAACCATCTGATCTGACTCCGTCTGCAGCGGCAATCGAGGCGGCTGAACGTGCGACCCGCATGCTTGGTGCCGTGCAACCTGCCAGCGGCCGACTCACGGTCGTTCTCGATCCATGGGTCACGGCGCAGTTCCTTGGAATTCTTGGTTACACCCTCGATGGCGAATCGGTACTCAAAGGGCGTTCGTTGTTCGCCGACCGATTGGGCGAGTCCGTTGGTTCGTCCCTTTTAACGCTCATCGATGATCCCACCGACGTTCGGTCGTTCACTGCAACCGATGCCGATGGCGAAGGCCTCGCTGCTCGCCGCAACGTGCTGATCGAAAACGGGGTCCTGCAGAAATTCGTACACAACGCCTATTCGGCTCGGCGCGCCGGAACGGTAAGTACCGGAAATGCAGTGCGAGGATTCAAAAGCACACCTTCTGTGGGTTGCTTGTCGGTATCGCTTGTCCCAGGCATTTCTGATCCGGCCGCGCTTATCGCTGGAATCGACGATGGCGTTTTGGTGCAGGAAGTCTCGGGTCTTCATTCGGGCGTGAACCCAGTGAGTGGCGACTTTTCTACAGGTGCCGAAGGTCTGCGCATCCGCAATGGTGAGTTGGCAGAGCCGGTGAGGGAATTCACAATTGCCTCAACGCTGCAGAAAATGCTCCGTGATGTTCAAGCAGTTGGCAATGATCTTCAGTTCTTGCCGATGAACGCAACTGGCGTGTCGCTCGTCGTTGCCGACCTCACTGTTTCCGGCTCGTGAGTTTCGAACCGCCCGATCAGGAATCTGCCGATCTCCTCGCGCTCGCCCAGTCGGTGGCCGAGAAGGCCAACGCCGGTGAGCAAGTTGAAGCGTTTGTGGCGCGATCTTCTTACACAACGGTGCGCGCGCACGGCGGTGAAGTCGAATCGTTCACCTCTGCCATGAGCGCAGGCATCGGTGTCCGCGTTGTTAGTGATCATCGACAGGGATTCGCATGGGCCGGAACGCTTGAGGCCGATGCCATCGCAGACGCGTTGGCTGAAGCTCGAGACAATGCACCGTTCGCCGAACCCGACGAATGGGTTGGACTCGCTGAACCCGATGGAATCGCTCCAGTTCCTTTCGATGCATTCGATTCGTCTGTCGCTTCGATGCCCGCTTCTCGAAAGATTGATATGGCGATTGAACTCGAGCGAATGGTTCGCGCTGGCGACTCAAGAATCGCCGGCGTTCGCGTCGCAACCTTTTCTGATTCCTCGTCGCGCTTTGCCGTAGCGACAAGCACGGGTATTGCTGGTGCCGGACGGGGAGCGTGGTGCTCGATGAGCGCATTGGCGCTCGCCGAAGATGGCGACGAGACCTATACCGGCGGAGGATCAACTGTTGGTTTCCGGCCCGATGACCTTGATCTCGCCGAAGCTGCCGACGATGCGGTGTTGCGGGCCACAAGACTCTTCGGAGCAAAGCCAGTTCCGTCGCAGCGCGTGACGATCATTCTTGAACCCCGAATGGCCGCAACGATTGCCAGCCTTCTTGGTTCCACCCTCACCGGAGAACGCGTGCTGAAGGGTCGCTCTCCGTTTGGCGATCGTGTGGGTGAAGCCATCGCCTCGCCAAAGCTCACACTTGTCGACGATCCCACTGACCATCGTTCCTATGCCGCCGACATGTTCGATGGGGAAGGTCTGGCCTGTCGCCGAAATCAACTCGTTGTCGACGGAGTTCTCCAGGGATTTCTCTATGACAGTGCATCGGGTCGGCGTGCTGGGCAACCAAGCACAGGTTCCGCGGTCCGTGGTGTGTCGTCGACCCCTTCTGTTGGGTGTCAAGCGCTGGCAGTAGCGCCCGGTGCCGGTTCATTCGATTCGTTGCTCGCTGAAATCGACACAGGCGTGTACTTGCAGTCGATGACAGGGTTGCATTCGGGTGTGAACCTTGTGAGCGGCGATATTTCTGTCGGCATCGAAGGGCTAATGGTCCGCAACGGCCAATTGGCAGAGCCGGTTCGCGAAGTCACCATTGCTTCAACATTGCAGCGGATGCTGCTCGACATTGTTGCCATTGGTGCTGACGTGGAATGGCTGCCCGGTGGAACCGGTTGTCCGACAATCGTGATTGCCGATCTCTCGCTCGGTGGGTCCTGAGCGAAAGCGTTAGATCGTTCCGGCGATCAGCAGGCCGATGCTGGCGGCAGCAACAGCGAGACGTTCCCAGCCGAAGACAGCAAGGCTGCGGGTTTGAAGCCACGACACCATCCACTTCACCGCGAGTGCGGCAAAGATGAACGCGAACACCAAACCCACGAGTGGATTGAACCAGCCATATGCGTCGATGACGGTCGATCCGTTCTTGGCCGTTTCGTAAAGCGTCGCGGCACCGAGGGTCATGAGACCTAGAAGAAAACTGAATTCGACCGCTGCAGCCAGGGTGGCACCAACGGCGAGCGCAGCAAGAATCGTGACAAGGCTTCGGCTTGTGCCTGGCCACATGGCGAGTACTTGGGCACAGCCGATGATGAGCGCTTGCTTGGGCCGCAGATGGGTGATCGATATTCCTGGTCGGTTGGCCTTGATCTTGGGTGCAAGGAAAAGAATAAGAAGGCCGCCGACAATCCAGGCGCCAACGACGGGGCCAACGTTGAGCAGATGACTTTTGATCGGCTTCTCAATCACAACGCCAATAACAACTGCCGGGATAAAGGCAAGAACGAGTGAAATAAGAAGATTGCGGCCGTCGGCGTCTCGCCCAAAGAGGCCGCGGATAATCGATTCAATGCGCTTTCGGTAGAGGACAAGCACCGCAAGAATTGCCCCGAACTGAATAGCGATTGCGTAACTGTCGGCGGCGTCCTTTGTTGCATCGGTATCGCCGATGCCGAGAATTCGCTGGGTAACAACGAGATGTCCGGTGGAACTGATGGGCAGGTATTCGGTAACACCTTCAACGGCGCCGAGAATCATGGCTTTCCAGGTACTCATTTGATTCGTTGCTGCGGATTGTTCTTCTGGCGTCAATTGCGTTGATGAGGCAACTTCGACGCTCGCGGCGTTAGCTCTTGGCGTTCCACTAAATGTCTGGCAGATGCCAAAAGCGAGAAGGGAAATGAGTAGTGCGCTAAGGAGTTGACGTGCGCGTCGCTTTGGTCGGAACGTCTTTATGAGAGGCACCTTTCGACGTTACCGCGCTCGAAGCGAAAGGTAAGTGAAGCGTTAGTTCGTAAGTGCGACGAGCACGCTGGCACTTAGAAGGGCCCGGGCGACGCTTGAAGCATCTCGGGCATCAACCCCGACCATGACGGACTTTTCGTTGACTCCGACAACAACAGCCCGATCAGCGACGCGTGCAGAAGGTCCGGATCCCCGTGTTGCGGTCGTCGTGACCTCTGAGGGAGCGAAAAGAGTGACGTAGTCACCGAGTTTTACGACTGGAGTACCTGCATCTAGGGGAATCGCGAACGCGACCGAATTTTCGTCGAGGAGGGCCACTGGGCCAGACAAGCCTCCGCCAGTGAGCCGGCGTTCAAGGACAGTTTCGTCACGTGCGATCGAGCGTGTGACCGTTCGCCCGACTGGAGAGTCGGCGACATCGCCGGGAAGCACGGTTATTGGACGCTTCGTAAAGTTGATGTCGTTCTCCGTGATGATGTGGCCCGGTTCAAGATCGTTGATAGCGACGGGAACGATTTTTCGTTGACCCCATGCTGAGGATTCACGATCGGCGGTCTGCACCGTCGTTGTTGTCCACCACAACGATAGAAGTGCAACACAAGTTGTAATGAGCCAACGAGTTCGGGTGCGGTGAATGGCATGACGAAACTTGCCCCATGGCGAATTTTCGATTTGAGAATGACGCACTGCGACTCCACGGACGACGAGGTCGGTGGGGGAATGCGGTGACGCTAGAGAGAGCGGCGTTGAAAAGAAAGGTCCGAGCGACCCTCTCGGTTACGACGCGCTGGGTGTCGACTTCGAACCTGAGTCCGATGAACTCGAAGAAGTGCTTGTGGAACTGGAACTCGAATCTGAACTCTTTGACGAATCGGAACCAGTGGAGGTCGGAGTGGGACTCGGCGTTGTTGCCGGGGTCGAGGAACTCGACGACCCTCGGGCATCGTTCTTATAGAAACCGCTGCCTTTGAAAGCGATGCCAACCGATCCGAATTTTTTCTTCAACGCGCCGCCACAAGCAGGGCATTCGGTGAGGGCATCGTCGGTAAACGCCTGCTGGGCCTCGAACGCGTGGCCGCAGTCTTTGCATTGATAGTCATAGGTGGGCATGAGGAGTCTCCGGCCGGGCCGAGGAAGGACAAGGGGGACCAGTCGCTAGCACTCGCTGGTTGAGACTGCCAGCATAGCGAGCCCATCGAGAGGGCTTACAGACGCAATGGGTGCTTCGCATCCGGTGCGGGCTCGGGTGCTTCTACGATGGCGCCACGTCCAAGCAGGTCCCGGTCGGACGAGGAGTGGTCGTGTCCCGAGTTACAAAAGCCGTTATCCCCGCCGCAGGTCTTGGAACTCGCTTCCTTCCGGCGACGAAAGCGCAACCGAAGGAAATGCTGCCACTGGTCGATAAGCCGGCCATTCAATATGTGGTCGAAGAAGCGGTCCGCGCTGGGATCGATGACATCCTGATCATCTCAGGGCGTGGAAAGCGCTCGCTTGAGGATCATTTTGATCGAAATGTTGAACTCGAACATTTCCTCGCCGAGCGAGGGAAAGACGAAGCACTGGCCGAAGTACGAAGCATCGCGGAACTAGCGGAAATCCATTTCGTTCGTCAGGGCGAGCCTCTCGGCCTCGGTCATGCTGTCTCGATTGCTCGTAAGCACGTGGGTGACAACCCGTTTGTCGTGATGCTTGGCGACGACATCATGGACGAGCGGTCCACAGTTCTTACCGACATGATTGCTGTCCACGACGAACGCGACGCCGCAGTTATTGCCGTCTCTGAGGTTTCGTCCGATGAAATTTCAAACTACGGATCAATCGATCCTGAGATCATTTCCGACCAACTCGTGCGTCTGCGCGGAATTGTTGAGAAGCCCTCGGCGAAAGACGCTCCATCGAACCTTGCTGCGATGGGTCGTTACGTCTTTACGCCTGAGATTTTTGATGCACTTGATCGCGTCTCGCCAGGTGTCGGCGGAGAGATCCAGTTGACCGACGGAATCGCACTGCTCCTTGCCGATCACGATGTCTTCGGATGGGTATTTACCCACGGCCGATTCGACATTGGAAATAAACAGGATTATTTGCGAGCAACAGTCGAACTTGCAATCGAGCGAGAAGACCTCGGGCCTGAATTCCGAGCCTTCCTTGTCGATCTTGTCGATAAGCGTCTTCGGTGATCTCGTTCAGCGAAGCCCGAGCGTTTGTGCTTGCCGGATGTGCACGAAATGCAACGGAATTATTGGGACTGAACGAAGCACTCGGATCTGTTACGGCACAGGAGGTCGTCGCTGCCGAACAGGTGCCGCCATTCGCAAATACTGCGGTTGATGGGTATGCGGTTCTTGCCGCTGACACAGCGTCAGTGCCGATGTCGCTGCGAGTAACGGGCACCGTGCGTGCGGGGATGTCGGGAGCTGACTCACCAGTTACTCCTGGTTGTGCAGTGCGAATTATGACCGGGGCTCCCGTCCCTCCAGGTGCCAATGCGATCGTGATGGTGGAAGACACCGAAGGTTCACCAACTGGTGACACGGTGGTTGTCACTGCAACGGCAACGGTCGGTCAACACATCCGACCTGCTGGCGATGACGTCAATCCCGGAGATCCAGTGATTGGTTTCGGAACAGAACTCACTGCGGCGCACCTTGGCGTGCTTGCCACGATCGGGATTACCGAAATCGAGGTTGTGCGTCGGCCACGAGTTGGCGTCATCTCGACCGGTGACGAACTCGTCGATGATGGTTCTGCTCTTGCTCCGGGTCAGATTCGCGATTCCAATCGTCTGACATTGCGCAAACTTCTTGAATCGCACGGCTTTGAAACGATTGATCTCGGTCTTGCCCAAGATGATGAGGGAGTCATCGAAGCAGCTATGTGCTCTGGGGCGGAGTCCTGCGACGCCATTGTCACCACTGGTGGAGTGAGTATGGGCGACTTTGACTTCGTGAAAGTTGTGCTTGATCGAATCGGCGAGATGCGCTGGATGCAGATCGCAATTAAGCCAGCGAAACCGTTGGCATTTGGAACAATTGCTCGGAGCGACGGAACTGCTGTTCCGGTTTTCGGACTCCCGGGAAACCCGGTGTCTTCGATGGTGAGCTACGAGCTCTTCTGCCGGCCAGGCCTCCGGAAGATGTCGGGCTTTGACGATGAAAACCTTGACATCGGGATCGTCTCGGGGGTGCTTGATGCGCCAATGAAACGTCGGCCTGACGGAAAGATTCACTTCGCTCGAGTGGTGTGTGGATGGGACATGGCGACGTCGACCTATCGGGTCCGATCGGCTGGCGCACAGGGATCCCATCAGATGGCAGCGATGGCGGCAGCGAATGGATTAGCCGAACTCCCAGACGGCCCTACCCTTGAAGCGGGGGCCACCGTGCGGGTCCGGCTCCTTCGCCCGTAACCTGCACGAATGGCCGCCGAGCACACCCCCCTTGTTGACGGCTTTGGACGCGTTCATCGCGACCTTCGGATCTCTGTCACTGATCGTTGCAATTTTCGTTGCACCTATTGCATGCCCGCTGAAGGTCTCGACTGGATGGCTCGCGAGGATCTCCTTACTTACGAAGAACTCGCTCGCGTGGCGCGCGTGTGCGTCGAACGCTTCGGGTTCGATGGCATCCGCCTCACCGGCGGCGAGCCAACCGTTCGTGCAAACCTGCCGGTTCTCATTGAGCAACTCTCAGGACTCGGCGTCAATCTGTCGCTCACCACGAATGGAACAAGCCTGCGGCATCTTGCTCCGGCACTTGTTGCTGCAGGACTGCAACGAATCAACATTTCGCTTGACTCACTGAAGCGTGATCGGTTCGAACAGATCACACGTCGCGATGAACTCGACAAAGTGCTCGACGGTATCGATGCAGCAACTGAGGCAGGTTTGTCTCCAGTCAAAATCAACTGCGTTGTGATGCGTGGCGTCAACGACGATGAAATCGTAGATTTTGCGCGATTCGGTCGCGAACGCGGTGTCACTGTTCGCTTCATCGAATTCATGCCCCTTGATGCACAAGGGGAGTGGACCAACGAGCAGGTCGTCACCAAGGCAGAAATCGTCGCGTCGATTGGTGAGGTGTTCGAACTTGAAGTTGTCGCCGAACGAGAAAGCGATCCCGCAGCACGTTGGCGTTATGTCGATGGCGGTGGGGAGTTTGGCGTTATTCCCAGCGTGACCGAAGCGTTCTGCGAATCCTGTGACCGTGTTCGCCTTACGGCCGACGGAATGCTTCGACATTGCCTGTTCGCTACCCGAGAGCTTGACCTTCGCTCACTGCTTCGCAGCGGTGCGACTGACGACGATCTTGCTGCTGCGATAACTGCTGAGGTCGGCGAGAAGTGGGCGGGTCATCAGATCAATCAGGTGCACTTCATTCGACCAATACGGTCGATGAGCCAAATCGGCGGGTAGTGCCCGATACCCGCCGATTATTTGCGCGACTGCGGCGCAAAGCGAATATCGAGAGAGCGCAAATAGGTCTGCAAACCGGCGTCTTGGATTGGAATGATCCAAGCCTGCTCGCCTGATTCGTTGAAGTGCGCATGCCACATTCCTGGTGGGGTCACGAATGCGGAATGGGGTTCCCAGTCCACTCGGAGGGGATCAACGATGTCTCCGTTTTCATCGACTGAGCGCCCGACGAGCGTGTAACAGCCGGGGGCGCATGCCCCGACAAGATCAAGAGCGACCGACTGGTGGCGGTGCGGACGTTGCACGGTATCTACAGGAAGTAATCCGTACATGGCCCACAGCACATGGGTGACTGTTTGTGTCAGGTCATTTGGCGTGGTGTTGAGAAGAATCGAAAGTCGATTGCGATCCGTGGCGTGGGGCGAGGATTCAACATCGGCGAGTTCGGCCTGCACCCGTTCAGCAGGGAAACGTGTCGGCTCAAAGCGTGCATGGGTCGGAGCAACGCCGAGATGGCGAAGTAATGGTTCGTCGGTGACCCAGTACATGGTGGTATCGATTGACGCTCGATGAACGCTGGCAGAGTTGGCGGGGAGCACAAAGAAATCGCCTGCACTCCATTTGAGTTCGCGGCCGTTCACGGTCGAAACGCCACCGCCCGAGATCACGTAGTAGAGCTCAGAAGTTGCAACCGGTGATGTTTCGACCGACTCGCCAGGCGCAATGCGAATGAACGACGCGAGCATTGCGGGAGATGTCGCGGGGCCTTCTTTGATCGCCATTTGTTCGGAGAGGTCGAAGTGGACGATGCCCGTTGCAATTGTTTGATGTCGAGAGGCTGGGAAGCGATCCATCGCCACCGGAGGGATTCGACCCGAACCAATCGGATTCGCCGCTCGCGTGTATTCGAAATAGGCCGACTGCCCAGACCAATCCTCATCGTCGAGGCCTTCGGTTGATCCGCCCATAACCAATGTCGGTTCCATCTCCTCAGTTTGCCTCTCTCGAGCCATGGAGGGGGAGGAGTCCTAGAATCAGGGCATGTCAGACCGCGGACTTACACACTTCGATCCATTGGGCCGGGCTCGGATGGTCGATGTCACCCCTAAAGAGGTGACCCATCGTCGGGCAATCGCTCGGGGCCGGGTGCACATGACTCCCGAGACCGCCTCGCTCGTAGCCCGCGGGGCAATCAGTAAAGGCGATGTGCTGTCGGTGGCCCGCGTTGCAGGTATCCAGGCCGCCAAGCGAACTTCCGATCTCATCCCGCTGTGCCATCCGCTCATGATCGGTGGGGTCTATGTGAACTTTCGCATTGAAGACGACTACATCGAGATCGAAACGCAGGTCGAGACAGTCGACCGCACGGGCGTTGAGATGGAAGCGCTGACCGCTTGCTCAGTTGCTGCGCTCACGATCTATGACATGTGTAAATCCTCGGACCGTTCGATGACGATTAGCGAGATCGCACTGTGGGAAAAGACCGGTGGTCGATCAGGTACCTATCGTCGCGATCCCGACGCGTCTTTAGGAGAAGACGTTCTTGACGGCTCGTTCACCGGAACCGCTGAAAGTGGCGAAAACGGCGAAGTGTGACCGATTCCTTGAATCTTTGTAATGCCATACACAGTAAGGAAAATCAGGGTTTTTGAGTGAAAGCTCGCTGGAGTTAAGTAGCGCGGCTGTAGTAGAAACGTAACGTTCTCATTCACCCGATGGATGCTTTCTGGCAACCGTTTCGCAACACGAAACCTGCCGGTGGTCCCGTCCCGACTCTTACGAGGAAAGCAACAGCATGACGATTCTGGTGTTGTTTGTACTCGCAGTCGTGTGGGCGGTGTATCTCGTTTCGTGGATTCGTTCGCGTACGGAACATCATCGTGTGAATTCCATAAGTTCGTTCTCAAATCACCTTTCGATTCTTGAACGTGCCGCGCCTGGCGCTGCGTCATCGACGGCAACTGTGGCGTCGGGAACGACTCCACTTCGCGGCAGCGAGTATTTCGCTCCCCATAGGCCCAAGCTTTCGCCGCAAAAGAAGCGCCGTCGTGACATCCTCATCGGTCTTGCCGGCGCTACCGGTGTGACCCTTCTTGGTGCCTTTGCCTTTGGTGGGCTCATGATCGTTCTCTTTGTGCTCAGCCTTGGTGCGTTCGGTGGCTACGTCGTGCTGCTGGCCAACGCCCAGAAGCAGAAGCTCGAACGCCAGGCCAAGGTTCGCTACATGAACGAAACGGGTGGAGTCGCCCCGGGTCAAGCATCAATGTCTCAGCCTGCATTCGATGAGGCCGGCGACGCACAGCTGCCCCGGATGTTCGTCGTAGGCGGCAGCTGAACCATTCGGTTCGTCGATTCCGTGGTGGTTCAGGCTGTCCGGTAGATTGACGACCCCTGCGGGGGTGTAGCTCAGTTGGCTAGAGCGCTACGTTCGCAACGTAGAGGTCGGGAGTTCGATTCTCCTCACCTCCACCGCATTGGCCCGGTCCTCGTGACCGGGCCTTTCTCTTTGTGGCACGGGGGTTTGAATCTCGCTGTGCCCGTTTGGGCGATGGGGCATTAGCGTTTGGGTATGCCGAGATACCGCTCACGAACGACAACCGAAGGCCGCAACATGGCTGGGGCCCGTGCCCTTTGGCGCGCCACGGGTATGACCGATGACGATTTTGAGAAGCCGATCATTGCGATTGCGAATTCATTTACGCAGTTCGTGCCCGGTCACGTTCATCTGAAGGACATGGGTCAGCTTGTAGCGCGAGAAATCGAAGCCTCAGGTGGCGTTGCCAAGGAATTCAACACCATTGCTGTCGACGACGGCATCGCAATGGGTCATGGCGGCATGCTCTACAGCCTTCCAAGTCGTGACCTCATTGCCGACTCAGTTGAATACATGGTGAACGCACATTGCGCCGACGCACTCGTGTGTATTTCTAACTGCGACAAAATCACTCCAGGCATGCTCATGGCGGCACTTCGCTTGAATATCCCAGCGATTTTTGTTTCCGGTGGTCCCATGGAGGCGGGAAAGACTCGCCTTGCTGGCTCTGAGGTCAAAGTTGATCTCATTTCCGCCATGCAATCGGCCGGCGACAAAAATGTGAGCGACGAAGATGTCGACCGCGTTGAACGTTCTGCCTGTCCCACGTGTGGTTCGTGCTCGGGCATGTTCACCGCCAATTCGATGAATTGCCTTACCGAAGCGCTTGGTCTTTCACTTCCGGGTAACGGAACCATGCTGGCAACCCATGCCGACCGTGAAGGGCTCTTCCTTCAAGCAGGTCGCACGATCGTCGATCTTGCCAAGCGTTACTACGAGAAGGACGACGAGTCGGTCCTGCCTCGGGCAATCGCCAACAAGACGGCCTTCGAGAATGCGATGGCGCTTGACGTCGCTATGGGCGGCAGCACCAATACGGTCTTGCATATCCTCGCTGCGGCACACGAAGGCGAAATCGACTTTGTAATGGCCGACGTCGATGCACTTAGTCGTCGGCTGCCGAACATTTGCAAGGTTGCACCTTCTACCGAGAAGTACCACGTTGAAGACGTGCATCGTGCGGGTGGCGTGCCCGCAATTCTCGGGGAACTTGAGCGCGCCGGTCTTATCGACGCAACGGCACCGACCGTGCACAGTTCATCGCTGCGTGCATCGCTTGATCAGTGGGACATCAAGCGCGACACCTGTACTGCTGAAGCTCGACATTTCTGGAGTGCTGGCCCGGCCGGCATTCCGACCCAAGTCGCGTTCAGCCAAGACACCCGTTGGCCATCGCTCGACGATGACCGTGAAAACGGTTGCATCCGTTCGGTTGAGCATGCCTACACATCTGAAGGCGGTCTCGCTGTTCTCTTTGGAAACCTTGCGGTCGATGGTTGCATCGTGAAGACCGCTGGTGTCGACGAATCTATTTTCAAGTTCTCCGGTACCGCACGCGTCTACGAAAGTCAGGACGCTGCTGTCGAGGGCATCTTGGGCGAAGAAGTTGTCGCTGGCGATGTAGTTGTCGTTCGCTACGAAGGTCCTAAGGGTGGACCGGGCATGCAAGAGATGCTTTACCCGACGACCTACATCAAGAGTCGAGGATTAGGTCAGGAATGTGCACTTCTTACCGATGGTCGATTCTCGGGGGGCACCGCAGGGCTTTCGATCGGGCACGTGTCGCCAGAAGCCGCCGAAGGTGGCCTCATCGGGTTGGTTCAAACCGGCGACGTCATCACGATTGATATTCCTGCTCGTTCAATCACGCTCGATGTTTCTGATGAAGAACTCGCGAAGCGTCGAGTGGCCGAGGAAGCACGCGGAGCCGACGCGTGGACCGCAACCAACCGAGACCGTGTCGTCTCGCAGGCATTGCTGGCCTACGCCGCTTTAACGACTTCAGCTGCACGAGGTGCAGTTCGAGATCTGTCTCAGCTCCGTCGCAACTAATTCGGGGCGAGCGTTACGCCCCAGTGAATTGCTGAACTAAGCGAGATCGGTACAGCTTTCCGGCATCGCTGCGGGGCAATTCGTCCACTACGAAGATTCGCTTTGGAGTTAGCTGAGAGCCCAATTGCTCTTTGCAGAACGCGATGGTTGTTTCGATTGCCTTTTCGGGATCGGCTCCGAACGCAATAACGATCGCAGCCGCGACAATCTCGCCGAACTCTTCATCGGGAAGTCCGAACGCCGCTCCATCCAGCATGCCGGGAGCGGTTGCAAGAGCCTCGTCGATGCGGGCCGGGTAGATGTTGACGCCGCCGCTGATGATGCACTCGGCAGTTCTGCCGGCGAGATACAAGTAACCATCGGAATCGATATGGCCTCGGTCTCCAACGGTGTACCACTGACCGCTTTCGTCGTAGGTCGCTTCTGTTTTTTTGTCGTCTCCGTGGTAGCGGAACGCCGTGGCGCTAAAGAACCACACTGTGCCCACTTCATCGGCTTCGGCAGGGGAGCGATCGTCGCGTCGAATGCAAAGTCGAGACGGATCAATGCGACCAACACTGCCTGGATGCGCGAGCCACTCATGGGGTGTGATCCATGTCCCCGGTCCTTCGCTCGCTGCGTACATTTCGTGAATAACAGGGCCGAACCAATCGAACATGGCTTGTTTCGTTGCGACCGTGCATGGGCCCGCTCCATGCAGAACAAATCGCAGGCTCGAGATATCGAATGATTCCCGCTCGGGCACCGCCAGCATTCGATTGAACATGGTTGGCACAAAGAAGGCGTGGGTAATGGAGTAACGATCAATGAGTTCGAGAACTTGGAGCGGTTCGAATCGGCTTGTGACGATGACGGTGACTCCAGCACCGAGAGGCCACTCGAGACAGATACGGCTTGGCCCAGAGTGATACAGGGGAGCGGTGCACAACATGGAGTCGCCGTTATCGCCGTGCATGTCGAACATGCCCACCATCGCTTTACCGGCAGCGGCCGCGGCAGCCGAAGGCTGAGGGGCGTGGCGCACACCTTTCGGTCGACCGGTAGTGCCCGAGGTGTAGATCATTTGTGTCCCGCGTCGACGAACGGGAGCGGGAGCAGGTGAAGACCTGAGCGCGTCGGCCCACGGGAGAAAACCTTCGATCGAGTCGCCGATGGAGATGCGAAGAGTGATGGCGTCTGGGGCACTGCTCGCTTGGTGAGCAAAGACGGATTCGGCAACGAGGGCTCGTGCGCCCGAATCAGTGAGGACGTACTGCACGTCGTCGGTTTCAAGATGCCAGTTGACTGGGAGCAGTGTGAGACCAGCGCGCAGCGCTGCTTCGTAACTAATCATCCACTCGGGTCGATTGGTGGAGAGCACGGCAACCACGTCACCTGGTTCAAGCCCATGAGCGACAAAGGCTGCTGCAAGTGCGTCAACCGACGATTCAAGTTCGCCGTAAGTGATCGTCTCACCGTTGGACGTGACAATCGCTGGTCGGTTGGGGTCGCGCTGAGCGATTGCTGAGATCTCGCGCCCAACTGCATGGAGTTCTTCGTCGATCACGTGTGGTCCTCGCTAATTGGTGCGGATCGCCCCGGTTGCTGATGGTAGGCCGTTCGCCCGGCGTTTCTTCGTTTACAGAACTCGATCGATCGCTTCTTGCCAATCGCCGAACCTTTAGATCGGGCGGTGCACCCGGTGTAGGGGTTTCCCAAACACTTCGGCTGGCTTCTCATTAGTGTCGCTTTCTATGACATTGACGCTGAACAGTAGGTCCGACCTCGTTGAGCCAGCAGCACGATTGTTGGCATCAGCTATTGATCTTGGTGACGGGGGAACGGTGGAGCAGCGCCGGATCCTTGAACTGGTTGTGCACAACATTTGGCATCGTCCTGATATCGATATCACGTCGCTTGAGGCAATGAGTCTTGAAGAAGCAGAGATTTTTCGTTCCGACAAGGTCGTTCACCGTCGCTTGCGTATGTTTCTTGTGTTGCTCGAACTCTGTCGTCATCCGCTCTCAGAGGAACAGGTCGTTCGAGTTGATGCATACGCGTCAGCGATCGGAGAGATTGATGACGCGGGGCTCAAACTTGCACGCGACCTAGTCAGAGAATCTCATGAAGATGCGGCCGATCATTTCTGGCTTGCTTGGTCTTCGGCGAGAATAAAGCTCAGTGAAGCGGTGCTTCTTGAGCGGTACGAGCGGATCGGTGCGGTAGATCCTGAACTCGTGGCAATGCTGAAACGGCTGGGTGAACTCCCCCGGGGGACTCTTGGTCGCGAATACGTCGAGTTCTACATGGAATACAAGTTCCAATTTCCTGGCGAAGGCGTTGACAATCCCGCCTTCTTTGTTGGCCACGACATGACCCATCTCATCGCTGGGTTCGGACCGACGGGCCCGGAAGAAGTTGCACTTTCGGCAATGCAGTTGGCAATGAACGATTCCGATGAGCACTGGATGGTTTTTCTCACATCAATCGCTGCTTATGAAGTTGGAATCAGTTCAGGTACATCCGATTTCGCAGCCAAAGATGGAGTTCTTACGAGAGAAGGTGCCCCCGAACTCGTCTTCGAAGGATTCGAGCGCGGTTCCAAGTGCTCCGGGGACTTCTCAACGGCCGATCATCTCTCGATGGCACACCTACCGATTTCTGAGATTCGTGAGATGTATTCGGTACCCGCTCCGTCGACGCCGTTTCCACCCTTCATCAATTAATTCGGACGAAGTGCAAAACGAGCGAAGGCCCCGCCGAGGCGGGGCCTTCGTCTTGTACATCTGAAGATGATTACGAGAGACGTTCGATAATCATTGCCATGCCCTGACCGCCACCGATGCACATGGATTCCATGCCAATGGTGCCGCCAGTGTCCTCAAGGCCATTGAGGAGGGTGGCCATGATGCGGGCACCGCTCATGCCGAAGGGATGGCCGAGTGCAATTGCGCCGCCGTTCACGTTGAGCTTGTCCCAGCTGATACCGAGGTGCTTGGCCGACGGAACAACCTGCGCAGCAAATGCTTCGTTGATTTCGACGAGGTCGATGTCGCTGATGCTCATTCCGGCGCGAGCCATGGCCTGACGGCAGGCTTCGACGGGGCCGAGGCCCATGATCTCGGGATTGAGTGCGCTGACGCCCGAGGAAATGATGCGAGCGATAGGAGTGAGGCCGAGTTCCTTGGCCTTGGTTTCGCTCATAACGATGACAGCAGCGGCGCCGTCATTGAGCGGGCAGGCGTTGCCGGCGGTGACAGTTCCGTCCGGACGGAACACGGGCTTGAGCTCACTGAGCTTTTCCTTCGTGGTTCCGGCGCGGATGCAGTCATCCTGCTTGATGACAACCGGGTTGCCATCAGCGTCGACGGTGTGGATCGGCGTGATCTCACGTTCGAAGAAGCCGCGCTCAAGGGCTGCAGTTGCACGCTGTTGTGACTGTGCTGCGAATTCGTCTTGCTCTTCGCGTGAGACGTTTTCGAACTGAGCAACATTTTCTGCGGTCTGACCCATGCCGAGGTAGTAGTCGGAGATGCCAGCGGCGAACGGCGCCCAAACTGGAGCACCACCCGTTGCACGCTCGGCGGTGCGAGCTTCAGCTGCACCCATGAGCGGGTTGTGTGTGCCCGGCATGCCATCGGACATTCCGAGACCGAATTGGCTCACGGTTTCAACGCCAGCGGAGACGAAAATGTCACCCTCGCCAGCCTTGATCGCGTGTGCAGCCATACGAATGGTTTGGAGTGACGACGAGCAGTAGCGGTTGACAGTGACGCCGGGGATGTGACCCATGCCTGCGAGTTCCGAAACAACTCGAGCGATGTTGTAGCCCTGCGCGCCAGCAGGCTGTGCGCAGCCGAGCATGATGTCTTCGACAAGTGTTGGGTCAAGGGAGGGGACCTTGTCGAGAGCAGCGCGAATGATCGTGGCGGCGAGATCGTCAGGGCGAACCTGGGTGAGTGAACCCTTATGGGCACGACCGATTGGTGAACGGGCGGTCGAAACGATGACTGCTTCGGGCATGACAGCTCCTTGGTGCACAGAACGCCGGACGGTTCCGGCGGGGCGGGTCAAACTGAACCCTTGGTCGGCATTGTCTATCGCAAGGAACCTACTGAGCGGTAACTACAGGGGATAAGGCGTGCGGGACGCGTGGTCGTGGGGTAGAACCGTCCTCTCCCTTCTCCCCGAAAGGCCTTGTCCGCTCTGAGCGGCGAAGGGCCAAGGTGAATCACATGGCACTTGATCTGCGAACCCTGATCGACCCAAGCACCACCGCAGTGGTGACCTCTGAATGCCAGAACGGGGTGCTTGGCCCTGAAACCTCACTGCCGGCGTTGGCTGACGCCGCTCGTGTTCAGGCGATTCCGAATGGGGCCCGGTTGCTGCATGCAGCCAGAGTCGCTGGAGTGCAAGTTGTGCACGCGGTGTTTTGGCGTCGTCCCGATTATCGCGGTGGCAACACCAATGGCCGATTGTTCGTTGCGATGCAGAAACATGGAGCAGTTGCCATGGAGCCGGGCAGTCATCTCGCAATGCCGATCGACGAATTTTCTCATTCTCCTGACGATCTGATTCTCGGTCGCTACCACGGACTTGATCCCATCGGCGGCACCGATCTCGATCCAGTTCTGCGAAATCTGGGAATTCAGACTGTTGTCGTCATTGGCGTGTCAGTGAACGTTGCGCTCCTAGGACTTTCGATTGGGTTGGTTAACAACGGCTATCAAGTTGTTGTCCCTCGCGATGCGGTTGCGGGCATACCTGCTGACTATTCCGAGACGTTGCTTGACAACACCTATCAAATGATTTCGACGGTGGTCACCACAGACGATGTCATCAACGCATGGTCGTGAGTCTGAATCTGTGTAAGGCGGAGTCGTGACCGATCAGCCGAGTCCAGACGCAGACCGTCAGCTTGGACGCCGCGGTGAAGCAACGAGGCAGCGGTTTCTTAGCGCGATCGCCGAACTTCTTGAAGAAGGCACGTATCGGGAATTAACTGTGGTTGACGTTGCGCGTCGAGCAGGGACTTCACCGGCGACGTTCTACCAATACTTCGCGACTGCAGAAGATGCTGTGCTTTCGCTCGCCGGTGCGACGGTCGATATCTCTGGACCAGAGCTTGCGTCACTGATCGAGGTTCGTGATTGGACAGATGCGTTCGGTTGGGAAGCCTCGCTCAGCGTTGCCGATGCCTTCATCGCGTTATGGGAACGTCACCGTTCGATTTTGCGAGTGATTGATCTCGCAACCGATGAAGGAGACCAAAGATTTCGCGACGTACGAACGCGGTTACTCGGTGCTCCGGCAGAAGCGTTTGTTGTGGTCCTGCGCAATCGGCCTGATCGCGAGGTCGTCGATCCGCTGGCTGACGCTGGAGTACTGGTGTCGATGTTGGCTCATGTCTCTGCCCACATTGAAGGTTTGCAGTCTTGGGGCGCAGATCGTGACGAGTTGCGACGGAGCATGGCTCGAGTCGTATTTCTCACTCTGACGGGTCAGTCGCCACCGGGGGATTGATCGCTAGGAGATTGAGTGGCGTCAGACCGAGCCCGATCGGCAATTGATCCCCGCCGAAACAGCGCCCAAAGGCAGAGTCCTGAAGCGGCGGCGACGGCGACGGCGATGAGCGGCCACGGCGCAGACGAGGCGGCGAGCGCGCCGGCGAGGAGGTTCATGTCAATACGCTAGAGGTGCTGTGCTGGTCATGGTGACGCGTGGCCGGTACCTTGCGAACGCACGACTTTGCGAACCCGTCGATCTGAGGCAGCACGATGAAGATTTCTGTTGGACTTCCGACCCACCATGTGGATTCCCCCGACGAATGGTGCACGGCGAAGGCCATTACCGAAATGGCGCAGGCATCAGAGGCTGCTGGAGCCGACGCGGTATTCGTTACCGATCACCCAGCCCCCGATGTGACCTTTATGGCCAGAGGCGGCCACCACGCTCTTGATCCGTTCGTGGCGCTGACGGTGGCTTCGACGGCGACAACCGCACTTCGACTTCACTTCAATCTGGCAATCCTCGCCTACCGCAATCCCTTCACAACGGCGAAAGCGATTGCAACCCTCGATGTCATCTCCAATGGTCGAGTCATTCTCGGAACGGGTGCTGGATACCTTGCCCCCGAGTTCGCTGCGGTTGGTGGCGACTTTGATCAACGCAACGACGTCACCGACGAATCCATTCGGGCGATGAAGGCAATTTGGTCGGGTGAACCGGTAACTATGAGCGGACTGCACTTTGACGCCGTCGAAACGATCGCACTTCCGCTGCCAGTACAACAACCAGCGCCACCAATTTGGATCGGCGGCAACTCAAATCGCGCCATCCGCCGCTCAGTTGAACTGGCCGACGGTTGGAACCCGATGCCCAGTCCCGCGCGGGCAAGTCGGATGCTGCGCACGCCACCAATCGAAACGATCGATGACCTTGCCCGACGGATCGGCGACCTCCATGCGGCTTCGGAAAAAGCAGGACGAGAGATTCCTCCTGAGGTGATTTTCACTCCGATCGGTTATGACCTCTTCAGCGGATCGTTCCCCAATGCCGCGCAGTTCGTCGACGATATTGCGGCGTATTCCGCAATTGGAGTGAGCGCACTCACGATCAACCTCCCGGGAACCACGCGCTCCGAATGGATCGAAAGTGTTGGTTGGTTGGGTGCGGAAGTTATCGCCAACATTGATTCGTGATCATCGGTGACCAACGAAGCGGCAACGACATCGAACGAAATTGAACAAGCAGTTGCGGTGTTGCGCGCTGGTGGACTCGTGGCGTTTCCAACCGAGACGGTCTACGGACTCGGTGCCGATGCTTCGAATGATGCCGCAGTAGCCCGCGTGTTTTCGGTGAAAGGTCGTCCGACCAATCACCCACTCATTGTTCATCTCGCCGACGCCGGGCAACTTGATGATTGGGCGGCCGACGTCAGTCCCACCGCCCATCTCTTGGCCGATGCGTTCTGGCCTGGACCACTCACGCTTCTTGTTGAACGTTCATCGTCGGTTTCGCTTGCAGTAACTGGAGGTCGGTCAACCGTTGGCCTTCGCGTTCCTGATCACACCGTTGCTCTTGAACTTCTTCGAGCATTTGGTGGAGGAATTGCTGCTCCATCGGCAAATCGGTTCGGTCGGGTGAGTCCTACGACTGCAGCTCATGTAGTGGCTGATCTCGGCGACGACGTGGATCTCGTTCTTGATGGAGGCGCTTGTCGCGTTGGAGTTGAGTCAACGATCGTCGATCTCACACGAGAAGTTCCCGTTGTGCTCCGGGCGGGTGGCATTTCAATCGACCGATTAGAAGAAGTGCTCGGTCATGTTGTTGAGGTGCACGTCAGCGCAGAACCTTCAAAGGGTGGAGCGCGCGCTCCAGGGATGCTTGAAGCGCATTACGCGCCGGAAGCTCGAATCGTTCTTTCGAGCGAACACGATGTGATCGATGCGGTGAACAATGCGCTGGCGGCGGCGATTGGTCGAGTCGGTCTTCTGGCTCCAACGGTCCTTGTCGGCTTATCCGAAGACGTTGTTGAACTTGAACCAGCAGGGACTGCCGATGACTATGCCGCAGTTCTCTATTCGCGACTTCGGCAGGCCGACAGGCTTGGCCTGTCTGTTCTTGTTTGCGTGCCGCCGCCGAATGTTGGGGTTGGACTCGCAGTGAACGATCGATTGCGCCGCGCTGCTGCGTCGTCGAAGTGATGGTCCTCGTCAAACAACAGTGATTGTTCGTTTGTGCCAGCCGGTGTAGCCGTCGATTGGACGCGGAGTGGGTTCGCCCGTTTGCACCTGGCCGTCGGCGGAATGGCATCGCACCGCAATCTCATGACTTCCTTTGGTTGCGTCCCAGTCGTAAAACCACTGGCGCCACATGCCTCCGGAAATCGAATCGCCTAACTCTGCTTTGCGCCACTCACCGTTGATTTGCACATCGACCTGAGAAACGCCTGAGTTGGGTGCCCATGCGACACCAGCGATGGTGACGATCCCTTCGGCGGGTTTGGACTCTTCTTGTGGAACATCAATGCGTGACGACAGCTTGATTGGACCATTCTTGGCCCAGCCTTGATCGATCCAGTAGCCGTTGACCTCGTTCCATCCGGTGAGTTGGATCGAATCCAACCATTTGGTTGAGGACACGTACCCGTAGAGACCTTCGACGATCAACCGTGCTGGGAATCCGTTTTCTCGCGGAAGGGGAACACCGTTCATGCCAATTGCGACTAAAGCAGAGCGACCGTCGTATGCAGCGGCAGTGGGAAAGCCTGCGGTGAAACCATCGACGGAAATTCCCAGAACCTGTTCGCCCGCGGGATCGACTCCGGCACGATCGAGGAGCGTCCGCAACTCGACGCCTTGCCAAACAGCGGTGCCGATGAGGTCATCTCCGACTCGATTCGAGACACACGCAAGTGTGACGGGAGCCTCGACCTGTTCCATTGCAAGCAATTCCTCGTAGCTGAACGAAAGCGGCGTGCGAACATTCCCCTTGATTTTGAGACGCCATGCGTTGAGGTCAACGTTCGGAACGCTGAAGGCCGTATCGATACGGAAAAACTCTGCGTTTGGTGTGATGAGCGGTGTGAGCCCATTGATCTCTAGATCAGTTACCGACGACAGCGCTCTCGTTTGAGTGGGCAGCGTGCTGGCAGGCGAGGGCAGCGTTAGTTCAGGACCCGCTCCGAGCCCCGTGGTGCCCTTGGCGCCTCCCGAGGTGAGGACCTTTGTGCCGACCACGGCGACCGCTGCTCCAGCGGCAGCGACACCCGTCCATCGGAGGAATGAGCGTCGGGTGCCCGCCACGCGCTTATTGGATCGTGGTGGCGAAGGTGATGGGCGGTCGGGTTGTTGCTCGTCCATTTGTGTAGTCAACCCCCTGAACGGTGCTTCGCGGTGGTCAGGGGAGAGAAGGGCACTAATTACTCGCTGCCCGACTCCCTACCGACCGGTCGGTAGGCTACCGTTTCCCTCTTCTGGCCCCCCGCAGAAAGCTTCATCGTGGACGAACTTGGCAGCACCCAGACCCTTTCCTCTTCGATCGCCTATGAGCGCCCACCCGATGAGCGAGTGAACTGGGTGAGTTCCATCCCGTTTCTGGCCGTGCACGTGGTCGCTCTCGTGGGCACGATCATCTTTGGAATCACTCCGGTGGCTCTTGGGTTGTTCATCGTCATGGTGTGGGGACGCATCTGGTTTATTACCGCTGGCTACCACCGATATTTCGCGCATCGTTCGTTCAAAACGAGTCGGGCATTCCAGTTGTTCCTGGCGATTGGCGGTGTGATGTGCGTGCAGAAGGGCCCGCTGTGGTGGGCCGGTCATCATCGTGAGCATCACCGCACAAGCGATACCGAAGACGATGTGCACTCACCGCTCAAGGGATTCTGGTGGAGTCACGTTGGTTGGATCCTTTGCGACAAATTCACCGAACCTCCCCTCGAACGCATCAAAGATTTCGCAAAGTTCCCTGAGCTTCGATTTATCGAGAAGTGGAACGGCACGTTTGCTTGGCTTACTGCGTTTCTTTGTTTTCTGATCGGTGGCTGGTCAGGTTTGTTCTTTGGATTCTTTATGGGAACAGTGGTGTTGTGGCACAACACGTTTCTGGTCAACTCAGTTGCTCATGTTTTCGGACGTCGGCGTTATGTCACTGACGACACGAGTCGCAACAACTTCTTGATCGCATTGACGACTCACGGCGAGGGTTGGCACAACAATCACCATCACTACCAAGCATCAGCACGAAACGGATTTTTCTGGTGGGAAATTGATCTCACGTTTCAATCACTGCGCGTACTTTCTTGGCTTCGAATCGTTCGCGATCTCAAAGTTCCGACCAAGAAAATGTTGGTGTCGGATCGCATTGCCGATGGAAATTTCGATGTCGGGATGTACCGAGCAAAAATTGCGCGAGCGAACTATGTCCCTGGCGAAGTTTGCATTGAGAACGTTTGACGGTGGGCGTTAAACGTTCGACGCCGTCGTGGTTAGTCCTGGCGGTGACGTGCGTTCATAAGGCGAACGGTGCCGGTCTTTGAACGGATGACGAGCGACTGGGTAGAGACAAAACCAGCGCTGACGTGAACGCCCTTAAGGAGTTCGCCATCGGTGATGCCGGTTGCGGCGAAGAAACAATTGTCGCCAGCAACAAGGTCGTCGGTGCTGAGCACTTTGTTGAGGTCGTAGCCGCCGGCGATTGCTGCTGCTCGCTCTTCGTCATTGCGTGGCCACAAGCGGCCTTGAAGTTCTCCACCCATTCCCTTGAGCGCGGCTGCGGCGATCACGCCTTCTGGAGTTCCGCCGATTCCGAACATGATGTCGGCGCCTGAATCGGGCCATGCGGTGGTGATTGCGCCAGCAACGTCGCCATCGGGGATGAGACGGATGCGAGCGCCTGCTTCGCGGATCTCGGCAACGAGGTCGTCATGACGATCACGGTCGAGAACAACGGCAGTGACATCGCGAATATCGATGCGTTTTGCTTTTGCAACAGCCTTGAGGTTCTCCGTCGCAGAGAGTTCGATGCTGCACAGCCCGACAAGTTCAGGGCCCACGGCAAGCTTGTCCATGTAGACGCACGGACCAGGATCGAACATTGAACCTTTTTCCGACAGAGCGATTACGGCGAGTGCATTGCCGCGTCCCTTGGATGTGAGGGTCGTTCCGTCGATTGGATCGACGGCTATATCGCATTCGGGGGGAGAGCCATCGCCGATGCGCTCGCCGTTGTAGAGCATTGGAGCTTCGTCTTTTTCGCCTTCGCCGATGATGACGGTGCCATCCATTGAAACGGTGCGGAGGGCGAGGCGCATGGCGTCGACGGCAGCGCCATCGGCGCCTTCCTTGTCGCCACGGCCCATCCAGCGGCTCGCGGCGAGGGCGGCGGCTTCGGTCACGCGAACGAGATCGAGGGCGATGTTGCGGTCAAGGGGGACGTCGGTCATGACAGGAGACGATACTGCCTAGGTCCCTCCCGACCGGATCGTCAGACAGGCATAGCGATACCCTCATCCCGTGGTGGCGCTTGCTGAACTTGAACTCTTCTGTTCCCGGCCCCATGCGCCCACTCGCCGCGTGGCGCTGGGCCAAAGCCAATTACCTTGCGAACCGACCCCGGGCTTCGGAGGGGTGCTGCTCGGCGGAGTTGTCGCCCGATTTGTCGCCGAGATCGACGAAGAGTTGATTCCCGACGTCAAGGCGCTCACCCACGAGCTCGAAACTGGGCGACGTGTCCCGCAGCCTCGCCTTCGATTTCGGTTGCAGGTCGACACTGTTGGGCTTGACGCTGTTTCTCATCGACTCGTCGGAAATGGCGATGTACTCGCCTTCGAGTTCGATGACAGAGGTGCACCAGAGCAGCAGATCCTCGGAGCGGTCTACGCCGCTGCCGCACTCACGCCATCGCTGCGACGACCAATCATGACTGTCATTCGTCGAGCAATCGCCTGGGGAGGACCAGTTGGTCCTGATTTGATTGCATCGCTGAGTGGTTTTCGCGGCGTGGTTCTCGGTTCGCGTCGCGCTGTTGGCGATCCGGTGCAGTGGGCGTTGAGTTGCCTCGGACTCCCGACGGCAACATCAGCACCTTCGCCAAAAGATGTGCAGCGAAATTATCGCGAGCGATTGCGCGAAGTTCATCCAGATCACGGTGCGGAAGTAGAAGGCGCGGCGCAACGCATAGCGGAGCTTTCCGAAGCCCGACGAATTCTGATCGGACGATGAGCACCGCAGGAGCCTCTCTCTTGGCACCCGGCGCTGGTGCTGACCGCAACCACCACACGCTGTGTGCAGTGGCCGATGCGATGGCCCCGTTGCCGGTCGAACGCATGGACTTCCCGGCGCGAAAAGCCGGACGTAAAGGTGTCGATCGCCCGGCTGTCGCAATGGCGGCTGTTGCCGAAGAAGCAGCGATGCTTATTTCCTCATCTCGAATTCGAGCGAATCGGCTTGTTATTGGAGGTCGTTCGTTCGGTGGGCGCATGTGTTCGATGGCAGTAGCGCAAGGCCTGCCGGCCGCAGGCTTGGTCCTGTTGAGTTATCCGCTTCACCCGCCAGGCAAACCCGAGACCTTGCGAATCGATCATTTTTCTTCACTTGAAGTTCCGTGTCTCTTCATCAGCGGCGACAAAGACCCGTTTGGCACACCTGCTGAATTCAGAAAACATCTCAAAGCGATTCGAGGAGATGTCACGTGGCTCACTGTGCCGGGTGCGCATGACCCGCGAGGTCAAGACGAGGCCATCGCTGACTTCGTTCGAAAATGGGTTCGAGAGCTTCGCTGATTAGTGCTCTTGATCGGCAGGGTTGAGATCCTCGAGCTCGCGTCGAGCAGTTTCCGGAAACCAGAACATCACGACGAGAACGAGAAGGGCCGGTGCAATTGCCACGATTGCCATTGCTTGGCCGATGCCGCCGACGCGGTCAGCAAGCCAGCCCACGATGAGCAATCCGAGGCTGCTGCCGGCAACGGCGACAACCTGAAGGCCTCCATTGGCAGTACCGCGTTGACTCGTGGGGAAGAGTTCTGGTCCGTAGACGGCAAGAGCGGGAATGGCGATTGCCCCGATCACGGCGGCGGCGACGGAGGCGAGCCAAAGCGGCCACCCCCATGACAAATACGAGATCACCGTGAAAAGCACACCCCCGGCGATGCCGATTGCTCCGATGATTCGTCGGCCATGTTTGTCGGCCAATTTTCCGCCGACGACTATGCCGATACCTCCGGGAGTGTTTGTCGCGAGAACGAAGACAGCGATCAGAATTCCCGAAAACCCGCGTTCGGTTCGCAGAAACTCATTGAGAAATTGTGCGGCGGGAGCGAGAAAGAGCGACCAGAGGAAGGCGCCAATCGCCAACATCGCGAATCGATGCCAATTGATTCGATCAGTAACTCGAGCACTGTTATCGGTTGCTTTACGGAGTCGCCGCGACTCGAACCGTTTGGTCTCCGGCAAACGTCGCGCTATCCGCAGGCACGGATAAATGGCGAGAAGGGGCACGAGGTATGCGATTCGCCATGCGCCGAGCGCGCTGTCGACGTAAAGGAGATTTAGGACACACATGCCCGCTCCCAGCGCGGCGGTCATCGTGACAACAGAAACGGCAAAGGCGCGGGTGCCTGCGGGCATTTCTTCAGCGGCAACGACGGCGATGAGAATTACGACGACCGTTGAAAGCGCCCGAGCGAAGGTTTGAGACGTCCCGAGCCAAATCATTCCCGTTGATGCAGCACCGAGTGCCGTGACCGCGCATGAGCCAACAAGGCAGGTGACCAAAACCCGCCGCCGACCGTGCGTATCGGCCATGGCCACAATCCCAAGAGAGAGCAGTACGCCCACACGCACGATTGCGAGGAGCGTTCCCTGTTCACCCGTACCTGCCCCAAATTGATCGGCAGCGTAGGTGAGCGTCTGAGTGATCAGTGTTCCTAAGTAGCCACTGATGACCGCAAACACACAGAGAACGGAAAGCACAGTTGCAGCGCGCGCATCAAGTGCTTCTGGAGGTGCCCACCATGGTTGATGTCCTCCTGGTCGCGGGGCGCGACGCAGGTGATGGCGAAGTGCAGGTCGAAAGAGAACTCCCCAAAACGGAACTGCGAGCCGATAGTCGACGATTTCATCGACGATCATGTGACCATCGGAATCTGAGGTCAGCACAACCTCGCGATGCCAGTTGTGGAATGGTCCGACGTGGGCTTCGAATGTTGCGGTCGACTTCGTGGTTTCAATTGCCCGCTCGATGACAACGTCGTTGCGTGGTGCAAGCCACGTTGTTGCCGAGTCGATCGGTACTCGGTGTCGGTGTTCTAACCGCGTCACGGACGGGGGCCGAAGGCGACCCCGTCGCGTCGCCCTCGTTTCAGTTCGAAGAATGTCGGAAGTTCGAAGGAGGCTTCGAGCACATTCCACAATGCAAGCGCGTCTCGACCGGTGGGCGGGGGGGAAACGATGGGCCCAAAGAAACCGCGACCGAGTTCCGGCACGGCAATGATCGGCGAACCTACGTCGGGGCCGGCGAGTTCCATTGCTTCGGTGACTGAAGCCGTGATTGCTGGGTCCCAGGATGCATCGTTAATTGCATCGATGGTGAAAGCAAGATCAACGCGGCAGTCAGTTGCACAAGCGGTGATGAGGTCGTCGCCTGGATCGTGGTCATCGTGGTGAACGCGAGCGCCATACGAAGTGAACATGGCTTGCATCTCGTCATTGCGGCCTTCAGCGCGCAATGCCTCAAGAAGTCGAGCCATGCGTCGACTGCATGTCAATTTCGGTCGGAAATGTTCGGAAACCTCGCGGTCCTTATTCAGTTCCGCTAAACACAACGTGCGCCAGACGATGTCGACGCCGGCCATTTCGGCGGCCTCGACCAACCATCGGCTCGTGTTCCATGTCCAGGGACAGCACGGGTCGGCAAAAAAGTGAACGGTTCTGATGCTCATGAATCGCTCGTTTCTGGGCGTTCGGGGTCTTCTGGTGCTGGATCTGTTTGAGCGCGCTTGGCCTGAATGGCTTTCGCTCGTTTATTGGCCAGCAAAAGAAGACCGACAAAGATGGCAATAGGGACAAGCACCATGAGCGCTTCATCCCAACCGCCTTGGTGTCCAAAGATTGAGGAGATCACAGGCCGAGTCTCGCACGGTAACTGTGGGCGAAACGCTCGGGTGTGGCGCTGGGGCTCCGGTTCCATAGACTCGCTCTGTGCGTGAACAGGTAGAGAAGGTCATCGAAGTCATCCGCCCGGCTATTCAGGCCGATAATGGCGATGTCCTTCTGCACGATGTCAATGAAGAGACCGGCCTCGTGACGGTTGAACTCATTGGCGCTTGCGTGTCATGTCCTGCATCAACGGTCACGCTCAAGGCCGGACTTGAGCGCATTCTCATCGATCGGGTGCCGGGCGTAACGGAAGTTATTGACGCAGGCGCAGCGAATCACGTCATTGGCGAGACCCCAGTCTCTCTTTGATCGAGCGTGGTTCCCTCCGTGCGCCTGGGGAACTCAGTCCTGTCCGTTGGCGGTTGCTGTCCTAGCGTGGAGACATGACCTCGTCTGCCGACGCTGAACCGGCGACACTTCTCGATGCCGCACGCTCCGGCGATCGCTCTGCGCTGGCGCGTCTGCTTTCCAAGGTTGAGCGTGGAGGTGCCGAGGCTCGATCAGTGAGTGAAGTCACCCACGAACTTGTGGGTCGGGCAACAACAGTGGGCATAACCGGAGCACCGGGCGCCGGTAAGTCGACACTTACGTCGTCGCTTGTGCGCGAAATGCGTGCTGCCGATGTTGCTGTCGGTGTGCTGGCTATCGATCCATCGTCACCATTCACCGGTGGAGCCATATTGGGAGATCGCGTTCGCATGGACGAACACGTTCTCGATGACGAGGTCTTTATTCGGTCAATGGCGACACGTGGCCACCTTGGTGGACTTTCCGTAGCTGTTCCTGATGCTGCTCGAGTTCTTGATGCGGTGGGAATGGAATGGGTGCTGATCGAGACGGTGGGCGTCGGCCAGGTTGAAGTCGAAATTGCGGGTGAGGCGGACACAACGGTTGTTGTGGTGAATCCAGGCTGGGGCGACACCGTGCAAGCGAATAAAGCCGGCCTTATGGAAATCGCTGACATCTTCGTCGTCAACAAATCTGATCGTTCTGGTGTCGATGAAACCGTTTCCGATCTTGAGCGCATGCTTTCGTTGCGATCAGGGTCGGAATGGCGTCCGCCGGTTATTCGAACGATTGCGACGGAAGGCGTTGGAGCTGCAGAACTTTGGGCAGCAATCCAACAACATGGTGAATGGTCACGCTCGAGTGGAGAGTTCGAACGTCGTCGCGCGGTGCGACGCGAACAAGAGCTTCGACGCATCGTGAACTCGTTGATGGCAGCACGTGTCGAAGAGTTGGCATCTGGCGATGCTTGGCGCAAAGCCAGTGATGATATTGCTGCACATCGCCTCGACCCATGGGCCGCGGCAAACAGTTTGATCGACTGAGTTTTCAGGCCTAGGTCATCTGAACTGAATAGCGGTGTCGCTCTAGATCGTTGTTGGCGCTGTCGTTATCGTGCCGATCCTTCGCTAATTGGAGGTGCGCGTGCGTCGACGAATGGTTGCGCTGACGATCATTTTCACGGTCTCACTCATCGGTAGTGATCTTGCGTTCAACCCCCGTGTGGGTGGGGGTGAAGCGATCGGGAGAATCGTCAACGGAGTACCCGAAGCAATTGTGGTTGTGACCCGCGACGGAACGTTGGATTCGTGGCGATCAAGTACTTCGGGAGGAGCGCGCTGGCGCTGTGGGTATTACGCAGTCGTAGCGCCGGTGATGTCAGTTCTCGATCCGACTCCCGTGGTCGATTGGGTAGCGGGCCCTGTCAATCCTGTTCGCGGCGAGTTCTACATGCTTGGGTGTACCGACGAGACGGGTGTGCGGGTTCACACTCGCTATGTCGCTTTCGATCCTGGCGATCCGTTTGGTGGAGCTGGCGTAACTGCTCGGGCTGTCGATGAAGCTCGGCGTCGACTCGAACTTCCTGATCCACGGCCACGCGTCAATCCGCCAGATTCTCAATTGGTGGGACTCCCGATGTGGATGTGGTTGGAGGAACCTTGGGAGCGGATTTGGGTAACAGCATCAATCGGTGATGTGTGGGCAAGCGTCGATGCCTGGCCCGAGACATCGCTTTGGGAGTTCGAGGATGGAACACGGATTTGGTGTGATCAAGGGATTGCCTACGACGTTGGGCGACAACCTTCGGAGCAGTGGTCGGGATGTACCCACACCTTCGGACGTTCATCGATGTGGTCCAGCGGGGGAGTGGAATGGGTTCGTGTCACTGTCACTTGGGGTGCCGAATGGACGTCAAGCGAATTGGGCGGCGAACCGCTTGGCACGCTGACAAGAACGGTGGAATTTCCCGTGAGGGTGGTAGAGGCGCAGGCACTCGTGCGCTGATTCTTCACAGGCAACCCGGTAGGGTCGCTTTCCATGTCAGAGCCACTGGTTGCAGTCGAACGCAGAGACGACGGTGTCGCGGTACTTCGTCTTCAGAACGGCAAGGTCAACTCCTTGTCCTCAAAGGTATTGAGCGAATTACGTGATGCTGCTGAGTCATTGACGGCGAATCCGCCAGGTGCGGTAGTGGTTGTCGGAAGCGATCGGATTTTTGCCGCTGGTGCGGACATCTCGGAGTTTGCTGGACCTGACGAAGCTCGCGCGATCGGACGGCTCTTCCTTGAAGCGCTGAATGCCGTCGCAGCAATTCCCCGAGTTGTCATTGCTGCCGTTGCTGGCCCCGCGCTCGGCGGCGGTTGTGAACTCGCGTTGGCCTGCGATCTTCGAGTGTGTTCAACCGGCGCGAAGTTTGGGCAGCCGGAGATCCTCCTTGGAATTATTCCGGGCGGCGGTGGCACGCAACGGTTGGCACGCTTGGTGGGCCCATCGCGCGCAAAAGACCTCATCCTCAGTGGCCGTCAGGTTCGTGCTGATGAAGCGCTGCGAATCGGACTGGCCGATGAAGTAGTGGAACCCGAGAACCTTGAGAGCCGTGCCTTTGAACTCGCTGCAGCATTCGCTGCTGGACCAGTGCAAGCACATGCAATCGCCAAACGGGTGATCGACGCGGGCCTTGAAGGTTCACTGGCCGTTGGGCTTGAACTCGAACAGGACGGGTTTGTTGAAGTGTTCGCAACCGACGACGCCCGCATCGGCGTTGCGTCGTTCCTCGAGAACGGTCCCGGCAAAGCGCAGTTCACGGGTCGATGACGCGTTCCTTCCGAGACAGTTGGCCGTTGAAGGTTGGTGCGCAGTGACGCAACCAATGTCAACCTGTTATCGCCACTCCAATGCTCGAGCCGGCGTTAGTTGTCAGCGATGTAATCGCCCTATCTGCGGATCGTGCATGACTCCAGCTTCGGTGGGCTTCCAGTGCCCTGAATGCATTAAGGGCGCAGCGAAGAAGTCGCCGGTCGTCCGTTTCGGCGAGATGCGCGCGGGCCGACCAATTGTTACCGAAGTGCTGATTGCATTGAATGTGATTGGACTTATCGCTGTGGTTGCGACCGGCGGTTCACTTTTCAATGGCGGTGGCACTGCTACTGATCGTGGATTACTTATTGGCGCGGGTGGTGTTGCGAGTTACCAAGTAAATGGCTTCTCATTTCGGTTCGTTGGTGTTGCCTATGGGGAGTGGTGGCGAATCGTCACCGGAGGTTTTCTCCATTCCGGGATTTTGCATCTGGGCATGAACATGCTGTTGCTGTATTTGCTCGGTGCTCAACTCGAACCATTGCTGGGTAAGGCACGTTTTCTCTCGCTCTATGCCGCGTGTCTTGTCGCTGGATCATTCGGAGTGCTCCTTGTTTCGCCGAATAGCGCAACAGTTGGTGCTTCAGGAGCTGTCTTTGGGCTCATGGGTGCTGCGGTGATTGCACAGCGCCGGGCCGGCATCGATATCTGGCGCAACGGAATTGGCGGACTCGTCGTCATCAACCTGTTGCTCACATTTGCCGTACCGGGAATTTCGGTGGGGGGACATGTCGGCGGGCTTATCGCCGGTGTTGCAGTCGGGGCGATTGTGTTTGCGCTCGACAGTGCGGTGCGCAGTCCGTGGGTAGGCACCGCTGCATGCATCGCGATCACGGTTGCATTGTGGGGCGGCTGCCTGTGGGCGGCAGCGCGTTAGGTCATCGAGATTCGACGATTGCCTTCAACTCTTTGAGATTTCGTTTCCAAATGAGTTTGAGAACCTGACCGCCAACGAGCGCACCGATTGGGCCGCCCATCCACCATGGGAAAGTGAGTGATTCTTTCCACTGAAACCCCGCCCGATTCTCGCCGACGGGGAGAATCGTGAATGCTCCGGTTCCAGTGACCATTCCGACATGGCGAACGCCGATGGTGGTTCCGTGTTCCCACTCGGTGATTTCCATTTTGTCGGTAAGGCGGAATGGTCCGACTTTTGTGTCGCAATCAAACGTGGTGCCAACGCCAGAAGTCGTCGGAGTCGTGAAGCGGATTGCAACCGCATCGTGCATCCAGTCGACGTGGTCGGCAACGTTCTCCACAACCGCCCAGACGTCGTTTGGTGTTGCGTCGATGACCGTGCTGACTTTGATAGTTGCCATGGTCCCAGCGTAGGGAGTGAGCGCTCAGAACGTTGTATCGGGGCCATAGATGGAAATGTGTGTGGTGCTGTCTTCGGTGAACGCGCCTCCATTCCAGTCACTCCATCGTTCTTGGAGGACGAGCCCGGCGGTGGCCGCGGCGTCATCGAGCGCGAGTGGTCCGCAAATCAGCACAGACCACGGACGGACGGTGACTGCGCCGCGACGAACTTCGACATGTCGACCCGTCAGAACCGAAGTTTCTGAGTCGTACGCAGTTTCTATGAAGACTGCGGAATCAGAACTCACGTGAGCTGGCGAAAGGGAGTTCGGAGGAATCGATTCGGGCGTAACGGGGACGAACGCTTCGATGACCAATTTACCGTCGGCGGTCAGTAGTGAGCGGCTGGCCTCAAAGCATTGAACTATGTCGCGAAGACTCATGAGATTGAGCAGTGTGTTGAACGCGCAAAACACCGTCGAGAACCGATCGCCGATTTCCGCGAGCGCCAGCGCGGTGGCGGCGTCCGTCATATCGCCGAGCACTCGCGTCACCCTCTGTTCGCGATCGGCGAGAGCGAGTTGATCGAGCATCTCCGTCGAAGCATCAAGGCCGATGACCCGCAGGCCACGTTGAGTGAGCGGGATCGCAAGCCGGCCGGTGCCAACACCGAGCTCTAAGACCGATCCGCCGTTGGCCAGGAGAGTGAGGGCTTCAACCGCGGCGTGGGTATCGAAGGAGTTCGCGTACCAATTGTCGTAGACGTCGGCGAACGAGCGTCCGTATCTACTCGGGTCTGAAGGGTCTGCGAGGGCCACCACGAGAGTCTGCCCGTGATGGCGATGTCGGTCGGCCGGTACCCTTGAGGAATGACGTCGTACCTCGATCACGCTGCGACGGGACCAATGCGTCCCGAGGCGATTGAAGCGATGTTGCCCTTTCTTTCTGACCGTTATGCCAATCCTTCGGGGGCCCATCGATTCGCACGTGACGCGCGTCGAGCCGTCGATGACGCCCGTGAGGAATTCGCCAGCCTTGTCGGAGCCGAACCGGGTGACGTCATCTTCACTAGCGGTGGGACTGAATCGGACAACTTGGCGATCTTTGGTCTCGGGTCAGGCGATGGAACCGCTGTTTGCAGCGCGGTTGAACATCACGCGGTACTTGATCCCGTTGCTGCGCTGGACGGCCGATTCGTCGCGGTTGATCACCTTGGAAATGTCGACATCGCTGATCTAGAGCGGGTGCTGGCAGAAGATCCGATCCGAGTCGTTTCGTTAATGGCCGTGAATAACGAAACAGGCGTTGTTGCCGATCTCGAATCATTGAGCAAGGTCGTTCGCAAGGCTGCGCCGGGTTCAGTGCTGCACTCAGACGCGGTGCAGGCTTTTTGCTGGACCGACATCGCCAACGCATGTTCAGTCGTCGATTCATTCAGTCTTAGTGCGCATAAATTTGGTGGACCGAAGGGTGTGGGTGCTCTCATCGTTCGGCCAGGCATTCCACTTGCAGCTCGGCAGTTGGGTGGAGGCCAAGAGCGAGAACGACGTTCCGGAACCCAGAACGTTCCCGGAATCGTTGCCATGGTGACTGCTGCACGCCTTGCTGCCGAAGATCGAGTTTCCGAAATCGCCCGTATCGGAAATCTGCGTGACCAACTGCTCGACGGGTTGCTCGCTGCACTTCCAGAGACCGTCGAAACAGTAGGCGCTGACCGATCGAATCGGGCTGCCGGAATTGCCCATCTGTGTATTCCAGGAGTGGAAAGTGAAGCACTGCTATTCCTGCTTGAGCGGGGCGAGGTGTCTGCGTCGGCAGCTTCGTCGTGTGCGAGTGGAGCGATGCAGTCATCACACGTGCTTGCGGCGATGGGCATCGAAAGCGATCTTGCCCGCGGTTCGCTCCGGCTTTCTCTGGGCTGGTCGAGCACCCAAGCCGATATCGATGAAGCGCTTGCGGTTATTCCTCCGGCAGTAGAACAACTTCGAAAGTTTGGGTTCTGACGATGCAGGTAATGGTTGCCATGTCTGGAGGAGTTGACTCCTCGGTTGCCGCAGCGATGTTGCGCGACCAGGGCCACGATGTCGTGGGCGTCACGCTCAAATTATGGGGCGGAGAGTCTGACTCGGGTTGTTGCTCAGTAAGCGACGTTGATGACGCTCGCCGAGTGGCACAGCAACTCGAGATCGATCATTTGGTGTTCAACTTCTCCGAGGACTTTGATCGCGACGTTGTCGAACCCTATGTCGCTGATCATGCCCGAGGAATTACTCCCAACCCTTGCATCGAATGCAACCGGCACCTCAAGTTTGATCGGCTTATGGCCCGGGCCGAGGCATTGGGTTTCGACGTTGTCGCTACCGGTCATCACGCGCAGGTTGTGCGAACGGCCGATGGCAGACCTCGTCTGACTCGCGGTGCGGACTTTGCCAAAGATCAGAGTTACGTCTTGCACATGCTGAAGGCTTCTCAGTTGGAAAACGTGATGTTCCCAATTGGTGGAATGACCAAAGACGATGTGCGAAAGCGTGCAACTGAACTTGGTCTGCGTACGGCAGGCAAGCCCGATAGCCAAGACGTTTGTTTCATTTCCCATACTGGTGGTGGTCGGCGAGTGTTCCTTGGTAATCGAATCGATATGCACCCCGGTCGCCTGGTCGACAAAACCGGAGAACAACTTGGTTCCGTTGAGGCGGTCGAGCTTGTGACGATCGGTCAACGTCGCGGGCTAGGAATCGGGATCGACGGCCGTCCTCGCTATGCGCTCGATGTCGACGTTGCTGGTCAAAGCGTGCTTGTTGGAACAGCCGAAGATCTCGACGTCGCCAGCGAGTCACTGCATTCGTTCGGTTGGGTCGATGACGCAGCGCGCGTCGAATCTTTGGCTTCGTCCACGGTTACCGCACAATTGAGCGCGCATGGCGACGAGATTGTTGTTTCTGAACTTCGCGAAACCCCAAGTGGGCTTGAAGTTGTTTGGGCGACTCCAACTCACCGAGTGGCGCCTGGTCAGAGCATCGTTCTTTACGTCAACAATCTCGTTGTTGGTGGCGGACTCGTTAGCCGACGGTAAAGCGACGTTCTCTGGCGGCGTCGAGGACCCACCCCGGCCGGCTAGGGGTGAACCGAACGGCGTCGACGTCGACGGGTTCAACGATTTTGCGACGGTCACGCCTTAGCGGAGTGGGAATAATCGAATCGGTCGTCGAAAGCCGGACTTCGACTTGGATTCCGAGCGCACCCGCACTGAGGTCGGCAGCAGTTGAGTCTTCCTCTGCCAGTCCGATTGAACCCACGGTGTGGCGTTGCACGAGAAGCGCGTCGAGCAGCGATGTGCGATCGACGAGAACGATGCCAGCGGGAACAAAGACCAGCCATCGCTTTGAAAGTTGATGAAGTGCTCGGGCTCCACCGACCACAAGAGCGACGGCAAGAACGGTGATGAGAGCACCGGGGATCCACTGCTTCGCGGCGAGCAGCATTGGCCCTGCGAAAACTGACGCCACCATTGCGGCCCACACAAGTTCGACGGGTCCGAATACGACGGGGCCGGGTGGGCGGAGTGGGAACCTGCGCTCATCGCCGTAGGAAGACCCGTTGATAAACGTGTAGCCAACTGCAGCAGAAAGTGAAAGCACCGCGCACAATGATGTGACGCCGAGGGCGGCGGACTCCGCGAGGTCGGCGCCGTGCGGGACAACGAGGGCCGCCCAGGCTGCTGCAACGACGGACGCGGGCATGAGGATTCGAAGCGTGGTGAGCGACACCGAACTTGGGGTCAGCGCTGCGATGAGACCTACGACCCACAACAGCCAGAGTCCAATCACCGCTGTGAGCGAAATTGCTGCGGCTCTGTGGTCGAGTGCATTGGCGAAGGAAGAGCCGGCGGTGAGGGGGAGTGACAGCCAGACGAGGGCGGGGGCCCATCGGCTGACGGTCCTGCTGGTGGGAGTCATCACTGATGAGATTTGCCGATCTCGGCCGCCATCGCTAACCATGTGACTTCAGCCACAGATCTACGGGCCATTCTTGGTTCAAAAAGGTGGCCGGTGCTTGGGAGTGGGAGCGGGATGGAACGTCGGGGCATGAGCCGGGGGAGCCAGTCATGAGTTCGCTTGTCGCGTCGCTCGCGCTGCCGTCGGGTTTGTCGACGGGAATCGGTTACCTGCCCCATTGCGATCCAAGTGATGCCGTTGAGTTCGTTCTGCGTCACAGTCCCCGTTTGCCATCGGCACCTTCGTTGCCGGCTCGATCACGCCGTGAGGGAATGATTGCTCAGGCCGCATCGGGATTAGCTGGCGTAACAATTGCCGAAGATGGATCGATCCATGTCGATCTCAATCTTGTCGATCCTGAAGCGCCACTCGATGACGAGCGACTCTCAAGTGACGCTTGGGTGGGGCTGCGCGCGTTTCTCACCGCGATTGCTGATCGCGATGGACCGATCAAAGTTTCGCTGACAGGTCCGGTGACTCTGGGACTTGCACTCTGGGGTGCGGGAATAGAAATCGACCTTGCGTTCCGTATCGCTGGTCTTGCCGTTCGCAATCGCATCGAGCGATTAGTCGATCACGTTCTTCTTCGAGTGCCGCAGGCACAGGTCCTTGTCTTCCTTGATGAACCAGCAATGGGATCGCTGACAGACGATGGATTCCCGATTGGCCCGAATGAGGGGATCGATTTGGTGTCATCGGCGATGGCTGCGGTTGAAGCCAAAGCGATCACAGGACTTCACTGCTGCACGGCGGTTGACTATCGACTTCTGTTGAGCACAGGACCGCGAATTCTCTCGGTACCGGTGGATGAACGCATTGCGAAACATTCAGGGCTCGTCGGCGACTACCTCGATCGTGGTGGGTGGATCGCTTGGGGAGCAGTTCCGACTGACGGCCCGATCGGAACAAGTGTCGATCGCTTGTGGCGTCGTTTGTCCTCGGTGTGGTGCGATCTTGCCAATGAAGGCTGCGACCCACTGTTGCTGCGAACCAACGCGATCATCACGCCGGTGTGCGGTCTTGCTCAGCATGGCGTCACGCAGGCCGAGCAAGTTATGGAACACACCTCTCGTTTGGCCGAACGCTTGCAAGGTCAAGCCGCCGGTGCTCGTATTTCCGTTGGGGCCTAACAGCGACGTTTAGGGTGCTGCCCTCGCTAGTGTTCGCTCGTGCCTCGTTCGTCTGATGGAACCCTCGACCCCGCAGGTCGTATCGACGAATTACGTGATGCCATTCGCCATCACAACCGGCTCTATTACGAACAGGACTCGCCGGAGATTCCCGATGCCGAATTCGATCAACTTCTCCGCGAACTCATTGCACTTGAGGAGGAGCACCCCGACCTCATAACCCCAGATTCCCCCACTCAGGCGGTAGGCGGATCTGCGACCACCACCTTCTCGTCTGTTGAGCATCGCGTTCCCATGATGAGCCTCGACAACGCGTTCGCTCCGACAGAGGTTGTTGCCTGGGGGGCGCGGCTTCAGCGTCGATTCGACGAACTGGGTAAGTCGGAGGAGTCAGCACGCCTTGTTGCTGAACTGAAGATCGACGGGCTCGCTGTTTCGATTCGTTACGAGAATGGGTCGCTTGTGCAAGCAGCGACTCGCGGCGATGGTCGTGTTGGTGAAGATGTCACTGCGAATGTGCGGACGATTCAGGGAATCCCGCATCGTCTGCCAAAGGGTTGCCCTGAGGTCCTTGAAGTGCGCGGCGAGGTGTACATGTCGATTTCAGCGTTCGAGGAACTGAATGCCGCCCAGATCGCGGCCGACGAGCGCACCTATGTAAATCCTCGAAATACTGCGGCCGGTTCGCTGCGCCAGAAAGACGCAGCGATTACTGCTTCACGAAATCTTTCGTTCTGGAGTTATCAACTCGGCGAAGTGATCGGTGGGCCGCAGCTTGCAGATCATCATCAGATCTTTGAGTTCCTCAGTGGATTGGGGTTCCCAGTCAATCCCGAGGTGAAAGTTTTACCGGGCCTCGACGATGTTGATGCGCACCTCGAGCATTGGCAGAAGCATCGCCATGATCTTGATTACGAAATCGATGGGGTAGTGCTCAAGGTTGACGATCTCCAGTTGCAGCGCGAGTTGGGCTTCACTTCTCGCGCTCCTCGTTGGGCCATCGCTTACAAGTTTCCGCCCGAAGAACGAACAACCAAACTCATCGACATTCAGGTTTCAATTGGGCGCACGGGGCGAGCAACTCCGTTTGCTCAACTTGAACCTGTCTTCGTCGGAGGATCGACGGTTGAGTTCGCCACGCTCCATAACCAAGACCAGGTAGCGGTGAAAGACGTTCGTCCTGGCGACACCGTGATCGTTCGTAAAGCGGGCGACGTGATTCCCGAAGTAGTGGGGCCCGTCCTAAGTGAACGACCCAAAGGGTTGCGAAAGTGGATCTTTCCCACGAACTGCCCAGTGTGCGGTCACAAACTTGTGCGCCCTGAGGATGAAGCAGTTCATCGGTGCCTGAATCTTTCCTGCCCAGCCCGTGTGGCTGGAGCAATCGAACACTTTGCGTCGCGTGGAGCAATGGATATCGAAGGTCTTGGCGAACAACGAGTGCAACTGTTCTGCGAACTCGGCCTATTGAATGACGTTGCCGATATTTATTCGCTAGATCCAGATCGGCTCAAGGGCCTCGATAAGTTCGCCGATGTTTCGGTGCAGAAGTTGCTCGATGCGATCGAGGGGTCGAAATCAAAGCCTCTCGCCAACCTTCTTGTTGGTTTGAATATTCGACATCTCGGGGGAGCCGGAGCAATCGCACTTGCTGAGCACAGCGGGCACCTTGATCGCATCGAATCCGCGACGGAAGCAGAATTGGCAAGCGTCGAAGGCATGGGGGCGATCATCGCTCGATCAGTCCATGGTTGGTTTGCCGATGCAACAAATCGTGGAGTCATCGAGAAGTTGCGTGCCGCTGGAGTGAACTTCCAGGGACCAGAGGCCTCCGATCTTCCGCAAACCCTCGAAGGGCTGATCGTGGTCGTGACCGGCACGCTCGATGGATTCACACGTGATGAAGCTGAAGCAGCCATCAAGGGTCGCGGTGGCAAATCCCCGGGCAGTGTTTCGAAGAAAACAACTGCAGTCGTGATTGGCGTCGGTCCCGGTGCTTCCAAGGTGACGAAGGCCGAAGAGCTCGGTGTGCCGATTCTTGATGAGGCGGGTTTCCTTGAACTGCTTGAAACCGGTACCTTGCCGTCTTCAGTTCGCACACAGGGGGATTCGTGACTATCGAAGCAGTGGTGTTTGATTTCGGCGGCGTGTTTACGAGTTCACCCTTTAGTGGTCTTCACAAATGGCACACCGAACGCGGACTTGATCCGGAACTGGGCCTACGCGCGGTGTTCGGCCCTTACGACCAAGACACCGATCATCCGTGGCATCAGCTCGAACGTGGCGAGATTGCGCTTGAAGCGGCAGCCGAACAAATCAAAGCCGTAGGGGCCGAGATGGGGATCGATGTCGATCTCAAAGAAATGTTTGGAGCGCTTGGGGGCGAATCAGGAGCGCGCAGCGATGTTGTTGAAAAAGGATTGGCATTGCGGGCGAGTGGTTATCGCACAGCATTGATCACAAACAACATCAAAGAATTCTCCGATGGATGGCGGGCAATGATCCCGGTCGAAGAATTGTTCGAGGTCATTGTTGACTCTTCTGCTGTTGGAATACGGAAGCCCGATCTTCGGATCTACGAGATGACACTGGACCAACTTGGGGTCGCTGCCGAGAACGCTGTCTTTCTTGACGACGCTCCGGGCAACATCGTTGCGGCCCGCGCTGCGGGAATGCATGCAATCCTCGTGGAAGATGACCATACGGGTGCGTTTGCCGAGCTTGATCGACTGCTAGCAGACGGCTGACAAACAGCTTTCGTTGTGCGAGTCGCGATTTAGACGACGGTGAAACACCAACTTCGACTTGAAGAAACCGCAGGTCCAAAAGCCGTCTGCCAGTACGTGGCAATCATGCAGCTCTGTCCCGCGGGAAGTGTTTCGTAGACCTTGCCAGGGCCTGCTTTGAATGTCACTTGATTGGTTTGTGGAACGACATTGGTCTGATCGAGCGGAAGAGGGATTCCGTTGAGTGTTAGAGACGCTTCGTATCCCGGTGCCATATCGATGCCGATGAGGTCTTGTTGAAGAATTTTTGCACCAGGCGTTGGTATGAGCCGTTGAATTCGGCCGCCATCGAGTTCGGTGGTGTCAGAAGTTCCGAGGCGGGCAACCATGACAACGCACACAGCGACAATCGCAAGGAGGCCGATGTACGCGATGTAGCGCGGCTTAAATCGACGGTTCGGCGCGGATGCAACCGGCGCAGCGGGCGCATTGGAGTTGTTGCTTTCGTTCGACGGAGTAGAAGTGGTCACCGTGAGAGTCTGCCTGCTGCGAGCGCCTCTGTGGTTCTCGGGGGCGGTGATTTTTCTTGTGTTGTGCTGGGAGGGTGACCGAAATCGTTGAGTCAGAGAACTAGCCTCGCCATGTGTCTAACGCCCGTGGTGCCGACCGCATCGGTCAGGTGCTCGGGGGGCGCTACCGGCTGCTGGCCCCCATCGGCACCGGGGCCTCCGCGACTGTCTACCTGGCTGATGACGTAGTTCTTCGCCGACGCGTCGCGGTCAAAGTGCTCCACGACGCTCTCGCGAGTGATGCGTCGTTTCTGAAACGCTTCCAAGCCGAAGCCCGTTCAGCGGCCGCGCTAAACCATCCGCACATCATGGCGGTGCATGACTGGGGGCAGGGAGAGGTTCCCTACCTCGTTACGGAATTGCTTGATGGGGGTTCGCTTCGGGCAATGCTCGACGCCGGCAATTTCCTTGATCTCGCTCAAGCACGACACGTGGGTGTTGATACTGCGCGAGCACTTGATTACGCCCATCGACGTGGCTTTGTGCATCGAGACATCAAGCCAGCGAACCTTCTGTTCGATGACGAAGGAACATTGCGGATCGCCGATTTTGGTCTCGCCCGCGCGCTAGCGGAAGCGGCCTGGACCGAACCGGCTGGAGCGATACTTGGCACTGCCCGTTATGCCTCGCCGGAACAGGCCCAGGGTGTTTCGCTCGATGGTCGCAGCGATGTCTATTCGCTCGGGCTTGTCATCATCGAGTCCGTAACGGGTCGACTGCCGTTTACAGCAGACACGACGCTTGGAACCCTCATGGCTCGTGTCGATCGTGACGTTCCTGTTCCTGATGAACTCGGAGCCCTAGCTCCCGCGTTGCGTGCTGCCGGAGTTTCCAATCCGGCGAATCGTCCCGATGCTGGCGAATTCGCCACCATGCTCATGGCCGCAGGCGATCTCGGTTCGGTCGCTCCGTTACGTTTGGCAGGCACGGTCGCGCTTCAGCCCGATCAACTTGATCCACGCGAACCCACGACGATCTATATGCCGGAGCAGATTGTTCTTGGGACGACAGGAACGGGTGCAACCGGTGGCCCCAGATTCGCCGATCCCACAGTTGCGAGTGAGTCGATCTTCGATGGTCAACCGCCAACTCGCTCCGTTGATCGGTCTGAAGCGGCGATGGTGGCAGCGACGGCTCGAACAGGATCCAAACCTCGTCGCCGCGTTTCAGCGAAGGTCATCGCTGGCGTCATTTCACTGTTGGTGGTGTTGGGTGCTGCGGCTGGATTCTTCTTGTTGCGAACGCCAAGTCACGTCCTTTCCGATTACACGTCGATGTCTGCACCTGCCGTTCGCGGCGAACTCGAGTCCCAAGGATTCAAAGTTGTAGAGGACGGCACGTATTCGGAAGTCATTGCGGTTGACATTGTGATTTCACAAGATCCGGTTGCCGGAACGTCACTTGCCGAAGGAAAGACGGTGACGCTGACTGTCTCGCTCGGGCCGCCGCCGGTACCTGTTCCTTCGAATCTGCCGGGAAAGACAATTGACCAGGCATCGGTGGCATTGGTTGCGGCGGGGCTGAAACTTGGAGTTGTCACTGACGCTTTCGATGAAACGGTTGCCAAAGGAATTGTGTTGTCGCTAGCTGACGGCGTCGATGCGGAAATGCCGAAGGGTTCGGCGATCGGTCTTGTGACGAGTGCAGGGCCGAAGCCACGCACCATCCCAGATGTTCTTGGCAAACCGATTGCCGATGTCGCCGCCCAACTGGATGCGCTTGGGCTCAAGGTGAGTCGTGTCGACGAGTATTCCGACACGGTTGCCGAAAACAGAGTGATTTCAACCTCTCCTGCGGCTGGTCAGAACGCAGCGAAAGGAAGCTCAGTCACGGTGACGGTCTCGAAAGGGAAGAAGCCGGTGACTATTCCTGCATCAATTGTGGGAAAGACGATTGCCGATGCGAGTGCGCAGCTCACAGCGCTCGGACTCACCGTCAGTGGGGTGACCGGCAATCCGACGAAGAACGTCACTGGGACGACGCCAGGGGTGGGAACGCAGGTCAAGGCGGGTTCGGCCGTGGCGCTCGTTACCTCGCCCTAATCGGCACTTCGTAATGCGGCGCCGATACCATCGTCGGTCGTGACGACGACCGACGATCCCGACCTTCCTGAGGGGAACGGCAGCGTCGTGAGTTCAAGTGGCGTCGATGACGCTGACGAACTTGAACTGGGGATTGAGCCACCAGGCGCAGATGAGGTCGTCATGGTGCCGTGGAGTCTCCTTCTTCAACGCCGCGTCGCCGGCCGAGTGGACCGGAGCCCGCGTAAAGCGTGGATCATTCTGGCGGCTTCACTTCTTGGTGTCTTCACCGCAAGTTTCACGATCACTGTGCTCACGGTGTCATTGGCTGATATCGCCCACGATCTTGGATCAACAAAAAGCATTCTCACCTGGGCGGTGACTGGTCCAAGTCTCGCAATGGCGGTACTGGGACCGATCGGCGGAAAAATGTCCGACCGATACGGGGCTCGACGGGTATATCTGATCAGCATCATCGGCGTAGCGGTGTTCTCTGGCGCGGCCGTCTTAGCGTGGAATGCTCCGGCGCTTATCGCCGCTCGCTTTCTCGGCGCTTCGCTTGGTGCAGCCGCAGGACCGGCAGCACTTTCCATGATCAACCGAAGCTTTCCTCCCGAACGACGCGCACAAGCTCTTGGCTATTGGTCGCTTGTCGGCGCAGGTGCTCCGGTTATCGGCGTTGTTGTCGGTGGACCGCTGGTCGATTCGTTTGGGTGGAGATGGATTTTCATTCTTCAAACGCCCATTGCGATCGCGGCGGTCGTCATCGGCTTCCTGGTTTTGCCGCGGTCGGCTCGAGGCGATCGCCATCCCTTTGATATCGCCGGTTCTGTTCTTCTGGCTTTCGGGGTTGGTTTTGTACTGGTGGCGCTGAACCGAGGCCCGGAAATGGGTTGGACGCATCCGCTTGTCCTTGGCGGATTCATCGTTGGGCCGTTGCTGCTGGTGTGGTTCGCTCGTGTTGAGAGTCGCACCGAACATCCATTGCTTCCGATGCGTTATTTCCGTCGGCGAAATTTCACCTTCCCCATGATCAATCAGTTCTTTACAAACTTCACCTACATGGGCGGTTTCATTCTCACGCCGCTGCTGTTGCACGATGTCATTGGCTACAGCACGACAAAGACGGGACTTGTTTCCATTGCTCGTCCGATTGCATTTTCAATTGTTGGACCGATCGCTGGTTATCTCGTCATTCGATTTGGTGAACGAACGATCGGAATATTTGGTTCGGTCGTCTTGGTCGGTTCAATGATGACATTGGCGATGGTCACGGCTGGCACAGGGATTTGGTGGATCGAAGGGGCACTTGTTCTCTCCGGGATCGGTATGGGTGCGTGCGCGCCGGCCATGATCGCCAGCATTGCCAACTCCGTCGACAAACGCGATCTGGGTGTTGCGAGCGCAGCATCGCAAACGGTGAGCCAAATCGGCGTCGTTGCCGGAATGCAGATCTTGCTCACGGTGCAATCGGTGGGAGCTTCGAGTGGGAATGGAACCGATTCCTACGCGGCGGCCTATCACGTGGGCGCGGTGGCAGCAGTTATCGCAGTCGTAGCGGCGTTCTTCGTGCGCCGCACGCGTCACGAAGAACCGCAGGCGTCGGAGTCGCTGGCAGTCGCCTGAATAACCGAACTCAATGATCTGACTGAACTCAGTCGGCAGTGATGTCGCGCAGCGCGTCGGCCAGTGCTTGTGCGTTGGGATCGGGGGCTGCCGCCGAGGCCTGCATCGCGAGCATTTTTGACATATCGCCCTCGACTTTGATTCTTCCGCCCATGAATGCCTGCATCGCTGCAGCAGCGTCTTGGTCGATGAAGATCGCTCGGGCGGTTGCGTAGTCGACAGTGACAGTGAGGTCGGGGCCCTCAATGTGGCCATCCTCAATCACAACTTCGCCATCGGTGGTGTCGATATGGCCTTGGACATCGTCAGAAAACGGCGTGTCGGTGACGATGAGATTCATGCGAACGGCCACAGGGGCGGCGGTCGAAGGCTTTGCCATGGTGTCGCGCAACGTTCGGGCTGCGGCCATCCAATCAGGGCTTAGGAATGCATGGGCGGTTGCCACGTGTCCTCCACGGGGGTGATTTCGATGGGTTGACCCTATCCACCCATCGGCCGGCCGAGAGGGGTTGGGCCAGCAGGCATCTACGATGCACACCCATGTCTGCCCGTCTCACTCGCGACAATGTCGCCAAGGTTGCTGATCTCGCTCGGCTTGAACTCACCGAAGCCGATCTCGACCGATATACCGATCAGCTCGGTGCCGTGTTGGATCATGCCGAGGACGTTGCCTCCCTTGACCTCGATGGCGTGCCTCCGACCTCACATCCGCTGCCACTCGTGAACGTGCTTCGTGCTGATGTCATTGTCGAGGGCGTTGACCGCGAAGAAGTGCTTTCGCAAGCCCCATCGGTTGAGGATCGACGTTTTCGTGTGCCAGCAATCCTTGGGGAGGAACCCTGAGATGAGCGCCATTCCTTCAACGGCGATTGAAATCGCTGCTGCAGTCCGTTCTGGTTCTCTGTCCGCGCGCGAAGTTCTTGACGATCATCTTGCGCGCATCGATGCACGAGACGGAGAGATCAACGCTTTCAATCTCGTAATGGTCGACGAGGCGCGCGCTGCCGCTGCCGCTGTCGACGCTCAGGTGGCCGCCGGTGAAGACCCAGGGCCACTCGCTGGTGTGCCGTTGGCGCTTAAGGACAACTTATGCACCCACGGAATTCCCACCACGTGCTCAAGTCGCATTCTCGAAGGCTGGCGTCCGCCTTACGACGCCACCGTTGTGAAGCGAGTGAATGCTGCGGGGGCGGTCTCGATCGGTAAAACCAACCTCGATGAATTCGCCATGGGTTCGTCGACCGAGAACTCAGCATTTGGCCCGACTCGCAACCCTCGTGACACCTCCCGCGTTCCGGGTGGATCTTCGGGTGGCTCAGCTGCAGCAGTGGCGGCGGGATTCGCACCGATTTCTTTGGGTTCCGATACGGGCGGATCTATCCGTCAACCAGCAGCTCTTTGCGGCGTCGTAGGTGTGAAACCCACCTACGGGTTAGTGAGTCGCTACGGACTCATCGCGTTTGCGTCATCGCTTGATCAGATCGGTCCGTTCTCTACGACGGTTGCAGATTCGGCGTTATTGCTGGAGACAATCGCCGGGCACGACGGTCGTGATTCAACGTCTATCAATGCACCTTCACCTTCGTTAATCGAATCATTGGGCGAAGGTGTCGATGGACTTCGTATTGGATTCGTAACCGAGCTCATGGGCGAGGGCATTGCTCCCGATGTTGCCGCTCGAGTTCGCCAGGCTGCCGACGCGCTTGCCGCGGCTGGCGCCCAGATCGGCGAGGTTTCGGTACCGGCCGCGGCCTTCGGATTGTCCGCCTACTACCTCATCGCCCCGGCTGAAGCGTCAAGCAACCTCGCTCGGTATGACGGTGTTCGCTACGGAATGCGAGTCGACGCGCCAACAACGGCGGAGATGAACGCAGCGACGCGCACCGCTGGTTTCGGCGACGAAGTGAAACGCCGCATCATGCTCGGGACCTACGCGTTGTCTGCTGGCTATTACGACGCGTATTACGGCAAGGCCCTCAAGGTTCGCACGCTCATCGTTCGCGATTTCGAGCGCGCCTACGCCGACTTCGATCTGCTGATCACACCGACCTCGCCGACCACGGCGTTCAAATTCGGCGATAAAACCGCCGATCCGTTGTCGATGTATCTCAATGACATCTGCACTATTCCGACGAATCTCGCTGGGCATCCAGCGATGAGCGTTCCGTTCGGTGGCGGCGCCGACGGCATGCCGGTCGGAGTTCAACTTCTTGCGCCTGCGCTGGGCGAAGCAACGATGTTCCGTGCCGCAGCCGTTCTTGAATCCGCAGCACCAGCACTTGACGAGGTGTGGTCATGACGCTTACTCACGAACCCATCGAAGGCGAACACTTCATCGTCGTGAGCGAGACAACAGGCGATGAATGGGAGATCGTCGTTGGTCTCGAAGTTCACTGCGAACTCGCGACGGTCACCAAGTTGTTCTGTGGATGTCCGAACATGTTCGGCGATGAGCCCAACACGAACGTATGTCCGGTATGTCTCGGCCTTCCTGGCTCGTTGCCTGTGTTGAACGAAAACGTGGTTGAGCTGGCCATGCGTTTGGGTCGAGCCCTTCAGTGTTCCGTTGAGCCATCGGTGTTTGCTCGCAAGAACTACTTCTACCCGGATATGCCCAAGGATTATCAGGTCACTCAGTTCGATCGGCCGATCAATGTCGACGGATGGCTCGACCTTCCCGATGGCACTCGCGTTGGCATCGAACGGGCCCATATCGAAGAAGACACCGGCAAGAACTCCCATGCTGGCGGTAGTGGTCGTATCCACGGCGCTGACTATTCGTTGGTTGATTACAACCGCGCTGGCGTCCCGCTTGTCGAGATCGTTGGTCGTCCTCATATTCGTCATCCAGAGCAGGCCAAGACCTACATCGATGAATTGCGCGCGATTCTTCTGACCACTGGTGCCTCCGACGCCAAGATGGAAGAAGGCTCGCTGCGCGTCGATGCGAACGTTTCGGTTCGACTTGTTGGCGATCCCGAACTCGGCACGCGTTGCGAAGTAAAGAACTTAAACTCTTTGCGTTCGCTCGGGCGTGCCATTGAATACGAAGCGCGACGTCAGGTCGATCTTCTCGAATCTGGCGAACGGATCAAACAGGAAACTCGTCACTGGGACGAAGGCGCAGGGCGTACCCGTGCGGGTCGTTCAAAAGAAGAAGCCGAGGATTACCGCTACTTCCAAGAACCCGATCTTGTTCCTCTTGTTCCAAGCGCCGAATGGATCGCTGCGATCGATGCGGCGATGCCGCCACTTCCTGCCGCTCGGCGTGAAGCTCTGGCTGTTGCGTCCGGACTTGCGGTTACCGAGTCGGGTGTCGTGATTGCAGTGCAACGTGATCTCGATCAACTCGCGCTTGCGACAATCTCTGCGGGAGGAGACGGCAAACGTGTTCTCACCCATGTCGAGCACAATCTTTCTGGCGAAGGCTCCGCAGAACTCAACCCCGCAACGTTTGCGCAGCTGGTCGGCTTGGAACTCGGTGGTCAACTCACCGCTACCCAAGCAAAAACCGTCTTAGCTGAAATGCTTGTCTCTGGTAGCGCTCCCGACGTCATTGCCGCGGAACTTGGGTTCGAAGCAATGGATTCCTCCGAGCTCGAAGGCGTTGTCGACGGCTTGATCGCTGAAAGCCCCGAAGAGTGGTCCGACTTCTGCACTGGCGACGACAAGAAGCGCGCAAAGTTGCAGGGCTTCTTTACCGGCAAAATCATGAAGGCCACGAAGGGTCAAGCCGACGGAAAAGCCGTCGCCGCGCTTCTCGAATCGCGCAGAGCCGAAAGCCTCTGATTCATACGTGAGCGAATGTTGTTCTCTATGATCTGGTTGTCGCAAAGTCCCTGGGAGAAGATGTGATGCAATCGAAGAAGAAGTGTGCAGCGTTTTCGGCGCTCTTGATCGCGGGCTTCATGCTCATCGGTGCTGCTTGTGGCGGTTCGTCGAACAACTCAGGTTCCTCGTCGGACACCACTGCGAAGTCGGGCGGTGGCAGCGATGCAAGTGCCTGCGCCGATCTGTTCAATAAGACTGAAGAACTCGCAGCAAAGATGGACGCCCTTGATTCCGGGACAGTCGACAAGACATCTCCCGATATGTCGGCGACGCTGAAATCGCTTGAATCGTTCTCTTCAAGTGTCCCGAGTGAGATTCGCGAAGATTGGAAGACGGTCCTCGCCACCATCAAGACCTACACCGAGGCAATCGCGGGTATTGATTTCACGAACCTGAGTGACCCAACTACAGCGGCAAAGTTGGCGAAGGCCGGATCTGCGATGGACGATGCCAAGTACCAAAAAGCGTCCGAGAATCTCGATCAGTGGACCCAGAAGAACTGCCCGGGTTTCGACTTCTGAGTTGGCTGTAAAAACTCAGGATCCTTGGCCGCTTTGAACAAGTTTTGGCTGAGGTGAACGGCAGAGCCTCAACGCATTCTTGAGCAATGGCTGCAAGGTCAACTATCGCGTCTGTCGATGCCCCGGATGGATAGTGTAGGGAACAAGGCCTGCGGCGGTCGTGGCGCCAGACACGAGGGGTATCGATGACCAGTACAGGTTCAACAGGTGGGACCTTCTGCACGCAGTGCGGGACGTCTGTATCTCCGGGTGCAGCAGCGTGCACTTCATGCGGTTTCGCTATGCATACCGGTCGCAACAATTGCTGGAATTGCGGCGCGCATACGGCAATGGGACAGGCGGTGTGCACGGCGTGCGGGGCCGCAGTCGTTGGTGGAAGCGCTACCCCAGGTTCAAAGTCGAAGATCGCGGCTGGACTCCTTGCAATCTTTCTTGGGGGCTTCGGCATCCACAAGTTTTATTTGGGCTACACGACACCGGCGGTGATCATGTTGGTGGGCGGTCTCATCGGTGTATGTGGATCGTTCCTATTGCTTCCGGCGCTGCTAGTCATCGCTACCACCGTTATTGGTTTCATCGAGGGGATTATCTATCTCACGAAGTCCGATGCCGAATTCGAGCAGATTTACGTCCAGGGCACGCGCGACTGGTTCTGACCATGTGACGAGGGGTCTTCTCGTCACTGCGACAGCTGCATGTGCAGTCGTCGCTTACGCGCCCGGGGTTTCTGATCGCTTATTCGCTCAGGGCGTGAGTTGTCCGATCAAGGCATGGTTCGGAACTGAGTGTCCATTCTGTGGAATGACACATGGTGTGGTCGCCCTTTTCCGGGGAGATGTGCTCGGCAGCCTGGCCGAGAATGCCTTTGCATGGGTTGTTGTGCTCGGGCTTTTGGTGTCGCTGATAGTGGTTTTCGCTGGATTGCAGCGGAAGATCCCATCTTTTGTCTCGGGTTCACGCGTGACCCTGCTTGTCGGTATCCCGTTTGCGGCCTACTCGGTGGGCCGAAATCTGGTCTAGGGGCACTGTTAGGTTCCGGGGAAACCTCCGAGTTGCCGTTTAGGTGCCCGGGCGGCAAGACTTACGCCCCTGTGAGCACGACGGTCCTTACCTCGCTCGTAGTACTCCGCTAGCACACGCCGGCTTCGACCGTCGCGTGTGCGCCCCCGGCCTCCCACTCGGGAGGCCGTTTACGTTCCGCCCGTTCGATCCGGCCCGATCCCGCTGATGCTTCGGCATCTGGGAGGACATCCATGAAAACCAACGGTGGTGCCGCACTCATCAAAGCTCTCGAACTCGAGGGTGTCGATGTGATCTTTGGTCTGCCCGGGGGAGCGATCCTTCCGGTTTACGACCCGATCATCGATTCACCAATCCGTCACATCCTTGTTCGTCACGAACAGGGCGCAGGACACATGGCCGAGGGCTATGCGCATGCAACCGGTCGTCCTGGCGTTGCGATGGTCACGAGTGGTCCTGCAGCGACCAACATCATCACGCCGCTTGCCGACGCGTACATGGACTCTGTCCCGATGGTTGTCATCACCGGTCAGGTCGGCACCGCCGGCATTGGCACTGATGCATTCCAGGAAGTCGACACGGTCGGCATCACGCGTTCGGTCACGAAGCACAACGAACTCGTGACAAATGCCGCCGACATTCCCCGCATCGTGCGCGAGGCGTTTCATATTGCGACCACCGGTCGTCCCGGCCCGGTGCTTATCGACATTCCGAAAGATCTCGTCGATCCCACCAATCCGAATTCGGCCCTCGATTGGTATTGGCCTGATTCGGTCGATCTGGCGGGCTACAACCCACGACTCGATGGAGACCCGGCGCTTATCGAAGATGCCGCTCGGCTGATCAACGCATCGCAGCGCCCAGTTCTTTACGCCGGTGGTGGCATTCTCAAGGCACGCGCGGCGGAATCGCTCCTCGCTCTTGCGGAACTCCTTGATATTCCAGTCGTCACCACGCTTATGGCTCGTGGTGCAGTTCCCGATGACCATCCGTTGTGTCTGGGCATGCCAGGCATGCACGGCAACTACACAGCAGTGACCGCAATGCAGGAATCAGATCTCCTCATCGCTCTTGGGTCACGTTTCGACGACCGCGTTACCGGCAAGCTCGATGCCTTTGCTGAGCACGCCAAGATCATTCACGTTGATATCGACCCTGCTGAACTTGGCAAGGTTCGTCGTCCTGATGTCGGTATCACTGGCGATTGTCGCCTTGTCATCGATGAACTGATCAAAGCGCTGAAGCAACTCGGTGCTCCGGAAAATCAGCCCGACCGTTCTTCATGGAAGTCAACGATTAGTGGCTGGCAAGAAAAGTTCCCGCTTTCCTACGTCCAGTCCGAGCCCGGCGATCTCCTCAAGCCGCAGTTCGTGCTTGAACAACTTCGAGACAACACTCCTGACGACTGCATCGTTGCGTCGGGTGTTGGTCAGCATCAGATGTGGACCGCTCAGTACTGGAAGTTCCAGCATCCCTACACCTGGATCAACTCTGGTGGTCTCGGAACGATGGGCTTTGCCGTACCGGCTGCAATCGGCGCCAAGGTCGGGCGTCCCGACCGCATGGTGTGGGCCGTCGACGGCGATGGCTGTTTCCAGATGACCGCGCAAGAACTTGTTACAGCAGCAGCCGAGCGCATTCCGGTGAAGATCGCCATTCTGAACAATGCGTATTTGGGCATGGTTCGTCAGTGGCAGGAAATGTTCTACGAAGAGCGCTACAGCGAGGTCTACCTCTCGCCAGATCTCCCCGATTACAAGATGTGGGCAGAAGCAATGGGTTGTGTTGGCATGCGTGTCGAATCACCCGAAGACGTACTTCCGGCCATTCAGCGTGCGAACGAAGTTGATGACCGCCCCGTCGTCATTGACTTCCGTACCGACGCGAGCGAAAAAGTTTTCCCGATGGTTCCCGCGGGCAAGTCCAACTCCGACATCGTTGTTGGTCCGGAGGGTCTCCGATGAGTCCAGCAACGCGCCATCACATCCTGTCAGTACTCGTCGAGAACAAGCCTGGCGTGCTCGCCCGAGTTTCGGGTTTGTTCGCTCGCCGCGGATTCAACATCTTCTCCTTGGCAGTTGCACCTACTGACGACGCCACGCGTAGTCGCATCACGATCGTGGTCGATGTTGAATCGGCTCCTCTCGAGCAGATCACGAAGCAGCTCGACAAGCTCATCAACGTTTTGCAGATCGACGAACTTGCTCCGTCTGACGCTGTTGAACGAGAACTCATGATCGTGACGGTCACCGTTACGCCTGAGTCCAAGCCCGCAGTGCTCTCGCTCACCGACGAATACAGCGGGGCAGTGCTTGACGAGGCCGGTGACCGAATCACCGTTTCTCTCGGAGGCACGCCAGAGGCGCTCGATGCCTTCACCTCTCAGATGGGTACTGCTGTCGTGGCCTACCAGCGAACGGGCCGTATCGCCTTGCCTCGCATCACGTCGTAATCCCTGCACTGAGCCCGGGAACGTCTCCTTTTCGTTTCGGGCCCCTTTCGTCGTAATCTCTCCAACCCGCCCTTCGGGCGATCCGATCCCACTACAGGAGTTCCCGTGGCCACCGTCTATTACGAAGTCGATGCCGACCGTTCATTTATCGCCGACCGCAAGGTCGCTGTCATTGGTTACGGCTCGCAGGGTCATGCCCATGCGCTCAACCTCAAAGACTCCGGCGTCAACGTCGTCGTGGGTTTGCGTGAGGGTTCTTCGTCGAAGGCCAAGGCAGAATCCGAAGGTCTGACGGTTATGACTGTTGCTGATGCCACCAAGTGGGCTGACGTGGTCATGATTCTTCTTCCTGATACCGAACAGAAGTCGGTGTACGACGCCGACATCGCGCCGAATCTCGCCGAAGGCGATGCGCTGTTCTTCGCACACGGTTTCAATATTCGTTTTAATCGCATCGTTCCACCCGCTGGTGTCGACGTTGTGATGGCCGCTCCGAAGGGTCCAGGCCATCTCGTGCGTCGTACCTACACCGAGGGTGGCGGCGTTCCGTGCCTCATCGCCGTGGAGCAAGACGCAACCGGTAACGCACGCAATGTTGCACTTGCCTACGCCGATGCGATCGGTGGCACCCGCGCTGGTGTCATCGAAACCACTTTCACCGAAGAAACCGAAACCGATCTGTTCGGTGAGCAGGCTGTTCTTTGTGGTGGCGTGACTGCACTCGTTCAGGCCGGATTCGAAACTCTCACCGAGGCTGGTTACCAGCCCGAGATGGCGTACTTCGAGTGCCTGCACGAGGTGAAGCTCATCGTTGACCTCATGTACGAAGAGGGCATCAGCGGGATGCGCTACTCAATCTCCGACACCGCCGAATACGGCGACGTCACCCGTGGCCCGCGCGTCATCACACCGTCGACCAAGGCCGAGATGAAGAAGATCCTCGCCGAAATCGTTTCTGGTCAGTTCGCCGATGAATGGATCGCCGAATCAGAGTCCGGTCGCAAGAACTTCAACGCCCTGCGAGCAGCTGGCGCTGAACACCCAATCGAGAAGACCGGTAAAGAACTGCGCGCCATGATGCCGTGGATCTCAGCTGGTCGAAAGAGCGTGGCCGAAACATCAGGCGGCGCACAAGGCTGAGTCACTTTTGGGCGAAGGAACTCGCCGGCTTTGGTCGGCGGCGACGGTTTGTTATGAGGCACCCGAGTGGTGCTGAAGACAGCGGGTGGAGTGCGCGAGGGGCCTTCGGGCCCCTCCGTCGCGTCTGGAGGGCAATGTTGCGGCGACGTCAGATCCGGACGATGTCGAAGCCGAGCCCTTCAACGAAGTCACCGTCTTGGGTGATGACGGGAATGTTGTGGGCCATCGCTGTTGCAGCGATCCAGGAATCGTTCACGCTCATCTTCGTCTTCGTATCCCGAAGGGTGATTCGTAATTGGGCCCATGCTTCAGCGACTTCACCATCGACTGGTAGTGGATCCAGATCTGACGCGTAGAGAAACGTAGAGAGGCGGAGTGAGCGCGCAGATGCGCTATGAGAGGTGAGCACACCGAGTCTCAGTTCGGCAATCGTCACAATGCTTACGGCGCAATCGGTGGGGACTCGATCACTGCTGTGAGACCGGCCAGATTCGCGCGCCACGAAATACGACGTGTCGAGGAGTCCTTGAGCTTCGGACATGTCAGTCGAACTCGTCATTGTCGATGAGTTCATCGAACTCGCGGAGATCGTCGAGAAGGCCCCGATCAGCGAGGGGAAGGTTCTTGAGGAACTTCTCGGTGTTGACCCAACGTGGTTTCGTGCTGATGGGTTCGATGCGGGCGACAGGACGCCCGTCGAGGGTGACAATGACGGTGTCGCCTTCGAGGACGCGATCAAGGACTGACCGGGTTTCGTTGCGAAGTTCACGTGCGCCGACTGTGGGCGGGTCAGAGGTGAGGGCCATGACGATGTTGTAGCACATGTGCGACATCGTGCGATAGTGGTCGAGCGTCCATCTTTGCGCCTGCGAACTGTGCCTCGTTCTAATTGTTGAGTTGATTGGTCGGGATTAGGCCCCTAGAGTCTCGCTCCTGTCCGACCGGGATGTGCCGGTCGATTGATGAGGAGTGACCATGAGCGACAACTGGGGTTTCGATACCCGTCAGATTCACGCAGGCCAGGAGCCCGACCCGACCACCGGTGCGCGTGCTGTTCCGATCTATCAGACGACCTCGTATCAGTTCCGCGACACGACCCACGCCGCGAACCTGTTTGCACTTGCCGAGATTGGCAACATCTACACCCGCATCATGAACCCGACGCAGGGTGTGTTCGAAGCTCGTATCGCATCACTTGAAGGGGCAACGGCAACCGCAGTTGGTCTTCCTGGTGCACTTGCAGTGGCATCAGGTCAGGCTGCCGAAGCGCTTGCCATTCAGAACCTCGCCGAAGCGGGAAGCCACATCGTTGCCTCAGCAGCGCTCTACGGCGGCACCTACAACCTTCTTCACTACACACTTCCGAAGTTCGGTATCGACGCAACGTTCGTCGAAGATCCTGACAATCTCGACGAATGGCGCAATGCGATCCGTCCGAACACCAAGGCGTTCTACGGCGAGACCATTGGCAACCCGCGCAATGACGTGCTCGATATCGAAGGCATTTCGAAAGTTGCGCATGAAGCGGGCATTCCGCTCATCGTTGACAACACCGTCGCGTCGCCGTGGCTTATTCGTCCGTTCGAATGGGGCGCGGACATCGTCGTGCATTCAGCCACCAAGTTCATTGGTGGTCATGGCACCTCAATCGGTGGCCTCGTCGTTGACGGCGGCTCATTCGACTTCTCGGCGAATGACAAGTTCCCGATGTTCACCGAACCCGACCCCAGCTACCACGGCCTTCAGTACTGGCCTGCGCTTGGTGCCGGTTCGTACATCATCAAGGCCCGCGTGCAGTTGCTTCGTGATCTTGGCCAAGCCATCACGCCGTTCAACTCGTTCTTGTTCCTTCAGGGTCTCGAAACGCTCAGCCTTCGCATGGAGCGCCACAACGACAACGCCACAAAGGTCGCCGCGTATCTCGCCGGACACTCGCAGGTCGAAGAAGTGCAGCACGCCAGCCTGACGTCATCGCCTTGGCATGAGCGGGCCAAGAAGTACACCGCTGGCAAGGGCTTCGGCTCCGTGCCCGCATTCATCATCAAGGGCGGCAAGGAAGCCGGACAGAAGTTTGTCGAAGCGCTCGAGTTGCATAGTCACGTTGCCAACATCGGAGACGTGCGCAGCCTTGCCATTCAGCCGGCATCCACCACGCATTCACAGCTCACTGAAGCCGAGCAGATCACCGCTGGTGTGCAGCCGGGTCTCGTGCGCCTTTCGGTTGGCCTTGAGTCAATCGACGACATCATCGCCGACCTCGACAAGGGCTTCGCTGCTGCGAAGTGAGTGTTTTGTCGTCCCAAGTTGTTGGAAGAGGCCCGGTCGCTGACCGGGCCTCTTCGCGTTTCTGACCGGCTACGTTCGGGGGCAACAAGGGGGCGTTATGCAAGCAACATTTGATTTCAGCGGCAAGGTCGTCATCGTCACAGGTTCGACCAAAGGATTAGGGCGAGCCATGGTCGATGGTTTTGCTGATGCTGGCGCAAAGGTCGTGGTGAGTAGCCGCAAACAAGACCTTTGTGATCAGGTCGCGGCAGAACTCACCGAACGCACTGGCGCCGAAGTATTTCCGTTGGCCTGTCACGTTGGTGAATGGGATGCGATCCCAGTTTTTGTCGACAAAGTGATCGAGCGATTTGGTCGCATTGATGTTCTCGTGAATAACGCTGGCATTAATCCCACAAGCGATTCGTTGATCGATACCAATATCGATCTTTGGCGCAAAGTGTTTGCCGTAAACCTCGAGGGCCCGTTGCGCATGGCGACATGCGTTGCTCCGCATATGCGCGACGCCGGTGGCGGTTCGATTGTGAACATTGCGACGGTTGGCGCCTACAGCGGCGGTCCGGGCGTTGGTGCTTACGGTGCTTCAAAAGCAGGTCTCATCAATCTCGGGCGCACACTGTCGAAAGAACTCGCACCGTGGAACATTCGCGTGAACACGATTTGTCCGGGTCCAGTGAAGAGCGAGCTGACCGATGGTGCCGAACGTATGGCGCCTGGCTTTTACGAACGTGCTGCATCGGCGACCTCGCTGAAGCGAGTGGCCGAAACGGCAGAGATCATCGGCCCGGTGATGTATCTCGCCAGTGATCTGTCCTCGTTCGTCACTGGCGACGACATTGTCGTCGCAGGCGGAATGGCTCGTGGCTGAGGACATTGTCTTCAGCGGCGAGATTGCTGTCATTACGGGTGCTGGTGGTGGGTTAGGGCGTGCGTACGCGCACATGCTCGGCGAGAGGGGCTGCCGCATTGTCGTGAATGATGTTGGGCGCCCGCATGGCGAGAATATTCCCGTCGCTCAATCGGTGGTGGATGAACTTCATGCCGAGGGCATCGAAGCGGTTGCCGACAATCACAATGCGATTTCCGAAGGTGGCGCTATCATCCAGACTGCCCTCGATGCATTCGGTGGCATTGACATCGTGATCAATAACGCGGGTATTGGCGCCGGTTCACCCATGGGCCCAAAGTCTGCCGAAGAGTGGCGCGAAACAATCGATGCAACGTTGCAGACCTCGATCGCCGTTACCGGTGCTGCGTGGCCTCACCTGATCGAACGGGGTGGTGGTCGAATTGTGATGACTGGTTCGCCGGCGATGTTCGGTGCATCGACCACAATTCCCTATTCAGCGGCGAAATCATCGATGTACGGCTTCACTCGTTCGGTGGCTGCTGCTGGTCGCCGACATGGCATTTTCGCCAACAACGTCATGCCGTCGGCCTACACCCGACTGACTCAGTCGTTGCCTCCGGGTCCTATGGCATCGCTCTTCGCCGATCACTATCCACCAGAAGATGTTGCTTCTTTTGTGGTGTGGCTCTGTCACCAATCGTGTGAGGTGTCAGGTGAATCGTTTTCCGTAGGCGGGGGTCGAGCCGCGCGCGTTGCGTTGGCCGAGAACCACGGAGTGCTGGTCAACGATCAGGCTCCCGAATCGTGGGCAGCGCAATACGAAGACCTCATGTCACTCGATGAGGTTGTCTTTCCGCTTTCGATGAACGACGAAGTCACCTGGCAGGCGCACACACTCGGTAAGTCGGTGCCCGAGGAACTCGCGCCGGGCGGTCCACTTGATTGGAATCGCAAACCTCGGCCGTAGCCGAGCGAATTGTTAGAGGTTCTCGACCACGTAATCGACGCACTTGGTAAGCGCTTCGACATCTTCGGGATCAATTGCCGGGAACATCGCGACGCGGATCTGATTGCGGCCAAGTTTGCGGTAGCTGTCGGTATCGACGATGCCATTTGCGCGGAGCACTTTGTTGACTTCGTCGGCCGAAACCGAATCGTCGAAGTCGATGGTGGCAACAACGTGGCTGCGCTCATCTGGATTCGCGACAAACGGCGATGCATACGAAGAGGCTTCGGCCCATGAGTACATAATTTCGGCGGAACGGTCGCAACGCGACGCGGCAAAGTGCAGGCCTCCGTTGTCGTTTACCCATTCGACCTGCTGTACGGCAAGGAACACCGTGGCAAGTGCTGGCGTGTTGTAGGTCTGGTCTTTGCGTGAGTTGTCGAGCGCAGTGGTGAGGCTGAGCGATTCGGGAATCCAGCGCCCTGATGCACCGATCTTTTCGATGCGTTCGATAGCAGCGGGGGAGACGGCTGCGAGCCAAATTCCGCCGTCAGACGCGAGGCACTTCTGTGGGGCGAAGTAATACACATCGGTTTGTGAGGCATCGAAGCGAAGACCACCAGCAGCAGAAGTTGCATCGACGAGCACGATTGCTTTGCCTTCGGAGCCAGCAGGCCGAACAAGCGGCATCGAAACACCTGTTGAGGTTTCGTTATGCGTAAACGCGTAGGTGTCGATTGCGTCGTCGACGATCGGCTGCGGATGCGTGCCGACTTCGCTCTTGATGATGACCGGGTCATCGAGGAACGGCGCTGCAGCTGCGGCTTGTCCGAACTTCGAGGAGAACTCACCGAAGGTGAGATGTTGGCTTCGTCGATCGATGAGGCCGAAGGTTGCGATATCCCAGAACACGGTGGAGCCACCGTTGCCGAGCATGATTTCGTAGCCGTCGGGAAGGGCAAACATTTCGGCTAGCCCATTGCGCAGGCGGCTCACCATGTACTTGACGGTGTCTTGTCGGTGGCTGGTGCCGAGGTACTCCCGACCGGCCTCAGCCAGTGCGGCAACGGCCTCGGGGCGAACCTTCGAGGGGCCACAACCAAAGCGGCCGTCGGCGGGAAGGAGATCGGTGGGGATAGTGATGGGGGATGCGCTCACCCCTCCATCGTCGCACTCCGAGAGGGTGGTCGCGTTACGCCGTGAGTCACACCGAATTCGATGCGGGGGAGGGTCGCTGAACCGGTAGCGTGCGGGCGCCCACTTCAGTCGATCCAAGGACTTCCCCAATGGCCACAGAGCGCCTCTCTCGCCGTGTCTCCGCCATCACCGAATCTGCGACCCTTGCGGTCGATGCCCGGGCTAAAGCGCTGAAGGCCGCCGGCGAGCCCGTCATCGGGTTCGGTGCAGGTGAGCCTGACTTCCCGACACCGGCCCATGTGGTCGAAGCGGCCGTTGAAGCTGCTCGCGACGTCAAGAACCATCGCTACACGCCGGCTGCTGGCCTGCCTGAACTCAAAGATGCAATCGCGGCCAAGACGCTTCGTGATTCCAAGGTCGTGGTTTCGCCCAGTCAGGTGCTCGTCACCAACGGCGGAAAGCACGCGGTCTACAACACCTTCGAAGCACTCTTGAATCCTGGCGACGAAGTACTACTTCCGGCGCCGTACTGGACCACTTATCCCGAACCCATCGCACTCGCCGGTGGAGTTTCGGTTGTGCTTCCCACCGATGTTGAGTCAGGTTTCCGCGTCACCGTTGAACAACTTGAAGCAGCGCGCACTGACAAGACCAAAGCGCTTGTGTTCGTCTCGCCTTCGAACCCCACTGGCGCGGTGTATCCGCCTGAAGAAGTTCGTGCCATCGGCGAGTGGGCACTCAAGCACGGAATCTGGGTCATCACCGATGAGATCTACGAACACCTCACCTTCGATGACAACGTATTCACCTCGATCCTCGCCGAGGTTCCCGGCCTTGCCGAGACTTGTGTGATTCTCAACGGCGTGGCGAAGACCTATGCCATGACCGGTTGGCGCGTTGGCTGGATGATCGGCCCGGCCGATCTCATTAAGGCTGCCACCAACCTGCAGTCGCATTCGACATCGAACGTCGCGAACGTTTCGCAGCGCGCCGCTATTGCTGCGCTCGAAGGTGGCCTCGAATGTGTTGAGGAAATGCGCGAAGCATTTGCTCGTCGTGCGATCCTCATCCATGGGCTGCTCAACGACATCCCCGGGGTCACCTGCATGGTGCCCCAAGGTGCGTTCTATGCATTCCCGTCGATGGAAGGTTTGTTCGGCCGTAACTTCGGCGGCGTAACGCCCACGACAACCTCGGAACTATGCGAGGTCATTCTCGACCAGGCAAAGGTTGCGCTTGTTCCTGGCGAAGCGTTTGATGCGCCGGGGTATGTACGTATTTCCTTTGCTGTGAGTGATGCTGACATCGTCGAAGGCATCGGCCGCATAGCGGAACTCGTCGCAAAGAGCAGCTGATCAATTCATGACAACTGCACCGTTCGGTTCGTGGTCTTCGCCGATCACCGCCGATCTCATCGTTTCCAAATCAGTCTCTATTGGCGAGGTTTTCGTCGGCGGCAACGATGTGTGGTGGAGCGAAGCTCGACCCGAAGAGGGTGGACGGGTGCAGCTGGTCCGCCATCATCCTGGCGGCGGAGCGGTTGATGTCTTGCCCGATGGATTCGGTGCGCGCACGCGTGTGCACGAATATGGCGGCGGGGCATGGTGGCTGCACGGTTCCGATGTCGTGTTCGTGAATTGGGCGGACCAACGGCTCTATCGCTTGGCTGCTGGCACCTCGACCCCAACACCTCTCACGCCTGAACCAGCCGAGCGTCACGGTGATCGTTATGCCGATGGCCGATTCACTGCCGATGGACGCTGGGTCGTCTGCGTGCGTGAACGACACGAAAGCGCCGACGCCGAACCAATCAACGAGATCGTTGCGGTGCGCGTGCATCACAACGGGGAACCAGCCGAACCAGTGGTTCTCGTTTCCGGTTCAGACTTTGTTGCTGCACCGCGCGTGAATCCTTCCGGCAACGTGCTCACATGGTTCCGCTGGAATCATCCCGATATGCCGTGGGATGGCACTGAACTCTGCGTCGCGTCGATGTACGACGATCAGTCGGACGATGGACAGATCGTTGTTGGCGACACTTGCGTTGTTGCTGGTGGTCGCGATGAATCCATTACGCAGCCTGAATGGGCTCCCGATGGCTCGTTGCTGTTCATTTCTGATCGCACCGATTGGTGGAACCTCTACCGAGTCTCCGCTGATGCGGTTCATGAACTCGTTGCGAATGGTGTTACTGCTGACGCAACGCCAATTGCACCAGTCGATGCGGAAATCGGTGTGCCACATTGGGTATTCGATAACTCTCGCTACGCGGTGCTTGCCGATGGCCGCATTCTCGTTGCCTGGTTCAAGTTAGGCATCGATCATCTAGGTGTCATTCCCGCCGGCGGTGGTGCGATGGTTCCGCTCGAGTCGCCGTTCACCGCGCTGTCCTCAGTGCGCGCGTTTGGTTACGGGGCTGTCGTCGTTGGAGCATCGCCAACCTCCGAAGCCGTTGTCGCCGTGCTCGATATTCCTTCGAAACCAGATATCAATGGTTCGACGTCAGTTCTTTCGGCACCGTTGCGGCCCGCACGCGACTTAGGCATCGGCATCGAGTGGTACTCGACGCCTGAGCCGATCACGTTCGCAACCTCGGGTGATCGGTTCGCCCACGGTCTGTACTACCCGCCAACAAACCCAGACTTCACAGCGCCCGACGACGAGCGCGCGCCGCTCATTGTTTTGAGTCACGGCGGGCCCACCTCGGCCGCTCGTCCGCAACTCAATCTCGGTGTGCAGTTCTGGACCTCACGCGGCTTCGGTGTTGTCGATGTCAACTACGGCGGCTCCACTGGCTACGGCCGTTCGTATCGTCGACGACTTATTGGCGAGTGGGGAATTGTCGATGTCGATGATTCCATTGCCGCAACGCGCCTTCTCATCGATCGCGGTGACGCCGATCGTGATCGACTCATAATCCGCGGTGGAAGTGCTGGCGGTTTCACCACGTTGAGCGCACTCACATTCCGTGACGTTTTCGCTGCAGGCTGCAGCCTCTATGGCGTGGCCGATCTTGAAGCCCTAGCCCGCGACACGCACAAGTTCGAAGCCCGCTATCTCGATTCACTTGTCGGACCATGGCCCGCTCGTAGTGATATCTACGCCGAGCGTTCACCGATCCACCATGTTGGAGATCTCGAATGTCCACTGATCGTGCTGCAGGGCCTCGAGGACGAAATCGTTCCGCCGAACCAATCCCAGATGATTGTCGAAGCGCTCGATGCCAACGGCGTACCGTGGGCCTATCTCGAATTCGAAGGTGAACAGCACGGTTTCCGTCAGGCCGCCACGATCAAACGAGCCCTCGAAGCCGAGGCCTACTTCTATAGCAAGGTGCTCGGCTTCGATCTTGCTGACGATGTCGAGCCCATCGACATCGCTCATCTCTGACTTTCCCCGCAACCGGGTTGGCGACTCGTCGTTGCGCCCGTAAGGATGGACCCCTATGGCACGGATCCTTGTTACTGAAACCATCGCTGAGGGCGGCCTTGACCGCCTCCGCGCCGCTGGCCACACCGTCGATGTGCAGGAGGGCCTGAGCCCCGAGCAACTGATCGAGGCCATCAAGGGAGCCCACGCGCTCATCATCCGTTCGGCCACTGATGTCACCGCCGAGGTGCTTGCTGCTGGAACCGACCTCATCGTGGTTGGTCGCGCTGGCATTGGTCTCGACAATGTCGACACTGCGGCCGCCACCGAACGTGGTGTGATGGTTGTGAACGCGCCGCAGTCGAACATCCTTTCCGCCGCCGAACACACCATGGCGCTATTGCTGTCGATGGCCCGCAATGTTCCCCAGGCCCACGCTGCACTCGTTGCCGGCCGTTGGGAACGCAGTCGCTGGACCGGCGTTGAACTTTCCGACAAGACCCTCGGTGTTGTCGGACTTGGTCGTATCGGCAAGCTCGTCGCACAACGGGCAATGGCCTTCGGTATGAAGATCGTCGCCTACGACCCCTTCGTTGCTCCCGAGATGGCGCGCAAGATGAACATCGACATTGTCGATCTCGACACATTGCTTGAGGTTTCTGATTTCGTCACGTTGCACGTTGCCAAAACACCGGAAACTGTTGGCCTTATTAACGCCGAACGTTTAGCCAAAGCCAAGAAGGGCATTCGTATTGTGAATGTCGCTCGTGGCGGCATCATCGTTGAAGGCGATCTGGCTGACGCTATTCGTTCTGGTCATGTTGGTGGCGCGGCCATCGACGTGTTCGACAAAGAGCCGACTACCGAGTCGCCCCTGTTCGAACTTCCCGAGGTCGTTGTCACACCGCATCTCGGTGCCAGCACCCACGAAGCCCAGGACAAAGCCGGCGACACCATCGCCGAAATGGTCGGCCTTGCTCTTGCCGGAGAGTTTGTTCCGTTTGCGGTGAACGTGAACGCGGCTGAAGCCAGCGAAACCGTTCGTCCGTTCCTCTCGCTTGCTGAACGACTCGGTGCAACCTTTGGCGGACTGGCTACTGGTGTTGAGTCGCTTGACATTTCTTATGAAGGCGAAATCGGCGGTTACGACACACGCATCCTGACGCTTTCATTGCTCAAGGGTTTCTTCGGCCGCATCAGCGATGATCCGGTGTCCTATGTGAACGCGCCGAAGATGGCCGAAGAGCGCGGCATCACCGTCACCGAAACCACAACGACCACGGCGCATAACTTCGTGAACCTCATCACCATTCGGGGTGGCGCTCATTCGCTGGCCGGCACCCTCATGGGTCTCGATGGCGAAGCTCGCCTTGTCATGGTCGACGATCACCGCGTTGATGTTCCGCCGGCCAATCACATGCTCGTTGTTCGCAACGACGATCGCCCCGGCATGATTGGTCTTGTCGGCACCATCGTTGGCGAAGCCGGTCTCAACATCGCAGACATGGATGTTGGCCAGGCCCCGAACGGTGCCTCAGCGATGATGGTGCTGTCGATCACCGGGGCAGTGCCGGCCGAGGTGTGCGAGCGCCTTCGTGCGATCGAAGGCATTGTTTCCGTCGACGCCATCTGAGGCCAGCGGTCCCTTTGGGGCAGGGGAGGATTGCCCCATGGTTGCTTTCGTCATAGGAACCCGGCAGACTCTGTCTATGCGTTCTTTCTCCTTGGAGCTTCTACTTCGTTAGGCGGGTGCCACATATGGCGCCTGCCAACCTCCTGCGCCCTCGGGCCGGGAGGTTTTTTCGTTCTCCGGCCAGTTTCCGTTTGTTCCCCGAAAAGCACTACCTGCCCCGAAAGGCACCGTTATGAGCACCACCGATACCACCGCAGCAGCCGACAGAGTCATCATTTTCGATACGACCCTTCGTGACGGCGAACAGTCGCCGGGAATCTCTCTCGATCAAGGCGAGAAGGTCGAGATCGCTGAACAGCTTGCTCGTCTTGGCGTCGATGTGATCGAGGCCGGTTTCCCGATCGCCAGCCAGGGTGACTTCGAGTCAGTGCAGGCCATCGCAAAGTCTGTACGCGGGCCTGTGATCTGTGGTTTGTCTCGCACCGCACTTGGTGACGTCGATCGTTGCTGGGAAGCAATCGAATCAGCGGAGCGTCCTCGCATTCACGTCTTTATTGCCACAAGCGAAACGCATATGAAGCACAAACTGCGCATGACTCCCGATCAGGTGAAGGCTGAGGCGGCGTCGGGCGTTGCTCGCGCTCGTTCCTACACCGACGATGTCGAATTTTCGCCAGAAGACGCGTCACGTTCCGATTTCGACTTCATGTGTGAGGTTCTGCAGATCGCTGTCGACAACGGCGCGACCACGTTGAACATTCCCGACACCGTCGGTTTCGCGGTGCCGCAGGAATATGCCGAACGTTTGGCCAACGTCCGCAAGGTTGTCAAGGGCGACTACATCATTTCTACCCATTGTCACAACGATCTGGGTATGGCCGTTGCCAACTCGCTGGCCGCAGTGCAGTTAGGGGCTCGTCAGGTTGAATGTGCGGTGAATGGTTTGGGTGAGCGTGCCGGTAACGCGGCGCTCGAAGAGATTGTGATGGCACTGCGTACCCGTTCTGATTACTTCGGCGGCATCGACACCGGCATCAAGTCAGAAGAGTTGGCTCGCACCTCACGTCTGGTCAGCCGCCTGACCGGTTATCCGGTGCAGTACAACAAGGCTGTTGTTGGTCGTAATGCCTTTGCGCATGAATCGGGCATTCATCAGCACGGCGTTCTGAATGAGCGCACCACGTACGAAATCATGGACCCAGCCGCCGTTGGTCAGGGCGAATCGAAGATTGTTCTGGGCAAGCACTCAGGTCGTCACGCGTTCGCCGACACGCTGAAGAAGATGGGTTACGACCTGCACGGCGACGCGCTGAATCAGGTGTTCACCCGCTTCAAGGAACTGGCCGACCGCAAGGTCGAACTGAGCGACGCCGACCTCGAAGCATTGGTCGCCGAGGAGATGGGCGACACCGTTCGCTATGCCTTCTCGCTCATCTCGCTCGATAGTCACGGTGGCTCGAGTTCCACG